>Ga0224555_1000291_pt1 | contig 75960 bp, 65 predicted proteins | sample 714S23034metaG_FD_180687 | JGI IMG/M metagenome (GOLD analysis project Ga0224555, IMG submission 180687) | Peat soil microbial communities from Stordalen Mire, Sweden - 717 S2 30-34 | ecosystem: Environmental > Terrestrial > Soil > Wetlands > Peat | place: Sweden: Norrbotten County, Stordalen... | reverse complement strand
GCGCGTTGTCGATCGAGTCGAAGGAGCGGAACTTGTTCTTCGGATTGTGCTTCTGCAATACCTTGGTGATGGCCGCCGTCAACGTCGTCTTGCCGTGATCGATGTGACCAATCGTCCCCACGTTCACGTGCGGCTTCGTGCGATCAAACTTTTCCTTGCCCATGTCCTTCAGTCCCTTCCGTTAGACTTTGTTCTGTCGCTACCCCCTGCATGAAGGAAGCGCAAAAGCTTGTGTCACGCGCCTCAATAGTAGGCGTACACCTTCAAATACCGCTGCCGCAGTTCCAGCGGCACCGCTTCCACCTGCTGCAGGTAGCGCTCGCGGGTCAGGGCCTGGTCCGAAACCGGCAGTGCCTGGTAAAGCCCCGCGGCTTCCTTGCCCATCAGCCCGCGCTGCAATGCGCCTTCAAAGTCGCGAATGCGCAGCTTCGACCGTCCCACGCGGCTCAGAAAAACCTCTACATCCCGCGCGTCGAAGGCCGCATCAATGCGCGCATGAAGCTCGGCGTATCCCTGCTCATCCTGAACGGCTATCGCTGCCTGCTCGAACATCATTCCCTGCCCTCGACTTCGTTAGCCTTCTGTCTTTCAACATCTGGAGCGGGAGACGAGGTTCGAACTCGCGACCAACAGCTTGGAAGGCTGTGACTCTACCACTGAGTTACTCCCGCAAAACAGCTTCTAGCCTTTAGCCGCTAGCTTTTCTCTTGCCGCCGCAGGCCACATTCGCCCGAACCACCACTACACAGGCTAGAAGCTAAAAGCTAGCAGCTAGAAGCTGAATCTCTGGAGCTGATGACCAGGATTGAACTGGTGACCTCTCCCTTACCAAGGGAGTGCTCTACCAACTGAGCTACATCAGCCCTCAAACCTAAAACCAGCTTTCAGCCGTCAGCTTTCAGCTTCATTCTGCTGGTGCGAGCCGTATTGGCTCAATCTGCCACCACCAAAACTGAGAGCTGATAGCTGATAGCTAAGAGCTTTTCCCCCCGTCGCGGCGAATCTTCTCCGCATGGCGGGCAAGTACCGTCTTCAAAGCCATGCCGCCGATGAGGATGAGCGGAAACAACCGCAACGCCACCGGTTTGCCCTCGACGAAAATTGTTCCCTCGCCCACGGTAAACCAAGCCAGCACCGCCAAAACCGCATAGAGCCCGAGCGCGATCCAAAACTTCCGGTCCAAATCGGAACTGGAACTCATCAAACCCTTGCGCTCACCCGGCTGCGGCTTAGTGCGCATTGCAACCCCTCAAATCAGCCTTGCAAATCCAGCCCTGCAAATCCAGCCCTGCAAATCCAGCCTCGCAAATCATGGTGCACAGGGGAGGGTTCGAACCTCCGTAGGTCCAAAGACCGGCAGATTTACAGTCTGCTGCCATTAACCACTCGGCCACCTGTGCATAACCACCCGCGTCCCGGGATTCACCCAATTCAGCGCATCTGGCCCCGCCCGGAAAACCTCCGGCCAATCAGAGCATGCACCTCAGTGGAATCGCCGCGGAGGACAGGCCCGGCGCTGGAAAACTTCGGCGCCGGAAAAACTTTCTGCCGTTTCAGGCCCCGTATTCCGCTTTCCTTAACGTGGAGCTGGCGAAGGGATTTGAACCCCCGACCCTCTGATTACAAATCAGATGCTCTACCAGCTGAGCTACGCCAGCCCATTCCACCCGGAAACCGTCCCGGAAACCCCGAAATCCGTACGGGCACACTAACCCTCCGCACGCATCACGGCACAGAAATAAAGGTTACCACACCCCCGGCGAACGGAGCAAACTGGGGAAGAGCGGGGACTAGGGACTAAGGGACTAGGGACTAGAAAAAACTCCCGCGCCAATCCGCGCTCATCCTGCCAATTGCCCTTCGTCGTTCCAGACGATTAGACTGAGGATTCGAGGGGCTGCCATGCTCGTTGTGATGAAGACGCAGGCAACACAGGAAGAGATTCAGGAGGTCTGCGCAACCATTGAGCAGTTGGGCTTTCGCGCCCATCCGCTTCCCGGCGCCCAGCGGACCGCCATCGGCATTACCGGCAACCAGGGCGAAGTGGAGCGCGGCAACCTGGAGGCGCTCTCCGGCGTCGCGGAGGTGATCCGCGTCTCCAAGGCCTACAAGCTGGCCAGCCGGGAGGTAAAGGACGAAGACACGGTCATCCGCTTTGCGGGAACGGACGCCGCTATCGGCGGCGGCTCACTCGCCATCATCGCCGGGCCCTGCTCGATTGAAAGCCGCGAACAGGCCTTTGCCATCGCCGAGCAAGTGGCAGCGGCGGGCGCGCAGTTCTTTCGCGGCGGCGCCTTCAAGCCGCGCACATCCCCTTACGCATTTCAAGGCCTGGGCGTCGAGGCGCTGGTCATCATGGCCGAGATCCGCTCGCGCTTCGGCCTGCGCATCGTCACCGAGGCCATCGACAACCAGAGCCTCGACCAGGTGGCGGAATGGGCCGATGTGGTGCAGATCGGCGCACGCAATATGCAGAACTTCTCGCTGCTCAAGCGCGCGGGACGGCTGCGCAAGCCGGTGCTGCTGAAGCGCGGCCTCGCGGCGACGCTGGAAGAGTTTTTGATGTCCGCCGAGTACGTGATGAGCGAGGGCAATTATGAAGTTATTTTGTGCGAGCGGGGCGTGCGCACCTTTACCGACCATGCGCGCAACACGCTCGACCTGAGCATTATCCCCGCGGTGCGGCGGCTCAGCCATCTGCCGATCCTGGTCGATCCCAGCCACGCAACGGGCAAGCGCGACAGCATCCTGCCGATGGCCCGCGCGGCGGTCGCCTCGGGCGCGGACGGCATTCTGGTCGAGGTCCACAACCACCCCGAAAAGGCTCTCTCCGACGGCCCCCAGTCCCTCTATCCCGAGCAGTTTGCCCGCATGATGGATGAACTCGAACAGATTGCCCCGGTGGTCGGCCGCAAGCTGCCCCGCGGCATTGGTTTCGCAACCGAATCCGCGTTACAATCCATTCATGAGCCGAAGCGCTACTGAAATTCTCGAAGAAGCTCGCGAATTGCCCATCGATGAGGTGAACTGGCTCATTGAAAGCCTCCTTCTGGACGGAGAGAGCGAGACCGAAGAGGCGATTGAAGCTGCCTGGGACGGCGAGATCAAGCGTCGTATCGACGAGATCGACGCCGGAGCCGTGGAGTTGATTCCGGGTGAGCAGGTACGCGCCGAAATGATCGCAAGTCTTTCTCCTCAGGCTCGAGCCCGGCTGCACGCTTGAAACCGTTGACGTACCATCCCGCGGCCAGACGGGAGATCAAGGCCTCCCACGCTTGGTATCTCAGGCAAAGCGTACAGGCTGCCGACGGATTTTACGAGGAGCTTCTTCCGGCTCTTGATCGTGTGCAGCGACGGCCACGGCTCTATCCGCCACACCTATACGGCACTCAGCGCGCAGTCCTCGACCGCTATCCGTTTTCCATCCTCTATCGAGAGCTGTCGCAGGAGATTCAAATCATTGCCGTAGCACACGCCAAACGCCGCCCCGGCTACTGGGCCAAACGCCTTTAGGCAAGCGTTGAACGCCGGGTTCCCCCGGCCTCAATTATGATGCTTGGGGGAAGCATAATCGGGAAGATGATCAGCCTTTGAAAGCCGAAATTAATTCATGAAATCGTCGCACGAAGCATTAGTCCGCATTTCCGCTATTACCCTGCTGGCGCTTGCGCTGACCGGCTGCCGCCCCCACGACTTTCCGCAGTACCCGCCCGGCTACCGCGAGTACGCCTACGTGACCAACGGTGGCAGCGGCACTGTCTCCGTCTTCGACGTGGTCAACGTGCGCCTGGACCGGGAGATTGCGGTTGGCCAGAATCCGGTCGCGGTCGCCGCCAGCCCCACGCGCAACGAAGTCTATGTAGTCAACTCCGGCGCGGTGGGCGCGCAGGGTTCCGTTTCCGTCCTCAACGCGGAGAACAACGCCGTCGCGGGCACAATCGCGGTTCATCGCGCGCCGGTTTCCATCGAGATCGACCCGGCGGGCGAGCTGGCTTACGTGGCCAACTCCGTCTCCAACACCATCTCCGTGCTCGACCTCAATGCTCGGCGCGAGATCGCGGCCATCGGCGCCGGCGAGGAGCCGGTAGTCGTCCGCATCGCGCCCGACGGCAAGACGCTGGCGGTTGCCAACCGCGAGGCCGGCTCGGTCAGCCTCATCGACCCCGCAAACCGCAAGGTTCGCGCCGTCTTCGAGGGCTGCCCCGGCGCCAGCGACATTGTGATCGTTCCCGATTCCACTAAAGTTTTTGTGGCCTGCTCGGCCGGCCACCAGATCATGGCCATCGCCCTGGCCCATGCGGAAGCTCATCCGGCCGCGCCTGCCCAATCCATAGCCGCCCAGCCCGACCGGCTGGAGGCACTGCTCGACGTGGGCCAGGCGCCGGTCCACCTGGCCCTCAAGCCCGACGGCGGCGAAGTATTCGTCTCCAACTCGCTGGCCAACTCCATCTCCGAGGTCTACGCCACCACCGACGAAGTTGGGGGCGCAACGCTGATTGGAGAAGATCCCGTCCGCGGCCTGGTCTCCTCCGATAATTCCCTGCTCTACGTGGCCAACTTCCACTCCCAGTATGTCGCCGTTTACTCGATCGACGACGGCAAGCGCATCGGCTCGGTCCAGGTCGGCGACGGCCCTGCGGCTCTTGCATTTTCCGCCGCCGGCCATCTGCTCTTCGTTGTCGACTCCCGCTCCAGCGACGTAGCCGTGGTCCGCATTGCCACGCGCTCGCTCTTCACGCTTCTCCCCACCGGCCGCGATCCCAACGCCATCGCCGTCAAGAGCTTCAAACTGCCCTGATCTTCCACAACCGCTGCTCACCCCGCTCCGCTACCATCAACTCATGCTGCGAGTGAAGTTGTTGGCAGAGGGGGCGCGCGCGCCCGTGGTGGCCCATCCGGGCGAGGATCTGGGCTATGACCTGTTCGCGCTGCAAGACGCGGCGCTGGCTCCGCGCGTGACTGTGAAGGTGCGAACCGGCGTAGCTGTTGAGGCTCGCCACCCTGGGACCGGCGCGCCGCTGGGCCTGCTGGTGCGGGACCGCTCATCGATGGCGGCGCGGGGGATTGCCACTACCGCCGGGGTGATCGACGCGGGCTACCGGGGCGAGATTTTGGTGTTGATGACCAACCTGACTAATGCTGCCGTCGAGCTGAAGGCCGGCGAGAAGATCGCCCAGATGATTCCGGTTCCGGTGCTGACGGGAAGCGTTGAAGAGGTGGAGAGCCTGGAAGACTCTGCCCGCGCGGAAAAAGGTTTTGGCAGCTCAGGACGATGAGGCGCAATTACTATTGGGGAATGCGAACGTTCAAGCAGCTTGCGCTGTTTTTTGTTCTGCTTCCGCTCTTTTCTTTCCTCAGCGGCAGGCCCGCCCGGGCCTTGTCCCCTCAGCGTTCGCTTGTCGCCCTGTCTCCAGAGGTTGTGAGTGCCGGCTCCCCGGTTTTGATTCGTATTCATCTTGGTGGCGTGGCGGCCATCGACGGCGAGTGGCTGGGACGCAAGCTGGAGTTTTTTCGCGGGCGCGATAGCCGCACGTGGTTTGCTTTGGCCGGCGTCGATGTCGAGGGGGCCGTGGGCCCTTCTACACTACGGATCAATGTTCAGCTTGCCAAGGGCAGCACGCGCGATTTGAGCCGCACTATCGAGATTCATGCGGCGGACTACCGCACCAGTTCGCTCACAGTTGAGCCGCAGTTCGTCACGCCCGGCCCCGAGGCGCTCAAGCAAATTGAGGCCGACAAGCAACTCAAGGAGAAGGTCTTTGGCGCAAGCGCCTCCGAGCCGCTGTGGGCGGGTGACTTTCGCGCGCCGGTAACTGCCGAGCCGACCGACAGCTTCGGCACCCGCCGCACTTTCAACGGCAAGCTGGCCAGTATTCACAAGGGGATGGACTTTCGCGCCACCACGGGAACGCCGGTGCGGGCGGGCAACAGCGGGGTGGTGGTGCTAGCCCGGCCGCTCTACTACGAGGGAAACTTCGTGGTCATCGACCATGGGCTGGGGTTGTACACTCTGTCGATGCACCTGAGCCGGATCGACGTGCAGGAGGGCCAGCGCGTGGCGGCGGGCGACCTGCTGGGGCTGAGCGGCGCTACCGGCCGCGTCACCGGCCCACACCTGCACTGGGCCGTCCGCTGGCAGGACGCGTACCTGGACCCCGCCAAGCTGCTGCGGCTGGATTTGAGCAAGGCGCGCTAGCCGGAGACTGCTTCCTTTTCCGCGTCGGGCGTGGACTCAGCTTCCAATTTCAGGCTGGCGGCCTTCTCTTTGCGCAGCGCCTTGAAGGCCCGGTAGACGAACCAGCCCATGTACCAGCCGTCGATGAACTTGTAAGGCGTTTCGCCGGTGGTGTAGTGGCCGCAGGGCAGCACGCGCTTCTCGAAGTTGAGACCGATGCGCTGGAAGGCGTCCACCACCTCTAGCGAGTACTCCCTGGGGAAGGTCAGGTCGTAGTCGCCATAGACCATCAGGACTTTTTTCCGCCGGCCATCGACTTCGGGGCGCATGATCTTGTCGTAGTAGCTGCATGGGCTGACGGCTGCCCACAAGGCGCGGATGCGCTCCTGCGAGAGGCCAGCCTCCTCCAGCGCCTGCTTGACGTGGCGAGTGCTCTGCCCAGCCCACGTCACGTCGCCAAAGGCTGTGGACGCGTGGTTGAAGGCATTCACCCGCAGCCGCGCATCGTGAGCAGTGGCCAGAAAGGCGTAACAGGAGCCCAGGCTGGTTCCCAGCACGCCGAAGTGCTCGTAGCCCTGCTCCTCCAGCCAGTCCAGGCAGCAGCGAATATCGACGACCGCCTGGCGGCAGGCCGAGAGGGTGCGGCCGATGTTGGCGCTGACGGCGTAGTCGGAGCGCTCCAGCTCTTGCGGACGGCGAATGTCGTGGTAGGGCAGAGAGAGCCGCAGCGCCGAAATCCCCATCTTGTTGAAGATGGTGCACAGCGAATTATGGCTGAAGGCGTCGGCATTCCACTGCGGTAACACGATGATGGCTTGCCGGGGCCGTTTGGGATCCTTATGCGCGGGAGCCGGGTACCAGCGCGCGTTGACCAGATCGTTTTCCGGGTAAGGCGTCCGCTCCGGCGAGGTGAAGCGCAGGAACTGGGCCGTCTGAATCTTTCCCCCGGCTGCCTGCTGCTTGAGCGCGGCGTCCTGGGCGAGGGTCTCCGGGCGCACGTTGGTGGGAAACAGCTCCGGGTGCCGCTCTTCGAGGCGAAAGTCGGTGGGCCGCTGGTAGCCGAAAAAGCTGTCGCTGTGGCGGATGAGGAACTGGTTGATGAGGACCATGGAGGCCTCGGCGAGGGCGGGGTCAGCCACAAGCTCCGGGCCTGGCAGCGCCTCCGCAAAGCCGCGCTCGCGCAGAAACGTCTCAATCCACTCGAAGCCCCACTCCAGCGGACGCACCACGCGATTCTCGTCGCGCGTCGTCAGCCGCGTCTCCCACTCGTACATCCAGTTTGCGTACTTTTGTTTGAGCATTGGTATAGGTCAATTTTACCAGCAAAATATTGGCGGCGCCGCAATGCGAGACGAGGCCTTATGCCGGAGGTACTTTGCGTGCGGGTACTCACAGTTTTCGGCTTGTTTATGTATCCGGACTACATATATTCGCGCTCCGTGCCCCATCCTTTTCGCGTTTTCTGCGGAAAGGGTGGGAATCCATGAACCTTATGGCGCGCCAGCGCCGCCGCCTGGGCGGCAAGTCCCCCCACCGCAGGTGGCCCGCTTCAGGGCGAGATACTCCGCCCCGAGCCACCCCAGGCTGAGCAGTGTGATCAGCGCGATGATAACCTGCGAGATCACGCAATAGAGGCACCAGGTCTGCAAAACAAGCTCCTCAATCGTCGTCAACCGCAGGGCAAAGCCGAGCCCCACGAGCGCAGCCAGAAAGACCGGCGCCCTTTGCCGCCAGAACGCCAGGCCGGCCAGCGCCAGGTAGCCGGCAATGCCAATCGCCGCCACGGGAAGGCCCGCGACCTCGGCAAACGGGCTGTGGTTCACGACGCCGCAGTCCCACGTCTCATTGATCGAGCAGGGCTGCGGATCGGTGCAGTAATGCACGTGCAGAGCCAGTGCGGAGACCACCGCGCCGGCCAGGGCCAGGATTGCAATCAAGTAACGCATCGTGATTTCGATGCTACCAGAGCCTCCGGCTCAAGCTACCATGAACCCATGGACCAGGGCGCAAATTCGTCACCGCAAAGCGCAGTCGCCCGCCGCGTAGCCTTTTTTGGAGGAAGTTTTGACCCGCCCCACCTGGGCCATCTGGGGGTGGCGCGGGCTGCCCAGGCGGCGCTTGGCCTCGATATTGTGCTCTTTGCCCCGGTGGGCGCACAGCCGCTCAAGCCGCGCGGAGCTAGCGCCGACTTTGAAGACCGCCTGGCGATGACCCGGCTGGCGATTGCCGGCGAGCCCGGTTTTGACCTTTCGCTGGCCGATGCGCCCAAATCCTCGGGCGCTCCGAACTACACGCTGGAGACGCTGCTCACGCTGCGCGCGGAGCTGCCGCCGGAGAGCGCGTTCTTTTGCCTGATGGGCGCAGACGCGTTTGCCGCCTTCAGTCATTGGCATCGCGCCGCCGAGATTCCCTTTGTGGCGTCGCTGATCGTCGCCTCCCGGCCGGGCCAGCGGCTCGACGACCTGATGGCCGCGCTGCCGAAAGGGCTTGCCGTTGATTCCCTGCCGCAATCTGACCAGCCTGCGGGAGAAATCGAGCTGCGCCGCTGTATTCTTCGCAATCCTGCTGGAGCGCAAGCCCTGCTCTACCTGCTTCCCGGCCTGGAAATCGAGATCAGCGCGTCAGAAATTCGAGAGCAAATGCTGATTCGGGAGCAGACGCGCGCCTCCGCTGGAGTACCGCCGCCGGAACGCACGCTGCTTCCCATTCCCGTTTCGGAGTACATTCGCGCCCACAACCTCTATCGCTGATTTGCCGCAGCCTTGCCGAGGGTCTACGATTGAGCTTGGAGAACCTCCCTACCGAATGACGACCGACACAAAGCAGCAAACCCGCATCCTCGTTCAGACCGCCGCCGCGGTCTGCATAGACAAAAAAGGCGAAGAGACCCGCATCCTCGAACTCGACCCCATCGACTCCGGCCTCTCCGACTTCTTCCTGGTCACCTCGGCCAGCAACGACCGCCAGGCCATCGCCATCGCCGACGAGATCGACCACAGGCTCAAAAAGGATTTTGGCGTCTTCCCTAATTCAGTGGAAGGCCGCCGCAAGGGCGACTGGATTCTGCTCGATTATGTGGACTTTGTCGTCCATGTCTTCCTGACCGAGCGCCGCGCCTTTTATGACATCGAACGGCTGCGCAAGTCCGCTCGCCCGCTCACCCCCGCCGAGTTCGACGCCGAGTTGAAGGCTGCGCTGGCCGAGAAGACCGTCGCCGCGCGCAAGAAGGCTACGGCAAAAGCCAAGCCGGCTGCCGCCAAGGCCAAACCAGCAGCCGCAAAGGCCGCGCCCGCGGCAAAGAAGGCTCCTGCGAAGAAAGCTGTCGCAAAAAAGGTTGTCGCGAAGAAGACTGGGGCAGATAAGCCCGCAGCAACGAAGGTAGCCAAGAAGAGCGCCTCCGCCGGCAAGACTGCGGCCGTCAAGACTTCGGCCAAAAAGCCTGTTGCCAAAAAGGCTACCGCGAAGAAGGCGGTTGTGAAGAAAACCGTGGCAAAGAAGGTGGTAGCCAAGAAAGCCGTGGCAAAGAAGGCTTCTGCCAAGAAGGCTGCGGCGAAGAAAGTCCCGGCAAAGAAAACTGCCTCGAAGAAGCGGACTGGGAAGAAGTCCTGACCATCGGTTAGTGTGCAGTCAGCTGAAAGATGAACAAGGACTTGCATGATTCTGAACTGCAAATGGCCTCTCCGGACGGAGAGGCCGTTTTCAGTTTTGGGCGGGTGTTGTGGAACTCGCCGCATTGATTTGCACAAAATATAGTGCTGAATGTTATTGTTAACCATAAATATGCTGCATAAAAGCATATTTATGCTATCTTATCCTCATGCGCACCACCATCGACATTCCGGATGAAACCTATCGGACCGCCAGAATCCTCGCGGTGCAACGGGGGGACACGCTTCGAACGTTGGTTTTGGAAGGGTTGGCTCTGGTGACAAAGGCCAGTCAAACGCCTCGGAAACGGTTTGAAGTGCCTGTGATCCGCTCCTCCCGCCCCGGTACGCTGGTGATCGACAACGAGACCATTTATGACCTCATCGATTTTCCCTGATGTGAATGTGTGGCTGGCGATCAACCACCAGATCCACGTACACCACACAGCCGCGATGCGATGGTTTGCCGCCCAGGACGAGTCCGCAACTTTTGTCTTTTGCCGCCAGACGCAGATGGGCTTCTTTCGCTTGATGACCACCGACGCCGTCCTCGGCAGCGATGTCATCACGCAACGCCAATGCTGGGCCATCTATGACCGCTGGATTGAAGATGGAAAAGCCATTCTTGTTGCTGAACCCGCTGGCCTGGAAGCTGTTCTGAGGCCGCGAACCTCCGTGGATTCCCCGTCTCCAAAGGCCTGGGCCGATGCCTATCTGGCGGCTTTCGCAGAAGCGGCTAATCTGACACTCGTCACCTTCGACCGGGCGCTGGCCGGGAAGGCGAAAGGAGCGGTGCTGCTCCGTTAGTAACAACAAACCAACCGCAGATCCTTCGACTTCATAGCGCTTCGCTCAGGATGACAGCGGCGAGGGTGGAACGCCCAGCTTGATTTTGCCCCCTGACGCGAAGAGGCCCACGAGTGACCGTGGGCCTCTTTGGTTTGAAGTGAGCAATAGCTCTACTAGTGCTTGGGCTCTTCCTTGGACGCGGGATGCGCTGCTGGCGCGGGATGCGCTGCTGGAGCCGGACGTGCCGCTGGAGCTGGACGCGCAGCTGGGGCTGGACGTGCTGCGGGGGCCGGACGTGCTGCGGGGGCCGGACGTGCCGCGGGGGCTGGACGCGCAGCTGGAGCCGGACGCGATTGGGGCTTTGCCTCAACGCGAGCTGCCGGGGCAGGACGGGACTCAGGCTTAGATTCAGCTTTCGGCTTAGACTCGGCCTTTGGTTCAGCCTTCGGCATTGCTTCGGTCTTTGGTTCTGCCTTTGGCTTGGCTTCGGACTTGGGTTCTGCCTTTGGCTTGGCTTCGGTCTTGGGCTCTGCCTTTGGCTTGGCTTCGGTCTTGGGCTCTGCCTTTGGCTTGGCTTCAGTCTTGGGCTCTGCCTTTGGCTTGGCTTCAGTCTTGGGTTCTGCCTTTGGCTTGGCTTCGGTCTTCACCGCAGCGGGCGCGGCGCGCTTTTCCTCGGCCAGAGGCTTTTGTACAGCCAGGGTCTTGGGGTGGCCGCCATTGGCCTTGGCAAAGGAGGTCTTGTCGGCCCTGGCCGCGGTCGCGTGCTGAGTCTGGACGCTGGTGGGAGACGTATGCTGCTCGTTTTCGGCAGCCCGCTCCGCTGGACTGGCGGTGTGCTGAATGCCGCCGGGACCGCCGTTGTAGGCCATGTGGTGGGGGTTGGCGACGATGCCTCTCTCGACAACCGTCCGGTCAACGTAGGTAGTGTGGATCACGGTCTCATTCACATGGACGACCGCGGTGTTATAGGCAAAGGAGCCGCCGCGCCACTCGCCGCCGGCAAAGCCGACGCCTCCATAGCCGTAGCCGTAGTCGATGCCGCCGTAGTAGCCAACGTGGCGGCCCCAATAGCCGCGATGGAAGCCGTAGTGGCCGTCGGACCAGTCCCAGTAGTCGGGCGTCCACAGCGCGCCCTCATAGGGAGCTGGAACCCAGGCGCCGGGTACCCAGTAATAGCCGCCCTCATCCTGATCGTAGGCCCAGTAGCCGGGCGTCCACATCAGGTTGGGCTGGGGGCAGGCCGGCTGCACATAGACCGGCAACTCCGGTGGAGCGAAGCCGACACTGATGGCGATCTGAGAGTACGAAGAGGCGGGAATCAGAGAGAGCAAAAGCGTCAGCAAGAGCCAACGCGCGGTGCGGAAGATTTGCATCGAAAGAACCTCCTGGTTCTTTGGCGCTCGCTCCGCTGTAGAAATCGATTTTCCCTGTGCGGGACGAGGGCCTGGGTACTTCGCAGCAAGCGTACCTGCCAGCCCTCATCCCGAACTGTTCAATACTGCACAGTTCGGTTTGTTTGAATTCAACCGTCAATAACGGTAGCTGAGGCCCATGCCGACGACATGGCGCGCCTGCAGATTTACCGGCACATTGACAGTGGCAGGATAGGGCGCTGGCAAGCCGGTTGCGACAGGGATCGCGCCGATATTTCCCGCCACCGCTCCGACGCCAATATCGAAGCTGAAGTGCGGATGCTCCCTTTGAGTCACGCGGACAGCATAGTCCAGCGTGGTGGGCAGGTCAGCCTTGCCGGCGACCAGAGGAATGCCGTTGGGAGGGTTGGGACCCAGACCCTTGACCGACCGTGGCTCCTGAGTGAATCCCGCTGACGGCACGGCTACAACTCCGAAGGCGATGGGCAACGGAATGCCGAGGCCGCCGTAGAATCGTCCGCCAAAGCGGGTGGACTCGCCGCCAATGCCGAAGATGGCGGCATTGGTGGCCTTCCAGCCGAGGTTCACCAGAAACGGCACAGGCGGATGCGCCCAGGTCTTGGTAACGGAGATGTAAACGTCTCCGTTGGTGTAGGCCTTGGCTGCGGGGACGGCCATCAGTGGACACGCTGTGGTCTGAAGGCAGTACTGATCGTAAAGTTCCACGGCAAGCGGGCCTGCCTCGCCGGTGACAAACTTGTCGCCGGTGCGCACCACGCCGCCGACAGCAATTCCCGGCGTCCAGGGACCGAATTGCCCATCTTTGATCCCCACGACTTTGCCGTGAAAGATGTTCATGCCGTTGGCATCCCAGAGGTTGCTGGTCGCGGCATTGGTGGCGGTGGCCGCCGGAGCGTTGCCGAGTTGATGCACGCTGCGGGTGTAGCCCACCTCGGCCCGGTTGGCAAAGCCTTCGGTAATGCTGAAGGTCTCAATGTTGCCGATCACCGCTTTAGCACTGATGAAGTGAAAGCCGATGGCCGGGTGGGAAAATATTTTCCCCTTGGCCGTATCGACGACGTAGGCGGTGGGCGTCAGAAAGCCGCCGGTCTGGCCTTCGAGCGTGAGATGTTGGGCATTGAGTTGCCGGGTGGCAAGCAGACCGGCCGCGAGAATGCCGCAGACGTAGAGTTTGTGAACAATGTGAAGATTCACTTCTTTTTAACTCCTGTGGAGTGCAGTCTCCCGCCTCCGGTGATATGCGTCACTTAATCCCTTGTAACACATGCAAACCAGCCTCGTCTTCCACTTTCTTCAAGTGGTAGACTCAGCCCATGCGGCGCGGACTGTTTCTCACTCTCGAAGGCCTGGATGGTTCCGGTAAAACCACACAAATCAACCGCTTGGCCGCCTGGCTCAAGAAACGCGGCCATAGCGCCCTGGTGACCCGCCAGCCGGGCGGCACGGAGACCGGCGACCGCATCCGCGGCTTGGTTCTCGACTCGCGCTCGACGAATCTGGCGCCGATGGCGGAGATGGCGCTGATGTTCGCCGACCGCGCCCAGGCCATCGCCGAGGTGATTCAGCCCGCCCTGGAGGCGGGAAAGATCGTCCTCTGCGACCGCTTTACCGACTCGACCGAGGCCTACCAGGGCGGCGGCCGAGAGCTGGGCTCCGCGACCGTTCTTGAACTCCATCGCCTGATTTGCTCGAATCTTCAACCTGATCTGACGCTGTTGCTGCTGCCCGGTCTGGAGGCTTCGCTGCACCGCGCGCGCCGCCGCAACCAGCGCACCGCCGAGCTGAGCGGCCCGGACGAAGGCCGCTTCGAGGCGGAGCAAGAGGCTTTTTATGGCCGAGTCTGGCGGAAGTACCGGGAGATCGCCGTCCGCGAACCGGATCGAGTCGTTTTGATTGAAGGCGACCTGAGCATCGACGAGGTCCACGAACAGATCGTCGAAGCCGTGGCCGAGCGGCTGGCCGGGCTGGCCACCGGGACATATGCTTAATCGAAACTGGACGTCCTCTCTTTCCCGCGAGTCTGGAATAAGCCCGCGCAATTACACTTTATGAGTGACCAGGGTAGCCACCATCGCGCCACAGCTTGACTTCAGTTTCGACGAGCCACGCCAGACGCGCCGCATCTGGCCGGTGCGCGAGCTAGTGGGCCAGGTGCGCGAATTGGTCGAGCAGGAGTACGGCGACGTGTGGGTGGAGGGCGAAATCTCCAACTTCCGCCCCGCCCCCAGCGGCCACATTTACTTCACGCTGAAGGATGCCGACGCGCAACTGCCTGTCGTCTTTTTTGGTCGTAAGGCGATGCTGCTTCGCTTCCGTCCAGAAAACGGCCTGCACGTGCTGGTGCGCGGACGGGTGAGCGTCTACGAGCAGCGCGGGCAGATGCAATTAGTGGCCGAGACGATGGAGCCGGTCGGCGCGGGCTCGCTGCAACTGGCCTTCGAACAACTGAAGGCGCGGCTCAAGGCAGAAGGCCTCTTCGACGTGGAGCGCAAGCGGCCGCTGCCTGGCTTTCCGCGCGCCGTGGGCATCGTCACCTCGCCCACCGGCGCGGTGATTCGCGACTTCCTCAACATTGTCGCCCGCCGCCACTCCGGCCTGAGCGTGCTCGTCTGCCCGGTCAGCGTGCAGGGCGATTCCGCGCCCGCTGAGGTTGAAGCTGCGATCAACGAACTGAACTCGTCGAGCCTGGTGGACGTGATTGTCGTGGCCCGCGGCGGAGGCTCGCTGGAGGATTTGTCCGCCTTCAACAGCGAGCGCGTGGCCCGCGCGATTGCATCGAGCAGCCTCCCCGTCGTTTCTGCGGTAGGTCATGAAACCGACTTCACGATTGCGGATTTTGTCGCCGATCTGCGCGCCCCCACGCCATCGGCCGCCGCCGAATTGATTACCGAGGCGCAGCACAAGATTGCCGAGCGCGTGGCCGAGCAATCGCATCGTCTGGAGCGCGCCGCCCGCTTTCAATTGTTGCAAGCCCGCCAGCGGCTCACCCGCCTGCCCGTCAGCCGCGCCGAAGGGCGCTTGAATTCGCTGCTGCATCGGCTGGCTCAGCGCCTGGACGATTCTTCGCTGCGGATGGAAGCAGTCGTCAGCGAGCAACTTCGGCAGCATCAGCGCAATGTCGCCGATCTGGCCGCCGCCGTCCTGCGCCACGATCCGCGCCAGGGGCTTGCCCAGGCGCGCGCGCGGCTTACCGCCGGGCGGACTCACCTGGTTCATTCGATGGAGCGGAGGGTGCATGAATCCGCAGCCCAGCTTAGTTCACTTGGTGCGCGGCTGCACTCGCTTTCGCCGCTGGCCGTGCTGGAACGCGGCTATGCGCTGGTGCTCACCGCAACGGGCGGGGTGGTTCGCTCCACGCTACAGGTTGCGCCCGGAGACAAGCTCGTCACGCGCCTCTCCGACGGCGCCTTCATCAGCCGCGTGGAATCCGCGGCTTTCAACCAATCAACCAAGAAATGAGACCATGACCGCAGCCACCGCACGCAAACTCTTCGGCACCGACGGCATTCGCGCCGTGGCGGGCGAATACCCGCTGGACGCCGCCACCATTTACGCCGCCGGCATGGCCCTGGGCCACTCACTGCGGAACTCCGTTCGGGGGAGTCTTCCGAAGGTGTTGCTGGGAAGGGATACACGCGAGTCCGGGCCGTGGATCGCCGCTACGCTTGCCGCCGGCCTCATCGAAACAGGTGTCCGCGTTGAGAGCGCGGGCGTTGTACCCACCCCGGCCGTCGCTTTCCTCGCGCGAACGCATGGATTTCAGGCGGGCGTGGTCATCTCCGCCTCGCACAATCCCTGGCAGGACAATGGCATCAAGCTCTTCGGCGCCGATGGCTTCAAGCTGGCCGACGCAGTGGAACTGGCGATGGAGGAGGAGATTCTCCATCACGCGGCTAACTCCGCCGCACCCGATCCGGCAACGCTGCCCGTGGTCGAGGACAACACCGCCTTCCAGGCCGACTACATTCAGTTCCTGCTCGACTGTGTGCCGGGGCTTTCGCTCGATGGGTTGCGGATTGTGGCCGATTGCGCCAATGGAGCGGCGGCGGCGGTTGCGCCGAAGCTGTTTCGGAAGTTAGGTGGTGAGGTCGCGCTGCTCAACGTCGCGCCCGACGGCCGCAACATCAACCTGAACTGCGGGGCGCTGCATCCTAAGTGGGTGGCGGCCGAAGTGGCAGCGCGCGGAGCGGATCTGGGCCTCACCTTTGACGGTGACGCCGACCGCTGTATGCTGGCCGGCTCGCACAACAACGTCATCAACGGCGATGCGATTCTGCTGATGGCCGCGCGCGACCTGAAGGCGCGGGGCCTGCTGACCGGCGATCTGGTCGTTGCGACGACAATGTCGAATATGGGGTTGGAAGCGGCGCTCAAGCGTAGCGGCATTCGTATGCTGCGCGCGCAGGTCGGCGACCGCTATGTGCTCGCAGCGATGCTGGCGCACAAAGCCGCGCTGGGCGGAGAGCAATCAGGGCACATTCTGCTGCCGCACCTGGCCACCACCGGCGACGGCTTGCTGACAGCGCTGGTGGTGCTGGATCTGATTGCCCGCTCGGGCAAAAGCATCGACGCGCTGACTGCGGACTTGAAGGTCTTCCCGCAGGTGATTGTGAATGTAAAAGTGCGCGAGCGCAAGCCGCTGGAGTCGATCCCCAGCGTAGCCGCCGCTATTCGCGCCGCTGAAGTGGCGTTGAAGGATTCAGGCCGCGTGGTGATTCGCTACAGCGGCACCGAGCCGCTGGCACGCGTGATGATTGAAGCCGAGAGCGAAGAGGCGATGCGGCGGCACGCGGATGCGATTGCTGATGCGATTCGGGCGGAGCTGGGCGTGTAGAGCGGTTCTCCAATACATATGTCCTTACCGGTTTTATCGAAGGTGGCTTTTTCTTGAGGAAAAATCCACTCTGCGGCGTGGTTTCGGTGTACAGCAATTGGAGAACCGCTATAGCCGCGGGTCGCAACTTATTTCATGTCCCGCCAGTTGCCCCCAGACTTCAGATCGGCAATCAGCGGCACGTTGAGCTTGACCACGCCTTCCATCTCCGTGCGCACTAACTCTTCGACTTCGGCGGTCTCGCTGGCGGAAACCTCGAAGAGCAGTTCGTCGTGGACTTGCAGGACCATGCGCGTCTTGAGCGCGCGCTCGGTGAGCTGGCGGTCGATGGAGATCATGGCCAGCTTGATGAGGTCGGCGGCGGTGCCTTGCAGCGGCGTGTTGATGGCAGTGCGCTCGGCGAAGCCGCGCTGGTTAGGGTTGCGGCTCTCGATGTCGGGGATGGGGCGAACGCGGCCAAAGAGCGTGCGCACGCTGCCGGTCTTGCGTGTTTCCTCCAATGTTTTTTCGATGAAAGATTGCACGCCGGAGTAGCGCGCAAAATAGCGCTCGATGTAAGCGCGCGCCTCGGCTTGCGGAATGCCCAACTGCGCGGCCAGGCCGAAGGGCGAGATGCCGTAGACGATGCCGAAGTTGACGGCCTTGGCGCGGTTGCGCGTCTGCTTGTCCATCTCGGCGGCGGGCACGCCGAAGACTTCGCTGGCGGTGAGCGTGTGAATGTCCTCGTTGTTCTGGTAGGCGTGGACGAGCAGCGGGTCGCCGCTGAAGTGGGCAAGCAGGCGCAGTTCGATCTGCGAGTAATCCGCCGAGAGCAGTTGCGTTCCCGGCGCGGCCGTGAAGGCGGCGCGAATCTCGCGGCCCAGCTCGGTGCGCGTGGGAATGTTCTGCAAATTTGGATTGACGGAGGAAAGGCGGCCAGTCGCCGTGGCCGCTGCCTGAAAGGTGGTATGAACGCGGGAATCGGAGTCAGCAAGCAGTGGCAGCGCGTCGATATAAGTCGATTTCAATTTTGATAAGTGGCGGAATTCCAGAACCAGGCGTGGAACTTCGTGCTTTTCCGCCAAGTATTCCAGCACATCCTGCGCGGTGGAGACGGCCTTTCCCTTGCCTCGACTGGCTGGCGCGGGCAGGCCCAGATGCGTGAAGAGCACCTCGCCGAGCTGCTTGGGAGAGTTGATGTTGAAGCGGCGGCCGGCTAACTCAAAAATGTGTTCGCCGACGCGCTCCAGCTCGATGGCGAAGCGCTTGGAAAGCCCGTCGAGGACGCCGAGATCGATGCGCACGCCGGCCTGCTCCATCCGGAAGAGTACCGGGGCAAGCTGTAAATCCATCGCGTAGACGCGCTGGAGACCGGCCTTTTCGACTTCGGCTTTCAATAACGGAATCAGCGCGCGAATCGTGGCTGCGCCGGCGGCGAGCGTGGAGGGCGCGGGCTGCAAGTGGCGCGCGGCCACATCAGCCAACGCTTGCGTCGAGTGGGTGGGATTGAGCGCGTACGAGAGGAGCATGGTGTCGTCTACTGCCCCGCGCAATTCAATTCTTTGTGCGGCAAACAGATGAAGCGCAGACTTCCAATCGTGAGTTTGCTTAGAAACGGCGGCGTCTTCGAGCAGAGCGCGGAGTTGCGCGGTCAGCGAGAGATCGAGAGCGGTCGCCGGCTCCGCGCAGACGCCCACGGTAAAGCTGGCCTGCTTTTCGGCGGCTTCGGCTACATCGAGCAGCGAGAGGTTTTGTGGCGCATCGTCTTCCACCTCCGGCGCGGGCGGTTTCGCATCGAGCGCGAAGGCAAAACCCTGCGCCTTTGCGGCCGCGTAGAAGACCGCGGACTGGGCTTCTGTGGGGGCTTCGATGAGTTCGACGACCGGCGCGGACTCCGAGGGTGCTAAGTCGCGGAGCATGGAGGTGAACTCCAACTCGGTGAAGAGCTCGCGGCAGGCTTCCAGGTCGGGCGGCTGCGTCCGCATCACCGCGAGGTCCAGCGTGAGCGGGACGTGGCAGTCTATCGTGACGAGTTCTTTGGAGAGCAGTGCGGCATCGCGGTTCTGCCGGAGGGATTCCCCGATCTTACCCTTGACTTCGGCAGCATGATCGAGCACAGCTTCGACGCTGCCGAATTCGACAATGAGCTTCAAGCTGGTGAGTTCGCCAACGCCGGGTACGCCGGGTACGTTATCCACGGAGTCGCCGCGCAGAGCCATCACATCGACGACCTTCTCCGGCGGAACGCCCAGAACTTCTACGACTTTGGCGGGGTCGAGAATCAGGTTGTCTTTTTGCGGGTTGAGAATCTTCACCGTGGGCGTGACCAACTGCATCATGTCCTTGTCGCCGCTGACTATGAAGACCTCGTGCTGCTCGCCGGCGGCCTGGCGAGCGAGGGTTCCGATCACGTCGTCGGCCTCGAAGCCCTCGGCCTCCAGGATGGGAATGCGCAGGGCAACGAGGGCGCGGCGGATGTAGGGAATCTGGCGGCGCAGGTCTTCGGGCATCGCGGCGCGATTGGCCTTGTAGCCCTCGTAGCTCACCTCGTCGAAGCTCTGCGTCTTGCCGTTCCACTTGCGCAGTGGCTTCATGGCGCGGGCGCGCTCGTCGCGGAAGACCTCGCCGCTCACGTCGAAGACGGCGGCAAAGTAATGCGGCGCGAAGTCCTGGCGCAGCTTCTTGATCATGTTCACGAAGACGTAAATGGCCGCCGTGGGCAGCCCCGCGCGGGTGGACATGGGGCGCGAGCGCTGCATCGCGTGGTAGGCGCGGAAGATGAACGACATGGTGTCGAGCAGAAAGACGGGCGGTTTGGATGATTCGGGCACGAGTCGAGTTTAACAGGGGGCAGTTCTCTATGACATTTTTTGCGGTTTCCAGGTCCCAGAATTGAGGCTTGGAAACTGCGTATCGATGGGGAATAAATCTTGTCAATTTGCGCTGAACAATCGCTCGTGTGCCTCCCCAACGACGATAATGCGATTGACAAGATCTGCCATTCTTGTCAATAGTAGTTTCGTCTCGTGCATATCCGAAAAATAACGCAGAAGATAAGGTGCAGTTGCGTCCAACACTAAAAATGCGATCGGGCCAAGGAGTCGCTCATCAACTTCAGAGAATGTGGATTTAGGACTGAAGAGTCCCGTTTTCTTGTTCGTTTCGAGATGGTTTTTATATAGGTCTACCCAGCTTCCATGTACTGCGTGAGAAGGTAACCGCATCATTGCCGTATACTGTTTCTCTTTACCGACCGCCTGAAGGCGTGCTCTAACATTACCAGCCCAGTCCTTATGCTTCCGTTCCACATTCTCGATTTTCACGCCCGATATGCGGCATACATCGTCGATCGAACTCAGCATCCTGACTTCAATTGGTAATATATCTCCACCACGAGCAGCGATATTTTCTTGAATGCTATCATAGAGTTCACGTTCAGGCCCTAACCCGAGTATGACGAACTTATCGAAGTAGGTATCATCTACAGTCGTTACGAGAAATTCGAGATTTATAGCAGTCTCAAGAATCGACCGATTTAGAGCAGCCACGATCTCAGCGCGATTGCCACCAGAACTTAATTGTGTGACAACAATCATAAATTTACATATTCTGACAAGCAACCCGGCACATATGGCCTGATTTCGGTGCAAACCGCCATTTGCAGCTGCGTCTTGATCGAGGAGATGAGATGCGAGGTTCACAAAGCTTACAGCTTCTTTATAGAGTTCAAAGGCCAATTCATTCACTTTCTCAATGTCTCCCTCATTCATAACACTAGAAATATCCACGGCGGGTAATAGTTGTTCTTCGAGCGCTTCCGGGGTTCCATCGACGAGAAAGTTCGACTCATCCATTGAACGTGTCTCCTCTACCTTCTTGCGTTTATATTATTCCTCACCGCGGATGGCCAAACCAGAAATTCGCACAAACAAGGGTGGGCAAGCACGAACCTCGTCCGTCCGTCACTCCAGAAACATACAATCGCCGTAGCTGAAGAAGCGGTAGTGTTGCTGGACGGCGTGGCGATAGGCGGCGAGAACTGGCTCGCGTCCGGCGAAGGCGCTGACCAGCATGAGCAGGCTCGATTGCGGCAGGTGGAAGTTGGTGAGCAGGGCGCCGACCAGGCGGAACTGGAACCCGGGGGAGATGAAGATTTCCGTTTCGCCGGAGTGGGGTTGCAACGGTTTGCCCTTGGCTTGAAGCGCACAGTGTTCCAGCGTGCGGACGACGGTTGTTCCTACCGCGACGATGCGTCGGGCACTGCGAGCGGCGGAGTTGATGGAATTTGCTGCCGATGGAGTGAGCGTATAGTGCTCGCGGTGCAGGCGGACTTCGTCAACTCGTTCCACACGTAGCGGAGCAAAGGTGCCCAGGCCGACGTGCAGCGTGAGACGGGCAATTTCGACTCCGCGCGCGGTGAGCGCGTCGAGGATTTGCGGAGTGAAGTGCAGACCGGCGGTGGGCGCGGCGACGGAGCCACGTTCGCGGGAGAAGACGGTCTGGTAGCGCTCGCGGTCGGCGGCGGCATCGTCACGGCGGATGTAGGGCGGCAGCGGAATGTGGCCGATGCGGTCGAGCGTGGCGAAAAAATCATCGACAGGCTTGAAACGCAGCAGGCGCTCGCCGAATTGGCCTCGCTCCAGCACCTCGGCTTCGAGCGCGATGGCGCCGTCGGGCGCGGGAAAGACGAGAATCTCGCCGATGGCGACTTTCCTTCCCGGACGGACGAGGGCGCGCCAGAGGTTTTCGCCGGCCGGCTCGGTCAGAAGGACTTCGATCTTGCCTGTTTGTTGTGTGGATTCCCAGGTCCCAAAATCGAGATCTGGGGCACCCAACATTCTTTTGCGGCGGGCGTAAAGGCGTGCGGGAATCACGCGGGTGTCGTTGAGGACCAGCAGGTCGCCGGGGTGGAGCAGCGCGGGAAGCTCGGCAAAGCTCGCGTCGCGCAGAGCGCCGGTTGCGCGGCTCATCACCAGCATACGGCTCTGGCCGCGCTCGGCTGGCGGCTCTTGCGCGATCAACTCCGGGGGCAGGTCGAAATCGAAATCGGCGACGCGCAGGCCGCTCATTCGTTGGCCTTCTTGAAGTAATCCAGGGCTCGCAGGCGGGCGCGCTCCAGGGCGGCGTTGAGCTCCTGGCGCTTAAGCTCGAACTGGTCTGAGACAAGATCGGCGGGGACGAACGTCTGCCGCGCCCAACTGACGCAGATGCGCGTGAAAGGCCTGGGGATCAGGAAGCGGTCCCAGGAAGGCATGACCCAGGCGTGCTCAGGCAGAAGATAAAAGGCGCCGATGGGCGCGCCGGTCATCTGCGCCAGCTTGATGGGGCCCATCTTGGTTTGATAAATGGGACCGCGGGGGCCGTCGGCGGTGAAGATGGCGGTGCGGCCGGTCTCGATGACGTGCTTGAGCCCCAGCAGCCCCTCGCGCGAGCCGCGCGAGCTGGAGCCGCGCACGGCATCGAAGCCAAACAACTTCAAAATACGGGTAATCAGTTCGCCGTCGAAGCTCTGGCTGATGAGGATGACGGCGCGGGAGTGGCTGAAGTAGACGGTGCAGGGCAGCACGCACTGGTGCCAAAAGCAGTAGATCTCCGGCGGGGATTTCACTCCGGAAGGGATGGGGGTGACGCCTTCTTCGGCGATGACTTCAAAGCGCCAAGTGCGGCCGACGAGGCTGAAGAGCGCCCACACCACACGCGGGACGACGGCCAGCACCAGGCGCTGGGTGAGAGTGAATCGAGGCTTGTCTTCGGCGGCCATTCTTCTGATTTTAGCGGAGTCAGCTATAGCGCAGCCAGCGCGCGATCTCCGGCAGGGTGGCTCGCTTGCCGTACATCAGAATGCCGACTCGATAGAGGCGCGAGGAGAACCAGAGCGTGGCCCAGATGCTGAGAACCATGATGCCGATCGAAGCGGCAAACTGCCAGAGGGGCACTGTCTCCATGCCCATGCGCGGAACCATCACGTAGGGAGCGGTGAGCGGAAAGAGCGATGCGGCAACGACCCATACCGAGCTGGGATCCTTCATCAGCACCGGGAGAATTCCGAAGGCGATCCAGACGGGCACGGCCGCCAGCGGGGTATACATCTGCAGATCCTGCGAGGTTTCGCAGGTAGCGGCAAGGCCGGAGAACATCGCGCTGAAGAGAGCGAAGCCCAGAACGAAGTACACCGGAAAGAGCAGACCCTCGAACCAGGAAAAATGAATAGCAAAATTGCCGGTGAGCAAGGGCGCGGCAAGCGCGGAACCGGTAATCAATGTCGCTGCAGCCACCCAGATGGAAATCTGCGTCAAGCCCACGGCGCCCACGCCGAGGAGCTTGCCGGCAAGCAGATCGTCCGGCCTGGCGATGGCCAGCATGACCTCGAAGATGCGCGAAGTCTTCTCCTCGATGATCGCACGAGCCATGTTCATTCCGTAAAGCAGAATGGGCATCGAGAGCAGCATCGCCATCAGGAAGGCCTTGAAGAACGGCTCCATACCTTTGCTCTTCCCGGTCGTGGCAGTCTCGCCCAATTGTATGGTTTCGATCGGAACCCACTTGAGAATCGCGTCGATTTCAGCCGGCTTGACCTCGCTCGAGATCAGGCGCTGATGTACCACCGCGCGGTTCAAGTAATTCTGCAGCCCGCCAATCCCTGCAAAGTCTCCTAAGGAGAGCGAAGTGTAGGACGCTGTGATGGCTCCGGCAGAGGAGGAATCGATGGCGAGAATTCCGTCGATGGCCTTGCTCTTGAGCTGCATCCGCAGGGCCGCGCGATCTTCCGGCGTGGCCGGCGCCACCACGTCCACGGTCAACTTGGCGGAGGTGTCGTAAAGCATCTCGCGGCGAACCTGGCCGGCCAGCGCGACGTTGTCCGCGGCGATCGCGAGATGCTTTCCCGTTCCGGCTTTGCCGCTATTCATGGCGCTCCAGCCAACCATCCCGGCAATCAGCAAGGGCACCAGAACCGTGGAAAACAGGAAGGCGCGGCCGCGAATCTGCTCCAGGTATTCGCGCTTGGCGATGAGGAGAATGTTACGCATTGGCCTTGCCTCCCACGGTCTCGATAAAAATCTCTTCCAGTGACGGCTCGACCAGCTCGAAGCGGTAGATCGTCGCCATGGCGGCGGCTTCATGCAGCAGCTTTTGCGCGTCGCCGTGCGGCTTGAGCTTGATCTCCGCGTGGCCGGAGAAGTTTTTCGCCTCGGCGATCTCCTCGCTGGTCAGGAACGCGGAGCTTCCCTCGAACTCGACGATGACGTGGTTGCGCTCATAGCGGCTCTTGATTTCGCGCAGATTGCCGGCCAGCACGGCTTTGCCATTGTTGATCAGGCAGATGGAGTCGCAGAGCTTCTCCACCTGGTCCATGCGATGCGTGGAAAACAGGATAGCCTTGCCTTGATCCTTCAGTTCCAGCAGCGTGCGCTCGACCAGGACCGCATTGACCGGATCAAGACCCGCGAAGGGCTCGTCCATCACGATGAGGCCAGGCGAGTGCAGCAGCGTGGCGATGAACTGAATTTTCTGCTGCATCCCCTTGGAGAGCTCTTCGGTCTTCTTCGGAAGCGCGTCGGCGATCTCCATGCGCTTGGCCCAGGCGTCGGCCCGCCTGCGCGCCTCTTCCGCGCTCAGCCCATGCAGGCAGCCGAAGAAGACCAGCTGGTCGACGACCTTCATTTTTTTGTAGAGGCCGCGCTCCTCGGGCAGGTAGCCCACCCGCTCCAGGCTCTGGCGCTCGAAGGGCTTATCAAAAAGATTGACCTGGCCCGAGTCGGGCATGGTGATGCCCATCATCATGCGAATGGAGCTGGTCTTGCCCGCTCCGTTCGGCCCCAGCAGGCCGAAGATCTGGCCGGGGTCGATGGAAAGGCTGAGGTTGCTGACGGCAACCTTGTTCTCGTAGGCCTTGGTCACTCCCGCGAGTTCGACAACTGGCATGGATTCTCCCGCCGTGCAATTCTCAGTCTGGTGCAGACTGGTTCCCGCAAAAACCGTGGGCCACCCTGCAAGGAGTGTAGCAAAACACACTGCGCGGACGGCGCCTACTGCCGAATACGAAGGAAGCCGCAAAAAGGTTCCGGCGCGCTGAAATGCGCCCTGGCCACCGGCTCAAGCGTCTTTTCCGCCGCGACGCCGGTCTGATTCAATTTTCCCGATTACTTTTTGCGGAGAAAATCGAAACCAGAGTGCACCGAAATACAACTATATTTATTCCAATGGGAGGCAGACGAAGAGGACCAAAGAGTACATCCAGCGGCGCAGGCGACTTGTGACCGGGAACAGAAAAGATGGTAGCCTAATAAACGATGTCTAACTACGATTTTTTCCAGACTGAACCCGTTCACGGGCCCACGCACAGGCCGCAGTCCATCGATGAAGTTGACGTGCGTCAAGCCATCCTCGAGGATCTTGCATTAAAGATTCTCTATATGTCCGGTTCTCTTTCCGTTCTTCAGCTTTCCGAGAAGACCCGGCTCAGCTTCGAAGTGGCCAAGGAGCTGGCCTTTCAACTGCGCACGGAATTGCTCTGTCAAGTGACGGGAATGCATGGCCATGTTCCTCAGATTGCCATCACCTCGGAGGGGCGTTCGCGGGCGGCGGACCTGCTCACACAGAATCTCTATACGGGTCCGGCGCCGGTCGCTCTGGCGAGTTATGTGGATCAGGTGCGACTGCAGAGCGTCCGCAAAATAGAGGTGCATGAAAACGACGTCAAGCGCGCCTTTGCGCACCTGGTGATCGACAGCGATAAGTTGCGGCAATTAGGAACGGCGCTCAACTCCGGCAGCTCGATCTTCCTCTATGGCCCTCCGGGAACCGGGAAGACCACCGTAGCCGAGACCTTGTCGGAGGTGATTTCGCAGGATGCGGTGTGGATTCCGTACGCGGTCGAGGTGGAAGGCGAGATCATCACCGTCTACGATGCGGCGATTCACAAGCGGATGGCGGAGTCGGAGCCTGCGGACCGGGACGAGCGCTGGGTGCTGTGCCAGCGCCCCGCGGTTCTGGTGGGCGGTGAGCTGACGGCCGAGATGCTGGACCTGCAATATAACCCCACGACCAAGTTCTATGTCGGCCCGGTGCAGATGAAAGCCAACAATGGGGTTCTGATCATCGACGATTTTGGACGGCAGCGGCTTCGCCCGGAGGATTTGCTGAACCGCTGGGTGGTTCCCCTGGATCGCAGAATAGATTTTCTGACTCTGGCGGGCGGAAAGAAACTGGAGATTCCCTTCGAGATGCTGGTGGTCTTCGCATCCAATATGGATCCGGCCACCTTGGTGGACGCCTGCTTCCTGCGCAGGATACAAACCAAGATCAAGATCGGCGGGGTGACCGACGAGCAGTTCTGCGAGATTTTCAGCCGCGTGGCCAGCGAGCACAGCGTCACATATGATCCCGGCGTGTGCACAGATCTCATTGATTTCATCCGCGACGTTCTGAAGCTGGAGTTGCGCCAGTGCTATCCCAGGGACATTGTGAACCAGGTTCTGTGGGCGGCGCGCTACGAAGGCAAAATGCCGCATCTGGACCACGCATCGATGGCGCAGGCGGTCGAGGCTTACTTCCTGGCCAGGTCGTGAACTCGGCGCACTTTGGGGAAATGAGCTAATCTCCGCAGCTTTTGCGGAGATTGGGTGCGTATTCTCCGCAAAATCTGCGGAGAAAAAGTTCCGGTGTACTGGCCTGACGCTGGCATATTCCAGCTTGCCTAAGAAAAGTGCTTAACGATCTCCAGGGCAAGACCGAGTCTTTTTCCGCTTGATTCACTTTGCTCGGTTGCTGGTTTGGGTTCGTGGTATCCCACCCTTTCCGCGATGAGACTGCGGAAAGGATGGGGCACCCATCATTCTGGAATTTTAAGGCGCGTTTGTCCCGGCGTATGCGCGCCATTTAGCATCCGGAGTGTGGCTGACCTCGATAGTCCGGTGATGTATGTGAAGGGCGTGGGTCCGCGCGTGGCGGAGTTGCTCGCGCCCAAAGGCATCCTCACCGCCGAGGATCTGCTCTACCACCTGCCCTTTCGCTACGAGGACCGGCAGAATCCGCGCTCCCTGGATGAGTTGCAGGCCGGCGAGACAGCCTCGGTGATCGCCGAGGTGCGCGGCTCCTTGCTGATGAAGACGCGCAAAGCCCCGATCTTCGAGCTGACCGTGGGCCAGGGACGGCTGGCGCTGAAGTGCATCTGGTTCAACGGCAGCTACCTGGAAGGCAAATTCCACGCCGGGCAGACGGTGGCCGTCTACGGGCGGGTCGAGCCGTCGCGGAGTTCGAGCAACCTCAAAATGATTCAGCCGCAGTGGGAGCTGCTGCCCGACGCCTCGGACGACGCCGAAACGCGGCTGCTCGAAGTGGGGCGCATTACGCCGGTCTACGAATCGCTGGGCGGGGCGCGGCTGGCCTCGCGCTGGCAGCGCAAGACGATCTTCCATCTGCTCGAATCTCTGCGCGGTATGGTGCCGGAGTGCCTGCCGAAGGCGATGCTGGAGCGGTTGATGCTGCCCGACCGTGAGCAGGCGCTGCGAGAGGCGCATTATCCGCCCGAAGGGACGAATTTTGCGCAGTTGCAAAGCTCGGCAACGCCGGCTCACCGGCGGTTGATCTTCGAGGAGCTCTTCTTTCTGGAACTTGGCCTGGAACTCAAGCGGCGGCGGCTACGGGAGCGCGCGGGCATCAGCTTCGCGACCACGGACAAGGTGCGCGAGGCGATTCGCGAGGTGCTGCCGTTTCATCCCACCCAGGCGCAGAAGCGGGCGCTGGGCGAGATTGTGGGCGATATGCGCGAGACGAGCCCGATGCGGCGGCTGCTGCAAGGCGACGTGGGCTCGGGCAAGACCATCGTCGCGCTGCAGGCGATGCTGGTGGCGATGGAGAACGGTTACCAGGCAGCGTTGATGGCGCCCACCGAGATTCTGGCCACACAGCATTATCTGGCGGTGCGCAAGCTGCTGGAGCGCTCTTCGCGCCGCTACCAGATCGCCCTGCTGACCGGCTCGCTCTCCGAGGAGCGCAAACGCCACACGCGCGGGCTGATCAACCGCGGCGAGGCGCAACTGGTGATCGGGACTCATGCGCTGATTGAAGAAAAAGTGGAGTTCGACCGGCTGGGCCTGGTGGTGGTCGATGAGCAGCACCGCTTCGGCGTGATGCAGCGCTTCAAGCTGATGAAGAAGCCCAATCAGGCCGAGCCGGATGTGCTGGTGATGACGGCGACGCCGATTCCGCGGACGCTGGCGCTCTCGCTCTACGGCGACCTGGACGTGAGCGTGCTGGACGAACTGCCCCCGGGCCGGACGCCCATCGTCACGCGGCGCGTTCCCGGAGAGATGTCCGATGAGGTGTGGGAGTTCGTGCGCAAGCAGGTGGCCAAGGGCCGTCAGGCCTATATCGTTTACCCGGTGATCGAGGGCAGCAAGGAGGACCAGCCGGAGCTGGATTTCTCGCACGACGATCCGGAGGCGGGGATTGAGGCGCCGCCTTTCATGGCATCCCAGGTCCGAAAATCCGGACCTGGGGCGCCCGGTCGCAAAGGCAAGACGGCGGATCTGTTCCCCAGGGCGGCGCAGGAGGCGAACCCGGGTGCGAAGTCGGGGCTGAAGTCGGCTGTGGAGATGCACGAAAAGCTGCGCGCGGGAGCGCTGGCCGGGTTGCGCGTGGGTCTGCTGCACGGGCGGCTGGACGCCGACGAGAAGGAGATCATCATGCGCCGCTTTCAGCGCGGCGAGATCGACGTGCTGGTGGCCACGACGGTGATCGAGGTGGGCGTCGATGTTCCCAACGCGACGGTGATGGTGGTGGAGCACGCGGAGCGCTTCGGCCTCGCCCAGTTGCATCAGTTGCGGGGCCGGGTGGGCCGTGGCGCTGCCAAGAGCTACTGCATCCTGATTACCGGCGAGCGGGTTACCCCGCTGGGCGAGGAGCGGCTGAATGCGATGGTGCGCTCGCAGGACGGATTCGAGCTGGCGGAGCTGGATCTGAGCCAGCGTGGACCGGGCGAGTTTTTCGGCACAAGACAAGCCGGTCTGCCCGACTTCCGCGTGGCTAACCTATTGCGCGACAGGCAGTTGCTGGAGCTGGCCAAGATGGAGGCCGCGCGCTTTGCCAATGCTTCCGGCGCAGGCGGCAGCGAGGCGACCGAGGCTGAGCGGACGCGCGTCTGGGCGCGGCTCAAAGAGGCCTGGCAGCGGCGCTATGGGTTGGTGGAGGCCGGCTAAGGTAGTCAATGCACTATTTGGATTTAACCAGTCTATTTATCTTCAACATAGATAAAATGGTTACCTAGTTACGAAAGTAAGTTAAAAATACGTTATTCAGGTAGAACTTATGTAATACTCGCCGAAGGGAATAGCACAACAATATCCTCCCTTGCTCCTCCTGGCGCAAAAAAAGAAAGGACAAAACCCTGCTATGAAATTCAAGCTCTTCTTCGTCTTCGCCCTCGCACTCACCCTCTCCCTGGTGTACGTCTATGGCTTCAGTCAGGATTCACAACAGTTGAGAGCTTCGCTGATGACCGCAATCCACGTCAGCCGTGCTGAAGCGGCGACAATATCCCCAAGAGTCACCCCCGTTTCAGTGGATATGCAGGCATCTCAATCACCGATCAGGGCCGACAATCCCGAAGGGCCCAATGGTCTCGGCAGGAACGATTCCGAATCGGATGCCTTGCGGACATTGCTGATCAGGGCCGTGCGGACCGATAACACCGAACTGACAAAGAAGCTCATCAAGATGGGCGCTAATGTGAACAGCCGCACATCGGCCAATGGCTGGAGCGCGCTCCATTACGCGGTGAGGAACGGAAATGCGGAGATCGTCCAGCTTCTTCTCAAAGCCGGAGCCGATCCCAACTGCCTAGGAACCATGGAAGGACAAAAGGACTCAGCCACCTCGTTGAGCCCGTTGGTTCTTGCCCAGGCGGCTCTGGATCTGGTCACTAAGATTCCGCCCTCCGACATTGAGGATACATTGCGCCAGAGTGGATTGAACGACCCGGCTCTTCTGAAGAGCATGACGGATGCAACGGCCACCGATCGCTATCAAAAGGTGGTCGAAATTCTAGTCAAAGTCACCGAGGAAAAGCAGAGTACATAACTTCCGCCCTGCGCCAAGCCTTCCACCCTTTCCGCGAAGCGTCTTCTCGCCTCCTGGGGTGGAAGGCAAGACTTCAATGCTGCCCAACTCCACGTTCTCTGGCGGCTAGAGTCATGCGCCGGAGCGCCCTGCCGCGCCGGCCTCGACCGGCGCAAGCCGGTTGACCGCACAAACAGCCTCTTGATACCATGAATACAGAGTGCTTCCATCCAGGCAGAACAGGCGAATCCAAAGGATAGATCAGGGTTGTCCTTCGGACAGATCAGACGCACGGCGGGATCGGCAGAGGCGTTCAAAGGACATAACGCTACATGAAAAATAAGCTGCTCTTTCTTTTAGTTCTCGCACTTACTTTTATTCCCATCACCGGCTGCAAGCCCGATCCGTCGTTGCTGATGCCGGCTGTCAAGGCCGACAATACCGCGGAAGCAGTGAGACTCATCGAGAAGGGCGCCGACGCCAATAGCCGCACCTCGGCGAACGGCTGGAGCGCGCTCCATTACGCGGCCATGAATGGCAATGTGGAGATCGTCCAGGCGCTTCTCAAGGCCGGTGCCGACGCCAACTACGCGGGAGCCAAGGATGGACAGGCGAGCACAGCCAAGGCCTTGAAACCATTGTCGCTGGCGCAGGGAATGCTGGATGTGGTCACCCAGATCCAGGGTCCATTGATTGAGGCGAATCTGCGCGAGAGCGGTCTGGACGATCCGGCGCTATTAAAGAGCGCGACGGATCCAAAGGCGGCGGACCGATACCAGAAAGTGGTCGATCTGCTGACAAAGGCTACCAAGTAAAAGCAGCCACCCAGCCGGTCAAGCGATCCCCTGGGCGCGGACGCAGTGCATCCTCTCGACAGGTAAGGTCTGGATCTCCAATTCGACGCTGGCAATTTCAGTATCGCAATCCTGCATCTGGCTGCGGGTGCACTGGCAGAGTTCGGTGAAGCGGATATGCCCGCTCTGGCTCAGTTCCAGGCCGGCGGCAATCATCACGCTGTAAATCTCGACGCAGGCCTGGCGCTCGAACTCGAAGAGCATACTGATGGTGCCAGAATTGTTTGCGCCGCGGCTGAGAACCCAGCCGCCACAGCCCAGAATCGCTCCGGTGAGGGTTTGCACCAAACGCGACGGTTCTTCGAGCGAGTTGGCCTTTAATTGCATGGCCCAGGGAGTGCTCATCGTCCGCTCTGCGTTGATTAGGGTCTGCACTGTCAGCCTCACACTTGTCTTATCGGTAACATTGAGCTCAGCGTAAAGATTGTGCCGGAGTCGCACGGCGCATGACCGGCTTTGAGACAACATTGCCGGCAACAGGCTCTGAGCGGCTTGCGCTGGTAATTGGAAGGGCTTCCGTTGTAGCTTCAGAGAAGCATGATTATCGGCTCCGGAATCGACTTGGCAGAGATCGGGCGCATCCAGCAGTCCGTGGATCGCTTTGGGCAGCGCTTTCTTGACCACGTGTACACGGCGGCGGAGCAGGCCTATTGCCTGCGAAAGCGCAAGTCCGCGGAGAGCTTTGCCGCGCGGTTTGCCGCCAAGGAGGCCGGCGCCAAGGCTCTGGGAACGGGCATCAGCCACGGCGTCAGTTGGCTGGAGATCGAGGTCACGCGCGAACCCGGCGGACGGCCCACCCTCAAGTTTCACGGGCGCGCGGCGCAGTTTGCCGCCCGCCTCGGCGCTACTCGCGCCGCGCTCTCCATCACCCACACTTCCACGCTCGCCATGGCCAGCGTGGTGCTCGAGGACGGGCGCTGACGCCAGCCCATCTGCTATCCTCAATGCATTATCCGGGTAATTTTCTCGCCGGAGGAGTGCCGTGCCAAGCCGCAAAGAGATTCAGTGGTCGCAACTGAGAGTGGGCGCGTTGGTTCTGGCAGCCATGGCCGTGCTGGTCGGGCTGATCCTTCTCATGTCCGGGCAAAGCGGCGGACTGTTTGAGCGCAAGCTGGTGCTCCGCTCCTACTTTGAAAATGCCGCGGGGCTGAAGGATGGCGCGCCGGTGACGCTGGAGGGCGTAACCATCGGCAACGTAATTCACGTGCGCGTGGTTGCCGACCGCAACCCCACGCCGGTAGAGGTGGCGATGCGGGTTGGCCACGAGTTTGTGCCTAATCTGCACGTCGATTCGACCGCCGCGATTGCTCAGGCTGGGGTGCTGGGCGACAGCTACGTCGATCTCAGCTCTGCCCACGCCAGCGGCCCGCAGCCGGCCAACAACGCCGAACTGAAGGCCACGGGCGCGCCCAGCATCCAGGATGTGGTCCGCAACAGCAATGAATCCATCATCGAACTCAACAACCTATTGCACAAAGTTGAAGTTACGATCGATGCGGTCAACTCGAGGCGCGGCACGGCCGGCGAGCTGATCAACAATCCCGACCTCTACCGCAAGATTTCCCGCATCGCCGACGATCTGGAAACCGTCTCCAGCGCCGTCGCCAATGGGAAGGGTTCGCTGGGCAAGCTGGTCAACGACGATACGCTGTATAACCGCGCCAACGCGGCCATCGACCGGCTCAACAAGATCACCGTCGCCCTCGACGAGGGCAAGGGCAGCGCGGGCAAGCTGCTCAAAGACGATGCACTCTATAACAACCTGAACGCCGCCGCCGCCAACGCCAATCAGATGGTGGCCGAGATCAATGCCGGCCATGGCGCGCTGGGCATGCTGGCCAAGGATCCCGTCTTCGCGGCAAAACTGGACGACACCGTCACCCGGCTGGACGGCTTCCTCAAGGGCTTGGATGAAGGCAAGGGCACGCTAGGGCAACTGGCGCAGAACCGCGCACTCTACGACCATACCGACCAGATGGTGGGCCAGGCCGAGCAGTTGGTGAAGAGCATCCGCGAAGACCCCAAGAAGTACTTGGTTATTCGCATGAAGGTCTTCTGAGGAACGGATTCTTCATGATTCGCTGCCTCTGAACATCTTGCAGAACTCCTGAAAACCCTTCAGCCGCACCACCTGGAAGTAGTCGCTGGCCACGAAGTAGAAGATTGTGGCCACAGCCCACACGGCGTGCAACGCCTCCGAGCCAAGCTGGTCGCCAAAGGGCAGCGGCGCCGCGGAGAGCACCATGGCCAGCACCAGCAGCGCCAGGTTGACGATGCCCATCACCATGTTGATCTCCACCAGCTTGGCGGTCATGGGTCTTCCCAGGCGGAGAGATTGACCGAGAGCGGAGAGCGCAGAGTGATTCTCCAGCAACAGGACGAACGGAGCAATCGAGAGCGCCCAACTGAGCAGCGCCCAGGCGGTGAAGAAGCCCAGCGAGAGGAAAATCACCCAGACAGCGAAGCCGATCAGGTCCGGCTCGGCGCTGGGGGTGATGTGCGTAGAGGCGACCCATTGCATGGAGCTGAACCAGCCCCAGCAGGTGAGGGCAAAAAAAGCCAGCCAGGCGGCTTGCAGGGCGATCATCGCAACCGGGCGAAAACGCAGCGTTGAATCCATTCGCTTCAGGATGAAGCTGCGGCCCAGGCCGGAGACGACCACCCAGGCGAGCGCGGCAAGCGGCAGCAGCCAGCACAACACAGCCGCCACGCGAGACTGGTAGAGCGCCCACGCGTTGCTCAGTTGCGTCGCGGCCACCCAGGGATTCTGCGAATCGAAGTTGCTGAGGCCGGCGGAACCCGGCCGCAGTTCGTCAAGAATATTCAGGGTCTGAAACCAACACACCACCAAAAATGGCAGGCCGAAGAGCCAGCGCCACGCGACTTCAATGGCCGTGAGCGACGGCCGCTGGAAGACCCAGCCCATCTGGCCGACCAGCGATTGGGTTCCGCGCAAAGGCGCTGCCATACTGGCCTCATGAAGATTGCTGGTTGAGGTTCGTGGTTTTCCACCCTTTTCGCAAAAAACACGAAAAGGATGGGGCACGGAGCTGTTACTACTACCTGATCACCAGATTCACCAGCTTGCCGGGAACCACGATGACCTTGATGACTGTCTTGCCCGCCGTTCGCGACTGGATCTTTTCGCCGGCCAAGGCCGCGGCTTCGATGGCTTTGGCGTCGGCGTCAGCGGCCACGCGCACCACCGTGACCAGCTTGCCGTTGATCTGGACGGGAATCTCGAGTTCGTCTTCCTTGGCCAGAGCGGGATCGCTCTGCGGCCAGGAAGCGCGCAGGACAGCACCGTCCTCGCCCAACTCCTCCCACAGTTCCGCTGCAAGATAGGGCGCAAAAGGCGCCAGCAGCAGCACCAGCGAGCGCAGCAATTCGCGCACCACCGGCGCGGGAACCTCGCCCGCCGCCAGTTGCGCGTCCGCGGCTTGAATCTCGTTGACCAGCTCCATGATCGCCGCGACGCAAGTGTTGAAGTGCCAGCGGCCCTCGAAGTCCAGCGTGATCTTGGCGATGGTCTGATGCAGCTTGCGCAGCAGCTTCAGCGACAGGCCGGTGGGCTGGGTGCTGGGTGCCCCATCCATTCCGCGCTCTATGCGGAATGGGTGGGAATCCATGCCAGCCGTGCGGGCCAGCGGCGCGTACTTTGTGGCCAGCCGCCAGACGCGAGCCAGGAAGCGGCTCACCCCGGCGACGCCGTCCTCCTGCCAGTCCAGGTCGCGGTCCGGCGGCGCGGCAAACAGCGCGTACATGCGCGTGGCGTCAGCGCCGTAGCGGCCCACCATCTCGTCGGGCGAGATTACGTTGCCCTTCGACTTGGACATCTTCGCGCCGTCCTTGATGACCATGCCCTGCGTAAAGAGGCGGCGGGCCGGCTCGTCGTTGACGATCAGCCCCAGGTCGCGCATCACCTTCGTCCAGAAGCGCGAATAGATCAGATGCAGAATCGCGTGCTCCACGCCGCCGATGTACTGGTCGATGGGGAACCAGTACATGACGATTTCCGGATCGAACGGCGCGTTGGCGTTCTTTGCGTCGGTATAGCGGTAGAAGTACCAACTGGAATCGACGAAGGTGTCCATGGTGTCGGTCTCGCGCCGCGCGGGCCTGCCGCAGTTGGGGCAGGCGACGTTGACGAACTCGGGCACGCGGCTTAGCGGCGAGCCGCCCTGCTGGGTAATCTCGATCTGATCGGGTAGCACCACCGGCAATTGCTCATCGGGAACCTGCACCAGGCCGCAGCTCTCGCAATGAATGATCGGGATCGGCGTGCCCCAGAAGCGCTGCCGGCTCACGCCCCAGTCCTTCAGGCGGAAGGTCACCTTCGGTTCTCCAAAATTCCCGGCGACGGCAATCTCCTGCAGGCGCTTCTGCGCGTCTTCGCAACTCAGCCCGTCGTATGCGCCGGAGTTCATCAGCACACCTTCCTCGGAACAGAAAGGGAGCTCTTGCGAGACTGCGGGGTCGATTGGCTTGATCACCTGGGTAATCGGCAGCCCGTACTTCATCGCGAACTCGAAGTCGCGCTCATCATGGGCCGGAACGCTCATGATGGCGCCGGTTCCGTAGTCGGCCAGGATGTAGTTGGCCACCCAGATGGGCACGCGCTCGCCGTTGTAGGGGTTGACGGCGAAGCGGCCCGTTGGAACGCCGTGCTTTTCGATCGCGCCCAGGTCGCCGGCCTCGCGCGCTTTCTTCTGCTGGTCGATCATCTCATCGACCTGCGCCTTGAGCCTGGAATCGGCTGCCGTGAAGGCCGTAACCAGTTCATGTTGCGGAGCTAGTTGCACGCTGGTTGCGCCGAAGATCGTGTCCACGCGCGTAGTGAAGACGCGAATCCTTACAGCGTTGTCATCCTGAGCGGAGCTTGGCGCGCTCTTTGCGCCAAGCGGAGTCGAAGGACCTGCGTCTGATCCCTGATCTCTGACCCCTGATCCCTGTTCTTCCAGGAAGAAGTCCACATCCGTTCCTTCGCTGCGCCCGATCCAGTTGCGCTGCATGGTGCGGACTTTTTCCGGCCAGCCGTCGAGCTTGTCGAGGCCGTCGAGCAGCTCCTGCGCGTAGGCTGTAATGCGGAAGAACCACTGCACCAGATCGCGCTGGTCTACTTGCGTTGTCTCGTGCCGCCAGCAGCAGCCATCGACCACCTGCTCGTTGGCCAGCACCGTGGCGCACTCCGGGCACCAGTTCACTTTGCTTTTCTTGCGATAAACCAGGCCCTTTTCGTACATCCGCAGAAAAAACCACTGGTTCCAGCGATAGTATTGCGGCAGGCAGGTGGTGACTTCGCAAGCCCAGTCGTAGCCCAGGCCGAGCCGGTCCATTTGGATTTTCATCGCGGCGATGTTCGCGAGCGTCCACTGGCGCGGAGGGGTATTGTTCTTGAGCGCGGCATTCTCGGCCGGCAGCCCGAAGGCGTCCCAACCCATCGGATGCAGCACGTTGTAGCCGCGCATCCACATGTGGCGCGCGAGGGCGTCGCCGATCGAGTAGTTGCGCACGTGTCCCATGTGCAATTGGCCGCTGGGATAGGGCAGCATCTCCAGCACGTAGTACTTGGGCTTGCCGCAGTCCACCGGCTCCGCCGCATAGAGTTTGGGGTCCGCAGCCCACCGCTGCTGCCATTTGGGTTCAATCGCCGCCGGGTCGTAACGCAGTTCTGTTTCTTCCGCCATAGCCCTTTTAGTGTAAACGGGAATGCCAATCGATGCTCCCGAAGAGAGCCGGTATTGAATAGGGAATGCTTGTCCTGACTTGAGTATTGCAGCTGGCCATATAAGATGTGACCTGGAAAAGGCGGTCGGCACGTGGGGAGTAGTCGGTTCGCAGAGTCTTTGCGAGAGGGAGCAACGAAGCCTGTTTGGTTCCAGGTAAAGCATCTCCGCACAGGTTCGCCCAAGGAGCGAGGCCTTCGTAGGCGGGAATGTCTTCGGGGCGTGGATCCGGCAGATGCACCGGTTCCACTGCGGATTCGGCACATCCACCGAGCCGAAGAGAGTATAAGCGCCCGTGCCGGGCGGCGCCGAACTTCGTTCATGCAGCATAGCGATTGCACTTTACGCCAGGAGACAGTTCTCTAAAATTGATCTGTGCTCCGGTGGCCAATACGCTCCTGCCAGCCACAGAAGCCGATTTGAGCCAACGCTGAGGCACGGCCCAATTGTTGCGAAGAGTCGGCCATTTCCTGCGCAGAAGGAAGCAGTGACAGCAAGTGCCTCCATCATGCCATGGGGGAGGCTTTTGATCCCATTTGCCGGACACAAAACCAAAAATCTACTCATTGCCCGACTGTTTGTGAATAGAGTTCGTTTTCGGGATTTTCGGGAGGGGTTGATGGGTAACAAATTGATTACAGAGCACTTATCGTTCCATATTTATTAAACAATAGATTAGGTGCAAGCTGTAGATGGTTATTTGCCAACGATTATTGGCGCCAAATTCTCAATCTAGCGCTTGCACAAACGGCGGCATTGGCTTATGCTAGTCGAAATTGACGATTTCGATTGTAATCGGTGTGCAGTTGTCCAATTGAATCGTTGTGTCAATTGCGGTCTTTTGCAAGGCTGTGTTCGGCCAGGATGGTTTCGCCACAGGCTTTCATTGTTCTTGCAGGCAATGTGTGTAGTATGTGTTGATGAGGTCAGGGGCTTAGCGTTTTGTTGCCTTGCTAAGTCAGCTTGGCGGAGCCATGCGCATTTCGACGTCATATCGAAGGGGCTAGCATTTCACGCTCTCGTCTTTACGCGCATTCTGATCGTTGCTCTCTAACGTTTGTGCGGCGCGCCAGTTCGATCTGAGGCTTTGAGTGAATCTCCAGACAATAGGTCGAACGTATGGAGGGCAGGTCTGCCCGAATCCCGTAATCACGGGTGCGGCGCTTGATCGCAAATGGTACGCTGTCTTCACTGTACCGCAGCACGAAAAGTCAGTCGTGAAACACCTGGACATACGTGAGATTGAGTCCTTCCTCCCTGCCTATGAAACGATTCAGGTCTGGAAGAACCGGCAACGAATGAAGGTGATTCTTCCGCTGTTTCCCACCTATCTGTTTGTGCATATCAATTTCACGGAGCGGGTGAAGGTTCTCCAGTCTCCCGGGGTTCTGCAGATTGTGGGCAACGGGAAAGAATACGCCGCTCTTCGGGATTCCGAGATCGAGTTTTTGCGCTCCGACTTCTGCAGGCAACGGATCGAACCGTATCGCGACTTTGTTCTCGGCGAAAAAGTTCGCATTAAGAGCGGTGTGATGCAGGGTCTTCAGGGGACTCTTGTGAGAAAGAGCAATAGCATGCGGTTCGTGCTGACGCTCGAATTGATTAACCAGCATGCCGCTATCGAGGTGAATGCTGAAGATCTGGAGTTGATGGTCGCATAACATCCGGATATAGATGACTCCGGCGTTGAGTATTCGATTTATTTGCGCTGCCCATGCGCAAGTAAATCGGCGGAGCCGTTCCCCTCGCAGTTCCGTATTGATCGAAGAGCTTTCCCGCTTGAATTATTCCCCGAGTTCGCGCCTGCCGCGATCTTTCAGATTCAAGGCCCGCCAGAAAATATGCCTCGAGTAATCCAGATCTTGAGAATTCAGTCTTAAGGTTGCGGTTGAGAGGTCAGATCGTGGCTTCATGGCGAGGCGCAGTGCCGCAACAATCTCGCGCAAGCTAACAATTTTCCGTGTAGGCTGCCGGCGCTTGGCAACTGCCAACAGCCCAGTCGAAGGGGTGTAGATGCCAGTTATACCCAAAACCTCAGTAAGGAAGGACAAGATTCTCCAGGCGGCAGGCAAGCTGTTTGCGCGCCAGGGATATCACGCAACGAGCACTCGTGAGATAGCTCGCCTTGCCGATGTAAGTGAAAATACGCTTTTCCGGCATTTCGATAATAAGGAAGAGGTCTTTTGGTCGTCCCTTCGCTCGTATTCCACAGGGTTGAAGTTTCGCCGGGAGGTGCTCGAGGGGCTGACGCGATGCGACTCTCCAGAAGTAGTCTTGCCTAAGATTATCGAGATGCTCGCAGATATCGTCAACTACCGGCCGGAGCTGCTTCAGTTAGTTGCGGTAGCATTTGTCGAGTTGCACGTCAAGGCGGACGGATTCCGCGCAGAGTTTCTCGCGCCTGTTTTCTCGGCGATCAATCGCTATTTGGAGATGAACATCAAGAGAGGAAGAATTCGTGATTTGGATTCCACGATGCTGACATCCGCACTGATCATGACCGTGTTGACGCATCCGGGAATCTATAATCTGATTGATGGCGACAAGCCGGTCTATTCAGATAGCCTGGGAGCGCATAAAGCCTACGCCAGGTTCTGGCTGGATTTGATTGTTCCAAGGATGCCGGCCTATTCATTGCCCATGGCCCAGGTAAGATGAGAGTACTGAGCCTGGACTGCATGCGGCGAAGTCCAGAGAACGCAGTATTCTCGTTTTTCCAGTTAGCAGCGTGCGGCGCGGAAGCCGCTGGCAGCACAAGAGCGTCTTTTGCGTGACGCCATCAGCTGTTTACCAAGGTTTGAAAACCGCAAGAGAAACAAAACGTCAGGAATCCAGGAAGGGAAAGATATGTCTCCGGAGTTATTGCGTGTCCGACGGCAGAGGACGCAACGTATCTGGCGCCGATCAATCGCTTATTCTTTGGACTTGGCAGCATTTGCCACCTCCGCATTCCTTGCTTTCAGTCTGCGATTCGACTTTGCATTGCCGGCCCAGTACTACCGCCCGATGTGGGTGGCCATGTGTATCTGGGCGGCGGCGAAGTCCGCATCCTTCGTCATTGGCGCGGTCGACCGCGGAAGTTGGCAGCATACTTCTGTTTTTGACGCGGTGCGAATTATTTTGGCGGTTTCGGCGGGGTCAGTACTAGGTGGAATCGTCATATTCAGTCTGGTTGGACCCTGGGGCGTTCCCCGCTCTGTGTATATTCTTGACTGGCTATTTTCCTGGTTGCTTACGTTGGGGGGAAGGTTGGCAGTTCGCGTGTTCGTTACCAGGAGAAGCCGGTGCAGAACCGAAGGCGAGCAGACGAGAACACTGATCTACGGCGCCGGCGACGCAGGGCTGGCGCTTTTATCGGAGTTGCGGCAGAACCCGAATCTGATGTGTGATGTCCGTGGCATTGTCGATGACGATGTAAGCAAAGTCGGGCTGACCCTGCATGGGGTGCGGGTATTGGGAACGGGAAGTGCGCTTGGAGAACTGGTGCGAAAGCACGCCATCCAGAGAGTGCTTATCGCGATTCCCTCCGCTACGGGACCGCAGATGGTGCGCATTTTGAAGTACGCCACCGATGCCGGAGTGGAATATAAGATGGTGCCGAGTCTGGGAGAACTTGTCCAGGGTGCGGAATTGGGCAAGCAAATCCGAGAGGTTGCGGTAGAAGATTTGCTCGGTAGAAAGCCAGTGCATCTTGACTTGGACCGGATTCGCGAGCGCATTCAAGGGCGTGTCGTCATGGTGACGGGCGCCGCGGGTTCTATCGGGTCGGAGATCTGCAGGCAGATCGCTCACTTCCGCCCGCTTGCCATTGTGGGTTTCGATGAGGCTGAGACTCCCCTTTTCCATCTTGACCGAGAGATGGCTAGAAGCTTCCCATACATAAGTTTTCACCCGGAGATCGGCAGTATCACCAGCCGAGGCGCACTGAAACGGGTGATGCAACATCATCACCCGTCGATTTTGTATCATGCAGCCGCCTACAAGCATGTTCCGTTGATGGAAAGGCACGTCTTCGCTGCCGTAGAAACCAACATATTCGGCACCTGGAATGTTGCCCGCGCGGCGGCTGAGTACGGCGTCGAAGATTTCGTCATGATCTCCACGGACAAGGCGGTTCGGCCGACCAGCATGATGGGCGCTACGAAGCGCACGGCAGAGCTGCTGATCCGCGCACTCCAGATGGAAGGCGGCACAAAGTTTGTTGCGGTGCGCTTCGGGAATGTACTGGGAAGCAATGGAAGCGTGGTTCCCATTTTCAAGGAACAAATTGCCGCGGGCGGACCGGTGACAGTAACTCACCCAGAGATGACGCGCTATTTTATGACCATTCCCGAGGCGGCCCAACTGGTTTTGCAAGCCTTCTCCATCGGCAAGGGCGGAGAAGTATTCGTCCTTGAAATGGGTGCGCCCGTCAGGATCGCGGATCTGGCCAAGAATCTAATTCTGCTATCGGGGCTCCAGCCTGAACGAGATATCGAGATTCAATATACCGGCCTTCGTCCGGGAGAGAAGATGTTTGAAGAATTGAATCTGCAGGATGAGCATCTAATCCCAACCTCGCACGATAAGATAAGAAGCTATGTCTGCCATCAGAATCTCGATGCGATGCAAATCAAAGCGTCTTTGCATCGTCTGCAGGCAATTGTTGAAGGACAAGACATCGCCAGCCTTGTGATTCTTCTCAAGGAATTGGTCCCCGACTATAATCCCGGGACCGAGCTTCTGAAAACTGCTTTGTCGATCAAGCCATACACTGCTGGCCTAGACAAGATTCCGGTTCATCGTGCGCAGGCCGAGACCCCGGCGGTGGCCAAACTGACGCCGACTGCACTGTTGAATTAGAGCGTTCAAAAGGATGATCGCAATTTGCGGCGTGCCATCCCGCTTTATCCGAAGCCGGAGAATATCTTCCTGCATCATGGATTGTCTCTCAGCGTACGTAGTACCCATTTGAATCAGACGAGTTCCTTCTTATGACATCAAAAGCATTTTTGTTCTTTCTGCTGTCCAGCACGCTTTGCACCGGCCAGTCCGTGCTCACCACCCCTACTGAATCGACCCAGTCCGCCCCTGGCTCCTCGGCGGGGCAGGGGCCCTCGACAGGCGCCACACAGGGCTTAAACCAAGCGCCCCGCCAGGCTGGTGAGAAGAACTACCTCAATACCATTACCCCTACTCTCACGGAGCCCGGGCTGGCGCAAACACCGGGCGCATCGAGGATTGTCGGGCCGCTTACCCAGAAGTCCGACTTTGAGCAGTTCGCCGAGGATGCAACCGGGCGCCGGCTTCCGGTGTACGGCCGTCAATTGTTCGACGAAGTTCCTACAACCTTCGCCCCGGTAGAACATATTCCGGTGCCAGTCGATTATGTGCTGGGACCGGGAGATGAACTGCTGATACGGGCTTGGGGAAAGATCGACCTCGATTCACGTGTCACGGTGGACAGGAATGGGCAAATTACCCTGCCGAAGGTGGGCGCCTTGACCGTCGCCGGCTTGCACTCTGATCAAGTCGAACGATATCTGCACTCGGCTATCAGCGCTCTCTACAAGGACTTTGAACTGAATGTTGCCCTGGGGCAGCTTCGCTCGATCCAGATATTTGTACTGGGCAGCGCGCGCCAGCCCGGCGAATATACGGTCAGTTCCTTGAGCACCCTGGTCGATGCTCTATTTGCCTCCGGAGGCCCGTCGGCAACTGGAACCATGCGGCATATTCAGCTGCGGCGCGGAGGCCAGACGCTGACCGAATTCGATCTCTACGATCTGATCCAAAAGGGCGACAAATCTCACGATGTTCGGCTGCTCCCCGGCGATGTGATTTACTATTCTCCGATTGGAGCGCAGGTCGCCATCAGCGGCGATATCAACGAACCTGGCATCTACGAACTGAAAGGCGAGACGACAGTCGGAGCCGCACTTATAGGCGCGGGAGGGGTGACAAGCCTGGCTGACACTGAGCGTGTCCTGCTAGAGCGGATTGAGAACCACAGCAGCCGCGAGGTTGAAGAATTTGCGCTGGACGCATCTGGACAAGGACGGTTACTCAGGGATGGAGACCTGTTGCGGGTCTTTCCGCTATCGCCGAAGTTCAAGAACGCAGTGACGCTGCGAGGCAATGTCGCTCAGCCCGGTCTTTATCCCTGGAAGGAAGGGATGAGGATTTCGGACCTGATCCCGTCGCGTGGCTTTCTGGTCACTCGCGATTATTGGAACCTGGAAAATCACCTTGTCCCGCGCATTTCCGCCCATCCGTTCGGAAACCCGCAGGCTGACCAATTTCGCTACCAGCAAAAAGGCCAGTACGGCGAGCTGAGCGCAGATCAGTATGGGAACTCGCGGACTGGCCAATACGGCAATACTCAGGCTGACGACCAATACGGCAATACTCAGGCGGATGACCAATACGGCAATACTCAGGCTGGCCAGTCCAGATCATTGCGTACCAATCAACCTGGCAACAAGAGTATCGACCCGACCGGGAACCTGCGCACTCCTATCATTGACACTGTCGGCAAGACCAGCGCGGAGATCAACTGGGAATATGCGCTGATCGAGCGTCTTGACGAGCGCGATCTAAGTACCCGTCTGATCCCATTTAATCTTGCAGGCGCGATTAGCAACCCCGCATCTCCGGATAATCCGTATCTGAAGGCTGGGGATGTCGTCACTATCTTCTCGCGCGCGGACCTTGAATTGCCAATGGATAAGCACGCGTTGTTTGTCCGAGTGAGCGGAGAGGTCAATGCGCCGGGCGTGTACCGCGTCAATCCCGGCGGGACGTTAAGAGATGTTGTGGAACAGGCCGGAGGGCTTACACCGCATTCATACCTCTATGCTTCCATATTTACCCGCGTTTCGGCGCGCCAAGCCCAGGAAAAGCAGCTTCAGCAATCCGCCGAGCAGATGCAACATGAACTCACTTCCAAGTTTGCGAATGCGACTCCGCAAGCTGGTCAGACTGGGGCGGACCAGCAGGCGCAGCTTGCCATGCAGCAATCCGCATTAGCCAAGCTCACTTCGATCAAACCGACAGGCCGGGTCATTCTGGACATGAAGCCCAGGTTCGCAACCATCGCGGACATTCCAGATTTTACTCTTGAAGATGGGGATACCTTTTATATCCCGCCGCAGCTGAGTACGATCCAGGTGGCCGGCGCTGTCTACAATGCGAATGCCTTGCGCTATGAGCCAGGAAAGCGGCTCATAGCTTATCTGAATGATGCCGGCGGCACCACCCGGGAGGCGGATAATAAGCGCATCTATGTGATCCGCGCGGACGGAACAGTCGTCAGCCGCCAATCCCGCAACAGCCATTCTCATGGCAGCTATGAAAACCTGAGGTTGCTTCCCGGAGACGCTATTGTTGTCCCGGAAAAGCTCAGAGTTTCAAACGGACTTCAGACATTTGCCAATTACGCCCAAATTGTCTCTGGAGCTGCCATGACAGGCGCCGTGCTTGCAACAGTACTCCCATAATGGTGTTAGCAATGACCGGAAAAGACTTTTCCATCGAAGAAACGGAAGAGGCAATGGACGGCACCTCCATATCGGACGCGCCCAGCGATGGCTACGAAGTCAGCCTGATCGATCTCCTCACGCAGCTAGCCTACCGGAAATGGCTAATCGCGAAGGTCACGGGCATCGCCGTGCTTGCCGGAGTGGTTCTCGCCTTAGTACAACCCGTCCGGTATACAGCAACCGCCAAGATCATGCCGCCACAACAGACCCAGTCCTCAGCCTCAATGATGATAGGCCAACTGACAAGTGCCGGTGGAGGCTCCCTTGCCGCGCTTGCTGGCGGAGGATTGGGTCTGAAGAATCCCAACGACATTTACGTTGGCCTGCTGACTTCACGGCCCATAGCCGACGCGATCATCCAGAAGTTCAGCCTGGCAAAGGAGTACCACGCCAAAGACATGACGGCTGCCCGCAAGAAACTGGCGGGTTATACCGAGGTTACTTCTGAAAAGAACGGCTTTATCACCGTGTCTGTCACGGATAAGGACAAGAAGCGCGTCGCCGAGATGGCGAATGCTTACACCGATCAACTTCGCATTCTTACCAAGTCCCTTGCGGTAACGGAGGCCTCGCAGAGGCGGCTTTTCTATGAAGAGCAGTTGAAGCAGGCTAAGGAGGCGCTGGTTGCGGCCGAACTTTCCTTTCAACAGGTTCAACAGCAGAAGGGACTTGTCCAGTTGGACGCGCAGGCCAAGGCGATGATCGAAAGCCTTGCCGCCCTTCGCGCGCAGGTCGCAGCCAAACAGGTTGAGGTGCAGGCGTTGCGCTCCTATTCGACGGAGCAAAATCCCGATGTGCAATTGGCGGAGAGGGAACTGACCTCTCTACAAGCCGAGGAAGCGCGTCTGGAGCAGAGCAATCACTCGCCGGGAATTGCCGGGCTTGGATTAGGTAATGTTCCTGCCGCGGGGCTGGAATACCTTCGCGCCGCACACGAACTGCAATATCAGCAGGCCCTCTTCGATATGCTGATGAAGCAATACGACGCAGCCAAGCTGGACGAATCCAAGGACGCGGCCATCATTCAGGTCGTGGAACCTGCGATCGAGCCGGACCACAAGTCGCCGCAAAGGCGCGCCCTGATTGTCCTGCTCTTCACCATTGTGGGCTTTTTCGCGGGATGCCTTCTGGCAGTGTTTCGATGGTGGAAGAATATTGTGCAATCAGATCCGGATACTGCCAAACAGCTTTATAAGCTCAAACAGGCATTTACGTGGCGAGAAAGCATAAGAACTTGACTCCTGGGATCAGATTCAGTTCTTCTGACCTTGGTTTTGCTCTCAGCTTTTGCGGGAATAACCTGGATATTGGCCACGGCACTCTGGGAAATGACTAACAACTCCCACTCCCTGAAAGCAGGCGGAATTGCGTTGCCCCGCTCGATTCGAGATCACGACGCTGTTGCGCCAAACTGACTCAGTCTGTGGGCTTTGTGCTGGCGAACCAACTGACGAATAGCAAAGCAGTCGCTTAATATCTGAATCAGGAAGGTTAAATGAGCACGATCGTTCACGAACTTGCAGATGTTGCTTCTGATGCTATCGGCGATGGTACTAGGATCTGGCAGTATGTGGTTGTGCTTCCTGGAGCAAGAATCGGAGCCGACTGCAATATTTGTGCGCATGTTTTCATCGAAAACGATGTTGTGGTTGGGGATCGGGTCACGATTAAGTGCGGCGTTCAACTCTGGGACGGCCTTCGCGTGGGAAACGATGTATTTATTGGTCCCAACGCTACCTTTGCGAATGACAAGTTTCCGCGAAGCAAAAAGTACCCGGACAAATATCTGGAGACTACCATAGAGGACGGAGCGTCAATAGGAGCCGGAGCGGTCATTCTGCCCGGACTTACAGTCGGGCAGGGAGCGTTGGTTGGCGCTGGGGCAGCAGTAACGAGGTCTGTTCCGCCGCGGGCGATTGTTGTTGGCAACCCTGCACGGATAATAGGCTATGCAGATACTGAAAAGCAGAGCGCATTGACTCTTGCACAGACGACCCAATCTGGTCAGCCGGGGTCCAGCGGGGTGCTTCACTCTATCGTTAGCGGAGTAACATTGCACAAGCTTCCCTTCATTTCGGATATGCGTGGCAACTTGAGCGTAGGGGAATTTGAGCAGACAGTGCCTTTCATGCCGAAGCGATACTTTTTTGTTTTCGATGTGCCGAGCGCGGAGACGAGGGGCGAGCATGCACATCTTAAATGTAAGCAATTCCTCATCTGTGTCAGGGGGTGCTGTTCGGTTGTTGCGGATGACGGCAGGAATCGCGAGGAGTTCCTGTTAAACAAGCCCGATATCGGGCTCTACCTTCCACCGATGACATGGGGGATTCAATATCTTTACTCAGCTGATGCAATGCTCATCGTGTTTGCATCGGAGTATTACGATAAGAGTGATTACATCCGAGATTATGCTAAATTCCTTGGATTGGCTGGAGAAAGACGATGATTCCGTCTTTAGACTTAGGCGAGGCCTACCGCGAGATTCAAGCTGAGCTTGAGTCGGCAGTCTTGGCCTCTTTGCGTTCCGGCTGGTACATCGGCGGCCAGGATGTGGAGGCCTTCGAACAGGAATTTGCAGCCTTTACCGAAACCCGGCATTGCGTAGGTGTGGCCAACGGCCTGGATGCACTGCGCCTTTCATTGATCGCCATGGGGATCGGCACCGGGGATGAGGTCATCGTCCCGTCCAACACCTATATCGCCACTTGGCTGGCCGTCAGCCAATGTGGGGCTATCCCGGTGCCTGTCGAGCCAGTGGAATTCACCTACAATCTCGATCCGGGCAAAGTGGAAGCTGCGATTACACCCCGTACCAAGGCCATACTACCCGTACATCTGTATGGGCAGCCGGCGGATCTCGACCCAATCATCGCAATAGCACACAAGCATGGACTGCGAATTCTGGAAGACGCGGCACAGGCCCACGGGGCGCGCTACAAGGGCAAACGGATTGGCGGACATGGCGACGTGGTTGCGTGGAGCTTTTATCCCAGCAAGAATCTCGGCGCTTTGGGCGATGCCGGCGCAATTACAACCAACGCCCCGGAGATTGCCGACCGAATTCGCGTATTGCGCAATTACGGGTCAAGAGTGAAGTATGTGAATGAAGTAAAGGGCTGCAACAGCCGCCTGGACCCGGTGCAAGCTGCTGTCTTACGGGTCAAGCTCAGGCACCTGGATGAATGGAATGCCCGCCGAACTACGATTGCCGCACGCTACACAGCGGAGTTGGCGGGCACGGGTTTGGTGCTGCCTGAAGTGCCGGCGTGGGCTGAACCCATTTGGCATCAATATGTAGTGCAATATGCAGAACGGGATGGCCTACAAAAGACTCTACAGGAAGCTGGCATTGGGACGCAGATTCACTATCCGATTCCGCCGCATTTGCAAATGGCATATCGGGATGCGGGTTATGCGAGAGGCCGATTTCCCATTGCAGAGAGCATGGCCAATCGTCTGCTCAGCTTGCCCATGGGGCCACAGCTCCAACTAAAAGATGTGGATGTAGTCATATTTAACCTACTTAAAGACAAGTAAAACTGATTCCCGAATGATCCACTTTGGTGGTTCAGAACATGGAATCGCTGACAGAATATAGTGGAGATTGAGGTTCCGACATGATTGACTCGCAAGACTTGTTGAAAATGAGAGTAGTGCCTGTATCCCTCATTATTCCCGTCTATAATGCTGCATCGACCTTGGAGAGATGCATAAGATCGATTAATACTGGGCTATTGCCGCAGGAAATCATCATCGTAGACGACGCCTCGGTGGATGAATCGGCACTAGTGGTTAATAGGCTGGCAAATGTCTATAGCAATATCAAACTCATTTCTCGTCCTACAAACGGCGGCATCGCTGCTGCGCGCTGTGACGGTTTTCGCGCTGCACAGTGCGATTATGTTGCAATTGTGGATGCGGATGACTACCTGGAGGATGGCGCGTTAGAGGAAGCCTATAACACGCTCGTCGAAACAGGCTCGGATATATGCATTTGGCAATTCTGGAGAGTCGAGAAAGATCGTACATACGAGTTAATTGACTTGACTAAGGTGCCGTTTCCAATTACAGGACAGGATGCTGTGGAGAGGACGCTTGGCTCGTGGTCCATCCATCCCCTAGGAGTAGGCAGAAAAGAGGTCTATCTGAAGGCCTATGCCGGTTTCTCGTTGACTTCAACGAATGCGGACGAGATGATTACCAGATTGTTATTTGTAAATGCGGGAAAAGTAGTCTCATGCAAAAAGAAATATTATTACGTGGCAAATCCACAATCAACTACGAGCACGATTAATCCTCGGCGCCTCACTGTTCTTGATTCGGAATTATGGTTACTCGAGTTTTGCAAGGCTCGCGGTTCCAATAAGTATAGAGAACAGTTAGGATGGTGCATGAGTAATATGTGGACTCTCTTTCGGCTAAGGAAAGGGATCGGGATCGAAGAAACCCGGGTGAAGCTGAGGCGCTTCACGTTCGATGTATGTTTTGTTTCCGGATTCTTTCCTGGAATTCTGTTTATTGAGGGCAAACCTCTGCTAAAGTTTATTCTTGTAGGTCTTTATTGTCGTATTCCCCTCTTCGGGAAATGGTGATCTTCCCCCAAGATGGATATTACGGGTCTAGAGCTAATGATAGTAGCACTGAACGGAGCAGCTTACGGATGACCGAGGCGAAGGCATCGTACCGTCGCATATTGAAGAGTACTTCCATTATTGGCGGCGCTTCGTTTATCAATATTGTAATTGGCGTGTTGCGCACCAAGGTCTTGGCTGTGTTGCTTGGGCCGGCGGGTGTGGGTTTAGCCAGCCTCTATGCCGGCCTTATGGGAACCGCATCCCAGGTTGCCACTATGGGCCTTGGCGTGGTGGGTACGCGCCAGATTGCTGAGGCTTACAGTAAAGAGGACACACATGCAATCAAGGTGGCGCGCCGCGCCCTGTTCTGGGGCACAATGGCACTCGCCGCTGCAGGCGGACTGGTTGTGTGGTCTCTTCGGTCGGTCTTGGCTGTCCAGGCGCTGGGAAGCGCCTCCTATTCTCGTGCGGTCGGGTGGCTTTCAATCGGTGTTGCACTTTCCGTTGCCGGAGCATCACAGGCAGCGCTGATCCAGGGTATGCGCCGTATCGGCGATATTGCCCGTCTCAACGTCTTTGGATCCGTTATCAGCACTGTATTGGGCATCGGTCTACTTTGGCGATGGGGCAACGCCGGTTTAGTCGCCTATATCCTGGTGGCCCCATTGGCGAGCTTTGTACTCGGCCACATCTATGTATCGAAACTGCCGAAAGTAGGAACGGAGAGTACTACCCTACCCGAGTTAACGCGCGAATGGAAAATGCTCTTTCGCCTTGGGTTGGCAATGGTGGGGTTGGGGTTTGTTGGATCGTTGTTGCAACTCTGGATACGAATCGATGTCGCCAGGGTTCTGGGCGCGCCTGCGCTTGGCCAGTATCAGGCGGCCTGGACCATCTCAATGCAGTACGTCACCTTCGTTCTAGGGGCGATGGCGACGGACTTCTACCCACGGCTTACCGGAGTCATCCATGATCCCGAAGCCGCCGGGAGGCTGGTGAACGAACAAGCGGAGATCGCCACACTCATGAGTGCGCCCGTTTTCATTGGCATGATGGCGGTTGCGCCGTGGGTCATTCATCTGCTCTATGCGGCCTCCTTCACACCTGCGATTGAGATTCTGCGTTGGCAGGTGCTGGGCGATGTTCTCAAGGTAGTAAGCTGGCCCCTGGGCTTCTTGATTCTCGCGGCGGGCGATGGAAAGGCCTTTTTCTTAACCGAAACAGCCGCCTTGCTTGTTCTGACTGGTCTTGTCACGGGCCTGGCGCCTATTATGGGATTGCCGATTACAGGCATAGCTTACCTGGCGATGTACGCCGTCTACCTTCTCCTGGATTATTGGCTCGCACGCCGACGGATAGGCTTTCACTGGTCTAGGTCTGTTCTCATACTGTCCACCGTAACGTTTGCGATATGCGTTGGCGTGGATATGATTACCGCCGTGACGCGCTGGGGAATGTTGGCCGGTTGCGTAGCCGCGGCAGCGTTCGCGGTATATTCGCTCGGGCGAATAACGCACATGAGTGATATGGGCGGTCCGGTTGGGCGTCTCGGTGCCAAGGCGCGCCGACTGACGGCGCGTTTCGGAGCACTCTGAGGAATGGCTGCACACTCTGCTGAATCCAGTACCTTGTCATAGCAAAATATTTGCTAGGAGATAAGAATGGAAATTGTAATTCCAATCACGGATTTCGGACGAGCTGGCGGGCATAGAGTACTCTCCAATCTTGCAAATGAATGGATCAGGTTAGGGCATACGGTTCATTTCCTATGTCCAAGAGATTCCGATCCCCCATACTTCCCAACCGCGGCCGAGATAGTCTGGCTCGATCAGGAGGGGAAGAGAGTTTCAGCGAATGAGCGGTGCATTAATTCTCGGCGACATCGCATACTGCACGCGCAGAAATTAGAAGCGCTCAGAAGCCTTTTAGGCGGTCTGCGCCGCTATGCAAAGAATGCTGATGTTGTAATGGCTAATCAGTCCTTGACCGCCTGGCCAGTCTTTCTGGCTCGTATAAACGCACGAAAGTACTATTACGTGCAGGCCTATGAGCCGGAATACTACAACCTTATGCCAGGTGGTCTTCGTATGTTAGTCCTGCAAATACTATCCCGTTGTAGTTATTTGTTGCCGCTGAAGCAAATCGTTAACGCCCCTATCTATCTTGGGTATAAGGCTCTTAGCTCGCACACATCGGTGCCGCCGGGAATAGACTTCAAGCTGTTTTATCCTAAGCAAACGCATGACAAGCGGCACACCCGACTGATAATCGGCTGTATCGGGCGCCCAGAAGTATTCAAAGGAACCAAGTATGTTTACGATGCCTACCATATACTCTCCCAAAGAGGCATTAGCGTTGAATTGAGAGTTGCCTTTGGTAATGCCGCCGATGAATCTAATTCCGACATACATATTGTTGTGCCGAAGAACGACCAGGAATTAGGCGACTACTATAGGTCTCTTGATATACTGGTTGCCCCAGGTACGGTGCAACTTGGGGCGCCGCACTATCCGGTCATGGAAGCCATGGCATGCGGCGTATCAGTAGTGACTACAGGTTATATGCCGGCAGACAGCCATAACTCTTGGATTGTCCCTGTGCATGATGCTCGCGCGATTGCGGATGCAATTACTGAGATTCAAGCCAATCCTGATGAGCAGTTGTCTCGAGTCGCCCAAGCATCTAAAGATATTCAGCCTTTTACGTGGAACGCTGCCGCTGTTTCCATGCTTGATGCTTTCAATAATTAAGTTAACTCGCCGCTGTCCGGTTAGAAGTCGAATAGATTTAATTGGTCGAAGAAGGCCGATGGATTGCTTGTTTGGCGAATGGGCCGAAGGTCGCATGAAAGCTCGGTTTTCTTGAAGATCGACACTGACAGAAACTGTAGGCAAGTGAAGAGTGAGGCATTAAGTTTCAGCCCCTTACGGAGAAGCGCATCGTCGCTTGTTTGCTTTACCACACGACAAATGCCACTAAGAGATGCTTTCTTGATTATCCGCAACCGATACTACTGCAAGCCACGGTATTCAAGACAACCGCATTGAGTGACATTGGGCGTGGCTGCAGTGTTTATCCTGGCGATGATCGGCATGAGTCTGCCAGAGAAGGTTCTTGCTTCAGTTGTCTGTCGGCTTGCTTTTGCGGCTATCCAATGTGTCGCATCGCTGGCAGCAGATGAGCGGCCTTCTATTCAAGTGTGAGGGCTCGTCTACTGCTGTTGGACCTTTGCCCCAAAAACCAATAGGAACCTGAGAAGTGAAAATTCTCGCCATTGTAGTCCGCTATCAGATGCCTCTTTCTGAGTCGCCCACCTTGCGGGGGCTCTGCGAAGCGTTCTCGTCAGAGCCGGACCTTGCTCAGAGTTATGCCGTGATGATCTGGGACAACTCCCAGCACGCGATTACCAACCCACAGCTACCGATTCCCTTCCTTTACCATCATTCGCAGGTGAATCTTGGTGTCTCCAGCGCGTACAACTTCGCAATGGAGTACGCTCTCAAACACGGATATGAGTGGATGTTGCTGCTGGATCAAGACACGCGGATAACGAGCGAATTCCTCCTCGCCATGCTCCGGCACAGCCTAAACTTGTTGCCCAGACAGGAAATCGCAGCCATTGCGCCAACTGTACTGGTCCGAGGTTACGCGGTTTCTCCTAAGCGCCTACTATTATTGGACAGACACCGCATGTACGCTCATCCAAAGCAGTGTGTGCTTTACATTGCTAAGCGCCTGCGAATACTCAACAAAAACTGCATGTACCCCATAGGGGAGTGCGGAATTGCGCCAGGAGAGGCGGTCGCGATCAACAACGGTTGCATTATGCGAGTCGCATCGTTGCGGACCATCGGGGGTTTCAGTACCGACTTCTGGCTGGATTACTCCGATATTTACCTTTTTCGTCAACTCTTTGAGCACGGCATGAAGGTATGGAGGGCGGCAGATGTGGAACTAGAGCATGACATGACGATCATGGATTACGAGCACCCGATGACTCCGTGGCGCTACAGGAGCCGCGCCTGTGCTGAAACGGCATTTAACGATCTCTACAGTGGCCGCTTAGAGAATGCGATTCAGACGCTTAAATTCTTTGCAAGGGCAATCAAGCAACGAATGAAGTATGGCAATCCTGAGTTTTCAAGAATTGCGTGGGAACAGTTCATGTACCGACTGCGGGCGCCGCGGGAAGAACGCATCGCGCGGTGGCTCAACGAGAGCATAAAGCGCGCCTCGCAGCAGGCCGACAGAACAGACGAGATGGGGAGGCCCGCTGTAGAATGAGGTCCCTTGGCCTCACTTTCATCTTCTTTCTTTTTTATTGGTTCTGAATTACTGTGCGCAGCAGTAAAAGGGTTGTGAGAATGCTTATGAAACACGTTCTAACAGAAACAACGCACGGAAGTCGGACATGACAAAGATACCCATATCGACAATCAACGGCCATTGCTTTCATAGTAGGCATCCATTAGTATGGGTGCTTACAGTTAGGGAATGGGTCACCTGTATTCTTGTTCTATATATCGTATTGAATTCAGTTGTGCTCTACTTTGTTTATGTCAGCCCATCGCTCGATGGAACAAGCGACCTCAGAATCGGTGCAGATTCATTTACATATCTCTGGAATGCTGGAATCCATAGAAACGCGCTGGCTGCCAGATGGGGATTAAGTGACGGTACAACCCCCGTCGAATTGATTTCAACGGGCGGCAGCTTGATCGGTCCTGTAGTGATCGGACGTTTGCTTAGAAGCAACTTTCTGATATTATGCTTCAATTACCTCCTCTTTTTCTTTGCGGTGCGATTGTTTGCGAAATCTGTTCCGCTGCGGGCTCCTCTGCTCATGCTGTTACTGCTGGTTAATCCAGCTATCCTCGTGTCTCTGCTGACCCTCAACAAAGAGATCCTTGTTCTTGTTTCACTCGCAATGTTCTGTAAATATATATCGAGCGATGGGAGATCTCGGTTGCTGCTTTTTGGCGCATTGCTAGTCGCATTGTTTGCAAGATGGCAACAGTTCCTGATCATCATCGTCTATCTAATGCTTGTTGGGGGGCTTAACCCGCTCCGTCAAAGGCGTAAGATGACTATCTGCTTGCTAGTTCTATTTATTACTATCTCAGCTCCATTTCTCTTATCAACCATCTATGTTCTGGATAGTGCCGATATTCTGGAAAGACTTGGGTCCTCTGATTCTCTGCAAAGTCAGTTCGCGGTTATGCTGACAAATGCACAGGACCATTATCTCTACTTTGCAGTTGTGTTGCCTAAAATTGCAATAAACCTTTACAGCGGGGCGTTTCATTTTGAAAGAACCGCTGAAGGACTACTCAGCAAAGAGATCTACAGCTTATTTATTGCCCCGCTATCTTCTCTATGCAACGTCGTAGTTACGATCTGGTTTATCGTAACGCGTCGATTCAGACTTAACAATGACCGCCTTTTCTTTGCTGTGATCTACGCGTTGATCTTTGCCATACTACCATATGAGCACGGTCGCTACTTTCTGCCTGTGTATGTTCTTCTGTGTGTGGAGATAACAACGCGTGCAAAGCCGGAGGGGAAAGTGGTTCTTCATGGATCAGCCGCATCAAGTTTGGCTTTGTCCTAATGGCATACAACGTTGCTTAATGCGTAAACGGAAAAGTTACGTTTATGTTTCCAGGGTCAGCGAAGGGATTTTGAAAAAGGGGTAATCTGTGAGTTGTGGGAGCGGCTGTATGGCTACAATTAATGGTGCATCTTACCTGCGCGAGCAATTCAGCTCGATCCTTAATCAACTTCATCCGGAAGAGGAGTTGATTATCAGCGGCAATAACTATTACATAGCAGACATATATCTGTACGTCATCGCTTTCGGATTGCTCTACTTCCTCATTGGCTCGTTGCGGATCCGTCTGTTTCAGGAAAACAAGCAGGGGCATCTCTCCACACAAACAAGGTCGTAATGATGATCAGAGTTTATTTCTGAACCACAAGAAAGTAGCCTTTGGTTAATTCAATCAATCAATTTCCCGTGCGAATCTTTGCTGTGATCGTTCTGTATAAGATGCAGCCCAGCGAGTCAACGGCTTTTAGGACACTTCGGGCAGCGCTACCCGGTATTGAGAGCGGTCAAGCAGACATTAAGATTCTGCTGTATGACAACACCCCCGGGGGGCAGGCTGTCGGCGTGTTGCCGGTCGGAGTGCAATACAATGCGGATTTCGAAAACGGGGGTTTGGCTACAGCATATAACTACGCGTTGGAGATCGCGCATAAGGAGGGCTTTGACTGGCTGCTTACTTTGGACCAGGACACCAGCCTTCCGATTGACTTTCTGTGCAAACTCGGTCATGCTGCTGCGTTCGTAGCGCCCATGCATGACGTTGCTGCGATCGCGCCATGCATATCAAGCGATGGAAGAGCCTTATCTCCGTTCACACTCATGAAGCGTTGGACGCTTACGAAGAATATCCCTGATTGGTTCGTCGGCATTCCACTGGAAGACGTATATGCGGTTAACTCGGCGTCTACGATCAAAGTCAGCGCACTTAGGGCGGTTGGTGGGTACGATCCGAGATTTAACCTCGATTTCTCGGATCTTGCCATTTATCATCTTCTTCACTGTCAGGGCCTTAGTGTATTTGTCGCTGGAAATATTCATGTGGAACACGAAGTGTCCGTATATGACATGAGAAACCGATCTACCCCAAGCCGCTACGAAGACACTTGCCGTGCTGAAGAAGCCGCTTATGATGAGTGGATGGGGAGCGTAGCAGGTGTGGTGCTAACAGCAAGAATTATTCATAGGTTATTATACCAATTATGGAGAAATAAAGGTACTCTCCCCCATTTTAGGATTGCCTTCAAATATCTATGTAGAAGGCTCTTCTATTCGCGAAAGCATCGTATCGAGAGTTGGAAACAGTCAGTCAGTCGACGTTCGGCTGTATAGTGAGCATAGAGAGGTCTCTGCAAAATGCAGCGCAGATGAGTATCGGCATCAATACAAGATTGTATTTGAAGGAGATGTTTGATGAAGAAAGACAAAATACTTATCACCGGTGGTCTGGGATTTATCGGAATGGAAGTGGCTAAACTGCTCGTGGAGCAAAAGCGGCGAGTCCTTTTGTTCGACAATCTAAGTTCGCAGATTCATGGGGCAGTTCCAGATCTCTCCTCGTTATCGCTCCTCAGAAATACCAATGTAGAGGTTGTTCGTGGAGACGTTAGCAGGTCGAGTGATTGGGGGGTGGTTCTCGCTGATGTCGGATGCGTAATTCATCTTGCGGCCGAGACCGGTACCGCACAATCCATGTACGAGATTTTGCGGTACGTAGAGACGAACGTGGGTGGCACAGCATCGTTACTTAACTATCTGGCTAATCACAGACATAATGCGGCCAAGATCATTCTTGCTTCATCACGATCTGTCTATGGCGAAGGCGCCTATCGATGCTCCCACTGCGGCCAGGTTTATCCAGTTATGCGTACGGAAGAGATGTACCATTCCAAGAGATGGCAGCCGGAATGCCCAATATGCAAAGGCGTAATTACGGCAACGGCGACACGCGAAGATGCCAAGACCTCTCCTGCTTCCATTTATGCGGCTACAAAGCTGGCACAAGAGGACTTAGTACGAATTGCAGGCAAAGCGCTGGGAATCCCTACTGTTATCTTCCGATTCCAGAATGTTTATGGCGAAGGTCAATCACTTAAGAATCCATACACAGGGATTCTATCGATTTTCTCCAACCAGTTGAGGTGCGGAAAGACAGTCAATCTGTACGAAGACGGCCAGGAAAGCAGAGACTTCGTTCACGTCTCGGATATCGCACACGCTGTGGTTCTTGGTGTTTGCGGTGACGGGGCAGATGGGAGTACGTTGAATGTCGGTTCCGGTCAGCCTACCACCGTGGAGAGGATTGCCGTTTTGCTAACGGAGCGACTGGGAACTAAGACGCAACCGGTGATTTCCGGCCAGTATCGTCTGGGCGACATTCGCCATGGGTACGCCGACACCACCGCCATCTATAAACAACTGGGATTTGCTCCGGAAATCTCCTTGGAGCAAGGGATGGATCGCTTTGTCGCATGGGTAAAAGAGCAGCCGGTGGAACCCGATCGCCTCGATGCTGCCACCCAGGAACTTGTGTCGCGAGGACTCATGGTGAAACATCTTGAAGCTGAAACAACTTCTGTATAGCGATCTGGCGCGTCAGTTCGAACTTGAAGGTCGGTCGGATGTACGACCTACATTCTTTGGGTTCGTGTGCCGATTGCCGCATCCTCGTTTTCTGCCGATTGTTTTGTGCCGCGGAAGCAGATGGGCTATGCTTCATGGTATTCCGGTCGTACCAAGACTGTTAACGTATCTGAATATCATACTCTTCGGCCTGGAAGTTTCACCTCGCTGCGAGATAGGTCCAGGCATTTTCTTTCCGCATACTTCAGGGACTGTCATCGGAGCCAGCCGCATCGGCAACAGAGTCACCGTCTTCCAGGGTGTCACCCTGGGAGCGAAAGCACTGGATATGGGGTTCAACTCAGTTCTGCGTCCAGAGGTCGGTGATAGCGTACTGCTAGGAGCAGGTTGCAAAGTCCTTGGTGGCATCAGGATCGGCGACAACGTAACCGTCGGTGCAAATTCTGTAGTGGTGGATTCAATCATGCCAAATACAACCGTTGCCGGTATACCGGCCCGCGAAGTCGTTTCTACCGCGCGAGGATCTCGATGACAGCACAGATGCTTGATCTCACGATTATCATCCCGAACTACAACACCAAAGATTTGCTGCGCGACTGCATCGCGTCCATCTATGAGCACACCAAGGGGATTAGTTTTGAGGTTATCTGCATCGACGACCACTCCCCAGATGGCAGTGCTGATATGGTAGAAAAAGCCTTCCCCGATGTAATTCTGATAAGAAACAAGGTCAACCAGCTTTATGTTAAAAATAACAATCTCGGAATGCGGATGTCGCGCGCCCGTTATGCGTGCCTGTTGAACAGCGACACCAGACTTATAAGTAATGCTTTTGAGGCGTTAGTTCAGTTTATGGACACGCATGGCGATATTGCCGCCTGCGGTCCAAAATTGCTCAATCCAGATATGACAGTGCAGCACTGCATTCGCCGCTTTGTCAAGCCTGCCACGTTGGTGTTGCAGGCTTTGAATTGGCATAAGCTGTTTCCAGAAAGTAAGTCGATGGCAAATCTTTATGCAACTGATTTCGATTATTCCAAGGCGCAGGAGGTCGATAGCATTGGCACCACGGCTTATGTGATCCGTAGGTCCACATGGGAGCAGGCAGGAATGCTCGATGAGCGCTTCCAGTTGTTTGTCGTCGACTGGGCTTACAACTTCATGCTGAAACAGAAGGGCTACAAAGTTTACTACACGCCATGTGCGGAAATTATCCACTTCGGCAGTCAAAGCGTCAATCAGACGGCCCGCAAGTCGATTCGCGATCTGCACAATGCCTTGATTCTGTTCAGCGACACCTACGATTACTTTGGAAGCGGTCACACGACCAAGTGCGTTGTTCGTCTTGCAGTGTTAGTTCGCTATTATCTAAAGTTGACCGAGTACCTCGTGGGTTCGGATAAACGAGTTATCAAGGGCCCAGGCGCACCATCCAAAGCTGGACGAGATCTCAGTGCCCTATGACAGTTAAATACAAAATCAAACGGCTAATTGACGTTGTATTATGCAGTATGCTTTTGATTGTGTTCGTTGTCCCGATGGCTTTGACCGCTCTGGCGGTAAAGCTCACATCCAAAGGGCCAGTGCTGTACTGGTCGGACCGAGTGGGCCGGTGGAACCGCATTTTTAAGATGCCAAAGTTCAGGAGCATGCGAACCAATTCGCCCCAAGTGGCAACGCACCTGCTTTCCAATCCAGATACTTATCTCACGCCAATTGGGGGTTTTCTTCGCCGCAGTAGTCTCGATGAGTTGCCGCAGTTGTTTTCTGTATTGAACGGCGATCTAAGCCTTGTTGGGCCGCGCCCCGCCCTGTTCAATCAGGACGACTTGATTGCTCTCAGGACCAAATCCGGCGTTCATGAACTTGTCCCAGGGATCACAGGCTGGGCGCAGGTGAACGGGCGGGACGAGTTGCCGATCCCGGAGAAAGTTCGCCTGGATTGTGAGTACCTGCACACCCGTTCCTTTTGGCTTGATCTCAAAATCCTTGCCATGACCGTTTTGAAAGTCGTCCGGCGTGAAGGCGTGTCTCACTGAAGAATCTGACGCCGAAAGGAATCACGATGAAGGCACAGTCTTCATCCTGTGAGGTTGCCTGCAGCGTGCGTATTCATGAACCGCTGGTCAAAGGCTGCCATCGGTTGGCGAGAATGAAACACAGGTTCTATTCGTCGCTGGCAATTCGTCTGAATCTCGTGTAATTGTTAACTATGCCCAGCGTTTTACTGAGAGAGGCGGAAAGGATGCCGTTGAATCCTACACTATTGGTAACCGGCGGGGCCGGTTTTATTGGCTCCAATTTTGTGTTACAGTGGTTGACCGAGCAGCGGGCGGCTGTGACCGTCTTTGACAAGCTCACGTATGCTGGTAACCTGGAGAATCTGGCCTCGGCGGAGCGGGACAGCAGGTACCGCTTTGTGTGTGGCGACATCGTAGATGGTACGTTGGTTCGCCGGATTCTTGATGAGCAGCGACCCGGCGCGATCGTCCATTTCGCCGCGGAAAGCCACGTGGATCGCTCCATTCTTGGTCCTGCCGAATTCATTCGCACCAACATCGAGGGGACCTTCCAGTTGCTGGAAGCCGTACGGGGATATTGGTCAGAGCTGCCTGCCGAGCAACAGCGTGCGTTCCGTTTTCTGCACGTTTCTACCGATGAAGTCTACGGTTCCCTCAGCCCGACGGCTCCGGCCTTCACCGAAGAGACGCCCTATGCGCCCAACAGCCCATATTCAGCGTCCAAGGCAGCCTCAGACCATCTGGTGCGGGCCTACCACCACACGTACGGACTTCCTGTGCTCACCACCAATTGCTCCAACAACTACGGTCCTCGCCAGTTTCCCGAGAAATTGATTCCGCTCGTGATTCTCAATGCCCTCAAGAGCGTGCCGCTGCCGGTGTATGGCGACGGCCAGAACGTGCGCGACTGGCTCTATGTCGAGGACCACTGCGATGGCATCCGCACTGTGCTGGATCGAGGCATTCCGGGGCAGACTTACAATATTGGTGGAAGGCAGGAGATGTCAAATCTTGAGGTGGTAAGGCAAATCTGCGCCATTCTGGACGATCTCAAACCTGCTCAGAGACCTTATGAGAGCCTGATCACCTTCGTCAAAGACCGTCCTGGTCACGACCGCCGCTATGCAATGGATATTGCCAAAATTGAGCGCGAATTTGGCTGGCGGCCACGCGAGACGTTTGCCAGCGGCTTGCGTAAGACCATAGAGTGGTACTTGGACAATCTTGAATGGGTAGAGCATGTGACCAGCGGCTCATACCGGGAATGGATCAACTTGCAGTACAACCCCTCAAGCCCCGCAGGAGCAGCGAACCAATGAGCACGCGTAAAGGCATTATTCTGGCGGGAGGCTCGGGGACTCGCTTGTACCCGATCACGCACGCTGTGTCGAAACAACTGCTTCCCATCTACGATAAGCCGATGATTTATTACCCGCTCAGCGTGTTGATGCTGGCGGGCATCCGCGATGTCCTGGTGATCTCTACGCCGCAGGATACTCCGCGTTTCGAGCAGTTACTGGGGGATGGATCTTCCTGGGGAATGTCCTTCCAGTATGTTGTGCAACCCAAGCCGGAGGGACTGGCTCAGGCCTTCATTCTAGGCAGAGAGTTTGTTGGTCAAGACGATTGCGCATTGGTGTTGGGCGACAATATCTTCTTCGGTCATCAACTGGTGACCTTGCTCAAATCTGCAGCCGCGCAGCCATCGGGAGCGACGGTTTTTGCGTACCAGGTGAAAGACCCTGAGCGTTACGGGGTGGTCGAGATGGACGCTTCTGGGCGGGCCGTGGATCTGCAGGAAAAGCCCACGCACCCCAAATCGAGGTATGCAGTAACAGGTCTCTACTTTTATGACAATCAGGTTTTGGATATTGCCGCCGCCTTGCAGCCTTCGCCGCGTGGCGAGTTGGAGATTACAGACGTAAACCGCGCCTATCTCCACAAGGGGCAATTGTCCGTGCAAATCATGAGCCGGGGCATTGCCTGGCTGGACACGGGGACTCACGACTCGCTTCTGGAGGCCAGTTCGTTCGTTCAGACCATCGAGAAACGGCAGGGGCTGAAAGTGGCTTGTCCGGAAGAGATTGCCTACCGCGCAGGCTTTATCGATGCGGCGCAATTGGAAGTATTGGCTGCCGGCATCAAGAACGGCTATGGCGATTATCTACGCGAGATTCTAGCAAATCCGGGGTTATAGCTGATGAAAGCTCAAGTTACACAAATACCAGGAGTCCTGATTGTTGAGCCAGCGATTTTTGGCGATGACCGGGGTTTCTTTCTGGAAAGCTACAATGAAAAAGAGATGCGCAACATAGGCATTGACGCGCATTTCGTCCAGGACAATCACTCCCGCTCGCAGCGCAACGTGTTGCGGGGCTTGCATTACCAGATAAGTCAACCCCAGGGCAAACTGGTTCGCGTGGTAACTGGCAGGGTCTTCGATGTTGCCGTTGATGTTCGGCGCGATTCTCCTGCCTTTGGAAAATGGGTAGGAGTCGAGTTATCGGCTGAGAACAAGCGTATGTTCTGGCTGCCTGCTGGAATGGCGCACGGCTTTGTCGTACTATCGGATTCCGCGGACTTCCTTTACAAGGCGACAGAGTATTATGCGCCGAAGTTTGAGAGAACCATCCTTTGGAATGATACGGAACTAGGCATTGAATGGCCTCTGACGGGCCAGCCCATCCTATCCGCAAAAGATGCCGCAGCCAAGACTTTTCGCGAGGCAGAAGTGTTCGAAAAAGACTTTCTCCTGAGGGACGCGCATGCAGAATACTAAGATTCTGGTTTTTGGCCGTGTCGGTCAAGTGGGATGGGAATTGCGCCACAAACTGGCTTGTCTTGGCGAGGTGACCGCGATTGACTATCCCGAGATAGATTTCTCCAAGCCAGATTCAATTCGTACAACTGTGCGAGCGGCGGAGCCCACGGTAATCATCAATGCGGCTGCCTACACCGCAGTCGATAAGGCTGAAAGTGACCCTGATTTGGCAATGGCGATCAACGGCACAGCTCCTGGTGTAATCGCGGAAGAAGCCAAGCGGCTGGGCACTGTTTTGGTGCACTATTCGACGGATTACGTCTTCGACGGCACCAAGCAGTGTCCCTATGTTGAGACCGATGCCCCCAATCCCATCAATGTTTATGGCAAGACGAAACTGGCAGGAGACCAGGCCATCCAGACGGTTGGCGGCGATTACCTGATTTTGCGCACCAGCTGGGTCTATGGGGCGCGCGGAAGCAACTTTCTGTTGACAATGTTGCGTCTGGCTCAGGAACGCGCGGAACTGCAGATCGTGGATGACCAGATCGGCGCCCCAACCTCCAGCGAATGTATTGCACAGGCTACCGCCAATATATTGGCGCAGCTCCTGGCGCCGGCCGGTCGCGGAATCGATGGACGCAGTGGCATCTACAATCTCACCAGCACGGGAGAAACCACCTGGCATGGCTTTGCGAAGACTCTGTTGACCAAGTCGTCTGGAACCTTCGGCTTTACGGTTCCCCACCTGATCCCCATCAAGACCAGTGAGTTCCCTCGCCCTGCCAAACGCCCATCCAACTCCCGTTTGTCATGCGACCGCTTGAAACAGACGTTCGGGGTGACTTTGCCGCCTTGGGAAGAGGCTCTCTCCCTCGTGCTTGAGACGCTTGCTGAAGGATCTTCATCAGCAAGTTCCAAGGCTTGAATCCTGTTGCCGTTCTGTCCTGCGGTCAAAGGTGAGCCGACTGTTCCCATGTCTGTCAAGGGCGGAGTAAAAGGAGACCGCTGGGGCGCAGCAAAAGGGAGCCAGTAGAAGGAACGAGCGGACAGGTATTTCGGGGGAGAAGGGCTCTGGAGCGTAGCGGAAGAGCCCCTTCTCCCCCGAGGCGCGCTCGGAGGGGTAGGTTCAGCGTTCCGAGGATGGATTTCGTTTTCGGCGGCTTTGCTTGAGGCGGTAGCTGTCGCCGTTCATCTCGAGAATGTGTACATGGTGGGTGAGCCGGTCGAGCAGTGCGCCCGTGAGCCGTTCGGAGCCGAGCAGCTCGGTCCATTCCTCGAAGGGGAGATTGCTGGTCACAAGAGTCGAAGCGCGTTCGTATCGCTGGCTGAAGGTCTCGAAGAGCAGTTCGGCACCGGTCTTGGACAGCGGCACGAAGCCCAGTTCATCGACGATGAGAATCTCGTAGCTGGCCAGAAGCTTTTGGAAGCGCAGAAGATGCTTTTCGTTGCGGGACAGGAACTCGCATCGTGCCAAGTCCAGTACGAGCGTCTTGTTGGTCGACGGAATGGCCAGGAGGTCGAAAGTGTCCAGAGTCTTGACCACGGGAAACTTCGCTTGCCGGATGCGGCGCTCGGTCGAGCGGCGGTCGCGATCCAGCAACTCCAGCTCGTCAGTCGCAGTAGGTAGCGCGGGAAGTCCGCCTTCTCGGCGGGGCACTGCTGCGCCGCCTTGCAACGATGGTGACATGGCAACAACGAAGGTGCGCGTACGTCGAACGGTAGCGGAGAAGCAGCGGATTGTTGAACTGACATTGCTGCCAGGGGCGAGCGTTGCCCGTGTGGCACAGGCTAAGTTAAAGAGAGCAAGTCTCAAAATGCACACTTCAACGTTCAATGCCGGGGTGTACCGTATGCGTACATCAAAGGGCCGAAAACAGCCTAAATCGTCCTAGACCATCCTAAAGAGCAATTTCGTAAACCTCCCATTTTCAATCAGATGCGTTGATTCTAAACCGCTCATGCTATCCGGTAGGAGGCCCTGAAAAGGCCGGCGTCGGCGGTTCAATCCCGTCTCTGGCCACCACTTTAGAATGCCTGTTCCGCCCAACCGGAAAACCTGGCTTTAGCGCTTGATAACCTCCACAACCGCGCTGTCCGGCCCGCTCCAGGCCGCCACTCCCTCATGGGTAAGCTTGCCTGCCGCTTCCTCCCAGCGCAAGTGTGTGATGAACCCCGCGCCCTTTTCGTAGGAATAGGTTGTGCCGTCGTCGGAAAAGAGCGTGAAGCTGGCGTTCGCGCCGGGATAGACGCGTATCTTTTCGATTGCCTGCTTCTCATGCGTACTCTCCACCGGCGCTCCCAGCGGAAGGATTGAGCCGGCCCGCACAAACAATGGAAGCGTATCGATGGGTGCGGAGACCGTGATGGTCTGGCCGCCCTTCACCCGCTCGTTGGTCCAGTAGTTATACCAGTCAGCGCCGGCCGGCAGATACACTTCGCGGCTGATGGCGCCCTGCTCCGTCACCGGAGCCACCAGGAAGGCCGGCCCGAACATATACTCGTCGCGCAGGTCGGCGACCTTGGGATCGTTGGGAAAAACCAGCGGCAGCGCACGCATGTACGGCGCGCCGGTCAGCCAGCTCTGATAGCCGAGCGAATAAATGTAGGGCATGAGCTGGTAACGCAGGCGCAGATACTTTTCCAGGATCGGCTCGGCCTGCTTGCCGTAGGACCAGACCTCGTTAGTGTTGCGGCTGCCGTGAGTGCGGAAGATGGGCAGGAAGGAGGCGTACTGGAACCAGCGCGTGTACAGCTCCGGGTAATCGTCGTAGCCGCCCACATTGGCGCGCGCGTCGGAGGGATCGAGCAGCGGCTTATGGGCCGGGTGGTGCTCCGCGGGCAATCCCCCCCAGCCGCCCGTGTCGTTCGACCAGTACACCATCCCCGACGCCGCCACATCCAGCCCCGTTGGAATCTGCCGCTTGTACGCGTCCCATGTGGGACCAATATCCGACGACCACAGGACCGTCCCCTGGCTCTGCTCACCCAGGTACGCGTCGCGGGAGAGAATCAGCGCACGCTTGTTCGGTTCGTCCTTGCGGAAGCCGTCATACAGCGCCTTAGTGTGGAAGAGCGGGTAGACGTTGAAGAACTGGGTGCCCGGACCCACCTTGAAGTAAGCGCCGTTGGGAGGCAGGTCGGGCTCGGTCTCATCGGCCCAGAGCGAGTCGAAGCCCTGGCTGATGATGTCCTCGTGGAGGGTCTTCCAGTACCATTTGGCCGCTTCGGGGTTGGTGGTGTCGATATCCGATCCGGCTCGATCATACGGAAGCCCGTCAATCGGCGTACCGTCGGCGTAGGAGATCAGCCAGCCCTTCTTCAGCAGATCGTCGTAGTAGCGGTCGGCGGGCACAAAGCGCGGCCAGACGCTGATCATCGTCTCAAAGCCCATCTGGTGCAACTTCTTGTTCATCCCCGCCGGATCGGGCCAAAACTTGGGGTCAAAGTCGAACTGCCCCATCTTCGTGTAATAGAACCAGTCCACCACCAGCACGTCGGCCGGCAGATGGCGGTCGCGATACTGCTGCGCCACATCCAGCAGTTCCTTTTGACTCGCGTACCGCTGCTTGCACTGGATGTATCCGAAAGCCGACTTGGGCGGCAAGTGCGTCGGCCCGGTCAGTTGCTTGTAGCCCGCGAAGATCTCATCCGCCGTCGAGCCGGCAATCACAAAGAAAGAAACCCGGTCGCCCACCTGCGAGGTCCACCGCGTCTGCTCGTTGAAGCCCGGTTCGATGGTTGTTTTGGAGGGGTTGTCCCACAGCAGCCCGTAGCCTTTGTTAGTCAGCAGAAAGGGCACACAGAAGCTCTGCCCCGCCGGCGCGTTATAATCCGCCCAGCAATGCACCACATGGCCGCGATGGTCGAGGAAGCCCTCCTGGTTCTGCCCCAGGCCGTAATAATGCTCATCCTCCGGCGAGGCAAAGCTCGCGCCCACGGTGTAAAACTCGGCGTCTGTTGGACGGCGGTCGGCCAGCACCGCAGCGGTTCCGTCCTTCTGATTGGGGACAGCCTGTGTCCAGCCGGTCATCTCCAGCAGCTTCTTGCCGTCGGGCGTGGTAAAGGTGATGTGCGCCGCAGGGGTCGAGGACGGGAAGAAGCTCGTGCTGTCGTCCCAGGGCGGGCTCTGCGGACGCTCGACGCTGGCCACGATGCGATCCGATTTGTAAATGTCGGCCAGCTTGGTCTGGCTGGCGCTCCAGCCTGCGGCGGCGGGCGCGGCAATCAATCCATAGCCGGGCGCGGCCACGGCCGGCTCACGCTTGAGGCTCAGCGTCACGCGCAGGATATTCGGCGCATAAGGCTCAAGAACAATGGTGCTGCCGCCCCGCGTAAGAACGACTTGACCCTCTTGAGCGGAAAGGGCTCCGGCAAACAACAGGAGAACGGCCGCGGAAATAAAACTGCGACGCAAGCAAACGGATGAGATCATTATCGAATCCTCTTGTGGCGCATACTCAGGCTACTGCCTAAACGTACCCGCGGATAGCTCCAATGTTACTCCGGCAAGATTGGAGCGGTTAAAAAACTATTCTCCAGCAGCCCTGACAACCTACTCCACGGTGACCGACTTGGCCAGGTTCCTGGGCTGGTCCACGTCGCAGCCGCGGCGGACGGCGATGTAGTAGGCCAGCAACTGCAAGGGCACAATCTCGATCAGAGGCGAAAGCAGCTCGATGGCCGGAGGAATATGAATGACGTGCTCGACCAGGCTGCCAATGCTCGTGTCTCCCTCGGTGGCCACGGCGATCACCCGGCCGGAGCGCGCGGTAACCTCCTGGATATTCGAGAGCGTCTTCTCGTAGCGCAGCTTGGAGGCGGGGTCGGATTCGTCGCGTGTGGCCAGCACCACCACCGGCAAAGTTTCGTCGATCAGCGCGTTCGGGCCGTGCTTCATCTCGCCCGCAGGGTAGCCCTCGGCGTGGATATAGGAGATTTCCTTGAGCTTGAGCGCGCCTTCCAAAGCGATGGGGAAGTGAATGCCACGGCCCAGGTACAAAAAGTCACGCGCGGTGGAAAAATCCTTGGCCAGTTGCTCGCACTGCGCCGATCGGGAGCGCAACACCTCCTCGATTTTGACCGGAATGCGGCTCAGCTCTTCGATCAGGGCGACTGACTGAGCAGCATCGAGATGGCCGCGCAGTTGGCCCAGCTTGAGCGCCAGCAAAAACAACGCGGTAAGCTGCGCGGTGAAGGCCTTCGTCGAGGCGACGCCGATCTCCGGCCCCGCATGGGTGTAAATAGCGCCGTGCGCCTCGCGGGCCACCATCGCGTCCACCACATTGCAGATGGCCACGGTCTTTGAACCGAGCGCCTTCATCTCGCGCTGGGCGGCAAGGGTGTCGGCAGTCTCGCCGGATTGCGTGATAAGCAGCCCCAGAACATTCGAGTCGGCGATGGGGTTGCGATAGCGGTACTCGCTGGCGTAGTCCACGTCCACCGGCAGGCGGGCCAGCCGCTCGATCATGTACTTCCCTGTCAGAGCGGCGTGCCAACTGGTTCCGCAGGCGGCAATGCTGAGGCTGGTGGCGGCGGCCAGTTCCTCGTCGCTGATCTTCATCTCGCCCAGGAAGACCTTGCCCGAGTCCAGCGAAACGCGCCCCCTGGTGGTGTCGGTAACGGCGCGCGGCTGCTCCCAGATCTCCTTGAGCATGAAGTGCTTGTAGCCGCCTTTTTCCGCCTGGATCGGATCCCAGAGGATGCGCGTAATGGCGCGCTGAATCGGGTTGCCGTCAAAGTCGGTCAGCTCGACGCCGGCAAGAGTGAGGATGGCCATGTCGCCATCGGCCAGAAAGTAGATGTTGCGCGTGTGATGCAGCACGCCAGGCACGTCGGAGGCAACAAAGGATTCGCCCTCGCCCACGCCGATAATCACCGGCGGACCAAAGCGGGCAACCACAATCTTGTCCGGCTCCAGAGCCGACAGCACGCCCAGCGCAAAGGCTCCGGTGAGCCGCTTGACGGCGCGCCGAACGGCGACTTCCAGCGAAATGGGCTGACCGGCGGCGTCGGCCTCCTGCTGAATCTGTTCAATGAGGTGGGCGATAATCTCTGTGTCGGTCTCGGTGACAAACTTGTGGCCCTGGGCGATGAGTTCGCGCTTCAGTTCCAGGTAATTCTCCACAATGCCGTTATGGACCACGACGATGCGGCCCGTGCAATCCCGATGGGGGTGGGCGTTCTCTTCGGTGGGCCGCCCGTGGGTAGCCCAGCGGGTGTGGCCGATGCCGAAGGTGCCATCGATGGGATGTTCGCGCAAGACCTCTTCCAGATTGACCAGCTTGCCCGGAGCGCGGCGCACCTCAAGGGTGGAGCGGTTGGGACTGCCCACGGCGATGCCCGCCGAGTCGTAGCCGCGGTATTCCAGCCGCCGCAGCCCTTCGATGATGACAGGAACCACCTTCTTTGGACCGACATAACCGACAATTCCGCACATAACAAGATTCTAAACGACGATGCGGGAGGCAGGATGAGACGGCGGTAGCGGGTGGGGCAGGCCGCGCGCGGCGGCGTTGTCTGTCAAGGGCAGCGCGTGGCGATCTGCCCATAGCGCGGCCTCTTCGGCGTCACCCTCGGTCCGCCGGCCGGAGCACGGGAGCGCTACTCCTCGATGCGGAAGGTGAACTCTTCGATCACCGGGTTGGTCAGCACCTCGCGGGCAATGCGCTCAACCTGGGCGCGCGCGGCCTCGGCCGAGAGCCCCTCCGCGAGCGAAAGCGCGAAATACTTGCCCTGGCGCACTTGGGTTACATCCGCAAATCCGATCTTGCGTAGGGCGTTCTGAATCGTCTGGCCCTGCGGATCCAGGACCGAGGTCTTCGGCGTGACATAAACGTGTGCCTTCATCGTTAACGATTATAGTAGCTCCGGCGGGTCTCTGGGGTGGAGGGCCGCGGGACCGCCAATCCGTTTTAAGCGAACGAGGCAGATCGCCGCAGAACCTGTTCAAGCCTTCAAGACGGCGATTGATTGCGGCAAACGGAGGTTCCGGCGCACAGCCGGCGCAACTTCCGGTATAATCCATGGAGAACCGGAGAGATGGCCGAGCGGCTGAAGGCGGCGGTTTGCTAAACCGTTATAGGGGCTAAAACTTCTATCGGGGGTTCGAATCCCCCTCTCTCCGCCAGGAACACTTCCAGAAACTTCCAAAGACATCCGATAGAAAGACGTAAAGCCTAGCAATAGCTAGGTTTTACGTCTTTCTGCGTCCAGATGCATCCAGGTGCAGCCGTGTTTTGGCGGGTGTACTTATGGGTGTATTCTGTTTTTGAAGTGGGTGTACTTTTCTTTACCGGGGAGGAATGGCATGGCCGGACTGACAGATACGGAGATCAAAAGGGCTAAAGCGGCGGAAAAAGCCTACAGCATGGGCGATGGAGGCGGACTGTACCTTTGGGTCAAGCCGACCGGCGGGAAGCTCTGGCGCTGGTCCTATCGGTATGAGGGCAAGGAAAAGCTGATGTCGTTGGGGAAGTATCCTGATGTTTCGCTGGCGCAGGCCAGGGGACGGCACAGCGAAGCCCGCAAGCTGCTGGCAACAGGCGTTGACCCGATGGCGCAACGGAAGGCCGAGAAGACCGCAGAGAAAATCGCGGTCGAGAACTCCTTCCAGAGCGTTACCACACAATGGCTGGAGCATTGGCAGGAGGGGAAGAGTCCGCGCCATGTGGACTCGGTCCGACGGCGCATGGAGGCCGACATTCTCCCATGTTTGGGAGCGCGGCCCATTGCCGAGATCGAAGCACCGGAATTGGTGGCGATGGCCAACGCGATTCAGGATCGCGGCGCACTGGATATTGCCAAGCGTGCTCTGGAGACCGTGGGCCAAGTTTTTCGCTACGGCATCGCCCACGGTTATGCAAAGCGTAACCCGGCCACCGAGATTCGCCCAAGCGACATTCTGAAATCCTCGCCGAAAATCAACTATGCCCGTATTGATGCCAAAGAGCTGCCAACCCTGCTCAGACGCATCGAGGTCTATCAGGGAAAGCAGGTCACACGTTTGGCAATGAAGCTGATGTCCATGACCTTTGTGCGCACTACCGAATTGATCGAAGCCAAGTGGGGGGAATTTGACCTGGAGAATGCCCGCTGGGACATACCCGCCGAGCGCATGAAGATGCGGACGCCGCACATTGTGCCGCTGGCCAGGCAGGCATTGGAAGTGCTGGAGATGTTGCGCGATTTCACTGGGTGCAACGAATGGCTTTTCCCCGGCGACCTCAACGCTGCCCAACCGATGAGCAACAACACCATTCTGGCAGCATTAAAGCGCATGGGCTACAAAGGGCGCATGACCGGCCACGGCTTCCGTGGTCTGGCCTCCACCATCCTGCACGAGCAAGGGTACAGCCATGACCATATCGAGTTGCAACTTGCCCACGCTCCACGCAACGCAGTCAGCGCCGCCTACAATCACGCCCTCTACCTGGAGCCACGCGCCAGGATGATGCAGGACTGGGCGGACTTTCTGGAACGGACCCAGCGCGGCGGCAAGGTTTTGCCCTTCCGTGGAACTGCGGCGTAGCCAGTCACTCAACTCGGTCGGCAGAGAATCAGGCCAAGTCATGCAATCCAAGCTCAGATGGGTGCCAATCTCAAATCCCGCACCGGACGTCATCTCGCCGACGAACGATTCACTTCAGCTCTCTGGCCGCAGAGTTCCCGACTGGCCTCTATCTGCCGGGCAATCCACTCCTCGACCTCAGTTTCGATCCAGCCGACAGCCCTGGTCCCTAACGACACTGGCCTTGGGAACCTTCCTTCGGTGACTCGCTGATATACGGTGCTGCGTGATAGACCAGTGCGATCCAATACATTTGGCAGTCTCAAAATCCTTCTCGGCATCCTCGTTCCTCATTGGTTGAGTAGCATTTCAATTACGCTCGAACTTACCGAGCGCACCAACTCCAGCATCTGTCGAAATCGCCTGCAAACCAGCCGTCAACAATGTTGATTCAGTCGCGCTCGTTGTCTGACTTTTCTCCAGAATGCCCTGCACGGTTATGTCCTTCTTGTCTGGAACAACCTCAGTCCGGTCCACCAAAAGACGTTGTGCAGGTCGTCACTCGGCGAGGGAATCATTGCAACCTCATCAATATGTTGAGAACAGCGTGACGCTATCATTCGATTCGGTATGTCTCCCCTCTGTTGCAAACTCTCAACGCCACCTTTACTGCATCCACAAAAGTCACTCGCGCCATACATCGCCCTTTCTTACAGCGGTACGTCCGGCTTCATCTGAAATTGTCCATGCCTTCCCTCAGCAGTGGACAACGCCACCGAACTTCCCTTACAAGCCGCTCTTGGTTCCGTTTCTTCTCTTGTTGGTGCCAGTTTCGTCAGGTAGGTTGAGAGCGCGTTGGTTTAGATTACGACGCCCTTCTCTTCCAAAACACGCACCAGCACCTTCAGCGAGTAGCCGCTTTCCCTCAGCTTCCTCAGTTCCGGGTACACAGCTCGTACAATCTCCCCCCATCATGAACATTTCAGGTTGCGGGGGAGGTTCTGTCCTTTTTTGAGCCAAGTATGTGCGAAGCCCCTCCACTTGCTCTGCGGTGAACATTTGCACTTTACGCCGCCCTTTTTCCATTTCTTCTCCCCATCTCCGCCCTCACCAGAGGCGTGTACATATAATACAATAGATATTACACCATAATTATCGTATACTGGAAATCGAATGCTTAACAGGCGCGGCAAGGTGTGCGCTGTATATACCGAAACTCCCTACGGTCGTTTCGGCATATCCACCGGCCCAAGCACAATCGCTCCGCTACTCGTGTTTGGGCCTGCGCATCTTGCTCAGGGCTTCGCCCCGAGACCCCAGAGGAGTACTGCAATGGCCAGACCGAAACAGGAAGAACATCGCCGAGGGCAGCTCATCAAACTCCTGTCGGAGGAGAAACAGATCATTCAACGTAACGCGTACATGGCCGGCCTGACCGTCAGCGAATACATGCGAAGATGTTCGCTCAATAAGCGACTTCATTCGCGAATTGACGATAAAGCGATCAACCGCTTGAGCAGCCTATGCGGCCTCATGAAACATCTGCTCATGCAAGTTGTGGGCCATCCACACGAGGACGAACTCAGACACGAACTGAATGCTATGCTTGCGAGAATTACCGCAACACTACAGACCGTTGTCAAGAATGACGAGGATTCGGAATGATATTGAAACAGATCAATTGCCGAAAGAACTGGGTCAGTACTTTCCGGCGATTTTCCAACTACCTGACCACAGAACTCGATCAGTGGGACGACTTAACCCACATGGGGTCAAATTGCGGCGAAGCTAACGGAGTTCATACAAACGCAACGACTTTCCTTCATACAAGAGGATCAACTCCGTTCAGGGTTCCGACATAATCGCCCACAATCCTTGTCATACTCGCACAACACTTTTCTCCCACATTAGGAGCGATATCGCTCGACACCTCACAGAATGACAACTCGGATCAGGAACTGAATCGCAATGCACTGAGGGACCAACATGATTGCCAAAGTCCAACCGAGCAAGCGCAAGTCCAGAAGTAGTTTTAAGCGGTTGCTCAACTACCTTACAACAGAACGCGAAGCCACTACCGGAGATACTCTTCTTCGAGGAGATGTCGTATTATCGAACAACCTCGTCGGTATCGAAACAGCAGCCGCCGAGATGAAGGCGCTTGAATTCTTCAACCCACGTTGCCACGATGCAGTGTTTCATTACGAACTGGCATGGCCTCCAGGCGAACGTCCGTCTCGGGCGGAGTGGGCCGATGCTGCCTTGCACACATTGAAGCAACTTGGGTTCAAAGAACACTTGTACGTTATCGTCGCGCACGACGACAAGAAGCATTTCCACATCCACATCATGGTGAACAAGATTCACCCCGAAACGTATAGATCGCATACGCCATCTTTCAGTTGGTTGACTCTCGATGCCGCAGTACGCTTTCTTGAAGCAAAATATGGCTGGGCACATACGCCCGGTCCGACTCGCTGGGATGAGGCATCGCAACAGGCTGTGCGCATATCACGATCCGAACGTAATGCGCTTCGATCCGTCCGACAGCAGCCGACAGGCGCCGCCGCACAATTTGAACATTACCATGATCAGGAATCATTCCAATCCTATGTGCGGCGGGAGGTTGCTCCGCGCGTATGCACACTGCTTACCCGACGGAATGTCACTTGGGATGACCTCCATCGCCTTCTCTCCAAGGCTCATCTCCGGCTTGAGAAAGGAGAGTCGGGCGGATATACGGTCCTTGCTGTTGACCACAACATCCGGGTGAAGGCGTCCGACGTGTTCCGCAACAACTTCGCAGGAAAGATCAACCGTCAGACAACAGAGGCGGCTCTTGGGGCCTGGACAACCGCTTCAACATCCGGTTATGAGGCTGCTCAACATACCGTTCGTACTCCCCTTCGTAATAGCGCACTGAGGGAGGAACGGAAAGCGCAACGACACGCCGAACGTAGCTCTCTGATGGCCGACTATAACCAATACCGGAATCAGCAACGGTCAATATGCAAGGGAATCACAGCAGAGGGAAGAGAAGCGCGCCAACATCTCCTGGTGTCGCTCCGACAGAAGAAGAAGGAGATTCGCGCGCTGGCTGAGCCGTGGCCGTCCAAGAAGATTCTGTTGTCCCAGGCAACGGCTCAATCGGTCATCGACATGAGGACTCTGAAGGTGACGGTGCAACGGAGACGGCACGAACAGTTTCCGCAGAATCTCCGAACCTGGGTTGCTGAACGCGCTAGCGAAGGAGACGCGCGCGCTGCCGCACAACTTCGAGGATGGCGCTATGCGGATCAACGCAATCAGCGGCGGCTCGACGTGACCCTCGAACCAAACGCACTGCATATCGGGCCGCCACCCGAGGAGAAACAGAAATCCGACTGGGCGGACTTTGCGCAGCAGCGGCTTTCGGCTCAGCAGAGGGAACAGAACCTTGCCAAGCAGATCGCCACGACGCGAATCTGGACGATCAACCGGAAGACGGGCGACGTGTCGTACATGCTCAATGGGAAGGTCTCGGTAATAGACCGCGGGCGCATTGTGACCGTACTCAACCAGGAAGAAGCGGCAATCGTCTTCGGGTTGGAGATGGCCGTCCAAAAGTATGGATCGCAAATTGCCTGTACCGGAACAGAGCAATGGAAGCGGATGGTCACAATGACTGCGGTTAAGCACGGCATCTTCGCCCATTTCACAGACCCGGAGATGCAAGGAGCCCTCCACCAGCAACAACTCTTTGCGAATCCTCTTCAACTCCGCGCCGCGCGGCTGCATTCGATTGAAACCAGGTTCCGCACTGAGGAAGCCGACGACTTGATCTTCACTGACGAAGCGGATGCGCGGCTGCTTCTGTCAAGTCTCAAGCCGGCCGCCCACGCGCAACAAATGCTCGATGTCCTGAAAGCGTCGCAGTATCCAGAGCCAAAGGCGAATGTGGACGGCAATCTGGCAATCGCCCTTCTCAGGAGTCCCACGGGCCAACAGTCTTTCAAAATATCGATTCACGAGGGGAAGCGGCAGGAAATCATCGACCGAGTTGCTCAACTCCGGCAGACTGTCTATTCGGCGTCGCGCAACAACGTCAAAACGCCCAGCTACGAAAGAGGGGGAAGGTAGGCTCATTAGCAGGAGGCCGTCCACGATCATCGCGTGTATGTGTGCCTTCTGCCAAATGCCCCGTAGAGATTATGCGAGAGTCGTCGGTGTTTGGTTCTTCAGTTTATGAACGAAGGCGAAATAGGCCACCATCACGCGAAATGCCTTGGACCGATTCACACCGCCAAGAACCTCTCCGCCAACTCTTTCCAGTTCATCGGCAATCTCGAAAGTCAAAGGAAATACGAACGCGGTGTCGATACTTTGAAATGGAATGTTCAGCCACTGGTTGTTGTAGAACGCAACAAGTTGCGTCTGAGCGGCCTTGCTCTTGAAACTCATGATGATGTGCTCAGCCAGGGCGTTCTTTCTCCGGATCTTGAGCACGGCGAAAAGCTGGCTGAAATGGCTCTTGGTGAATTTGGAATCGACGGTAAGCCGAAGTTGAGTGCGCTTCTCTGCGGGAGAAACGACTCTTCGCTTTGGACGGGTTATGGCCTTCTTCGCAATGGGCATATGGTTTCCTTGTTGCAATCTATCTTACAGCATACGTGTATGAATGTGGAAGACCATGCTTTAACCTATAGTAATCACAGGAGTTCGCGCGAGGGGAACGCCGGAGGAGTAGTGGATCCATCGCATGAAGACGTGGGCGATTGACACTGAATGAACCAGAAGAAATCAAACCGTGAGGGGGAGGGAGAAAAGAGAACCTGCCAGAGGACGCGCGGCAGGCCGAAGTTGGCATCCCGTGAAGACACATTGCACCCAAAATATAGAACTGACCTGAGCCTATGTGAGATTTGGCGAAGACTGGACCGCAAACGTGCAGGCATACGGTCCAGGAGGCGTTCTCAACCGCATTGCTCGCGACCTGCTCAAACTGAAAAAACTCGAAGTGCAACATCCACGGGGAAAAGACTCGAAGCCGATTGGGATAATGGCTATCTGGTGCATATGCTCGAATATCCAGATGCGCTTTCCCTATTTGTCCTCATTGTCCTCTTCACCGGCTTGACATACTTCCGCTTTGGCTTTAATCTACGAACTATCGGTTGATGCCGAAGGGTTGGCGTTGGACCGGTTTAGGAATCTATGGCCCGTTTCTTCACTCCCGCGATGTGTATGTGCTGCTGTAAGGGCTGCACTATGCGGGCGTGTACGCTGGGCTAGATTCCTAAGCAAGAATCTCAGAACTCTGTGACCCACCCGCCAGAAGGCGAGGTGGGTTTTTGATTTTATGGTGAAAAGTTGCCGGATTCAGCCGTTACTGAACTCGGTTGCCAACTCCCAAGGCACTGGTGGCGAAGTGGTTATCGCGCAGGTCTGCAAAACCTGTATGCGCGGGTTCAATTCCCGCTCAGTGCTCCAAATTCAGCGATACCACCAGGAGTGACTATGATTCATACCTCTCGAATGCCGATGGCCATGTGCGCCCCAGGCGGTCGCAGGCCAGCTTCGGAAGTATGAGTTCACCAACTCAATCTCCAAACTGGCAGCCGCCTGGGATATTCACAGCGGCCCAGTTGTTGTTATGTGCGTTTCACCAGTTACAAAGGAGATTGCGTTGAGCACACAAGATCTGCAGGATTCCACAGTTGCAATTCATGGCGGACGAACGTTGGATTCTCTCGCCAGTTCAATTCTCTTCCCGCTCTATCAGACCAGCACATTCGTCCACGATGCCGTTGGCGTTGACAAAGGGTTTAGAGCATTTCTCTCATAGGTGTACACCGTATCCAGAGAACCTGAACCAAGCCTGAGCGTTGTCCGTCGTGATCTGTGGGAGCAGATCCGTAATGGCCTGATCGAGAACCTCTTTGGTTCGTGCC
>Ga0224555_1000289_pt1 | contig 76007 bp, 69 predicted proteins | sample 714S23034metaG_FD_180687 | JGI IMG/M metagenome (GOLD analysis project Ga0224555, IMG submission 180687) | Peat soil microbial communities from Stordalen Mire, Sweden - 717 S2 30-34 | ecosystem: Environmental > Terrestrial > Soil > Wetlands > Peat | place: Sweden: Norrbotten County, Stordalen... | reverse complement strand
CAACGGAATGAAGAGCAGATCCGCCGCCTGACTGATTCCTCCCCCTATTACTATGTGGGCGGGATTGAGGAACATCAGGCAGCTCTTGATCCCTTGGGCAAGATGAATCACATAACGAGAAACAAACTCCGGCTCCATGAACAGTTCCTGTGCGGGACGTCCGTAATCGCGTTCAAGCCACAGCCCGGAACACATTCGTTCCAGACATCCATTGGAGCCGCAGAGGCAGGCTGGTCCATCCGGGACGACCGTATGGTGGCCCAGTTCACAGGCAAATGAGTCAGCTCCGCGATACAGACCGCTCGCGGTAAGCAGCCCACCACCGATTCCCGTTGAAAGCGTGATATAAAAAAGTGGCCGGATGCCTCGACCCGCCCCGAAATACCCTTCCCCGAGAACACCCACCATACTGTCGCGATCTATGACGACCGGCGTGCAGAACCTGGTTTCAACCTCTCTGACCAAGTCAAAACCTTCCCAACCGTCCACATGTGTAGACGCGACAACCTTCTGGGCGGCAAAGTCAACGGGACCGCCAAATCCAATTCCGCATCCGTGAATGGCCCCATCGCGCCATAAGACCCTGAGCATTTTCTCGATCTGATTCAATATTCCAGTCGGACCTGCCTTACGATCAGTCGAGTGCGTGAGCTTTCCGAATAACGATGCCCCCTCGAAGATGGCGATACTGAAGTTTGTCCCACCGATATCGATTGCGAGAGTATTTTTCATGGCTAAACAATAGCACACAACCCATATCGTATCTACATACGTGTATAGGATTACTTTGCTGCGAACTGAACTTGCAATCGCAAAACGCAAGTCACCGCATGATTATGGGCTGAACTGAAGCGAAGATTAAGAAGCGGGAAGCTTTCTTAACCGGCTTCGATGTCCAGCAAACAATTGTTCGAGATCGCTCGAAACGGGCAGCGGAATAACTCGTGACAACACACCGACAGGCGAGAAGAAGCCAGGCCAGCAGGGGATCCAGCGGGTGCGGTTGGGGGTGAGCCCGCGGCTGAGGACCACGCGATGCAGGTGCGGGTGATGACATCCACGCCCACAATACCCTGAGCGTGGAGAACACCGATGTCCCGGTCTTTTACCCGCTCCAACCGCATTATGGTATTACTCTTCGGAATCTCTGCAGGACGGAGCCGTGGAGACGGAGCGGTCACTGCCATCGATCAAGCAAAGAAGCGGCTGAAGATCCCTGTATGGATGCTGTTGCCAGGGTTGTGCTGTGCCCAAGATTAACTTCCCCAGGTAAATGCTTCCGATGCTTTTGGTTGCCGAGTTGACGCGATGGTTACACGTCTTGCGATGTGCGAACACGTTCAGCTATCGTTCCCAATTGACTTTGCAATCTCTATTCAGAGCCATTATGATTGGCCCATAGACTAATGCGACAACTTTAGTGTGCGCTTGAAGTATCCTCAATAGGACATGGTTACCCTGACCAACCAGTGCAGCAGTATTAGTTGGTCAGCGAGACACGCTGTTCGGCAGTACGCATCGCAAAGAAAGGACCTTGCATGGTGAACAACGTTGCAATCAAGGTTTTCGTTGTGGAAGATCACCCCGTGGTGCGTCTCGGGCTCAAGACCATGCTGGAAAGTGAACCTGGCATCGCGGTGGTAGGAATGGCGGCATCGGGGAGTGAGGCGATCAAGACTATCCCTTCAGCCACGCCCGACATCGTGCTGATGGATCTTCGCATGCCAGAAATGGACGGACTCCAGACCATCTCGGCACTTCGCGCTCAGAACCCTCACTTGAAGATCATCGTACTTACAAATTACCACTCAGATGAAGACGTCTTCGCTGCGCTTCAAGGAGGCGCAATGGCCTACTTGCTGAAGAGCGCCTCTCTTAACGAGGTGCTCAGCGCAATCCGCGAGGTCCAGGCTGGAGGGCGGCTCATCTCAGAATCCATTGCTGCACAGCTAGCCAGGCGCGTGAGCCGTATACAACTCAGTCCCAGAGAACAGGAGGTGCTCGGGTTTGTGGCACATGGGCTTACAAACCGCGAGATAGCGGATCTAATGCATCTCAGTCATCGGACAGTTCGAAATCATGTCGTAAATTGCCTGGATAAGCTGGAAGTGAAAGATAGAACCGAAGCTGCTGCCGTCGCCGTTCAACGCGGCCTGGTAAGTCTTGACCGCAGCAGTTGACGGCTGTGGGCGTTTGTCTGTTCACCGCCTGCTTAGCGACGATGAAACCCCAGTTTCTGTCCTGCCTTGAAGGCTAAGCGCGTGATGTACCGTTCGCCATGGCTCACCAATTCAGTTAATACTTTTCTGGAGTGCAAGGGAACCACGACTTCGATACAGGTGCCTTCTCCTGGCGCAGTATGGACATGCAAATCTGCTGAAATACTTGCGGCTCGATGTTCCATGTCGCGAAGACCGTGACTTCGAAGCTGTCCCCCCGCGGTGAAACCGATGCCGTGATCCTGCACGTGTAGCACGATGGCATTCGTCTCATACGTCATGTGAACCTCAACCGTTTCCGTTTGAGCATGACGAATGGCGTTGGTTATAGCCTCAGCGCCGATGTGAAAGAGAGTATCTGTCACTCGTAACGGGAGCGCCCGAATAGGACCTTCGCGTGTCACCGTTACTCTCACGTCCCCACCCTCGGCAATCCGTGAGGCGCACCGCTCAAAGGCAATAGTCAAGTCTCCAAACTCGGGTGATCCCGGTTTCAGTATCGCGATGCTCAGGCTGGATTCCTCGTGCGTTTGCCGCACCATCTCGCATGCGCGGTCAAGCTGCTCGTTGATGGTTGGCCAATTTGCCGGACCGTTGCGCATGCCGTTGCGAATCCCCTGTAACTGATAGCCGACTCCAGCGAAACTCTGTGCCAACGTGTCATGCATCTCGAGCGCCAGTCGTTCTCGCTCATCGAGAATCCCCTTCATTCTCCAGTTTTCGATTCGGACATATAGAAAGAGAATCATCAGGAGGAGTAGCAGTAATACGCAGGTCAACTCGATGAAGCGCCGGGCACTCCACCATGGCGGACCAACCAGCACATCTATATCGTCCGCGGCGCGAAGAAGCAGTGCAAAGGGAACTTCGTTTTGAGTGAATCGCGGATCTAAAACGCAAATACCCCGGACGCGCAACAGGCTCTGCTCGCTAAATTTGCGATACAACGCCGCTGAGGGTCCTCCCGTCACGATAGCTCTAAAGGATTGAGAACCATCGTCGAGGTCCAGAATGATTGTGTTCCCCGATTCGTAATGTATATGTTGCAAATACCCCTGGGTTTCCACAAAGTCGGCCTCGAAAACACCGGTTGCAGCCTGGGCGGCGGTAATCGAAACCGGCGGGGGCGGCGTCCGGCCCAAAAGCAGACGGACGTCGGCTTTGCGCAGGATCGTTGAAAATGGCTGTGCGTCGGGCCATCCGGTAATCTCAACTTCGTCTCCAATTCCAAGAGCAGAAACATTCACTTCAGCAACAGCCACTCCGCCAGTGACGTCCTGGACGTAGAGTTGCGGTGAAGTGAGCGTTACCACTCCGCGCACCGAGACCGGGTGCGATACAGGCTCCGGAAGGTTGTTCAGGCTGCTAATTGGCTGCGGGGGGTGGGCTTTTGCCGCGGTCTTCTCCGGAGTAAACTTCGCGTCCTTTGGATCATAGGTTGGGAAGGTATGAGAGGAGTTATAGGCTGCCTCGCCTTTTGGAAATTCGGGATGGGTCTCCTCGGTCACATGCCGGCGGATGGCGGCAAGCTCTGCGGGCACACCGACCGAGTACACCTTCACATTCCGCCATGATGCGACAGTCGCCACTGAGCGCAGCCCGATTCTGCCAGAGGCCACGCAACCTGACTCCTGAAACACGGTCCATGCCCTGTTTTGCGTTCCAACTTCGTTGGCAGCGACACCTATTTCACAGCCCTGGACGACGACTTTGAGGTGGTACCAGGTCAGCCTGCGGACTCCGCCGGGCATGGGCACCGGTCGACCTTCCATCCAACCGTAGTCTGCCCGGCCGATCACCAAGGAGTCATCTATACTGCGCAAGCCGACGTAGTATCCGTTATATGCATCGACGCCCCTGTCTTCCTGATTAGAACGCACGATCAGGCCAGCATCGCCATAATCTCTCAAGATCTCCAAGTCCGCTTCGACAACGTAATCCGTCCAGTACTTCGATCCTGCCAGTAGCTTCGCACCCCACTCGTCGGAGTGATTCTGCATTGTTCCATTAGCAAGATCCCAGGCACCTCCCATTGGTTGCCACAAGTTCGACTTGCCGTCAGCGAACGGGTCGCGGAAGGGAAGTCCGAGGAAAGGACGTATGTAGTGAATGAAAGAAAAAAGGAGAGCAGCAGCGCTAACTGCCCCGATCAAGGCCGCGATGGCGGCGTTCCATGAATGCTTAAACAGTTTCACTGGGTTGGTCTCCAGTCCATCGAAAGCATTCGCTGCACATCTGGCCGGTCTACATTCTCCCGCGTTACCATTGTTGGCGGTAACAGCTGATTACCTAAGATTGACTCGCCGCGCTGGCCTGCGTTTATTAGTTTCATGGCGCGATAACCCATCTCAAAAGTGTTCTCTACGATAATTGAATCGATTTCTCCCTTGCGCAGATAGTACAGAAGGTCCAATGCCTGGTCGCAGGCAATGAGTTTTACTTCATTGTTCCTTTGGTGACTTTTGAGCGCCGAGAAAGATGCTCGGGTTGCAACGGTGTCGAGGGCGACAATTGCGTCAAGCTTAGGATAGCGTTCAAGTATCTGCTGGGCACCGAGTAAACCTTCATCGAACGCGCCAGAACCCGGAAGCTCATTTACAATGTGAATGGACGGATACCGCTCAGAGAGCCTATGCCTGAAAGCAGTTGTTCTTAGAAAAGTGGATGCAATTCCAGGCTCGCTTCCGATCAATGCAACGTCGCCCATCCCATGAAGGGTCTCTCCCGCCCGATCGGCCGCAAGCCTGCCGGTTTCTTCATCATCGTTCAGGATGTACGCAAGTTTTGGATTCGGAGAAATCGATAAATGTGAGCCCACGATGACGGTAGGAATTCCTTGAGCGACTGCGCGACGGACAAGCGTATTCAGCGCGAGGGCGTGGTCTGGCGAAAGAATAAGGCCACCATCCCGTTGCGCGATCGCGGCCTCGACTAGCTCGATCTGCCGCGCCACATCATCTTTGCGGCCGGGCCCGTTCCAGTAGATTTCCCAGTTTGTACCCAACGCGGCAGAAGCTACACCTGCATGCTCAGCCTCCCAAAGCTCCTGTGCCGTCATCTCAGGAATTACCGCGACGGTATGCGGGTGAGCCCGGGCACACCCGGATGCGAGGAGCAAGGTTCCAGCGCTCAGGCTGCATATTGCCAATCTCTTACCGAGTCGAACGGCGGTGATAAGCATCATTCGTCCATGCATCTGAGATCGAGCTGCAAGCGCGCAATCGACATTTCAGACTATCAATGTTTGAATTATGGCACACCGCGACTTTATACCAAATCCCCGCGAAACGCGAGTCAAATGCGATTGATTGCGATTAGTCCCGGTGGAAGCATTTCGTTGGGAGAGCCCGCCTTCGCTTCACCAACTGTGGGTCATCCTGGAGGAATGAAGCTATTTAAATAGCAGAATTCAGCAAATGGCAAAATGTGCCAATTAAAGCCTGTCGCAACAAGGGCGCCCCACTGGTTCATTTGCACCAGTGCTTTTTGGTTCACCTATCATCTTGCGGGTAGTACATCGGAGCAGATAACGTCCATGTTGGTTAAAAAGACCAATGAAGTTTCGACATGAACTCGAACGTACCTTTCAGTCTCCGCCGATGAGCTTTGGCAGATCGCGAGGTCTGTGTCGCCGAAGACCGTAAGCTTTATTGAACCAGCGGGGGCTGCATAGCCATCGCAATGGAGCTCGACCAACCATAGATGAGCAACATTTTGGGAGGTAACAGAATGAACCAGGAGGAAACGTAATGAAGAAATTGAGCAGGATGATCACGTTACTGGTCGGCATCTGCGCGATCTTGTTTTTAGCAGGTACCCTCTTTCAGTCGCATGTAGCGTATGCACAATCGGTGCGCGGATCTCTGTCAGGCAGCGTTCTGGACCAGTCGGGAGCGGCCATTCCGGGAGCCAAGATCACTGTCCGCGACCCCAATACAGGAGTGACGCGGACCACGGTTTCAAGCTCGGAAGGCGCCTATAGCATTCCGGAGCTGAATCTGGGCTCGTACGATGTCACGGCATCAGCGTCCGGCTTTTCGACGCAGATCCAGCATGGGGTTCAGATCACGATCGGGAATGTGTCGGCCCTGAACCTGACGCTAAAGGCCGGCAGCACCGAAACGACGATTAACGTGGATGCTTCCTCGCCGACCGTGGAGACGCAATCATCCGACATTGGTGGAACAATCCAGGACCGGGCGATCGAAGAACTGCCGCTCGCGCTTGGCGGCGTTGGCGCTTTTCGCTCACCGGAATCTTTTGAATTTCTGCTCCCAGGGACAACGGGCCCAGGGTCGGAGTCCAGCTTGACCGGCGACATTTATAACTTGAGGATCTCGGGCTCAGAGATGCAGGCCAATAGCGACATGCTCGACGGCGCGGATCAGATGAGAAGTGAAAACGGCTCCGAGTTCGATGAAGAGGCGCCATCCGTAGAGGCGATTCAGGAATTCAAGCTTACGACGGGCATTCCCACCGCGGAGTACGGGCGCGAAGAAGGCGGCATCGAAAGCTTTGTGACCAAGAGCGGCACGAACCACTATCACGGCACCGCCTTCGACATCGTCAAGAATCAAGCGCTGGACGGAAACACCTGGTTCAATAATGGAGATTTAGCCGCGAACTGTTCGGGCGCGAACAATACTCCTCAGTGCACCAGTCTTTACGCGAAACCCGCCGATACGCAGAACGATTTTGGAGTCACGCTGGGCGGACCCGCAACTATTCCGCACGTCTTCAACGGGGCCGATAAGCTGCAATTTTTCTTCGGCTGGGAGCAAATCCGGCATACGGTTGGGGGGACGGAGATCAGCACCTTGCCGACCGCTCTCGAACGGGGCGGCGATTTTACGGATCTCTACAATCCGGCGGCGCCACCGGCAACCGGCGGCACGGCTATCAATCCTTGCGATGGGAAGCCTGTCTATCCCGGTGAGGTGTTCGATCCTTCAACACAGACTGTTGTGAACGGAACGCCTTGCCGGCTTCCTTTCGCGGGCAACGTGGTTCCGAAGCAAAATTTCAGCACGGTGGCGACGAACGTTCTCGCCTATGTTCCCTCTCCCTCGCAGGCAGGGCTGATTAACAACTTCTATTATCCGTTTACGCAGCCGATTAACAACACCACTTACACGATCCGGATTGATGCCAGTCCCTCGCCCCGGCAGAAATTTTTCGCGTCCTACTCGACACGCGAAAATCTCCGCACCTGCTGCACAACTCCAAATCTTCCTTATCCTGAAGCTTCTATTGGCTGGAACCAGAACTTCACGACGCATTTTGCCCGCGCCGGCTGGGACTTTATCATTACGCCAACCATGTTGAACCACTTCAATTTCGGATTTAACCGCACCAACAGCGCCTGTTTTGCCTTTCCGGCCCTACAGAGCATCGATTACACGCAGCAGCTTGGAATTTCCAATGCGCCTGCTTCAAAAAACTTTACCAATATCGGGTTCGACAGCCGGGATCAGTACGTCGCCTTGGGCAGTGGGTTGAACAACGATTGGATCGACAACGGCTGGCGCTTTAATGACAGCATAAGCATAGAGAAGGGGCGCAACAGCTTCAAGTTCGGGGCGGACTACCGCATTCAGCAGTTTTCGCCGGTGTCCTATCCAACACCTACCCTGGGCTTCGATCGCGCGCAGACGGCATCGGACCCCGCGAACTCGGAGCTTGACGGTAACAGCTTTGCGAGCCTTCTTCTCGGCCAGACATCCTCCGGCAACTTCGGGGCGGGGCTGAATATTTCACTGCCGCGATGGGCGTCGTCCTACTATGCGTTGTTTGCCCAGGACGACCTGAAGTTGAGCGACAAGTTGACCCTCAACCTGGGTTTCCGCTGGGACGTGGATGTTCCCCGCACGGCAGCTCATAACTACACGTCTAATTTCAGTCCTACCGCGAACGATCCCGAGTACAACATTCCCGGAGCTCTCGTCTTCGGTACAACCTACAAAGGTAATTCGAGTTGGACTGACACCTACTACAAAGACTTTCAACCTCGATTCGGATTCGCGTTTTCTCCGTTTGCAAATGGAAAGACCGTGATTCGCGGCGGGGGGGGCTTGATCTCCGGTCCGCTAATCTATGCCGACGACGGGGGTGGAATGAACGCCGGTTACAAGATTCAGCCTGTGTTTACAAGCAGCGATGGCTTTTCGCCTTCGTTCTTGTCCGACAAAGGCTTCCCTGCCTACGGTCAACCGCCCGATCTGGACCCAGGTATCTTCAACGGTCAGCCCCTGGGCAGCTCCTGGATCAAGTCTTCGCAAGGCAAGCCGGACATGCTCTATGAGTGGGGCCTCCAGCTTCAGCAGCAGCTCGCACAGGACCTTATCCTCGAAGTCGGCTATACGGGCAACCATGCCCAGAACCTTCGTTCGTCTCTGGAGAACCCAAACAATATCCCTATCAGTGCGTTCAAACTGGGCAATCAGTTGAATTCCGCCGTGGCTGGAAACACTGTGGGAGTGACTGCCCCCTTTGCGGGCTTCTACTCCTTGTGGGGCGCAGGTGCGCCAATCAACCGCGCTCTCCGTCCTTTCCCGCAGTATTCTCAGATCGACGCAGGCTGCTGCCTCCAGAACGACGGCATGTCGACGTATAACGCGCTGCTTGTGTCTCTGAGCCGGCGCTTCCGGAATGGCTTATCTTTGCAGGCCTCCTACACTTGGGAGAAGAGTCTGACGGATGCCGAATCCGAGCAGCCGGAGCCTAGCACTATTCAGAATCCTACGGATCTACACCAGGAAAAGGCCCTCTCAATTCAAGACTTGCCAGATACTTTTGTGGTGGCGCCGATGTATCAATTGCCCCTGGGGAAAGGAAAGGCGTACCTGAACCATGGGCTGGCGAGCTACGTTGCCGGGGGATGGGAGGCCGGCACGGTTCTGCGCTACGAGTCCGGACAGCCGATTTCATTCTGTTGCGCAACTCCAATTCCCGGCTGGGATAACAACATCTACTACAACCGTGTTGCCGGGCAGTCCCTGAAGAGCACGTCCTATCGTTCGGGCAAGATAAACCCCTTTATCGCTGGACAGAACAGCTTCTTCAATGCCGCGGCCTTTATCGATCCCAACAGCACCGCCAACCGAGGTACCGGAGCCTATACCTTTGGCGACGTACCCAGGGTCACAGGAGAGGCGAGGTTGCAGCACTACGACGATGAAGACATCAGCCTAATGAAGACCACGCCGATCCGCGAAGGTGTGTCTTTTGTATTCAAAGCAGAAGCGCTCAACGCATTCAACCGCCACATATTCACTGCCCCGGACTCGAATCCGACGGACTCGTCTTTTGGCATTCCAAACTCAACCACTACAAGCCCAAGAAACATACAATTCACGTTTCGTGCAAACTTCTGATCGCTCTGGGGTGCCGTGCCAGGCAGTTTAGGTTCGCCTGGTACGGCCCTCCTCCGGTCATACAAAGATCCGAGTGGACCGGCGTTGCCCCGATGGGACTGCGTCGGTTTACGTTTTATCAATCCCATTTCCTTGCGCGAAGGAAGAAGTCATTGAACATGAAGGACCTCGACGAATCGGTGGCAAAAATCATCAAGTCTCTTACCTTACTTTGTTTGGCGGTATTGGCGGTGCCCCTCGCCTGGTCTCAGATGTCGGAGTCTTCGCCAGAACTTCAAAACAACCCCATCGTGATTCGAGTTAGCCAGCCCGACACGCGGCAAGAAATAGCGCCAACGCTTTTTGGAAGTTTTCTAGAGCCGATCGGCCACTCTACTTACGGAGGGCTTTGGGCCAACGTTGTCGAGAACCCCTCCTTTGAAGAAGGACTCTGGTCTGCGGAGAATCTCGAGACACAATGGAACTCCCGTCCTGAACTTCGTGCCGCGTCATCGCTCGGTTTGCCGGCACCGTGGGAGCCGCTCTATCCGGCAGAAGGCGGCCGTTATGCTCCAGTGCGTGGAGACGCGGCGAATTCAGCACAATCCATTCTCCTGATGTCGCTCCCTGGCAAGGAGGTGGGCATTCTCGAACAGGTCTATCTCCCTGTTCATCGCGAGCTCAAGTACAGCGGCAGCCTATGGCTAAAACATGTCGATGGGAACGATACGGTAAAGCTCTCTCTGCGCCGCCACGCGGACCCGGCCGAAGTGCTGGCGTCGAGTGTCGTGCAGGCGACATCAGCCGCTTGGACGAAGTACACATTTCACCTCGAGTTGAGTTCCGGCCAGGTTGCGACGCTTGAGCCTGTCGACTTAGTGATCTCTCTTGAAGGCGATGCTCGTGTGCTGGTGGACAACGTCGTCTTGAATCCTGACGACGCGGTAGATGGCATGGACCCGGAAGTGCTGACGTTGGCACGCGAACTCCATTCCCCGGCGGTGCGCTTCGGGGGCAACTTCACATCTGCGTATGACTGGCATCATGGCGTGGGGCCGCAGGACACGCGCGTTAGCGAATTGAACCTGGCCTGGGGCATACCGGAGTACAACACTTTCGGTACTGTCGAGTTCCTCCGCTTCTGCGAGCTCATCCAGGCGAAGCCGCAGATTGCTCTGAATCTTGGTACCGGAACTCCGCGCGATGCGGCCGAGTGGGTCAGCTTCGTCAACGCGCACTGGGCCGATCATCGCGGGGGACTTACATGGGAACTGGGGAATGAACTTTGGGGAAACTACCAGGTGGGCTATCCTGCGGCGTCGCTTGCCGCGGCCGTGACCTTGGCGAATAGTGAAGCCGTCCGAAAGGTCGACCCGAGTGCCCGCCTCATTGCGACCGGAGGCGACGCAGGCCTGTTTCGGGAGTGGAACGCGCAGCAGCTTACCGACCCAGCCGGCACCTTCGATTACCTATCCAGTCACTTCATCTTCAACGAAGATGTGCTTCTTCCCGATGCTACAAACGAATTTCGAACCATGGCCATGCTTGCTCTCCCCTGGGGACTGTCGGAGCGGATCCGTGCGATGAAGCAGCAGGCTGTGGAAGCTCACCGGCCCAATGTGCAGTTTGCCTTTACCGAGTGGCTGATGATCGCCGACCACTCGCACACGGTGCCGAGTTACAACAATGTGGGAGGCGCCCTCTTTGCCGGCGGATTCCTGAATGCGATGATGCGCAACTCGGATGTTGTGTCGATCGCCAACATGACGGGCATCATCGAGTTTGGCGGGATCTGGAAGAAGCGGGAACAGGTGTATGCCTCGCCTGCCTATTGGGTGCTGCGGACCTACGCAAATGCGAGACCCGGCACTTTGCTCAAGGTCGACTCCACTTCACCAACTTACAACATCTCCAAGGGCGTCACTCAGCTACCAGAGATCGTGGGCGCTCCTTATCTCGATGTCGTTGCGGCCCAGTCCGAGGACGGAAGCAAGTTGCTGCTACTGTGCGTCAATCGCAATGTTACGCGTCCTGAAACCGCTCTCATCGATCTTAGTTCCTTTCGAGTAGACACTGGGTCTGCTCAAGTGACGACCATCGCCGGCGACGGTGTGCTTGCTGAGAACGACGAATACAGCCCGAACCGTGTGATCGCTGTGACACATACCGAGAGATTCACGGCCAAACATTCCTACACCTTTCCGAACGCCAGCGTGACGGTGATAGAGATTCCACTGAAGAAATAAAACTATGCCGCGCTCGCTAAGCGTGTATGCAACGGGAAAAGAGAAAGTTATGAATATTTCAGTTCTTGCAGGTACAGTGTTGATTTGTCTGCTCGGGGCTCTGCCCTTGCGCGCCGCGACGCCAGCGGAATCGGAACGTTGGAGCGCGGAACGTGCAAACCAATGGTATGCGCAGCAGCCCTGGCTCGTTGGCGCAAACTATATCCCTTCCGACGCCATCAACGAACTGGAGATGTTCCAGGCAACGACGTTCAACCCTGCACTGAATGACAGAGAGTTGGGAATGGCGGAGTCGATCGGGATGAACACGATCCGTGTGTTTCTTCAGGATCAGCTCTGGAAACAGGATCCTGAAGGATTCAAGGCTCGCCTGGATATATTCCTTTCCATCGCTGCCAGACACCACATCCGGCCAATCCTGGTGTTGTTCGATTCCTGCTGGGGACCAGACCCACAGCTTGGGCCACAGCAGCCTCCGATCCCTGGGGTGCATAACTCAGGTTGGGTTCAAAGTCCGGGCAAGCGGCGCCTCATGGATAAAGCGGTAGAGCCGGAGCTGGCCGCTTACGTACGAGGTGTGGTGGGCGCCTTCGCGGACGATCAGCGCATTCTCGCTTGGGATATCTGGAATGAGCCAGACAATCCGGGAGGCGATGTTGCGGAAGATGTTGCAGCGAAGGTTGAGAGAGTGGATGAGCTTCTGCCGCGCGCATTCACCTGGGCGCGCAGCGTGCATCCCAGCCAGCCGCTCACGAGCGCGGTCTGGGTAGGGAACTGGAGGGACCCCGACAAGGAGAGTGTGACGACCAAGATTCAATTAGAGCAGTCCGATATCATCTCATTTCACGATTACGGGTGGCCCGAGGTCTTTGAGGGTCGCATCCAGGAACTGGAGAGGATGGGCAGGCCCATCCTTTGCACCGAATACATGGCCCGCGGAGCCGGAAGCACCTTTGACGGTTCACTGCCAATCGCCAAACAATATCACGTAGCAGCGATGAACTGGGGCCTGGTTGCAGGCAAGACGCAAACCTACCTACCATGGGATTCCAAACAAAGGCCATATGTGCTTATTCAGCCCACCTTGTGGTTCCATGATGTATTTCGGCAAGATGGCACGCCCTACCGTCAGCACGAGGTCGATCTGATACGCCAACTTACTGAGCGCGGAACACACTGAAAAGTCGGTCTTATCGGCACCGTGATACCTCTGCTTAAGGGATGCGGGAATTGCGCTACCCGTGTAACAACACCTCGGTGATGCAAGCCAACTCATGGCCGCCAGTCAGCATACAAATGAATTACTTGCTAAGAGCTTCCTCTAGCAATAGCACGATGTCGTCAATCAATCTACAGACTTGTCCATGGTTGAAAGGTGATGTAGTATATCGACATGTCTAGGAATCGACTGCTGTTTGCGTTTTCGCATGGAGCATAAAGTGGATATCGTGCACGATCTTGATGAGTCCTCAGAAGCGCCGCCAAAATACAAGCAAATTGCCGACATGTTACGCGCGAAGATCTCTTCTTTGGAATATTCACCGGGAGACAAACTACCCAGTGACTCCGAGCTGAGCAAGCAATTTAGCAGTTCGCGACTGACGGTAATTCGTGCTCTCCGACAATTAGAGTCGGAAGGGTTGGTAGAACGCAAGGCTGGTTCGGGGACCTACGTAGGACTCCAGCGCAATGACGCTGCTCACTCGTTTGGACTGCTTTTTCCAAACTTAGGAGAGGGTGAGATATTCGAACCTGTATGTGCAGGCTTGGCACGAGCCGGTAACTCGTCGCAACAGGCTCTTATCTGGGGAAACATATCGAACTCAAGTGTTAACAAAGAGGCACAAGCTCTTGAGCTTTGTAACTCATTTATTGCAAGAAGGGTCGATGGAGTCTTCTTTGCACCACTCGAACTAACTTCTCATACGGAGGAGATTAATCAGCAGATTGTTAATCGCTTGGATGAAGCAAGCATTCCAATCATCTTGCTGGATCGAAGCACACAGCCGTTTCCAGAGCCTACACAGCACGATCTCGTTGGAATAGACAATTGGCGAGAAGGTTGCCGAATGGCAAAGTACCTGCTGGACCTCGGCTGCACGAGACTTGGATTCGTTGGACGTCCGGGTTCGGCCCCGACGGTGAATGCGCGCATTGCCGGCTTAAGTGAAGCACTGCGTCAATATGCGTCTGGAATGTCCCCTGAGTGTGTCTTGTTGGCGGATCCGACCGATATCGACACCGTCCAACGCTGGGTTCAGGCCGTTCGTCCTGAAGGCATACTTTGCGCAACCGACTACACGGCAGGTCAACTTATGCACACACTCGCAAAGCTTGGCATTGCCGTGCCACAAACAATCCGGCTTGTGGGTTTCGACGATGTAAAATATGCAAGCATTCTTCCAGTCCCTCTAACAACACTACGTCAGCCATGCCTCGAAATTGGTATTGCAGCTATGAAGGCCATGCTGGCTCGACTCGAAGATCGTTCAATGGTTCCGCGCACCATTTCACTTGATTGCGAACTCATTGTACGGGCCTCGTGTGGCGCAAATTTGAATTACTCAATGAGTTCTCAACTCGGCTAGTTTAGCAAGCAGCCCGTTCATTGAACGCTCTATCGCTTAGCTGAGGCCTGCGATTTGCAGACACTCCGTCAACAGACTCGCTCTAGTCCCGTGTCAAATCATGCGGCGGACCCACCAAGACGACCTTTTCACAAGTGCATGATATCGAGGTAGGTATGCATCTGCTCAGTGTAAATCGCGTGGCGGCAGCCGGATCCATGGCTGGCAACTCTGACGACAATCAAAGGTGGTTTGCTTCACGCTTGCTAGCTCTAAAGTGTTTTCGTCTTTGTGTCTGCCTCTTAGGTGTTTACCTCTGGCTGCCCATCTCCCTTTGTGCGGAGACTAGGGCAATGCATATCACGCAGCAATACTTGAATATCCCGATCGGCCGCGAAGCCAAAATGCGAGTGTTTCAGATCGGCGTTGATGACAAGCTGAAACGTGAATTCCCCGCGCAGTTGGCGGAAGGCCCAATCGACTACTGGATATTCATCAATGTGAGTGAGTTTCAGGGGCAGACAATCACACTATCCGGCACAGCCACTCAGTCGGCATTGGATCGCATCTATCAGTCGAGCAAGATTGAGGGAGAGGACAGTTTATATAAGGAACCGAATCGACCACAGTTTCACTTTACGGTCAAGCGAGGATGGAGTAATGACGTCAACGGTCCGATCTTTTACAAGGGCCAATACCATCTGTTCTGGCAGGCGTTTCCATTTGGAGTGACGTGGGATACCGGGTTTATGTATTGGGGACATGCAGTGAGCAAGGACTTGGTTCACTGGCGGGAGTTGGCGCCCGCGCTCATGGTCGATAAGCTGGGCTCGCCCTGGTCCGGTTCAAGCCTCGTCGATCGCAGCAATGACGGCGGGTGGGGGAGAGATGCGCTCGTGCTGGTGTACACAGCCTTTGACCGCTTCTCGCATAAGCAGGTGCAGTGCATTGCCTACAGCACCGACAATGGAGTTACGTTCACCCGCTTTACGGGTAATCCTGTCCTTGACAGCAACAGCGAGGCAAACACGAACGACACCAGGGATCCAAAGGTCTTCTGGTATGAACAGACAAGGCGCTGGGTAATGGTCTTGTTTGAGAAAGACGGTATGTCTTTCTACACTTCGACCGACCTCAAATCATGGACATGGCAGAGTCACTTCATGGGTCTTCATGAATGTCCGGATTTCTTTGAGCTACCTGTCGACGGAGATAACAGTCATCGCAAGTGGATACTTCATGGCGGCTCGTCCACATACTTTATCGGCAGCTTCGATGGCAGCACATTCACTCCTGAAACATCAGCGCTTCGCTACGCAGAGGGAAAAAATGCGAATGGAGACGACATTCTTTATGCGGCGCAGTCCTTCGCCGATATGCCGGACGGACGGCGTGTCCAAATGGCGTGGGGAAGAATCACGGAACAGGGCATGCCGTTCAATCAGATGATGCTCTTCCCAACGGAATTCAGGTTGGTTACCACACCGGACGGTCTAAGATTGCTCGCAACTCCTATTCGGGAAATCGAAGGGTTGCACTCAAAGGAGTATGCTTGGTCCTCGCTAACTGTCACGGATGCTACCCGGAGGCTTCATCTCATTCCTCCCGGACTTCTCCATGTGAAGATGCAGGTGACCTTAGAGAAAGATGACGAGCTGACCATTCGATACCAGGGAGACCCTCTGGCCACTCTTCAGTATGGCGGTCTCGACAAGGGCATGGGATCAGTGGAGATATTGATCGACAAGTCTGTTGCTGAAATATTTATCGATGGCGGAAGGCGGTACATCATCAAGGAGATACCTGCGACCACAAATAATCACGGCATAGAACTTGAAATGGGACGGTCAGGGAGCATCCTTAATACTCTTCACGTCTATAAAATGTCGTCTATTTGGACGCATCATTGAACGGCACAAGAGCGACGCACGTGACTGTCCGGTACAACCTTGATCTTTGAGGCATGCACCTGCCAACGTGCAATTTGGACTCCAAACGTGGGAGAAAAGAAACCAAATGAGTTTGGCAAGTAATCTTGGGTTCTTCCGCACATTTGGTGAAAAGCGGCAGAAACAACGAAAAACGCGCACACTCCTGCATCAGCGCGCTCGGGAAGAAGAACATCGAGCCGCAACTTCTGCCAAATCAGTGTCAGCTTACCGGAATTTATTGGAAATGGGGAGTATCACCAAATGTGACGAAGAAAGAGCCACCTCCTGAGTTCGTCAACCAGTTTCGAACCAAGAAAAAACCAAAACCGACTCTCCATTATCTGAATCAGACATTTGAAGAGAAGTTATTGGTTGTCGGCATCGCTTTTGTTTTGTCTATTTTGCGAATCCAGATGTCAGAGAAGGCTGGGCTGCCAAGAGCAAAGCTTTCAGGAGCGTTACTCTTGCCAGTTCTGGTCCGTATGGGCCAGCGAACACTAAATGATGGACTGGGAGGGCTCGCGAACAAACCGGCGTTGAAATACAAGCGCCGCCGCTCCGCGAAGGCGCGCGAGTTCCCCATCATGAGTCGGCAATACCCGCGGAGGCGATCCCGCCAACGCGAGCTCTGCCGCTTCCTTCTCGATAATCGGGCCGAAACGATGCCATGCTGAGGTAACGTCTCCCGCAATAAGAATCACACTCGGAGAAAGCCCCGCAATAATTGGCCCAAGCCCGCGCCCGATGTGAAAGGCCTGCTTTGCGAGTGCTGCGATGGCAGATTCGTCGCCTTCTTCCGCCTTGTTGAGCAACTCATGAAAAGCGATTGCCTGCGCTTTTGGCTGAAGTTCCTTGTAATAGCGGAGCGCCGCGCGGCACGAGGCAAATGTTTCCCAACAGCCCTTGCGTCCGCAGGCACAGGCGATCCCCGACGGATCCAGAGAAATGTGGCCAAATTCTCCCGCCAATCCATGGTTGCCGGTAATCACCTGGCCATTTGCAAAAACGCCGGTTCCTATCCCTTCGGAGACTGTCACCAGCACGGCATCGCGGATCCCATTGAGACGTCCGAACAAGAGCTCTGCCAACAGGCATGCGGTGGCAGCGTTCTCCATGCTTACCGGCAAGCCTGTCTTTTTTTCGATTGCCCCCTTCAAATCGAAGTCCAGCCAGTGCAGATTCGGGGCGAAGATCAGACGCTGTGAGCCGGGATCGAATCTGCCGGGAAGACTTACGCCGATTCCTTCAATCGATTTGCTTGAAAATGCATCTCGCATCCGCTGAATGCAATTGGTAATCAGCCGTGTCGACGCTGCCGGAATGGAGCTTAAAGGCACCAGCGACCGGGAGAGAAGCCTGCCGTTCAGATCTACCATTGCAACGGTTGCTTGTTTGGGGTGAATATCGACCGCAATTACCATTAGATCTTCATTCAGTCCCAGGAGCGTCGGATGGCGGCCGCGCGCCAGAGAAGCAACTGCACCCTCGCGCACCCAGTTTTCGCGGATAAGCTGTTCCACGATTTGAGAAACTGTGCTTCTCTGCAGTCCGGAACGGCGCGATATATCCGCCCGCGAAAGCGGCTGGTTGGCGCGAATCAACTCCAGCACAATGTTTCTGTTGATCCCGCGCGCAGTTTCGCTGGAAGCCAGCTGAACGTCGGTTAGGTCGACATGCCGTATGGGCTTGGGATGTTGCCGCGGTTGCACCCGATCCTCTTCCGCAATTACAGGCTTGCTTGGGTTCTCACGTGCCTATAAATACAGTATTTATCTGAGCGTCAGTAGCATAACATGGCGCGCATCTACAAACGTATAGGAATCTGAGAGTTCTCTCTGCAATTGCTATCCCCTCGATGCGCCCGCCATCGGCTGCAGTCTTCTCCAATCCGACAAATATGCAACAGGCGGCTTGTTCCCGGAGTAACATGGCCGATGAACAGCATTTTCTATGCGCCTGACCGGGGCGGCAATCGCTTCCGGTTCAATTCCTGGAATCTCTGCGCGGAACGAAGCATGATTTCTATTGAGCTTTTTATCGCGCCCGAGGAAAGGAGAAACGGGTGTGACAACGAGAGCAGAAATTCTGCGTGAATTGGGCCAGCCGGCCACGCCTTGGGATGTTTTGGTCGTTGGAGGCGGCGCCACCGGCCTGGGCACTGCCGTTGAAGCAGCCTGCCGGGGCTATCGCACTCTGCTCGTCGAGCGATTCGACTTTGCTAAAGGAACGTCGAGCCGCAGCACAAAGCTCGTGCACGGCGGCGTTCGCTACCTTCAGCAGCTTAATCTAACCCTGGTCACGGATGCCTTGCGGGAGCGGGGCCACATGCTGCGGAACGCGCCTCACCTCGTCCACGATCGGCAGTTCGTTGTCCCCGCCTACAGTCTTGCATCTCTTCCTTATTACGGTTTTGGCCTGAAGGTCTATGAACTGCTGTCCGGCAAGTTGTCATTGGGACGTTCCGAGATCCTCTCCGCCAAAACCACGCTGGAAAAGCTCCCTGGACTTATCGGAGATGGTCTTCGCGGCGGCATCCTCTATCACGATGGGCAGTTTGACGATGCCCGCTACGCGATTGCATTGTTGCGCACCTTTCAGGACCTGGGTGGCACTGCCATCAATTATGTCGAGGCAACAGGAATTCTGCATCGTAATGGCAAAACCGATGGCATTCACGTGCGTGACAGGGAAGACGGCGCAGTTTTCGATTTACAGGCAAAGGTCGTGATCAATGCCTGCGGCGTCTTTGCCGAAGATACAGTTTCAATGGATCGTGGCGAGCATGAATCCTTGCTCTCTGTCAGCCAGGGCACGCATTTTGTGCTGCCGCAATCGTTCCTCACCGGCACAACAGCGCTCATGATTCCAAAAACCGCGGACGGCCGCGTGCTCTTCGCCATCCCGTGGCACGGAGCCACAATCGTAGGAACCACGGATGAGCCCGTTGACAGCGCGTCTACAGAACCGCGGGCTTTAATCTCCGAAAAGAAATTCCTCCTCGACCACATCGCGCGCTACTTTGGCCGCAGACCACGCGCCGAGGAGATTCTGAGCGTGTGGTCAGGCCTGCGCCCACTGGTGAAGAAAAGCGGCGTAAAGACATCCCAGCTTTCGAGAGATCACACCATTCTCGTCTCGCCAACCGGTCTCGTTACGGTTACCGGCGGAAAGTGGACAACATACAGACGCATGGGACAGGATACGATCGATCGCGCCTGCCAGGTTGCCTCACTTCCCAAGCGGCCCTCGCGAACGCTCGAGTTGAAGATTCACGGCTGGACTTCGGAGTCAACGGCGACGGCTTCTGAATGGGAATACGTCTACGGCTCCGAGCTGCCGGAGCTTCGCGCGCTCTCTTCAGGGAATCCCGCACTCGACGCTCAGCTTCATCCGCGTCTCCCCTTTCGCGCGCGCGAGGTCATCTGGGCGGCGCGGTATGAAATGGCGCGCACCGTTGAGGATGTCCTGGCTCGCCGCACCCGCGCCCTTTTCCTCGATGCGCGCGCGGCAATTGAAGCGGCTCCTGCCGTCGCCACTCTTCTGGCCAGGGAATTGAATAGGAGTGAGGCCTGGAGAGCTAACGACCTCGCCGGCTTTCTTGAACTTGCAAAAGGATATCTCTATCAGGAAGGCGAAGCCGCATGAAGCGTCATCTCTGCACTCGTTGCGAAAAACTCAGCCGTTCATGAACGCCAGGGCGATTCAATCCAGAAAGCCCCCATTTCTCCCATCGCGGGGGCATTGACTAGAGCCTGGACGCTGTTAAAGACTGAGGTCGATAGTCTACGCCCGAGTTGAAGAGAATGCGCAGTGTTTGACAAGCACAAAGGCAATCTTGACGGAGCTGCCCCCCAGGACGATTCGAAGCGAATTCTCCGTCAGCCCTCGATCAAAGACATTGCACGCCTGGCCCGCGTCTCGCACCCCACCGTTTCCCGCGCGCTGCAGAACAGTCCGCTGGTAAATGCCAAAACCGCCGAGAGAATCCGGAAGATCGCAAAAGAGTCGGGCTATCGCGCCAGCGCTGTTGCGCGCGGTCTGGTCACCAGGCGGACTCGAACCATCGGACTCGTAGTGACCACCGTCTCAGACCCCTTTACAAGCGAAGTTGTGACAGGAATCGAGCAAACTGCCAACGATCATGGCTACTGCGTGTTTCTGGCCGACTCGAATGCCGATCCCGACCGCGAGAAGAAGATAGTTCAATCGTTTGCCGAGCAGCGAGTGGATGGCATCATCGTTACCTCTTCGCGCGTCGGCGCGCTGTATCTCCCCTTGCTGTCGGAGATGATGGTGCCCATCGTATTGGTAAACGATCAGCATCCGGGGGCGTTTGTTCACTCCGTCATGATATGCAATCGGGAGGGAACCAGGGCTGTAGCCGAACACCTGGTCGGCTTAGGTCATCGGCGGATTGCCTATATCGGTGACCAATTCGGCTATCAATCGGATACGGAGCGCTTCGCAGGTTACCGGGAGGCTCTCGATGCAGAGAAGATTCCGGTTCATCCCGAACTCGTGGTGCGCGGCAATGGCAAGCCGGAAGCGGCGATGCGCGCAATGGATCAACTGCTGGCGCTAAGCGATCCTCCCACCGCGGTTTGCTGCTACAACGATATGACCGCCCTGGGAGCGATGCGCTCGATTCGCATCCACGGGCTGCGCATCCCGGAAGATATTTCCATAGCCGGCTTCGACGATCTTTTCGTCGCATCGTACACAGATCCGCCTTTGACGACAGTGCGTCAGCCGATGCGGCGCATGGGACAGCTTGCTACGGAGAACCTGATCAAGCTGATGTCTGGACAGAAATCGGTTGTCAAAATCAAAATCAAGGCAGAGCTGATCGTCAGGGAGTCGACAGCGATGGCGAGAAAGAGCAAGCATCAAATCGCCAAACGTTGACCTCCGCGAACATACGCGCCCGCAGAGTGCAGCGGAGGGTCGCGCCCTCTTTCGCAACCGATGAGAACGACCGCAATCCGCTCATGCGGATTCGCTGACGCGCTTCTATTCCAAATCAGGATTGGGAAGAATAATATCTCGAACCATCCCATTCATCTCCGCGCAGGCTGAGATGAACTGTCTCAACGTCCTTCCTGTCGACCCGAACGTATCGAATTCTTCGTGGGTCAACCCGCCCTCCGTGTAGGCGCACTCGAAGTCGGGAAACTTGCTCAACAGTGTATCCACAATCTTAGCGTCAACCGGCGTATCGATCCGGGAAATCACTTCGATATCGCTGGCGTTGTACCGGCGCTGCCATGAGCACGGCGGAGAGATCACCACATCGCCGCCGATAAATTCGCTCCAGTGCATGTGGTTGCGGAATGCGGCAGAGAGAAGCCGCAGCCGGTAGCCGCGCTCGCGGAAAATCTTGTATGCCTTTTTGAAGACCGCGACTCCGGCCCACTCCAGATAGCCTGGATCGACGGAGAGGTTCTTCTTGTCCAGCAGCACCTTGAGCCAATCGTCCAACCGGCCCACCATAATGGTGCACACCGGACCCATGGTGGAGATATCGAGACCTTCGGCTTCCCGGTGCTTAAGACCCCGCTCCACGGCCTCCGCCACGGCAATTGCCTGGGGCAGCGTAAAGCTGACGGTGGCATTGATGCTGATGCCGCGATAGGTAGCTTCTTCAATGGCGATAATGCCCGCGCGCGTGGCCGCGATCTTGACAATCATGTTCGGCGCCAGCCGGCTGAATCGGATAGCTTGAGTCAACATCGCGCCGGAGTTGCGATAGTTTCTCGGATCGGTCTGGATGGAGAGGCGTCCGTTGCGCCCCTTTTCCCGATCGAAGATTGGCTTGAGCAGCTTGGCTGCCTTCACGGACATTTCTTCCACAATCATCCACGCGATTTCATCTTCCGTGGCTTCCGGAAAAGACTCGGCCAGTTCCAGAATGCGGCCCTTCCATACCGGCATCTCCTGCTTGAGTACGGAAACAGCGATCGAAGGATTGCAGGTGGCTCCCACGGCCCCATGTTGAATCGAGTAAATGAGTTCTTCAATGGCGGCCGAATCGTTCCACAGACAAGTGGGCGTGGTCTGCGTCATTTGAAAGAGCGGACTTCTATATTGGGCCTGCGATTCTGTTTGGACCATGATTCCCCCGAAAATGCAACCGTGTGCTGAAGAACGCTACCACTGCGGAAAACCCTGGGTCAAGTGTGCCCTTCAACGGGATGGCGCTCAATCCTTGACAAAATCAATCGGATGCCGTAGCCGAGCATTCTGAAGTCTCGCTCGAATTGGCGATTCGGCACTTGAGCGACGAGACTTCAGTTCTTGTGCAATCATGACTACAGCGTGTATTACCTGAATGCGTTGGCCGGCTCGGCGCGTTCGCTCGCGGCCTACGACGACCCCGACTATGCTTGGGTGCGACTACATAGAAAGAAAAAGACCCCAGAGTCCCCATGGTGAAAAGGTGATGGAGATGAACACGCGTCGCATGACAATGGCGCAGGCCCTGATTCAGTTTCTGAAGAACCAGTATGTCGAACGCGATGGAAAGCAGAATGCATTCTTCGCGGGAATGCTCGGCATCTTCGGTCACGGAAACGTGGCCGGCATAGGCCAGGCTCTGCAACAGAACCCCGATTTCAAATACATCCTGGTGCGCAATGAGCAGTCCGGCGTGCACCTGGCGGCGGGGTTTGCCAAGGCCAGCAACAGAATGCGCGCCTTTGCCTGCACCTCCTCCATCGGCCCCGGCGCAACCAACATGATTACCGGCGCTGCGCTGGCAACCATCAACCGCCTGCCCGTGCTGCTGCTTCCCGGCGATATCTTCGCCCGCCGCAACGTGGCGCCCGTGCTGCAACAGGTGGAGTCGCCCACTACGCAGGATATCGGTGTCAACGATTGCTTCAAGCCCGTCTCTCGCTATTGGGATCGCATCTATCGCCCCGAGCAGCTCATCACGGCGTTGCCCGAGGTGATGCGCGTGCTCACCTCACCCTCCGATTGTGGCGCCGTTACGCTCGCTCTGCCCCAGGATGTGCAGACCGAAGCCTACGACTATCCGGAAGAACTCTTCCGCAAGCGCGTCTGGCTCATTCGCCGCGGCCAGCCCGATCGGGTGTCCTTCACTCGTGCCGTTGAAGCGATTCGTGCCGCCCAAAAGCCTCTGATCGTTGCCGGCGGCGGCGTGCTTATGAGCGAGGCCTCGCAGGCGCTCGACAAATTCGTCAGGCAGACCGGCATTCCCGTGGCGGAAACACAAGCCGGCAAAGGTTCCCTGGCCTGGGACCATCCGCAATCGATAGGCGCGATCGGCGCAACGGGCACACTGGCCGCCAATCGGCTGGCCCACTCAGCAGATCTGGTGATCGGCATCGGCACCCGCTACGCCGACTTCACGTCGGCCTCAATGACAGCATTTCAAAACCCCGAAGTGCGCTTCGTCAACATCAACACCGCGGAGTTCGACGCATACAAGGTGGGCGCCATTCCGGTCGTCGCAGATGCCCGCGTGGCCCTTGAGCAACTCGCCGCGGCGCTACCCGGCAAAAAAGTCAGCGCCGAGTATGCAGCCGAAGTGGCCAGTTTGAAGATCGAATGGGAGACCGAAGTTGACCGCCTGTTCCACCTCAACAACCCTGGAAAACCCGCGCAAAGCGAAGTCATCGGCGCCATGTGGGAGGTCTCCGGTCCGCGCGACGTGCTGCTCTCCGCCGCGGGCAGCCATCCCGGCGATCTGCACAAGCTGTGGCGCACGCGCGCGCCCAACGGTTATCACATGGAGTATGGCTACTCCTGCATGGGTTATGAAATTCCAGCAGCTATTGGCGCCAAGATCGCCGATCCCAGCCGCGAAATCTACGTCTTCCTGGGAGATGGCACCTATCTGATGATGCCGAGCGAAATTGTGACGTCGGTGCAGGAGGGCATCAAGATCGTTATTGTGCTGGTAGACAATCACGGCTTTGCCAGTATCGGCAGCCTGAGCCGCTCGCTGGGCCAGGAAGGTTTCGGCACCAGCTACCGCGCCCGCTCCGCGAAATCCGGCCAGTTGGACGGCGAACGCCTGATGGTGGACTATGCCGCCAATGCCCGCAGCCTGGGCGCGTACGCCTTGAAGGCCAACACCCTCGCCGAGTTGAAGGCAGCCCTCGATGAAGCGAAAAAGCTCGACCGCACCACGGTCATTGTCGTGGAGACAGATCCATCGAAAAGTGTGCCCGGCTACGAATCCTGGTGGGATGTCGCGGTTGCCGAAGTTTCTGAAACGGACAGCGTACGCAAAGCCCGGGCAAGCTACGAAGAGGCACGCAAGCGAGAACGCCACCACCTTTGAGCAGAACGCAAACGTGATTGACAGGCGGCAGAATTTCGCAGATAGCGCCTGGAGCCGCAATTTCCAAGGGAGAAGAATGAAAGAACTGTTGGTTGGCAACGCACCTTGTTCGTGGGGCACGCTGGAACACCAGGACACAAGCCAGCAAGCCCCGTTTGACCGCATGCTGGATGAACTCGCAGAGACTGGCTACACCGGCACGGAGTTGGGCGACTGGGGCTATATGCCCACCGATCCAGCCGCGCTGAAAAACGAAATTACCAAGCGCAACCTGGTGATGCTCGGCGCGTTTGTGCCGGTGGCGATGAAGTTTGCTTCGGCTCATGCGGAAGGCGTAGATGCCGCCGTAAAGACCGCGCGGCTGCTGGCTGCGGTGGCCTCAACACCTGCCCCGTTCCTGGTTCTCGCGGACGACAACGGGACCGATCCCGTGCGAACCAAAATCGCCGGACGCGTGACGCCAAAGGACGGGCTTAGCCAAACGGAGTGGAAGACATTTGCCGCTGGCGCAAACCAAATTGCCCGCGCGGTCTTTGACGAAACAGGCCTGCGTACGGTCTTCCATCATCATTGCGCAGGTTACGTCGAGACGCCGGAAGAGATTGCAACCTTGCTCGAGTTGACCGACCCGCAGCGGCTCGGCCTTGTCTTTGACACTGGCCACTATTATCACGGTGCCGGCGGAGAGAATTGTGATCTGGCCGCGGCGCTCAATCGCTTCAAAGACCGCATCTGGTACATCCATTTAAAGGATATCGAGCCAAACATAGCGCGCCGTTCACGGATCGAGCAGTGGGACTACTTCACCGGCATGCGTCACGGCGTCTATTGCGAACTCGGAAAAGGCTGCGTCGACTTTCCCGCCCTGTTGCGCTGGTTAAGTGCGCGGGCCTATAAGGGCTATTGCCTGGTTGAGCAGGATATTTTGCCGGGCATGGGCACGCCCAGGGAGAGTGCGCGCCGAAGCCGCGAATATCTGCATTCCATCGAATTCAATTTCACTGACTCGCTTGCGCGCGTTTGATCCATGGTTTGTGACCGGCTCCCTCGCGGTATCATCGAGCGGGAGTCAGCCGGAGCTTGTTCATGGCAGACCATCCAGCAACTAACCCTGTTCGACCAATTTCCTGTGAGCGCACATTGAGCGAGAAGAAACTTCATTTCGGAATCATAGGCGCGGGCCGCATCGGCCGCGTGCACGCTAAGACACTGGCTTTCCGTCTGCCGCAGGCGCAAACAATAGCGATTGCCGACCTGAATCGCGAGGCCGCGGAATCGCTGGCCGCCCACTGCGGCATTCCCAGAGTCGCCGAATCCGGCTCGGAGATAATCGCCGACCCCGCCATCGAGGCCGTGCTCATCTGCTCACCCACCGAGACTCATGCCGATTTCATCGTGGAGGCCGCCAAAGCCGGCAAGCATATCTTCTGCGAGAAGCCCATCGCTCACAGCCTTGACGAGATCGACCGCGCCCTCGCCGCGGTAAAAGCCGCCGGAGTCAAATTGCAGGTCGGATTCAACCGCCGCTTCGATGCCAACTTTGCTCGCGTCCGCCAGTCGGTGGCGAGTGGCGAAATCGGCGCTCCGCATCTCATGCACATCGTCAGCCGCGACCCCGCGCCCCCGCCGCTCAGCTACATCCGCGTCTCCGGCGGCATCTTCATCGACATGACTATTCACGACTTCGATATGGCTCGTTTCCTCATCGGAGACGAAGTCGAAGAAATCTATACGGCCGGCGGCGTCATGGTTGATCCCGAGATCGGTAAGGCCGGCGATCTCGACACCGCGCTGGTTCTCATGCGCTTCCGCAATGGCGTCATCGCCACCATCGACAACAGCCGCAAGGCTGTTTATGGTTATGACCAGCGCGTTGAGATCCTGGGCAGCGAAGGAAAGATCGAAACTGGCAATTGCTATCCCAATCAGGCCGTCGTCAGCAGCGGAAAAACTATCTACAGAGATCTTCCTTTCAATTTCTTCATGGAGCGTTACACCGAGAGTTATGCCGCGGAGCTGCGGTCCTTTACTCAAGCCGTGCTTGAGAATCGGCAAACTGAAGTGACGGGAATCGACGGACGCATTCCCGTGGTCATGGCAATAGCGGCGCGAAAGTCCTACGACGAGCACCGTCCGGTTCGTCCGGAAGAGGTCGAAGCATGAAACGCTCAACCCTCGTCGCGATCCTCAGCGACGTGCATCTCTGGGTGCCCGTCGTCATATTGATTCTCGGAACCATCCTCCTGATGACCCTGAGGTGAATGCGTGAGCGAAAACTCCAAGGGCGCCCCTGGGCGGTCAACCCTTTCCCTGCACAAACTCGGCGTATTTTGCGGCTTGGCCGCTGCCGTCTGGCTCGGCAGCGCTGAAGCGCCAACCAAGCTCGTGAACGCGGGGTTCTCTCCCTTCATCATCTCCATGGGCATGGTGATGGGAGCCTTTGTAGCGCGCTGGACCGTTCCCACACTGCTGAAAGGCACCGGCTTTGTCTTCCAGGATCTACGCGACAAACCGCACCTGATTATTTGGGCGCTGCTGGGCGGAATGCTCTGGGCCGTCGCCAATACGCTCACCATCTTCGCTGTGCGCAATGTAGGTCTCGCCATCGCCTTTCCGCTCTGGAACACCAATAGTTTGGTGGGCCTTTTCTGGGGCTGGCTGCTCTTCAAAGAGCTGCGCGGCTCGGGCTTCAAAGGCTGGTCGAAGGTCTTGGGCGGAGCGACAGCCATCGTCGGCGGCGCGGCAATTCTTGCTGTAGCCACCGCCAGCCACTCCGACACGCCGGGCAGGGCCGTGGTGGGCATCGTTGCTGCGCTTGGCGCCGGCGTTCTGCTCGGCACCATGTACATCCCCTATCGCAAGGCATACATCAGCGGCATGAATCCGCTCTCTTTCGTCACCATCTTTACCTTCGGCGAGTTAGGCACCGTCTTTCTTCTCACAGCCGTCAATCTCGGCGGTGTCGGCAGCCTCGTCGCGGAACTCCAGCGTGCGCGCCCCATGCTCTTCTGGCCGTTCCTCGGCGGCTTCTGCTGGGTTATCGGCGACTTGTTCCAACAGTACGCGGCGAAGTATATCGGCCTCGGCCGCGGCATCCCGCTCTCCAACACCAACCAGCTTTGGGGATTGGCGTGGGGCGCGTTGGTCTTCGGCGAAATGGCCGCCCTCAACCCCTCCGGAAGACTGCTGATCCTCGTCGGATCGGGAATCATGATTGCCGGAGCAGTCGCCATCAGCATGGCCGATCCCGGAGCTTCGGAACTGGTCAACTGGAAGTTCGCCAGGGACCGCGAGTGCGACCGCTACGGTCTGGATACTGAACAAGTGGCTGCCGTTGTCGCCGGCGATGACCCTCATGCCGGCAAGGCACACGACGTGCGCTGGTGGGAAGTGCTTGTGATGTGTACCGCGGTGGGCATCTTTATCTGGCTGGCCTTGGGCACGCGAGCCCAAAACATCTCCATCAATCTGCCCTGGACCATCGTCCTCGTGATCGGCACCCTCGTGCCCTTGGGAGTATGCGGGACCTTGCTTTGGCGCCGGACCCGCTTCTCTTAGCGGCCGGAACAGCTAAGCCCGTATAGCAAACACTTTGCAGAAAAGACATCCCACGCAGCCGGAAATCAGGCTGCATGCGCGGGCTATTGCGCGTGAGCCTGAGGGCCTCTGGATTGAACAACGACCAGATCGACGCGTCGATTCATTCTGCGGCCTTCCGGAGTTGAATTGTCGGCGACGGGTCTGTATTGCCCGAATCCCGACGCGGAGATCTTGGTTGGGTCGAAACCGCCGTCGTCTACAAGGAGGCGCAGTACGGTCATTGCGCGCGCCGTAGACAGCTCCCAATTTGAGCGGAACTGCGCGTTATGAATGGGCTGGTCATCGGAGTGCCCGTCGACACGGATCTCAATCCCTGGACGCGAGAGGATCTTCGCAATTCTCTCTATCTTTTCCCCGGCGCCCGGCAACAGTTCATCTTGCCCGCTGTTAAAGAAGCCGAGTTCTTTGAGGCTGATGACAAACCCCTCCGGGGTGACGTTGAGAACCATCTCATGATTGGCGAGTTCTTTGCCCATTGTTGCCTCAAGCTGTTGCTCGAGCTTGAGCATGTCCGCGGCTGAACCTGCCGAAGCAGGGTTATGGTTGATCTCATTATTGTGGACACGGGAGGAGTTGATTTCCTGGTCCTCGGCGAGGCTCGCATACGGGCCGCCGCTTCCGCTCTCATCCGCGGAGAATGCACCGAGGGTCTGGAATCCGTTGTGGATTGCTCGAGAAAGTTTTCTGATCGCCTGGTTATCGCGATAGGTGGATGAGAACAGAACCACGAAGAAAGCGAATAACAAGGTGATGAAGTCCGAGTAGGAAAGCAGCCAGCGTTCCTGGTTGACGTGTTCTTCGCTTACCCTTTTTCGCCTCATCGTTTAGCCACTTTCGTCAGGCCACGCCGAGGGACGCCGCCGAGATAGCGTTTCAATTGCAACTCAAGTGCGCGCGGATTGGCGCCTTCGATGATTGAGAGCACGGCCTCCAGCGTCATTTCCTGAACAACCTGCCTCTCGCGCATCCGGATTCTCAGTTTTCCCGCCCAGGGCAGGAAAAGAAGGTTCGCGGAACCAACGCCGTAGATGGTCGCGACAAATGCTACCGCGATCCCTTTTCCGACTTCGTTAATATCCTGCAGATGCTGCATTACCTGGATAAGGCCAAGCACCGCCCCGATGATGCCGATGGTAGGAGCAAATCCGGCCGCGGCTTCGAATACCTTCGGAATCCGGGCATCTTTTTCTCCCCGGTAGTCAAGCTGGAGTTCCATCATCTTGCGCAGGTCGGGGGCGCTCACTCCGTCGACGGCCAGCATCAGGCTTTCTTTCAGAAATGGATCCTGGATCTTGGCCAACTCGGCATCCAGCGAAAGCATGCCCTCTTTCCGGGCTTTGTAGGCATAGTGCAAGAGGTTTTTTACGAGTTCGTCGGATTCGGGCTCCGCACTGAGGAACACATCCTTAAGATGTATAGCGGCCTGGATGACGACTTTGAGGGGAAACTGCACCATCACGGCGCCGATCGTTCCGCCGAGCACGATAAGAGCAGCCGTCGGCTGGATCACCTGGGAGATCCTGCCTCCTTCAAGAATCAAACCGCATCCGATTCCGACGAGCGCAATCAATATGCCGCCAAAGGTACTCTTGTCCACAGCTCTCCCCATCCGCTGTGTCGACCGATGAAGATTCCTCGCTCGGCACAATGTCCCGGGATCGACGAACCCAGGCTTTTGTTTTTTATCGCAACAGGAGGACCCTGGCCTGAAACTTGGTTAGTTTCCGCCGACCACCCGCTCGACATTGTGAGCTTCTATCGGCATATGGCTTGAAATCTTCCAGACGTGCGGGGCGCGGCGCATCACGGAGCAGTCTTAAGCTCGCCGAATGGATGTGACACTTTTGTGGGATCTCAAGTGGAGGAGCAGGACATGAATGCGCGGCTTGCTGGGATTTGACTCGAACGAAAAATTGTCCGTTGAAATTTTTCCTGCGAAGCGCCGATAGGGGAAAATGCACTTTCGAAGCGCTCCCGGACTAGCTCTGCGCACGCAAGGTTCTTACGATCGCTGCGACCATCCCGCGGACCTGAACCCGGAGACCGACGTAACGGCGCCTGGTGCGCAACTGCGGCCTTTCGTTGAAAGACGGCGTCCTAATCCGGTCGAAGATTACTGGCCAGAATCACTCGACAAAATCCAGCGTCACCTCGTCGGATTGGAGCTTGCCAATAAGGCACTCCAGGAATCGGAAACGAAATTCCGGGATCTTTTCGAAGGCGCGCCGCTGGGGATGTTTCAGACGAACCCGGCCGGAAAGCTCCTGGAGATTAACTATGCAATGGCGCGCATCCTTGGCTTTGAATCGGTAGACGAAGTCCTGGAACAGGCCGCGAGGGAAGAACTGCCTGCATTTTTCAATCCAGACGAATGGGACCAACAGCGATTGCCCGGTAAGGAATCCGATGTGCGATCCGGCATCGAGCTCAAGGTGAGCTGCCGCAACGGCGAAATGAAATGGGTGCGATTTAACATTCGCAAGGTTTGGAATCAGGGTCGCCTGGTGCGATTCGATGGGACAGCGGAGGACGTAACGGACCGAAAGCAGGCCGAAATCAAGACCGAGTTTCTGGCATATTACGATTTGCTTACCGGCCTGCCCAATCAAACGCTTCTCCACGAGCGCCTGGTGGATACTCTGGCCGCTGCCCGGGAGAGAGGCCGAAGAATTGCGCTTCTGCTTGTGGAACTCGATAGGTTCAAAGTCATCAACGATTCGCTTGGGGAAGAGTTCGGAGATCGGCTTCTACAGGAACTGGCGGCGCGTCTCAGATCGGAAACAGTTAAAGACTGCGTTGTCGCCCGGGTCGGCGGCGCCGAGTTTGCCATTATCCTGCCCGATGTGGACGATGTTTGCCAGGTGCGGGCGGTAGCGAAATACCTGATGGTCAAGTTGAACGCTGAATACTGTTTCCTTGGCCAAACTTTCAATGCTTTTTGCTATGTGGGAATTAGCATTTTTCCGGAAAACGGAGCGGATAGCGAAGCGCTGATGAAGCGGTCCGACGTAGCCATGTGCCGCGCGCGCGAAGACAGTCCAAACCGCTTTGCGGTCTTCACGGAAGAGATGAATGACAGACTCGTGGAGCGGTTGACGCTGGAAAACGGTTTGCGTCAGGTGCTCGCCCGCAACGAACTTTTTCTCGAGTACCAGCCGCAAGTAGACATCCGCACCGGAGCGATCACCGGTCTTGAGGCGCTCTTGCGCTGGAAACATAGCAAACTGGGCCTGATTCCGCCGGACAATTTTATTGAGATTGCCGAAACCAGCGGCCTGATTGTGCCCATCGGCGAGTGGGTGTTGCGGAAGGCCTGCTCCCAGGCACGAGCATGGCAGGAAAAAGGTCTGCCGGCGGTGCCAGTCTCGGTGAATGTCTCGGCAATCCAGTTTCGTCAGCAGGGCTTTTCCGAACTTGTCGGCAACGTTCTGCGGGAGACAGGCCTGAGTCCGGAGCTGCTCGAGTTGGAGTTGACGGAAAGCCTGCTGCTGTCCAATGCCGATGTGATGTCTTCAACCACGGCTGGCCTGCGGGAACTGGGCGTGACACTGGCTATCGATGATTTCGGAACCGGCTATTCCAGCCTTGGTTATCTCAAGCAATTCAAGGTTAATCGCCTCAAGATCGACCGCTCGTTTATCAAAGATGTCCCGGTCGATGCGGACGGCGCGGCTATTGCGATCGCGATTATCGAGATGGCCCGGGCGCTGAACCTGGCGGTGCTGGCCGAAGGGGTCGAAAAGGAAGCTCAGCTGGCCTTCCTTCGCAAGCAGCAGTGCTACACGATTCAAGGCTTTTACTTCAGCAAGCCTGCCTCGGCGGACAAGATCGGCGAACTGTTGCAGACCGGATTCGGCCACCTTATCTCAGTTGGAGCGGCGTGATTGCTGCAGCGTGATCCTGCGAGCCGCTCAGCGGGGGAGCCGGTGCGTTTGTAGTTATGGCGGGGGGCTGCTCATTTTCGGGCCAATTCGCATTGGAAATTCATGCGGCGAGTGCCGATAGAGAGAAAGCACTCCAGATGCCTCGGTGCAAGTCAGCGAGATCGTCTGTCGTTGTGCGATCTGCAGAGGGAAATCGAACATGTATGCCATCATCGGAATCGTTGTAGTATTCGCGGCAGTTCTGGGCGGTTTCCTCATGGAGAAGGGGCCATTGCTTGTTCTCATGCAGCCCTCGGAGTTCCTGATTATTGCCGGCGCTGCAATAGGGACCTTGCTTTCAGGGAATCCTGTCTATGTGCTGAAAAAGGTGGGCGGCGGCCTGGCCCACATCCTCAAGGGGCCCCAGTCCTCAAAGCGTCAATATATTGATTTGCTCAAGATGATGTACACCCTCTTCAACAAAGCGCGAAAAGACGGATTGGCCGGCATCGAGAGCGATATTGAAGAGCCGGAGAAAAGCGCGGTGTTCTCAAAATATCCGGACTTCCTCAAAAATCGCCACGTTCGCGACTTTGTCTGCGACACGATGCGCATGGCGATCGTCGGGGGATCGAGCGCCTTCGATCTCGACCAGATGATGGAAATCGACATGGATGTTCATCACGCGGGAGCGACGGAGTCGGCTACAGCGCTCAGCACCATGGCAGACGCACTGCCTGGCATGGGCATCGTCGCCGCTGTTCTTGGAGTCGTGGTTACGATGAGCTCCCTCGGTGGCCCTCCGGAAGAGATTGGCCACAAGGTGGCTGCGGCTTTGGTCGGCACGTTCCTGGGCATTCTGCTCTGTTACGGCGTGGTTGGTCCGCTGGGCGCGAACCTTTCAAAACTTGTGGACAATGAGCACGCTTCCTATCACGTGCTGCGCGTGGTCATGCTGGCCTTTATCAAGGGGATTTCGCCTTCACTGGCAATCGAGATGGCGCGGCGCGCAATTCCAGAACATGTCCGGCCCACCTTCCAGGAAGTTGACAAGGCTTGCCGGCAAAAGGATGAGCCGGTCACGGCAGTGGCCGCGTAGAGAAAGATCAGGACGGAAAACGTGGCAAAAGCTAGCGAAGTCATCATCGTCAAGAAGAAGGTTGTCCACGGGGGCCACCACGGCGGGGCATGGAAAGTGGCTTACGCCGACTTTGTCACGGCGATGATGGCGCTGTTCATCGTGCTGTGGATGATGAATGCCAGCAAACAGGTTCAGGAGGCGGTTGGCGGCTACTTCAAGGACCCGCGAGGATTCGCGAAGGTGGTGGGAACCAACAAAAATGGCACAGGCGATTTTGTAGCCTTGAAGAAGGAAGACATGCAAAAGCTGAAAGAGGACCTTCTTCGTTCAATCCACCACGTCGACCCATTGGACAAGCTGAAGAACCAGATTGAAATCACAATTACGCAAGAAGGGCTCCGCATCGAACTGATGGAGTCAGCGAAGGGCACGTTTTTTGATGTGGGGAGCGCGAAGCCGACGCCCGCCCTCGTGGAATTGCTCAAGGTACTTGCGGAGGAACTTGGCAAACTGCCAAACCAACTTTCTATCGAGGGACACACCGACTCAAAACCCTATTCAGGAAATCGTGAGTACGATAACTGGGACTTGTCGACAGAAAGGGCCAACGAAGCCAGGCGGATGATGCAAGCCGAAGGAATCCAGCCGAACCAGGTTTCCCAGGTGCGGGGCTTCGCGGACCAGCGGCTCCGCCTGCCTGAGAAACCTGAAGATCCATCCAATCGCAGGATTTCGCTTATTGTTCAATATGTTGTTCGAGGCGACTCCGAGGTCGCTCCTATCCTGTCGACGGCCAACATCGTCCAGCAGGGTGGCCATACCTGAGGCTACCAGCCAGTTTCGTCCCGATTCCTATCGTCTGTTGAGTCAGAGCAGGACTGGCCCGGGTCGGCGCGGGGCTGCGGCAAGCAGCGCGATAAAGCGGATGACTTCGTCGCGCTCCTCATCGGAACCGTAGACAAACTGCACTCCATCGCATCCCTCTCCGCTGCGGACGACTCGCACGGGGAGATCGAGGCTCACATTCTGAAATGAAATGTGGACGGCGCCTGCGGCATCAACGGCTAGCGGCTCGCGAACCTCCAATTTCATGCCTTCGGTGCTGATTTCTCTGCAACAGCCGAACTGCGTTGACTCCTCGAGAGTCAAGCGAACGTGGAGATCGACGGGGAATCGAGGAGAGCGATAATCGAATTTCCGCATAGTCACCCCATTTCAACGGATTGCCGTTTCACTGTCCGCAGTCCAAAGGCTTCGTTAATCTATCGGCATTTTGAGCCCCAAAAATCAGGCGGATCGCCATCTATTTAATGACAATATCAAATCGACTCACGGGGTTAGATGGAGACGGTTTAGGATCTTGACCGGAAATCTCTTATTTAGACAACAGTTGCCAATGCAGGGTCGATTCAAACAACGCTCTCTTTTGAAGGTTACCAAAGTGTGCAATGGCGGTGTGGTTTAGATCACTTTGAATTTGTGCAGCGTAACGCTACAATCCGGGTAGAAAGCACCAATACGTAATCGCTCCACAAACTCTGAAGTAACCATCTCTGAGTTTGAGAGCCCCAGACCTTGGGGAACTCAAGTATTCTCTAAGCGCTCTGAATTGAAAGACTTGAAGGCTGTTAAGTTGCAATTTGCCCCGGATCAGAACGAAAGCAGAATCACGCACCAGAGTCGCCAAGACCCTGGAGCCGCCGATGCTGGCCCGAAAAAGTCAGCGCACCGGCAGGTCCTACTTGTTGAGGATGATTACTCTCTTTCCAGTTTCTTGAGCATGGAGCTTCAGGCGGATCGCTTCATTGTGAACGAGATTCACGATGGCGAACAGGCGCTGGAAGCGCTCAATGCAAATCGCCGCTACGATTTGCTGATTCTCGATTTGAACCTGCCAAGCCTCGATGGCCTGAGCCTGCTCAAGCAGGTGAGGCCAACCCAACCCCGATTGCCGGTACTGGTGCTCACCGCCCGCGCCAGGGTAGAAGACAGGGTGGATGCCCTGCAAGCCGGGGCGGACGATTGCCTGACAAAGCCGTTCTCTCTCGCGGAGTTCAACGCTCGCGTGCATGCTCTGCTGCGCCGGAATTCCGGCCAGATCCCGAACTGTTCCACCGTTGGAGATCTTTCGATTTTCCGGGACGAGCGCCGCGTCGAACGGAATGGCCGGCGTATCGAGCTCACCCCTCGTGAATATGCCATCCTCGACGTCATGATGCGAAATGCGGGGCGCCCGGTTTCACGCGCGACATTGCTTGAGGAAGTTTGGAACATGTCATCCGAGTCGGCCACGAATATCGTCGACGTGTACATGAAATATGTGCGCGACAAGATCGATCTTCCCGGTGAGCCCAGGCTGACCCACACGGTGCGAGGGTTTGGATATGAGTTGCGCGTTTCTTAACTGCAGCCAAACATGCGGTGGCCCGGAGGGTTCTGAGACATCCTTCCGCACCTGTCCCTATGAGGATCTGGCGAATGGTCTGCATGCAATGGCGCAGCCCCTCACGGTCCTGCGTGGGGCATTGGGAGCCTGGAAATTGCGCGGCTCGTTGCAAGCCGAGAAAGACCGCTACTTGGAGATGACGTCAAGGCAGGTTGAGAGGATGAGCAATCTGCTTTCGTGCCTGCAGGATGTTTTGGATACGGCAGAAAACGATTCCAATTGGGTCAACGTAGATATCGGAGAACTGATTGGTCTTGTCCTGGAAGACATGTCTTCGGTTTTGCGGGAAGAGGGGGTCGGAATTGACGTGACCGGACTTGATCGTCAACCCGTCAAAATCCATGGCCACGCAGACCGCACCGAGCGTGCAATTCGAGCGGCGTTACGGGTAGCGGCGTCGGTCTCTTCTCCTGAGGGGTTAGTCCGGTTGTCGGTTCGTCCTTGCGAAACATCTGTCGAAGTGATTGTGGAGAGCACGTCGAGACGCGAAAACAGGCACGAAAAGAACCTCGATTTTGCCGGCCGCCTCAACCTTTCGCTGGTTGAGACAAACATCCGGAGTCAAGGCGGCACGTGCGAGTTTGTTGAAAATCCGCTTTGCATTGTGTTCGCTTTGCCGGCGCAGCGTCAAGAACTTTCGGACGGGCCGTTAGCACTACATTGCATCCAGATGGATATTCCTTCTTGAAGTCGGGTCACGCGAAACAGTTTTCTCACAAGCTTTTCATCTCAGGCAAGGAATCGATAATACGATGGCGACTCTAGCTGCTCAATATGTCCGCTTTGAAGATCGAAATCCAATTGACGTACTTGTCGTGAGCCCCAATGCCCGGCTACGCGAGGGCCTTCACGAAAAGCTCAATGCTCCGCGCTGGAATATGTTGCAGGCCACCAGCGGCGCAGAGGTTCTGAGGATTCTTCGCAGCCGCGGTGACGAGGATGGCGTGCTCCTGATGGATCCGTCATTGCCGGATCTTGAGGCAGGCGAATTCCAGGGGATCGTTCGGGAACGGTATCCGAATACACAGATATTGGTGCTGAACTCCCATACCGGCCAACTTCTGCTCGGGAGTGCCTCGCCAACCCCTGTCTCAAAGAAGATTGCGGATGTTATCAATCAGGGCGGATCGCTGCGGCCGGTGCCGCTCTCGGCGGTCTCCGAAACCCAAGTGCGGCATCAGCCTGCAGCAGCGATCAGACTGCGCAGTATGGTCGGCGATTCCGAGCCCATGATGCGTGCCTACGCGTTGACGCGCATGGTCGCCGCTCGTGACACCACCGTCCTCGTCACGGGCGAAAGCGGAACCGGCAAAGACATGATTGCCCAGGAGACCCACCTGATCAGCGCGCGAAGAAACCAGCCCTTTGTGGTCGTCAATTGCGCCGCAATCCCTGACACGCTGCTGGAAGCCGAACTCTTTGGCTATGCAAAAGGATCGTTTACCGGCGCGCTCCAGTCTCGAATCGGCCGCATTCACTCGGCCCACGGCGGCACGCTTTTCCTCGACGAAATTGGAGACATGCCCTTAACGCTGCAAAGCAAGATCCTCAGATTTCTGGAACAGGGCGAGGTCCAGCGCCTGGGCGGAAACGACAACCTCAAAGTCGATGTTCGAGTGATTGCAGCCACAAACTCCGACTTGAAGAAGCGCGTCGCGCAGCAACAGTTCCGCGAAGATCTCTATTATCGTTTGGCAATCTTTCCCATCCATCTTCCTCCGCTCCGCAAGCGTTTGAGCGACGTTGAAGATCTGGCACTGGCATTTATCGCCAGGTTTCGTCCCGCACTCACGCTGTCGCAAGAGGCTCTAGACGTTCTGATGCAGCACAGTTGGCCGGGAAACGTGCGCGAATTGCGCAATGCGATTGAGCGGGCCACAATCCTCGTGGGGGATGGGGACGAAATCAAGGCCGAGCACATAATGTTGTAGGTCCCTTGGCCCAAATTGGGCAATTAGTTCCAGTTTGGCACTCATCGTGCATGTCAGATAGGCAAATGCTGCCGAGTTCTCATGCCTTTCCAATGAACGCGATGAGTGGGAATCCAATTCCCAGTCCGCAATTGCTTGCGGACGCCTTCTCCGAGTTCATCTCAGCGTCTTCAGTGCTTGAGGCGTCGTATCGCGACCTTCAATGCGAGGTGACGCGTCTCAACGCCGAGCTCTCAAAGCGCAACGCGGACTTGACCAGAAGCCTGGCCGAGAACGACCGCATGCGCGCAGCACTGCAACAGATGCTGGACTCCATGCCATGCGGCGTATTGGTGCTGAACAGTGACCAGCGGATCGTCATGATCAATCCGGAAGGGCGCAATCTGCTGGAGCTCGGAAGCGCGAAAATCAATAGTCTGCGCGAACTTTCGCATCTCAGCCAGGTCAACTTTGAGTCGCTCTTCCAGGGATTGGAACAACAGGTCGACAGCGAAGTTTGCCTCGACACAAAGACCGGCAGGCGCTGGCTGGCAATTGGAAATCGGAAGCTGTTCGGCACGTCGACGCATCCGAGCCCGGCAGATCGCGCGCCCAGGCTCGAAAGCATTTGGATTCTTCGGGACGTTACGGCAAACAAGGAAGCAGAGCAAAAGCGGGAGGCTGCGCGGCGCACCACGGTCCTCGCGGAAATTTCGACGATCCTCGCTCATGAAATTAGAAATCCATTAGCGAGCCTGGAATTATTTGCCGGCCTCATCGAGGAAGATCGCGGCGAAACCGCTCGCTGGATCTCGCACCTCAGGGCTGGAATCCGGACTCTGTCCGGAACCGTCAATAACGTGCTCAGCCTCAACGGAGAAATCAAGCTGCATCTGTCCAGGGTGGCGCTTGCCGGCTGTGTGAAGAGCGGCGTGGAGTTTGTGCAGCCTATCGCCGAGCAGGCAGGCGTAGAGATTTCGTTTTTCGCCGCCGATGGCTCGCTGTGCATTTTCGGTAACGAGGATGCCCTTCGCCAGATCGTCCTCAACATCGCATGCAATGCAATTCGTCACACTCCGGCGGGAAACAAGATCGACGTCTCTACCCGCGCGGTTGAATGCGCTGGAGTCATTCGCGCCATTGTCGAGGTTGCGGATAGCGGATGCGGAATCCCGGAGGACGCAATTGAACACATTTTCGACCCGGGATTCAGTGCCACCGGAGAAACTCCAGGGCTGGGGCTGGCCGTATGCAAGCGGCTTATGACGCAGCATGGAGGAGAAATCAGGGTTTCGAGTCGAATCAACGAAGGCACAACTTTTGAGTTGGAGTTTCCAGTTATATGAGCAGGGACGAAGCGCTGTCGGTAATGGTGGTTGATGACGAACCGGGCATTCGCACGGCGTTGCGCGCGAATTTTCTTCGCAACGGCTGGACGGTCGATACCGCTTCCTGTGTGCGGGAAGCAATTCGCAGCGTTGAGAATCGGGAGTACGACCTGGTTGTAACCGACATTCGGATGCCCGATGGCTCCGGGATGGAAGTGATGAAAGCCGCGCGCAATGCGTGCCCCAGTACCGCGGTAATTCTGCTCACCGCATATGGCTCGGTTCCGGACGCTGTGAGCGCCATGCGCGATGGGGCGCTAGACTACCTCACCAAGCCGATTCCGTTCGATCGGCTCCAGGCCACGGCTGCGCAAGTGATGAGTTGCGCAAAGCGTCTGCCGGCGGAACAGATCGATTCGAACGGAGATATTGTCGGCCATGCGCCATCGCTGCTGCGAGCCCTGCAGCGCGCCCGCGCGGCGTCTAGCACTGGCGCCGACGTTTTGATCGAGGCCGAGAGTGGCACGGGAAAAGAGCTGTTGGCGCGTTTCATCCATGAGTCGAGCGATCGCGGCGGCAAACCGTTTATTGCGATCAACTGCGCCGCAGTCCCCGAAGCGTTGCTCGAAAGCGAGCTCTTCGGTCATGGGCGAGGAGCCTTTACCGGCGCCATCGCATCCCGGCCTGGCAAGTTCGAACTGGCGGATGGTGGCACGATTCTGCTCGACGAGATCGGCGAAATGCCGCTCAATCTGCAGCCAAAGATGTTGCGCGTTCTGCAGGAACGTGAATTTGAACGCCTGGGTGAAACGCGGGCCGTACGAGTCGATGTTCGAGTGATTGCAACAACAAATGTTTCACTCTCCGCAATGGTCGGACGGGGACAATTTCGCGCGGATCTCTACTACCGCCTCAACGTGATTCCGTTGACTCTGCCGCCCTTGCGCGAGCGGCGCGAAGATATTCCGGTTTTGGCTCGCTACTTTGCGGAGAAATACGCGGAACTGAATCGTTCCGGCTTCCCGCAGTTGCATCCCAGCTTTCTGGAGCGCTTGCAGTCTCACTCGTGGCCGGGAAATGTGCGCGAACTGGCCAACTTTATGCGCCGTGTTGTCACGTTGAGTGAAATGCCCGTGATCGATGCGCAGTGCTTCGAGACGGAGTTTCACGGCCGCGCCAGCCTTGCCCAGGCTCCAGATGTGGTGTTTCCGTCTCCTGTGACCACAGCCCCAGCTCAAGTACCCGCGGGCACTCCGATCTGGCAAGTGGAGAAACTGCACCTCGAAAAGACGCTTGCCCTCACGGATGGAAACCGTACTCATGCCGCGGAGATGCTCGGTATCAGTTTGCGCACACTGCGTAACAAAATTCGCGAATACGGTCTGCCCCCAAGGAGATACGCAATATGACAACTCCGCCTCTGATGCAACTGCTTCAAGGCTATCTGAAAGTGACCTCGGATCGCCAGCAACTGGTCGCGTCGAACATTGCCAATGTCGACACGCCTGGCTATCAGACAAAAGACATCAACTTTCAGGCTGCAATGCAGCAGGCGGTGAGCCAGGGAAATAATCTGCACCTGGAGCCTGCGTCCATCGAGGTGGAAGGCCTGCCGACGCGTCCGGACGGGAACAACGTGAACGTCGACAGAGAAAGCTTGCTGCTTTCTCAAACTCAACTCCAATATCAAATGGGCGTGCAACTGATCAAGTCTGAGTTTCATCGCTTGCTGACTGCCATTAAGGATGGGAATTGATCATGGGCCTCTTCGACATGTTAAGCATTAGCGCGTCCGCTCTTTCCGCTGAAAGGCAGCGGGCGGAAGTGACCTCGGCGAACCTGGCCAATGCGGAGACCACGCACACCGATTCCGGTGGACCCTATGTGCGTAAGGAAGTTGTCTTCAGCGCCTCGAACGCGTCTCCGTTTCGTTCTGTGCTCAACCACATTGGCGGTCTTGGCCGGCCAACAGCGGGTTCGGTGCAGCTGACCCAGGTGGTTGACGATCAAACTCCGCCCGTGATGCGGTATGAGCCGGGAAATCCGGATGCCGACGCGAAAGGCTTTGTCGCCTATCCGGCTATCAATCCAGTCTCTGAGATGGTGGACCTGATGGGCGCTGTGCGAGCGTATCAACTGAACGCCTCCGCAGTGACGGCTGCAAAACAGATGATCCAGCAATCGATCGACATTTTGAAATCTTCGTAAACCGGGAGCGGAAAATGAGTAACGTCACTCTGGGCGCAATTCCGAATGCCTACATGCCGAACGTAGCGCCGCTGGACAATGCGGCTCAATCGGGAGGAGATAGTTTTTCGGCAGTCCTCTCAAATGCCGTCAGCGGCGTTAATCAATTGCATGATGCGGCTGCATCGCAGGTCAGTAATCTCTTGCAAGGCGGCGGGGCCGATTTAAACCAGGTGATGATCGCTGTCGAAAAAGCAGACGTTTCGTTTCAGCTGATGATGCAGGTGAGGAACAAGATCGTCAGCGCCTACCAGGATATAGAAAAAATGCAGTTCTAGGATTGAGATCCGATGGCAGACTTTGGGAATGTGGCCGAACAGGCAAAACAGTTTTGGTCAACGCGTAGCGGCCGCCAGAAGGCGCTCCTTCTGGCCGGGGCGGGGATCACGGTGGTCCTCTTGACGATCTTTGCCCGCCTGATGGGAACGCCAACCTACAAGCCGCTCTATCAGGATATGGACCCGGCGGACGCGCAATCGCTTGCTGCGCAGCTTGACACGCAAAACATTCCGCATCAAATCAGTGCTGACGGAAAAACCGTGAGTGTTCCTCAAGACAAGTTGGATGCTGCTCGGCTGCAAACGGCATCGCAGGGTCAGCCGCATAGTGGACGCCTTGGTTTTGAGCTATTTGACAAGATGTCCTGGGGCCAAACCGAATTCGATGAGAAGGTCGCCTATCAACGCGCGCTCGAGGGCGAATTGGAACGCACTGTTAAGACGCTTTCCGATGTAGACAGCGCGCGGGTTCACCTGGTGATGCCAACGGATTCTGTCTTTCTCGATCGCCAACGCGGCGCCAAGGCTTCTGTGATTTTGAAGCTTCGTCATAATGGTCTTTCCAAGGACGCAGTGATGGCGATCTCGCGGCTGGTTTCAGGCGCTGTGGATGGATTGAAGCCCGAGGATGTCGCTATCATCGATGCGGACTCCGACAGGTCGCTGGGACTGGGTCACGACGATACGGACACCGGGGAGGGAGAGGTGGCCAGGCTGACGCAGCGATTGATCGGCACGCTGGAGCCGGTCGTCGGCGCCAACGCGATCCGCGCCAGCGTGAACATCGATTACGATCAGAACTCGACCGAAGAGAGCGATGAAAAGTATGACCCTTCTGTGAGCGCGCTCCTCAGCGTTCAACGATCGGAAGATGACTCAGGCGGAGGCGCCGTTCAGTCTGGCGTTCCCGGCACTGCAAGCAACATACCCACAGATAAAAAGGCAAAGCCTGCCGACTCACTGGCCCGGCAGCAGACCTCGAAGTCTGAAAGCGCGCAGTATGGGGTGAACAAGACCGTCATTCACACGGTTACGCCGGCAGGACGCATCCAACGCGTGACAGCGGCTCTTCTTATAGACGACGCAGTGGTAAAGACCGACCGTGGCGGCAAAACAACTCTCACCAAGCGGCCAAGATCGCAAGACGAACTCAACAAGATCCAGCAACTCGCCGAGGCTGCTATTGGATTCGACGCCAAGCGCGGCGACACCATCAGCGTGCAGAACATGTCTTTTGACGGTAACCCGGTGAATTCGGATCTTCCCGCCGCGGGCTGGGCCACCGAGGTACAAAAAACAGTTTCGGACTATTCGTCAATCCTGCGGCCGCTCTCGCTCCTCGCGCTTTTTGTGTTGGCCTATCTATTTGTTGTGCGGCCGGTACAGAAGCAGGCATTGTCCCGCAATGAACTTGGCGCGGGCCTTCAACCTGCGCTGGCCACCGGAAGCAACCAATCGCTCGCGGCGGGTGCGGCAAGTTCCGTTGATCATACGTTGCGAGCCGCTCAGTTGAAGACGCAGGCCTTTGAACTCGTGCGGCAGAAACCGCTGGATACGGCACGCGCAATGCAAGCGTGGATGCGGGAGGAAAAGCAATGAGCGCACTCGATCGGACAACCTCAAGTGGCGCGCAGAAGGCGGCGATTCTACTCTCGCTCCTAGGTGAGGACGATGCTGCGCCGATTTTGCGTAATTTGCCAAAGGACGACCTCGAGCGGATTACCGAAGAAGTGGCCAACCTGGCGCCCGTTCCCATAGAAGTGACGGTGCAGGTACTTGAGGAGTACCACGAGCTGATCGCCGCGCAGGAGTTTATCGCGGTTGGCGGTCAGGATCGTGCAGTGCGCCTGCTCGTAAAGGCATTTGGAGAGAATGGCGCCAAGAGCATAGTGGATCGGTTGACCCGGAAGGACGACGGAAAGTCGTTCAAGGTGGAGGCGCTGAAGAAGGCTGAACCTCAAAAATTGGCTCGCTTTTTGGCGGGAGAACACGCGCAGACCAAGGCTCTGGTTGTGGGGCACCTCGATCCCAAGCAGGCCTCGTCGCTGCTCATGAATCTCGAGCCCGAGGCTCGCGTGGATTGCGTGAAGCGGCTCGCGACAATGAAACAATTTTCCCCGGAGGCCGCGGCCAAGGCATCGAGAGTGCTCAATCGCCGTTTTGCTTCGACTGGCGATCAATCCAGGCGCTCTGACTCAGGATTCAAGAACCTTGCCGACTTAATGAACCGCATGGACCCAACCGCGGCGCGGCAGATTCTGGAGACGATTGAAGCCGAAGAGCCGAAGTTGGCGATCAATATTCGCGACATGATGTTCACGTTCGAAAACTTTCTCGAAGTTCCTGAGCCCGACTTGCGCGAGCTTGTCAATTCCGTCGACAAGAAGACACTGATGATTGCGCTCAAGGGTGCGAGTGAAGACCTGCGAGCCCACATCTATCGCACCATGTCCTCGCGCGCCGTGGAGATTATGAAAGAAGACTCCGAGATGCTGGGACCGGTTCGGAGTAAGGATGTTGCCAAAGCCCAAAGCGAAATTGTTGCCATCGCCCGCAAGCTGGAGGCAGAAGGCAAAATCGTGTTGAAGAGCGAAGGAGAAGATGAGTATGTGCTCTAGCGCGGAGACCGGTGGCGCGATCGCGGTTCCTGTCGCTGCCCTGCAATATCGGGATATGACGAATCGCGCGGAGCGCGAGTTCGCAATTCCGATGCGGGTGCCGAACCTGGGCGGCGCGGAAAAAGGCGATGGCTCTGCTGCATCGACACATTTGTCAACCGAAATTGCCGCGAAGATTGAGCGCGAACGGGCAGGTGCGGCGCTCGAAGTGGAGCAGCGCTTGCGCAAGGAATATGACCAAAAGCTTCTTGCGGAGCGTGCGGCGATTGCCAAGCTTCTTTTAGGATTCGAGGAACAGCGGAACGAGTACTATGCGCGAGTGGAAGCGGAGATTGTTCAGCTCGCGCTTTCGATTGCCGCCAAGATTCTGCACCGCGAATCCCAGGTTGATCCAATGCTGGTAGCCGCGCTGGTTCGAATTGCCGTGGGAAAAATGCGCGAAGGCTCAAGCGTGACGCTTCGCGTGAGCCCCAGTCGCGCTGATAGGTGGAGACATTACTTCGCGGAAATTCCGGGCATGGCTCACGTTGAGATCGCCGAGGACGCGCATCTCAGCGACCAGGATTGCATGGTTGGAACCGAGCTTGGATCTGCCAATTTCGGGCTCGACACGCAATTGAAAGAAGTTGAGCAAGGGTTTTTCGATTTGCTCGCATTGAGGCCGGCAAGCCGATGAGCCGCCCACTTCTAGCTCCTTATACGCATTACCTCGAGACAGGCTCAACGCTTCGATGGCACGGCCGAATCAGCCAGGTTGTCGGTAACCTGATTGAGTCTGAAGGACCATTCTGCTCGGTGGGTGAGTCCTGCCTGATTATGGATCACAGCGGAAAGAATTATTCGGGTGAGATCGTCGGGTTTCGCGGTTCGACAATGTTGGCGATGACCACCGATCAGCCGCAGGGAATTCGCTTCGGGGACCAACTCATTACCTGGGGCGCGCGTCCATCGATCCGGGTTGGACCTAAGATGCTGGGTCGCGTCATCGATTCGTCCGGCAATCCTCTGGATGGAAAAGGCGATTATCGGGCCATCCATTCTGTCACTATCGACGGCTCTGCGCCGCTGCCCCTTGAACGCGTGCCAATTCGCGAACCGCTCAGCTGCGGAATTCGAGCGATCGATGGTTTCTTGACGTGCGGCCGAGGGCAGCGCGTAGGAATCTTTGGCGGAAGCGGGGTTGGAAAAAGCACACTCATCGGAATGATGGCGCGCGGAACTGCCGCGGATATGACCGTGTTGGCGCTGGTCGGCGAGCGGGGGCGCGAAGTGGGCGAGTTCCTCGAGGTCCTCGGCGAAGAAGGGCTGCAACGCGCTGTGGTCGTTGTATCCACATCCGATCAATCGCCCGTTCTCCGTATACGCGCTGCGCTTGCGGCCACAGCCGTGGCAGAGCATTTCGCCAGTACCGGGAAGAATGTTTTGTTGATTGTCGACTCGCTGACACGCTTCGCGATGGCGCAACGCGAGATTGGCCTGGCCGCCGGAGAACCTCCGACTGCAAAAGGCTATACGCCTTCAGTCCTGAATATGCTTGCTCGTCTCGCCGAACGTGCAGGGAACTTTTCCCAGGGAAGCATCACCGCTTTCTATACTGTGCTCATGGAAGGAGACGATCAGCAGGATCCTGTTGTGGATACGGTGCGGTCGTTGCTCGATGGGCACATCGTACTGGACCGGAATCTCGCGCTTCACGGTCATTATCCTCCGATATCCATTCTCGAGAGTCTCAGCCGGCTAATGAGCAATATGGTGAGCGATCGGCATCTTGCGCGGGCCAACGCTGTGCGCCAGCTATTGGCCGCGTATGCGCGGTCGGAAGATCTTATTCGGATTGGCGCCTACCAGAGTGGTTCGGATCCGATCCTGGATAAAGCAATCGAAACTCTTCCTGCGATTAGCAGTTTCCTGAAACAGAAACCGGATGAATTCTGCACCTTTGACGAAGCTGTGAAGAAAATGATGGAGCTGCCGATTTAGGGGCGCATTGAATCGCGAAGAAAAGCTCGGGAGATTCTGAAATGGGTTTTCGATTTCCACTGGCATCCGTGCTTCAGTTCAGAGAGAGCATCGAAAAGCGTGAAGAACTCGCGTTGCAAAAGGTTCAATTCGAAGTGGCTCGCGTTCGGCGTCGCATCGACGAATTGACTGAAGAACTGGCCAAGGCAAGCGATGAGCGGGAAGAATCGCTGCAGAGATGGATGCAGGCATGTCAACTGAAGGACCTGCAGGATGAGATGAATTCAGCCGTCGTGGCAAAGCAAACTCTCTCCGAGACTCTGGTGACATTGAAGAGCCAACGCGATACGCATATGAAGCTTTATCAGGCAGCCCGTGTGAACCGCAGGATGTTGACAGATCTTCTAGAGCAACAGCGAAATGCGTGGGAGCAAAATCAGCTTCGCATCCAGCAGAAGACTCTCGACGATATTTTTGTTGCGCGATTACAACGAGGTTGATAAGCAATTGTTTGTCGAAACTTTTTGGCCTGCGACTTCGGTTCGCGGGCCTTTTGCTTTTGGCAGCGGGCAGCAAGTAGGCGAGTTTATTCAACAGTTAGGCAGAGTTTGCCCAGTGAATTCGGCAACCGTTGCCCATTACGAAGAGTGCTCCCGCCTACCCAATCACTCGGTTAAGCATATGCTATTTGTATTGAACGACTTATAGATTCGCGTGAGGGTTCTCCTGGACGCCAATCGATGGCACGAGGCTTGCAATAAAAGGGGCGTGCGAATTGCGCTAAAACCCGTTCAGAGCAGCTCGACAACTCTCGAAAGTGCTGCCGTGAAATCTTCGGGCCCGTCGTTTCTTGACACCCTCACGAGCGCTTCAAGTCGTCCAGTCCAAAGATCCGATTCAGGTAGTTCTGACTCGCAAGGCCAGTCCGCCGGGCATTCAGGCGATTCCACTCCCAATGAGAATCAGAACCAGAACACGAGTGCGGCTCCACAAGGTAACAGCGCCTCACCGCGCGATAAACAGATCGATCGGAGGTCAGGCCAGGTCGACGACAATTCGACATCGGCGAAGAGTCCGCAGAACGCCGGTGATCGCAACTCTCTCAGGACTGCATCAAAAAGGACCGCCTTCACTTCCCAAGTCGCATCGCATTTTTGCTACCAGGCCTCGACGGCACAGCCTCAGCTGAACACATCGTTCGGCGCCTCGGCCACGACATCCGATATCGAAATCGCGGGTTCAAATTCGGATATGCAAGCGCAGGGAAACATAAAGGGGCCCGATGACGTGAACGACGCGCGAAGTTCTCGAATCGATCGGGAAAATGCTGGAGAGCAGATACTCGCTGGCATGCAGATAGCAATTTCCTCTTCTCGACAGCTTGCTCAGCAACTGACGGCGGCGGACCTGGCCTCTCCGGCGCAAGGCACGGAAACCGGCACTGCTCAATCTTCCGCTGCGAACGCAGATACAGGCGGCACTCCCCCATCCGATCCAGCGAGCGTGCTGCAAACGAATCTGGCAACGGACATTTTAAAGGGCTCTGCAATTGTGAAAAACAATGGAGATGCGAATCAGCCGGCAGGAACGGTGATTCAGTCGAAGGCTCCCGGTTCGGCATTCGGATTGAATTCGGATGCGGCGAACACGGCCGAAACGGCCAAGCAGACAAAAAATAACTATGGCGGAGACGATCCCACCTCTTCACCGAATCTCGGAGCAACAAGCTCGCCAGCTCAACACCCTCAGATTGATAGCGCGCAGACGGCAGTTGTTGCGGCCAAGGGCGCCGAAGGCATTACGCTTCAACCGGCTGCCTTTGCGGCGCAGACGGAATCGCACAGCGTGACACAAACCCACACATCCTCTGGTTCCACTGAGACTGCAACTCATCGTGGCGAAGGGTCTGAGAGCCAGGTATCCGAGCAGTGGGTTGGCAGCGGGTCTGCAGGCATGTCCGGCATCAATGCTGCTCGGCTGATCCAGACGATGGGCGAATCGGAGATGCGCGTGGGCATGCACTCTAGCGAGTTTGGAGATATCTCGATTCGGACTGCCGTCTCGCAACAGCAGATGCAAGCCCAGATCTCTGTCGATCACAACGAACTCGGGAGTGCGCTTTCAGCGCATATCCCCTCCATTCAGGCAAAACTCGGCAGCGAATATGGGCTGCACGCAACCATTCACGTCAACCAGGGCGGGACCTCTTTCTCAAACGAAGGAGATCGCTCTTCGCAACAACAACAGAAAGCGATTCGTCCAGTTGAGATCTCTGAGGCGCCGCTAGCACTTCAGAACGACCCGATCCCTCTGAGGGATTCGGCAGTCGCAAGCGGCGAATACAGGCTGGATATCAGGGCATAGGCACACTTCGATTTACGGGAGGAAAGAGGAATGAACATTCAAGGTTTTGCTCCGGCGATGCCGGCAGCAGTTCAAAACGCGAGCTCGATGGCGGCCTCGACGTCAGGCAGCTCTGGCAGCACTTCGAGCACTTCGAGTACGTCATCGTCGAGCCTGCAGTCTACCTTCCTGAACCTTCTGATCACCGAGTTGCAGAATCAGGATCCGACCCAACCGGTCGATCCTACTGAGATGGTTGGGCAGATGGTTTCGCTGAATCAGTTGGATCAGCTCATCTCGATCAACCAGACACTCGAAAACATGTCGCCTAGCTCATCGAGCACATCGGGAACTCAGGCCGCATCGTCCCAAAACTCCGCGAATTCATCGCCTCAAGCGGCGGCCAATAGCTCGTCGTCGGCAAAATCCTCAACGGCAGCCGCTGCCGTGGCAGCCGCCCTCCAAACTCTCGGAGCATCGCCAGCCACAACAGCAACCAACGGGCTCATGAATCTCTACGGCAGCCTTGGACTGCCAACAGTCAATCCCTATCCCGCTTACACAGGAGCAAAATAATGTCCGCATTCTCGATTCCACTCTCAGGCCTGGCTGCCAGCTCGGCAGCGCTTAATGTGATCGCCAATAACCTGGCAAACCTGAACACAGATGGTTACAAGGATCAGACCCTTAGCTTTGCAAGCATCTTCAACCAGGCGCAGGGGACCTCAGGAAACGGCGACCCGATACAGATCGGCGATGGCGTCCAGATCGCCGGGAAGATTGCCAACTTTACCGATGGAAACCTCAACTCGACGGGCATTGCGTCAAACATGGCACTGCAGGGAAATGGCTTCTTTGTCGTTGAAGGCAACGGAGAGACGAACTATACGCGTTCCGGCGATTTCACTGTCAATTCGTCAGGCCAACTCTGCACGCCGCAAGGCGAACTGGTGATGGGATACCCGGCCTCGAACGGAGTGGTCTCAACAACCTCCGAGCTGACTCCGATTACCGTAAGCCAGGCGGGAATTATTCCAGCGTCGGCTACCACCAGTTTTCAGATGAATACCAATCTCAATGCGAGCGCCGCGGCGGGAGACAGCTTCAGTACTCCTATCACGGTTTACGATTCGCTCGGTGAGTCGCACGTGCTTTCGGTCACTTACACCAATACCGCGCCGAATTCCTGGAACTATAGCATCACTCTGCCGGCTGCCGACACGGGCGGGACCGGCCCTGCGACGCAAATCACATCCGGAACCATGACCTTCAATTCTTCTGGAGTTCTCACGTCGCCCACCGGTTCGGTTCCCGGCATCAGCATTACTGGGCTTGCCGACCAGGCTGCGCCCATGACCCTGAATTGGGCTTTGGCCGACAGCGCCGGAAACCCGCTTATCACCCAGCAGGATACAGCCAGCGCAACCTCTGACCCCATTCAGAACGGCTATACGGCTGGAACGCTCAGCGGTTATTCAGTCCTTCCCGACGGAACCGTCCAGGGCCAGTTCAGCAACAGTCAGACGCTTGCTATCGGCCAGATAGCAATTGCCAGCTTTGCGAACAACCAGGGACTAACCCCGATAGCAAACAACGACTATCAGGCTTCATTCGCTTCGGGGGCAGCTGTGATCGGACAGGCTGACGTAGCCGGCAATGGCGCAATCACCGGAAGTGCTGTTGAGGAGTCGAACGTAGACCTCGCCACGGAATTCTCAAACATGATTGTTGCGCAGCAGGGATATCAGGCCAGTGCGAAGGTTCTGACCACGTTTAACCAGGTGTCGCAGGCACTGTTGCAGGTCATCACTTAAGTCGAACGCAAAGAGGCAACGGTTAACTTACGATTAGAGACTTCGCCGGGATAAACTCCCGCCGTCATAGACGATCGTCTTCGAGCGCCGGCTCTCATGGCTATCTCACCTGCCATGGAGCTGGCCCGTCGACGCATATTCGTATATATGCCTTTTGAAATGAGCGATGTAAGCGCAATTCGCGCTCTCGCTCAAAGGCCCCTTCCCTCTCTACAATTCCGGCCCTTCGATTGCTTTTACCTCTGGCAAGCGCTCCCCGCAGTGTGCCTTAGTCAGGCCAGTGCGGGAACTCCGGTCTGGCTTCAAATCTCGACCTGAGAACGTGAGCGAACGAGGAGTCCAATGAGTGCAGCAGTTCAAAACCTGGATCCCATCCCAGGGAAGCCGGTTGTCTCCGTTACGGCGCCGGTCCAGAGCGATCCGCTCGAGAACTTTCCCTGGCTACCGTGCACCCTCACGCTCGAAATACCTATAGTGCACTTCACGATTGCCGATCTCCTCTCCCTCGAGAAAGGGTCGATTGTCGAGACTGCCTTTCATCACAGTAGCGACCTGCCATTGCGCGTGAACCAGTTGCTGATTGGCTGGACGGAGTTTGAAGTGGTCGGCGACCGGCTCGCCGTTCGCATTACGGAGCAAGCATGAATCTAAGAATCTCAATCGATCGATCTTCTAATAAACAACTTGCCAGAAAACCGGTCGGCGAACCTGGCTCGATGCTTTGCGCATCGGGTGTGCAACAAATTTCAACGCCATTTTCAAGTTATCTGGGAGAACTGGGAATGTCGGCGATCAGCAAACAGAGGGCGCGGCCCGTTCCTGCTCCTCCGAATGATCGCCGGCCGGCCATGGCGCATACTGGCCCGTTGGGCCGCGCTCTGTCCTGGCTGAACAGCCGCTGCTCGGTTCCGAAACAGTTGCGCGTCCTCGAAACAGTCACTCTCGGTGACAAGCGCTTGGTTGCGGTCATTCAAGCCGATGGCCGCCGCTTCCTTGTCGGCGGCGGTCCGTCCGGTGTGTCGCTCCTCACGCAATTGGATCAGATGCAAAAGCCTCGCGATGATTTCGACTCTTCGGCTGGGCTGACGGAGCTTGCTGGATGACCTTGCTTCAGGTGGTTGGACATTGCGCGGTGCTTGCATCCATGTCCCTTGCCGTCACTGCTCCCATGGTGGCGCAGGCCGGCGCCGGCGTGTCCGCAACCGTTGCGCCTGAAGCAAATGCCGCAATGCCCGCGGCGAATCCAGCAATCGACCCCTCGAATGTTCCCTATCCCTATGTCACGCAGCCTGGGGCCCCAATCATCGTAATGAACAGTCCAGTGTCGCCGCCCGCCGCTACTGGAGGCGTGTTGCAAGTGCAAGGCGTGCCGGGTGGATCGGTGCCATGGTCGATCGTTGTTTTACTCACCGTCCTCACACTGATTCCCTCGATCCTTCTCTGCGTAACTCCGTTCGCTCGGCTGCTGATTGTCTTTCATTTTCTGCGCCAGGCGCTGGGATTGCAGACAACGCCGTCGAACCAGACCCTGATCGGACTTTCTCTCATTCTTACTTTCTTTCTGATGCAGCCGGTCGGTGAACGGATCTACGACAGTGCGATTGCTCCCATGCAGGCAGGTCAAATCACCGCAATCGAGGCGCTGAAGCGCGGAGAAGGTCCGCTGCGAACTTTCATGATTCACTACGTTCGCGAAAAGGACGTTGCGCTCTTTATAGACCTCGCGAAAGAGCCGCGTCCAGCTTCGCCGGATGATTTGTCTATGCGGGTATTACTGCCCGCATACATCTTGTCGGAGTTGAAGGCCGGCTTTCAAATCGGCACTGTCTTGTTTCTGCCCTTTCTGATTGTCGATATGGTGGTTGCCTCCATCACTACTTCGGTGGGCATGTTCCAGTTGCCGCCTGTGGTTATTTCCACCCCGCTCAAATTGCTGCTTTTTCTCATGGTAGATGGGTGGCATCTCCTAATCAGTTCTCTCATGAGGAGTTTTAACTAAGGCCATGGATATCGATCAGGTGGTATTGCTCGGTCGCTCGATGCTGCAGGAGGTGATTATCCTGGCGGGTCCGATTCTGGGTGTCGCAATCTTCGTCAGCCTCGTGGTCAACATCGTGCAGGTGCTTACTTCGTTGCAGGACACAACGGTTTCTACGGTCGCTCGTCTGATTGCAACCGGCGGTGCATTGTTCGTTTGCATGCCGTGGATGTGGCGTCATCTGGCAAATTTCACCTTTTCCACGTTTTCCGATTTTCATGGGTACCTCAAATGATTGAGATTCCCCTATTGACGATCATTACCAAGCTGCTGACGATCGGCGTGCGGCTCTCGGGCCTCATGTTGTTCGCGCCGTTTTTTGGCAGCGTCGTGATCCCCGCGCGCGTGAAAGCGATTTTGGTTCTCGCCTTGACGCTGATTCTGTATCCGGTGGTGGGGCAGGTAATCGATCCACGTGTCATTACCAACTGGCCATTGGTGATCGTCACCGAGTTCATGGTAGGCGCCGGCATGGGAATCGCGACCAACATCGTTTTTGAGGCGGTGCAGCTTTCCGGTCAGGTGCTCGGTATGCAGATGGGCTACTCCCTGGTCAACCTTCTCGATCCCCAAACCCAGGTAGATACAACCGTCATGGCCACGTTCTACCAGAGCATCGTCATGTTGCTCTTCCTGAGAATGGACGTACATTACTGGCTTCTCCGCGCCGTTGGAAACAGCTACCGCGACGTTCCACCAGGGACGGCGCACTTGAGCGGACTGTTTACTTTTTCTGTAGTTACGGCTGTTGGCCAAGTCTTCAGTCTTGGAGTTCAAATCGCTGCCCCCGTTCTTTCCGCAACCCTGGCGGCGGATATCATCCTCGGTTTGCTTGGAAAGGCTTCACCACAAATGCCTCTCATGCTGCTGGGGCCGGCAGTCAAGAGCATGTTGGGGATACTGGTTCTGATCGCAACGCTTAAATACTGGCCCGACCTTTTCCGTCGCTTGTTCATGGATGCGATGGCAAACGGCGAGCGAATATTTCATCTGGCGGGTTGAAATTCAATGGCTGACTCGAACAAAAGCGAACAGGCAACACCGCGGCAGCGCCAAAAGGCGCGCGAGCGGGGGCAGGTCACTCGTTCGCGCGAATTGAGCAGCGCGCTCTCGATGTGTGCCATCGCGGGAGCCATGTATTTGCTGTGCCGGGGGTTCGTGCCGCAATGGGCCAGCTTCTTCCGCACAACTTTGGATCTTGCGAACTCCGACTCGATCGAGCCAAACGGTCCACTTCTTTTCTGGACGGCCATTCAGGCCCTCCGCTGGGTCGTTCCGATTCTCGGTGCAGGGCTCGCGATGTCGCTCGTAGCCGGTTTCGCCCAGGGCGGTTTTGTTTTCGCGCCGGAAGCTCTGTCATTCAAGTTTGAACGGCTCAGCCCTCCCGACCGCCTGCGTCAGCTCGCCTCGCTAAGTGCAGTGAGCACGATTCTCAAGTCTCTGTTGCCGTTCAGCGCCATCGCATGGGTTGGGATTGCGTCCATTCGGGCTCATTGGACATATATCGTCACTAGCACGTCCGTCGATGCACGCGGATTCATACGCCTGATTGGTGGCATTCTCCTCGAACTGTTCTGGAAATCCGGATTGATTCTTCTCGTTTGGTCAGGCGTCGATTACATGTTGCTCTGGTTGAAGAGCGAAGGCGATTTGAAGATGAGCCGCCAGGATATCAAGGACGAACTGCGGCAGACAGAAGGCAATCCGGAAAGCAAAGCAAGGGTGCGGAGGATTCTGCGCCAATCCCGGCGCAGGCAAATGCTGAAAGCCGCCGAGACAGCCACCGTGGTGATTACGAACCCGACGCATTATGCAGTTGCCCTTCGTTACGAAGCGAATATGAAAGCGCCGGTGGTGGTCGCCAAAGGTCTCGATAACCTGGCGGCAAAGATCAAGGAGATCGCATGGAGACTGGATATTCCATTGATGGAGAACCGCCCTTTGGCGCAAGCGCTTTACAAGACAGTCGAAGTCGGCGATCCCATTCCATCTGCTTTGTATCACGCTGTTGCTGAGATTCTCGTCCTGATCTACAAGGCGCAAGCCGAAGTGAGAACCCGCGAGGCGCAATGGAGAGCTTCACATACCGTTAGAAATGTCACGAGGCCGCAGTGAATAAAAAGTCAGGACTGTTAAATACGCTCCGCACTTACTCCGAGTGGATCATTCCAACGGGAGCCGTGGCGCTTGTGTTCGTCATGCTCGTGCCGCTGCCGGGCATCGCGCTCGATCTGTTGCTGACTCTCAGCATTACAGCGTCGGTGCTGGTTCTGCTTACCGCGATCCAGATTCTTCGGCCCGTCGAGTTCTCCGTATTCCCGAGCATGATTCTCTTATTGACTCTGATGCGGCTGTCGCTCGATCTGGCGGCAACCCGCCGCATTCTGTTGCATGGAAGCGAAGGCACATCTGCCGCAGGCAAGGTGATTGAGGCATTCGGTCAATTTGTGGTTGGCGGCAACTACATTGTTGGCTTTGTTATCTTCGTCGCCCTCATTGCCATTCAATACCTTGTCGTAAGCCACGGCGCAGTTCGCACCGCCGAGGTGACGGCCCGCTTCACTCTCGACGCCATGCCTGGCAAGCAGATGGCGATTGACTCGGACCTGAACACTGGCTTGATCAACGCCGACCAGGCGCGCGCGCGCCGTGAACAAGTGGCGCGCGAAGCCGAGTTCTGCGGTTCCATGGATGGCGCGGCCCGATTCAGCCAGAGAGACTCGCTTGCCACCATTCTTGTTACCGCGATCAACATAATCGCTGGATTTCTTATCGGTGTTTTCCAGCAGGGAATGCCATTCCAGGATGCGCTCAAGACCTACACGATTCTGACTGTAGGCGATGGGCTGGTCGCAATCATCCCGTCGCTGCTGGTCTCTGTGGCCGGCGGCATCGTCGTTACACGGGCCGCGTCGGACCACTCTTTGGGCACGGACATCGGCAAACAGGTTTTCAAAACAGCGCGGCCTCTGTGGATCGTCAGCGGTTGCCTTCTGTCCCTGGCACTCATTCCGGGAATGCCAAAAATTTCGTTTATGGCTCTGGGCGGCGTAACAATGTTTGCCGCGTGGAAGATGAAACCGCCTACTCCCGCGGAGGTTGCGTCGAGCGCCAAGTCGGCATCCGCACGGGGTGACAAGGCGGGAACTGCCGCTGTCGATCCGATGGACGCAGTTTTGAAACTCGACGAGCTGATGCTTGAGGTAGGCGTAGGGCTTGTGCCGCTCGTCGACGTCAAGCAGGGAGGCCAGTTGCTGGCGCGCGTTAAATCGCTCCGCAAGAATCTGGCTCAGACCCTCGGGTTCCTTGTTCCATCGATCCACATCACGGATAACTTGTCTCTGAAAGAGAAAGAGTATGTTATCTATCTTCGCGGCGTTGAGATTGCACGCTGGGAGATGCGGCGCGACCGTCTGCTCGCCGTTAATTCAAATCTGAAGCCTGGAGATTTGCCCGGTCAGGATACACGCGAGCCTGCATTCGACTCGCCCGCAAAATGGATTACTCCCGATTTGCAGGCTCAGGCTATCGCTGCGGGATGTGCCGTCGTCGATCACACTTCGATTCTGGCTGCGCATCTTTCGGAACTGATCAAGCGCAATGCTCACGATCTGCTGACGCGTCAAGAAACAAAGCGGCTCGTGGACAGGCTAAGCGATTCTCATCCCAAACTTGTGGATGAGTTGATTCCGAAACTAATGACGCTGGGAGAGGTGCAGAAGGTGCTTCAGCAGTTGCTCAGGGAACAGGTCTCGATTCGCGATCTGGGTACGATCCTCGAAACTCTGGTCGAAACGGCCGCGACGAACAAGAATCCAGTCATCCTGGTTGAAGCCGCAAGACATACCCTGGGGCGCGCCTTGATTCGCCCGCTTCTTGATGAGAGTGGACGTCTGAAGGTCGTCACGCTCGAAAGCTCGATTGAGGAGGAATGTGCCCGGTCGGCCACCCAAACTCAACAGATGGGAACCGGTGGAGCAATCCAGCTCTCCGTGGCGCGAAGAGTGCTGGAAGGGTTGCGCGCAATGCTCGGCGAGCAGATTGCCGTTGCTCCGCCGGTGCTTCTCTGCTCGTCGCCCGGCCGCTTCTATCTGAGGCGGGTTCTCGAGCCGTTCATTCCCAAAATTGTTGTCATATCGCCATCGGAGATTCCTCCCATGACGCAAGTTATGTCGTTGGGGTCGGTGCGATGAAGAAACTTGATGCCCTCACGTTCGAGGAGGTGACCAGATGACGCCGGCAGAATTGGCCTACAAGACGAGTGTGGTGAATATGACGAGCGAAGACGATCTCGTCATGCAGGAACTGCCGCAGGTCTACTATATCGCGGCGCGCATCCGCGAGCGGCTTCCACAGCACGTTGAAATGGACGATCTCGTCAGCGCGGGCGTGATTGGGCTTCTTGAAGCAACACGCAGCTTCGATGGATCGAAGAATGTCCAATTCAAGACCTTCGCTAAGTTCAGGATTCGGGGCGCGATCTTCGACAGTCTGCGCGAAACCGACTGGGGTTCGCGATATATGCGAAGAAGGGCGCGGGAGATCGCCGAAGCGACGGCGCGCCTTGAAGCGCGTCTGGGACGCCATCCTGTCGAGTCCGAGGTTGCGTGCGAAATGGGACTGGAGCCGGAGCAGTTTCAAAGAATCCGCGCCCAGCTCGATTCTTTGCAAATTGCCGGACAGCAGTTGACCGTTTCCAGCGATCGCTCGGAGGTGTACGACGTTATTGAATCCGCTCCCGATCTGGATGACCCAAATCCATTCGAGTTGTGCCTCGAAGGGGAAGTTAAGGCCCACCTCGCGGAAGCGATTTCTAGACTGAGTGAAAGAGAACAGCTTATCCTGTCGCTTTACTATCGCGAGGAACTCACAATGAAAGAAATTGCAAAAGTTGTGGGAATATCGCTTTCTCGTGTCTCCCAAATCAGAGAGGAGACGATGGTCAAGCTGAAGGCCTTGCTCGAACACATTCAGAGAAGGCAGCGGTCAGTTGAGCCGGTGAGAGGAGAGTATCGTGAATCCGCCTAGAGAAAACAGCGTGGAAGAAGTTGTTGTTCCCGTTTCGCAGCCTGATCGGCAAAAGGCCCGCAAGCCGCGCACTGTGTATAGTTGCAATTTTCGTTCCGCGGGGCGCCTGTCGAATGAGGATGCTCGCGCGCTAACTGTCATCCACGAAGAGTTTGGCCAGCATGTTTCAAGCGCTCTTGACGCATATCTTGGCGCCAGCTTTGAAGTAAAGCTCGAGGCGCTCGACCAGCTTTCGATCAAGGACCACATTGCCGGCCTTCCAGCTCATTGCTACGTCGTTCCGTTTTCTGCCAACTCGATGTTCATGGAGTTTGACAACGAACTGGTATTTCCCATCATCGAGCTTCTGCTGGGTGGGTCCGGAGCGGCAGAAGATCCGGGCCGCGAGCTGTCTGAAATTGAAGATGAGATTATGCAGGACATCGTTCTTCTCATCGGACGCCAGGCGGTAGCCGCATGGCAAATGCCCGATCTTGCTTTCGTCGCTGGCCATCGCATCAAAGCTTCTGAGATGCATCAAGCCTTTGCGATCAATGAAATTGCAACAGTGTTTCGGTTTGGAGTTCAGCTTGCAGGCGTGGCAGGCTCATTCAGATTGATCTTTTCAGCAGAGTTCTTGAATGCAGTGTTGAAACAGATCAGGCTCGATCAACCGCAGCGAAGGTCTCGCGTGTGGAGCTTCCCGATGCCGCCTCTGCGTGAACGGATTCTCGACTGCGATGTGGAGGTTACCGCGGAACTCAAGGAATTGAGGGTGCCCGTGCGGGACCTGATTGCGCTTCAGCCTGGCTCTGTGCTCAAGCTGCATGCGCCTATACGTATTCCGGCCATGCTGACCGCGGGAGGGCATGGGCTGTTTGAGGCTGCGCCTGTTCGGATTGGGTCCCAGCGTGCTGCCCAGCTCGGCCGCACTGTGCGGCCTGCAGATAGAGAGAGGAGATAAGAAACATGGACAATCAGGGAAAGAGAAAAGTTGCAACAGCTTTTGCGTCGGCGTTTGCTGAGTCGCTCGGTGAGGTGTTGGCTAGCGCGACCGGCGTTCTGTGGCCGCTTGAAGTCTTGAGTCAACCAAATACTCCCACTCCAAAGGGAACGCCCATCAATTTCCGTGTATCCGTGGATGGCGCGCTCTCCGGTGAATACTATGTTGAGTTCTACGAACCCCAGGTTGTGGAGCTGGTGTCCAGGATTCTCAAGCAGCCGGTCGCGAAGTTCACGGATGAGCACGCTGAGATTCTCGTAAAGGTTCTTGCATCGGCCACCGATAAACTGGCCGCTTCGCCCTCCGGCGAATTTGGGCAGCTTCGCTTCAGGGTTGAGCGGGTTGCAGGACTGGCATTTGGCGGCATGTTTGTTGTGCCGCTTGCGGTCCTCAACGAGAATTCCGACATGCAGGTGCTGCTCTATTTTGGCGGACAAATGCTCGATATGCTGTCGATGTCGGGGCAGAGCTCCAGCGAGGGTGAGTCAGATAAATCCGCCGTGCCTTCCCACAACCTCAAGCTGGTAATGGATGTGGAACTGAACGTGTCACTCAGGTTCGGGCAGCGGCAGTTACCCCTCCGTGAGGTGCTCGATCTCGGGAGCGGTTCGGTCATTGAACTGGATCGCATGGCCGACGAACCCGTTGAACTTTATCTGGATGGCAAGCTGATTGCCCGCGGCGAGGCCGTGGTGGTCGACGGCAACTATGGGCTGCGCGTCACTGAGATTCCGCAACCTGTTGCATCTTACCTTACTAACTGATCTGCCGAGGCCAATCACAATGAACTTGCTCAAATCCTTCATGCCGGAACTTGATGGTCCTCTGAAGAACCGTCGGGCGGCGTGCGCTCTCCGCACATGCCGCGCCACTCAGCTGATGCGTAGCTTGCCGGGAAGCCGGCCAGGTGTTCGTGTTGGTACTGACTGGTATTGCAGCGTGGATTGTTTTGCCGAGGCGGCTCGCACACAGCTTGAATCCCTTTGCAGCCGGCGAGTGGTTGAGATCACGCGCCATCCTCGCTTGTCGCTCGGCCTTATCCTGCTGTCGAAAAACTATCTGACTTCCGAACAACTTCGCGTCGCAACCGCCCAAAGCCAGTCTTTCGATGAGGACATCGACGAGACGCTTGTCAGCCTGGGCATAGTTACCGAGAGGCAGCTTGCGGCGGCAAGGTCGGCTCAATGGGGCTACCCGATGCTGGCTCCGGGGTCCGTCGGCCAAATAGTGGAGGCGGACATTCCAAAGACGATCCTGAATGCCTGCAGGGCCGTCCCATTGCATTACTCCTCGACAGCCAGGCGAATTGTCCTCGGTTTTTCCTCGCGAGTCGAGCACAGGTGTCTTGAGGTTATCGAGGAGACAACGCGTTGCAGAGTAGAACCGTGCATCGTGACTCCAACCGATTTCGAAGAACAGATGGAAAGAGTGGCGACCCCGCCTCACTACGAGGAAATTGTTATCGGCGATCCTGGCTCGCCAGAAGCCATGGCGCGTACGGTCGGCCGCATCGCTGTCCAGGTTGCGGCCAGAGAGGCCACTTTCGCGTCTTATAGAAACCTGGTCTTGGCGAGGGTTACGGGGAAACGTGGAGTTGCGGATATTGTTTTTTGTCTACAATGCAGAACCGCTGCGGAGATCGGCGAACAATCCGGCATTTTCAAGGAAGCGATCGCGGTTTAGAGATAGACAAATCAGCAACAGTTGCCGATAGATTCTCTGGGCGGTGACACGGTGCTGAACAAGAAAGTTTTTGAAATCGGGGCATGGCGTAATTCCAGCCAACAACCGCAAATCGACCTTGCGCGAGATCTTCCGGACGTGCCCGTAATGCCGGAGACACTGCTGCTCATGGAACTCAGCGCTCACGGGCGCTCAATCGATCTTCATGAAATAACCCAGATTGTACTTGGCGATCTGGGCGCAACAATACAGATCTTGCGGTTGGCGGGACACGAATACCCTGTCGCCGAGGGACGTCCGAACCGCATCGAGGATTGTATTTCAGCGCTCGGCGTGCAAGCGTGTATTGACGCCGCATCGCGGCGGACCTTGAACCGCGCCATGGACAAGCTCTCCATCCGAAAAGCCTGGTCGCACGCCGGAGAGATCGCGGGAAACTGCAAACGTATTGCGGAAACGATGGCCAGGAACGTCGGGCCGGATGAGGCCTATCTGAATGGCCTGCTTCACTCTCTTGGCTCGTTGCCCGCAATTCTCGGGTGGGAGCCAATGTACCCGGTATTGAAGGATCCTGACCTTGTGGGACTCAGACTTGCCCAGGCATGGTCCCTTCCCCTGTGCGTGGTCGAGTATTTCCGTGAACTCCGGGATCTCCCGAGCTCGGGCCGCTGGATTGGAATCGTGCACGGGGCCCATGAAGAGTTGAATTTGTATTCAAGGGAATGTTCGTCGAACGAAAGGCGGAGTTCTCGGGTATCCGCTCGTGGCCGGCTGGCGTCAGTTTCGTCCTGACGATTGCCTGCCGTTGCACGCGGTTCCTCACGGTCGTGTGTGTTTCGGATGAGGAAAATACCTCCTCGAAAAAACACAGCGCGTTTTTGGACCTCAGCTCTCATCAAACCCTCATCAAATTGCACTTTTCCGGGCCAATCGGAGCCTTTTATGGGCAAAATTTGCCTTGCGGAATGGCATGCGCCGTGCATGTCTTTGCAGCAAGGGGTGCCCATGGACAGTGGATACTATGCCGCATGTACTGCTCTTGTGTCGCGCATGCAGGCGTTGGATACGATTGCCAATAACCTCGCCAACACAAGCACCGCGGGTTACAGGGCCGAGCACAATGTGTTCAGCTCGGTTCTTGCGGACAAAGGTGGCTTGGGTGACACCGCCTTGAATCAGGCAATCAATAACTATGGTGTCCTGAGCGGCACAACAATCGACCAGGGCCAGGGAGCTCTGCAGAAGTCCGGCAACCCGCTCGATCTTGCCATTGAAGGCTCGGGCTACTTTGTGGTGCAAACCGCAAACGGTCCGATGTACACGCGCAACGGAGCTTTCCAGGTGTCGAGCAAGGGACAGTTGATCACTGCTTCCGGCGACGCCGTCATGGGTGACAAGGGCGTTATTTCCATGTTGCCTGGAGAAGTCTCGATCAGCGCCGATGGAACAATCTCGACAAATGGAGCGCTTTCAGGCAAGTTGCGCATGGTTGAATTTCCCGCGGGCACGCAACTGACCAGCGTCGGCGGCACCTACTATTCCGCGCCGGCAAAAACCGCAGCTCCAGCCACCAATTCCAACGTCAGGCAGGGAATGCTGGAGAGCTCGAATGTGAATCCCATGGTAAGCATGGTGGAGTTGGTTACCGCGCAGCGTTCTGCCGAGATGATGCAGCGCGCGCTTTCAATGTTCAATTCAGAGATCGATAAAACAGCAACGCAGGACCTGCCCAAGGTTGGCTAAAAGGAGACTCGATGTTTCACGCACTGTATACCGCGGCCAGCGGGATGACCGCTCAACAGATCAATCTGGATAACATTGCGAATAATCTGGCCAACTCCAGCACCGCCGGTTTTCAATCGCGACGCGTCCAGTTCTCCGATCTTCTTTATCAGAACGATATTATGCCGGGCGCAGCGGCTACGCAGCAGACGACGGTTGCATCCGGTTTGCAGATCGGACTCGGCACCAGGCCCGGAAATACCGAGATCGTTCAGACGCAGGGCGATTTGAGCAGCACCGGCAATCCGCTGGACTTTGCGATTCAAGGCAGCGGCTTCTTTCAGATCCTGCTCCCGAATGGCCAGACCGGCTACACACGCTCTGGATCGTTTCAGCCGGATGCGCAGGGCAACCTGGTCACCGCGAATGGCGACGCGTTGCAGCCGTCGATTAACATTCCGGCCTCGGCAACAAATATTACAGTTGGCAGCGACGGGACGGTCAGCGCGACACTACCCGGTCAAACGCAGGCACAGCAAGTGGGCGTGATTCAGCTTGCGATGTTCCAGAACCCCGGCGGACTGAACAGCATTGGCAATAACATCTATCTTCCCACCACTGCCTCGGGCGAGCCGGTTGTTGGGGCTGCCGGCAGCTCCGACGGCCTTGGCACGATTCAGCAGGGGATGTTGGAACAGTCCAACGTCAACGTCGTGGACGAGTTTGTGAACATGATCCTGGCGCAGCGTTCGTACGAATCGAATTCGCGCGTGATCAAGGCGGCAGATGAGATGCTGCAGCAGTTAAACCAATTGGCGCAGTAGAGTGAAGATCCGATGACGCGAAACAAGCTGATTTTGATGTTGACAAGTACGATCTTCGCTGCGATGGCGTGGCCGGCTCTGGCCGCGCCCGCGCATTACTCGATCACTGCCCAGCAGATCGCCGCGGCCGTCATCAAGATGGGTGTGCAGATTACACCGGACCAGGTAACGCTTCCCACGGATGTTGTGGCCGCCACGCCCGCTCCACTGTTGCAGGTGCGTTCCCTGGAGCCGTTGGACACAGATCGGTTCATAATGCGCCTGGAGTGCGAGAACCGTGAAGATTGCCTACCGTTCATTGTCAGCATTCGCATCGACAGGAAAGATACGGCTCAGCTATTAGCTATCTCCTCGCGGCTATCTCCGCTTCAGAGTGCGGGATCGCGGCCGAGGCCGATCGTAATTCGAAGCGGGTCACGGGCCATCCTCCTGCTCGATAACGAACACGTCCACATCCGGATTCCAGTTATCTGCCTCGAAAGCGGTGCGGCCGGCCAAACAATTCGAGCCACCGACCAGGATCATCGGCGGAATTACACGGCGCAGGTCGTCGACGATGGCTTATTGAAAGGCAGGTTGTGACCCCCATGATCCGAAGACGAGCTTTTTCACGATTTACGTTCGTTGCGCTTGTGGTTGCAGCCGGCATGTTGACGGTTCCAGGAGCAAACGCGCGAACCGGAAAAAAACAAAGTCCAGCCGGGTTGCGGTCGGATTATATTGCGCGGCTCCAGGAGCAGGAACCTGTGAAATCGGAACGCACGGTCGGAAGTCTCTGGGATTCCGGCGATGTGAGCGATCTTTCCTCCGATTACAAAGCGCGCAAACTCAACGATACGGTCGTCATTCTTGTTTCCGTGCAGACAACCGCGGCCCAAAGTGGCAATGTCAACAGCCAGCGAGCGTTCCAGACTGCGTCCGCGATTACGGGTCTGGCCGGGGATGTGAACACCAAGGGATTGAATCCGCTGTTCAACGCCAACTCCTCAACCACACTGAAAGGTGCGGGGGCAACGGATTCCAGCACGACATTTCAGACCAGCATGACCGCGCAGGTAGTTTCTGTGTTGCCCAGCGGAAATCTTGTCGTGGAAGCACAACGCAAAATCTTCATGAACAACCAGCATGAGGACGTGACGATTCGCGGGGTTGTGAGGCCCAAAGATATTGGACCGAATAACACCGTGCCTTCTGCCGCTCTGAGCAACCTCGAGATCGATATGAAGGGCAAAGGAATTATCGCCGACAGCACGCGTCCGCCGAACCGGATAACGCGCGCATTGCTCTGGCTGCTGGGATTCTGAGACCGATGATCTTCTCATTCGCAAACTCGAAGATTCGACCTGCCGCGCTGCCGATGTATGCGCTGCTTCTGGGCGCTATATTTTCGGCGCTTGCGCCGAATGCTGCTGCGGCAAACCCCGATCGCCGCGTCCTTATCCGTGATATCACCAGCGTTGAAGGCGTGAGAGACAACATGCTGGTCGGTTATGGTCTCGTCGTTGGGCTCAATCGAACAGGAGACAGCCAGCAGACCTACTTTACCGTGCAGACGCTGGCCAATGCGATGCAGAAGATGGGGGTGCTGATTTCCCCTGCCTCTGTCGAAGTCAAGAACGTAGCAGCAGTCTTCGTAACGGCGTCGTTGCCGCCTTTTGCCAGGCCCGGCGCCCGGCTCGATGTTACGGTTTCATCGGTGGGCGACGCCAAGAGCCTGGTGGGTGGCGTGTTGCTGATGAGCGCCCTGCACGGGCCAGACGGTCAAATCTACGCCGAAGCGCAAGGTCCGCTGATTATGGGCGGATACACTGCCGGCAATGGCCTCAATGGCAAGGAAGTCAATTCCACAACGGTCGGCGCCGTGCCCAATGGCGGCATTGTTGAGCGCGACACCTCAGTCGATCTCCACGGCTTCAAGACGGTATCGCTTCTGCTCCGCAATCCGGACTTCACCACCGCGAAGCGGATTGCTGATGCGGTCAACGAAAACTTCAGCAAGACGGTTGCTTCGGCCCTCGATAGCTCGCGTGTCGATGTGGACGTAGCCGATGCAGGGGCACCGTCGGTGCCGTTGCTGATCTCGCGCGTGCAAAATCTCTCGCTCAGCGTTTCCACGCCGGCAAAGGTTGTAGTGAACGAGCGAACCGGCACCATCGTTCTGGGCGGAGACGTAAAGCTGTCGCCGGTTTCCGTAATTCATGGCAGCCTCTCAATTCAGGTCGTTACCTCTTACGCGGTAGAGCCGATTCCGGGTGCGATGGGACCAGACTGGGCTGGAGCCGCCCAGGGATCTGGCACGGGCGGACGCAACGCGAGTGGCAATGGAGCGCATCAACAGACACAGGGCCGCTCGGAGCAGGGACCATCGGAAAGAGGCCCTGAGGGCGATAGGCTCACCTTCGTGAATCCCACCGCAACGCTGGTTCCCGAGACGAGTGTCAACGTCACCGACCTCCCGGCGCAGACCATGCGGCTCGATGAAGGCGCAAACGTGGAAGAGCTGGTGAACGGGCTACATGCCATCGGAACAACATCCCGCGACGTAATCGCAATCCTGCAGACAATCAAGGCCGAAGGCGGATTGCAGGCCGAATTGGAGGTCCAGTAAATGGCCAGCCCACTCTTTGCCGGTTCCCTTACGGCCTCGGCGCAATCGAGTCTGATGCAGTCGCGCCAGGACCACATCTTGCGTCAGATTCAGCCGGGAGAGGGCAACCAGGCCGATGCCCGGATCGAAAAAGGCGCCAAGGAGTTCGAATCCATGCTTTTAGGCAGTTGGCTTCAGCAGGCCGAGCAGTCGATGGCCACCGTGCCGGGAGCCGAAGACGATGAAGATGCCTCGGGGCGGGAACAGATGATGAGCCTTGGGGTGCAGTCGCTTTCGACCGCACTGGCCTCGTCGGGTGGCATTGGAATTGCTAGCATGATTGCCAAAGCCATGCACAAGGAGGCCGAAAAGGCAGATCCTGGCGCTCCACCGCCCGCCGGCTCTGAAGAAACGGTAAAGATTCATCGGAAAAACTGAGATTTTGATTAAACTTTTGCGACACAGGTGCCGATAGGGACGCAGGTCAATAAGAGGAGTCGATATGAGGATCGATCTATCGCAGGTGACATCGGGACAGGTGTCGAGCGAGCAGGATACAAGAAAAGTGAGCGATCAGCAGCTCGGCGCGTCCGATTTGGAGGGCAGCGTGGATCGCACAACCTTTACGTCGGATTCAAGCTCCGTCGGCTCACTCGTGAGCAAGGCGATGAGTTCGCCGGAGATCCGCCAGGATTTGGTTAGTCAGCTGAAGCAAGCCGTCGGCAGCGGGCAGTACAAGATCGACCCAACTGCAATCGCATCGTCGATGATCGACGAGCATGCCTGAGGGGATTGCATCGGCAGGCTCGCAGGTCCGAAATCAGGGAACGGAAAGCAACAGGAATGATCGAGACTGTCGTTCAGGAGCGGAACCGCAAGCTTGAAGAATACCTTCAGCTCTTGGGTCTGATGGCCTTCGAACTGGACCGGGCCATGCGGGCTATTGTTCAAAACTCGTTGACGGCGCTTGAGGATAGTGTCGCCAATCAGCAGGCCTTCAGCTCCCGGCTTGAAGAACTGGCGCAGGACCTTGGCCGGTCGCCGCAAGATCGCCCGCTCGCTTCCTCACCTCTCACAGACAGCGAATTGAAAGCTCAGATTTTCTCCGCTTCCAGCTCTCTACAGGAATTAAACCGCCGCTATTCGGCGCTCATCAAGCACTCCAGCCATTCGGTCGCCCTGATGGCCTCGCTTTTTAGTTCATTTCAAGGACAAATGCAGGAGGATTCTGGCCCCAGGTTGAGCAAGCACACCTGGTCATGCCAGATTTAGCCAGTATGGGTGGATTGAACACATCGCTTTTGATCGGCACGCAGGCGCTTGAGGCAGCTCAGGGCGCACTCACCGCTACCAGCAACAACATCGCCAACTCAAATACTCCGGGCTATACACGGGAGATCCCGCAATTCGCCGAGAGCGAACAAAGCCAGTCCGGTAACGAGATCATCGGCGGCGGCGTTAGCCTCACCGGGCTCCAAAGCGTCCGCGACGAACTCCTGAATCTGCAGATTCAGAGCCAGACCTCGTTGCAGAGTAGCGTCGATACGCAGTCTTCCAGCCTGCAGCAGATCCAGACATACTTTTCATCGACGGGCACAGACATTGCCAGCGCGCTATCGGCATTTTCGAGCGATCTTACCCAGCTTTCCGCTAGTCCATCCAGCTCGGCTGTCCAGCAGGAAGTCCTCTCCAGCGGCCAGAACCTGGCAAATGCCTTCAATAACACTGCAAGCGGCCTCACCAGCGCGCAATCCAGCGCCGACACTCAAGTCACGCAGACCGTGTCGCAAATCAACTCGCTGACCACGCAGATTGCGCAGCTCAATGGGCAGATATCCCAGCTCACCGCGGATGGACAGAGTGGAGGCACGGTCGAGGATCAACGCGACGAGTTGGTTCAACAGCTCTCGCAGCTTACCGGAATTTCCGTCATGCAGGGCAGCGATGGAGAGACAATCACTACTGGAAACGGTACCCCGCTGGTGATGGGAGACAGCAGTTATTCCCTGCAGACAACCACAGGCAGCGATGGCATGCAGCATGTGCTCGACTCGAACGGAAACGACATTACGTCTTCCATTCAAGGGGGCCAGCTTGGCGGCGCAATCCAGATTCGGGATCAGGTGATCCCGGGTTATCTTGCGCAACTCAACACCCTGGCGAGCCAGTTCGCGGCCAGTTTCAATGCTGCCCAGGCTGAAGGATTCGATTCGAACGGCAACGCCGGCCAGAATTTCTTCAGCGTTCCGGCTACAGGCGCCGCGGCGGGCGTGAGCGTCGCTATCTCCGATCCGTCGCTGATCGCCATTAGTTCCGACGGGTCCGCCGGCAGCAACGGAAACGTTGCAAATCTCTCCGCATCCCTCACCAGCGCTCTTCCGTCCGGCCAGACAGTGTCGCAGGCCTACGCCAACCTCGTCGACCAGGTGGGTACCGCGGCCTCCAATGCCAGCACGCAGTCAACGGCGATCGGTCAAAACCTGTTGCAGTTGACCAATCAGCAAAGTTCCGTCTCTGGAGTGAGCATCGACGAGGAGACTACGAACCTGATCCGTTTTCAGACCGCCTATGAGGCCGCTGCCCGGATTGTGAGCACCATCCAGCAATTAAACACTGACACCATCAACATGATTTCGTAGAGGTATAGACGGCTATGCGCGTGAATCAAAACCTGGTTCCGGATGTCCTTGCCGACCTGCAGCAGACCCAAACGGCGCTCAACACAGCCTTGCAGGAAGTATCGACCGGCAAAAGCGTCAATGTGCCTTCTGACAACCCGGCGGCATCGGCCAGCATGGTGCAGAACACCATCGAAACCAAGGATGTAGACCAGTACACGCAGAATGTCAGCAGTGTTCTCTCCACAGTTCAAAGTGCCGACTCAGCACTCAGCTCCGTAGTGTCGTCGCTTACGACTGCGGTCACCCTCGGCACGGAGGGAGCCAATGGCACGACAAATGCCAGCGACCAACAGGAGGTCGCTACTCAAGTGCAGGGAATCTTGACCAGCGTCGTCTCGGAAGCGAACACGTCGCTTCAAGGATCGTATCTGTTCGGCGGCACGGCGAGTACGGAGGTTCCCTATACGGCGGATTCGACCTCCGCCTCCGGGTACACCTACAACGGCAACAACGGAGTGAACTCCGTAACCGTAGGCGACGATCTTACCGTTCAGTCCAACATTCCAGGCAGCCAGATCTTCTCAAACTCCAGCAACGATGTGTTGGGTTCGCTGAGTTCGCTGGTCACAGCGCTTCAAGGCGGCAACAGCGCCGATATCGAGACGGCCACCAACGCGGTAAACTCCGCGCTGAGCTACGTGAGCCAGCAGCGCGTGATCTATGCCAATGCTGAAACCCAACTGAACTCCCAGGAGAACTATCTCCAACAGGAGACGGTCAGTCTTACATCGCAGGCAACTTCTCTGGTCGGAATCGATACGGCGACGGCAGCCACAGACCTGGCGCAGGCGCAGACCGCCAACAGCGCCGCTCTGGCTGCGGCGGCAAAAGTCTTGCCCACCACACTGCTCGACTACCTGGTTCCCCCGCAGAGTTGAGATACCGCGTCCTCAAGTTGAGGACGGGGTTTCCCGGCAATGAATCCGGTTCAGAATAGTTATTGAGTTCTCGAGTTCATCGATAGGGTGGGCGATGCCCCGCAGTTCGTCCGTACCATTCCGGAAGGTCCCTACGCCGACCAACTTCCGCGTTGCCGCTCTATCTGCGGTGCGGGATAGCCCGGTGGGATCGGAATTACCGGGCGCAAAATTTCGGGCCCCGAAGGTTCATTGCGCAGTTCGATCTGTTGCCAATGTTCCCGCAACTCCAACACGCGATCCATCTGTTGCTCAAGGAGTTTCGCGGACTTCCTGGCCGCAGCTTCAATCAGCTTGCGGCGCATCGATGAATAGAAGGCAATCAGCTCTCGCGCAAGCTCGCCGTCTGTTCCGCGCGCGACCCAGTCTTCCAGGTATCCGATAACCAGTAGCGCGTGACGAGCTTCGCGGCTTCGCCGCTCTATGTCGTTTGCGCGCTGTGCCTCGGCGGCACGCCGCAGATCGCCTGCAAGCGTGTCGAACAGGGCTATCAGCAAGCCCAAGCCGCTGGCCGCTTCCGCCGCGGTTCTACGATATGCCAGATCTGTTCGGTTCATTTCCTGTCTCAACCTTGGCTACTGTTATTCAACCCTAGCTCTTCGTTGATCTGCTGCATCTCCGACGGTAATTCCTGCAGCAGGATCTCAGCCTGGCTATAATCGCTCTGCAATTGGGTCTGCAGCGGCGTGATGTAGTTGGTTTCGAAATTGGTAACGTTGTTTTGGAGATCGGTTATTTCGCTATTGATGCTCTGCAGGTCGAGCGTGAACGCCCCGTCGCTCGGGCTGATAAAGCTGGTGAGTTCCTGATCGAGAGAGTTGGCAAACCCATTCAACGCCGTGCCCTGAAAGAAGTTCTGCACGTCGCTGAAGTTGCTCTGCAGCGTACTCTGCAAGGTGCCGGAATCCACGGTCAGTGTTCCGTCATCTCCCACGCTGATCCCGAGCGAAGTCAGGTTCGGCACGGTCGTGCTTCCCGATGTTGGCGAATAGGTGTAACCCAGCGCCCCGAGCACGTCGCTTTGCAGATTGCGCACTATCGAGTCGCTCGCCAGCGGGCCTTCACTCGTGCCGCTGAACGTGAACTGAGTAGTCAGGTCGTTGACGAGCTGGTTGTAGTCGGTTACAAACTGGTTGATCGCGGTTGTGGCCTGCGATGTATCCGGCGCGACACCGAGAGTCACGGCGACCCCGGGGTCAGCGCTTGCCAGGTCAAGCGTCAGGCCTGAAACCACGCCGGTAACTGTGTTCGACGCACTGGAAATTCCAATGCCATCTACGGTGAGGGAGGCATTGGCGCCGGTTGCGGCCTGCGTAAAGCCAAAACCGGTATTCGAAGTGCTGATTGTGAAGTTTGCCGCGCTCCCGGAGCTATTGGAGACGACCGCCAGCCGCGAGCCTGTGGCGTCGGTGACAACACTTGCGGTGACGCCAAGGTTATCGCTGTTGATCTGGCTCACCACATCGGAGAGGGATTCCGTGCCATCGGTGGTAATGGTTGCCGTGGAGCCGCTTCCGGTGGTGATGGTGAAGCTGCCGGCGGGCAATGCAGTCGAGCTGTCGGCGAATACGCCTGAAGTCCAGGAAGCTGTGGTGGCTAGACTGTTGACGATCACAACATGAGTTCCGGGAGTGCTGCCAGACGCGGCAGAACCGGAGACCACGCTCGAATTCGACGAGGACACGGTTCTGGCCGAGAGGGGACCGGTAAGACTGTTCAAGGCCTGCGCGTCGTTGTCAAGATTCGTGGCATCGGTTTGGAGCGTGTCCAGGGCAGTGATCTGGTTCTGATCGGTCGTTTCCTGATTCTCCCAATTGGTCTCCGGCGCCCTGGCCGCCGTGATCGCTGAGTTCACCGCCGCGGTCACATCGATGCCTGACGACGATGCTCCCGTGGCCGCCTGCAGAATCGAACTCAGGTCGATGGCAGAAGACGACGAGGATGATGACGAAAGCAGTGAATCAAGTGCCGAGACTGAACTCATGACTGTGCCGATTCCTTTTCACTCGATATGCGGCTAACCTCTGTCCCTGCATTCAGGTTTCAAGCCGCAATACACTATCGGCACTTTGAACCGCGAAGTTCAGGCGCACAGCGAAAAAAGTGGCGGCGCCAGCATTGGCGCCGCCAGGTCGGAGGTATGCGTTGGCGAAACTACTGCAGCAGCTTCAGGACAGACTGCTGTGATTGGTTGGACTGCGACAAGGCCGCCATGCCCGTCTGTTCCAGCACGTTGTACTGCGTCATGTTCGCGACCGTCTTGCCCACGTCGGCATTCTGAATGTTGTTGACGGCGCTCTGCAGGTTGGTGACTTCGGTATTCTCTACGTTCTGGCTAGCGGTCAGCTGGTTCACTGACGCGCCAACTGCGCCGCGATCGGCGGCGACCGTGGCGATCGCTGCGGTGATGTTAGTCAATTCTTTGATTGCATCCGCACTGGAAGTCAGATCGCCTGTCAATCCCAGGGTCTTTGCATCGATATCGGAGATCTTCGTATCGGCAAGGGTGGTGCTGCCGCCGGAACTGCCGTCGGTTTCGTACACGGCTGGCGTCGAACCGAAGACGGCCGTTCCGTTGAAGTTGGTCGTGCCGCTGATGTTGGTGATTTCGGTCAGGATCGATTGATATTCCGTATCCAGGGCGGTCGATTGATCGGCTGAGAGGCCGCCATTCGAGGCTTCGGTGGCCAGCGTTACCGCGCGGTTGAGCAACGTGGTGACTTGGGACATTGCGCCATCGGCGGTCTGAAGGACGCCGATGCCGTCTGATGCGTTCGATGAGGACTGGGTGAGGGCTGCAATGTTGGCTTGCAGGCCATTGGCAATCGACAGCCCGGCGGCGTCATCCGCTCCGGAATTGATCCTGAGGCCGGTCGACAGTTGTGTGAGGGAATTCTGCAGATTCGCCTGAGTCGAAGACAGGGCGTTCTCTGCATTCAACGACGAGATGCTATTGAGAATGGTCAGCATGTGATGCTCCTTATATCGATTTCCGCCTGCACCGACCCGGGGTTCATCTGAAGGTCCGGAATCGCTATTTGGAGCAGGTGGTTGTTTGTTACCTGCACTCTATCGGCTTCTGGTTTTCGAGATTCCAGCCTGAAAGCAATAAATTTTGATCGAGACAGTTTGCAACTTTTGTGTCACGAACCTCAAGAGGGGTCTAAATCCAACCGCCTTAGTACCACAGTTGTAGATCGTGGTTGTGGAGGGAGCAGAGGGTTTTAACCTCCTGAAAAATGGCCAAAACGACAGGGCCTTTAGGCCCGGACCGGGGGGCCTGAAGCAAGCACATCTGTAGTACTGGCAAGACTTGTGCTTTCCCACCTTTGCGATTGGAGAAAATTGCAAGGTTGGGGGCGGTGGCCTTTGTATTCTAACCACTAATCGCTAACCACTGCTCTTGGCTACTGCCCAACGTCGCCGAGCTTGTACATGTATTTTATTGCGGATTTATAGATCAGGGTCTTGGTTTTGCCGCGAACCTTGAGCGTGTTGCGGTCGTACCATTCAATGCAGCCATCCACCTGCTCGCCGTCTTCGAGGACGATCACCATGGGGGTCTGCAACTGAATCTGCTTTTGCAGGTAGAAGAGCTCGGCGTGGCGCAGCGGGGCATCCACGTCAGCGATTTGGGCCGGAAAGCGTAAGCGAGCCGGTGCCGTCGAATTGCGCCGGTTGCGGACCTGCGGCCGACCGCCCCTGACGCTCTCGGAGCGAGTTGTGGGCAGAATCGGTGAAAGACCCATAGAGAAGTATCCTTCCTCGGAAAATACAAACGTTGTACCGATCTTTGGCTTTGAAGGCCTTGAGTGCGCCCGCGGGAATCCTTGACAGCTCACCTGATGAGAGCGGAGGGAACTCGCTCAAGCGGAGAAAACTTCGCCTCACTCCACAGGTTACTTAGTTACAAGAATGCACTGACAAGGCTTTCCTGTCGAGTCTCAGCGCGCGCGCAATCGATGGAAGCGCATTTATTCCAACAGATGCCACAGAACTCGTGCAGGTCGCCCTTTCTGCTGAATGGCGGCCTGGTCAGGCCCGGTCAGAAACGGTCAGACACGTTCGAGGCTCACCGCCATGGAGTCCAGGGAGAGCGAGCGGAGCAGGTTGCGCCTCATGCCCTGTTCCACCTGGACGAGGGCGCGGGCGGCTCCATCGATCCAGTCCACGGACAGGCCCTGGGCCAGGTGATCGAGTTCGGCCTCCAGATCGAGGTTGCGGATGAGGGCAGGCGTGCCGGCCACGACCAGCAGAAGATCCTCGATGAGGCTGCCGAGCGCGCGGAGCAGGTTGATGGTCTTCTGCTGGCCGTCGGCGCCGGCGCGGTAGCTCTCCGTGGCGTGGAAGAGCTGGGAGTAGTCTGGCTCCCGAAGAGCAGTGCGCAGCAGGATGAGCGCGTCCTGGCGGCTGGCGAGGTAGACACCCAGATCGATGGTGAGCGCGCGGCCCACGGCGCCTTCTGCCAGGCGGGCGGCGAGGGCGCGGTCTTTCGGCTTCAGTTCCGGGCGGCGTTCGGCCAGCAGGGCCTCGAGATCGGTAGAAGGAATGGCGCCCAGGCGGTGCACCACGGCGCGGGAGCGGATGGTGGGCAGAAGCTCTTGTGGGTTTTCCGTCAGCAGGATCAGTGAGGTGTGTTCGGGCGGCTCTTCGAGGACTTTGAGCAGGCTATTGGCTGCCTCTTTCATGAAGGCCGAAGAAGTAAAGATGGAAAATGAGCGCTTCGATTCGACCGGGGGGCGGTAGTAAGCCACGTGGATAACCTGGCGCACCTGCCCCAGCTTGATCAGCAGTTGCGGCGGGTCGGGGGGAACGATGAGCACGTCGGGATGAGTCTGGATCAGGATGCGGGTTTCTTTCTTGTCGGTCTCGCGGAGGTCGTCACGGGCGGCCACGGCTGCGGCGACCAGCTCGTCGAGATTCGCGGAGTCGCCGATGCGGGCGCAGTTGCGGCAGACACCGCAAAAATCGGGCAGTCCGTCGGTTTCGGTGGGCTGAAGGCAGTTGACGGCCTTGGCCAGCATCAGCGCAAGGGTGTACTTACCTGCGCCCTTAGGTCCGGCAAGGATGAGCGAATGAGGAAATCGCTCGGCGCGGACGGCTTCGCGCAGGTGCGTCACTGTCGCCGTGTTGCCGAGGAAGTCCTGAAAGCCCATGGAATGAGTTTATGGCATCTGGGGAGGGGCCGACGGACTCAGGAATGAATACCGCATCTGAGACCGGGCTACGATCCGAGGACGAGGAGATGGTTTCTGTATTGCGGTCCAGCCATATAAGAAATCGCTCTGTCCAATGTGACCAGAATGCCGTTTTCTTTCACGGCGAGCCCGAGCAGATAGGCGTCGGTGATCTGTTGGTGCCCGAATACCCTCTCGCCAAAGGGCGCGGCGAGGTCCGCCCAGCCTGTTGTAATGGGCCAATAGCGATAGCCGCGACGGTTGGCGAGGTTTGCCAACACCAGAGTTGATTCCTCAACCGAATGCGCACGGACTTTTGGATTCGTCGAGACCCGCAAGAATCCAGCTTCGGAAAAAGCACACAGACCCCAATCAAGACCCTGTGTATCGAACCATTTCATCACCGGCTTGTGGTGTATGTGATCGGGCTCCGTAAGAGCGATCAGCACATTTACATCAAGCAAGTATTTCGGCTTAGCCAAGGTCATCTTCTTCCAGAGCCGCCTTAACCATCTCGGAGGTAATGACTCTGCCCTGAGAGGCAAAGATCAGCAGCCCGTTTGGCGCCCGGACCAGGCGGGGCGAAGCGGAGTCGGAATGCAGCGCTGTGCAGCCCTTGCGAGCCAGTTCGCTCAGGGCTGCGCCAAGCGTGACTCCCCTCCCTCTTGCATAGAGCGTTGCCAGTTGGTAGACGTCTTCGTCAAGGGTGACACTGGTTCTCATAGGGCAATTATGCACCGTTATCCATATTGATGCAATATCATAGTTTGATGCACTTATATTGACTGCGTATCACGGCACAGATGGTGTACCAAAGGGCTCATTCTAAAGGGCGGAAAGAGAGAGTAGATACAAATACCCCACCCCAGATCACTCCAGCGGCCCAAGATTGTCCGCCGGGGACCCCGATTGTCATAAAAACCAAAGCGTGGTCAAGGTCGGCACCCGTGGTCGTTGGTCATCCTTGAGCCGGCCGACCCGTAAGCAGCAGGCGTTCGGCCACGGCTTCGACAATTTGCTCGTGGATTTCGTCGATGGTCAGGTCGCCGGGGATCAGGACTACACGGTCGGGTTCGCGGGCGGCGATTTCGCGGTATTTCTCCCACACACGGCGATGGAAGGCGTCCTGCTCCTGCTCGAAGCGGTTTTCGTTCTTGCCGGTTTGGGCCTCGTCGCGGGTGTTGCGGCGGCGGGCGCGGGCCAGGGAGGCATCGAATGAGGGTAGCAGCAGCAGGGTGAGATCGGGTTGCAGGTTGCGGCAGATCAGGCGGTGCAGTTCCAGGACAACCGCGGTGCCGAGTTCGCGGCCTCCGCCCTGGTAGGCTTCTGTCGAGTCAGTGAAGCGGTCGCAGAGGACAATCTTTCCGGCATCGAGGGCGGGCTGGATGACCTCGAAGATGGCTTGGGCGCGGTCGCCGAACATGAGAGCCGTCTCGGTCATCGGGGCGAGAACCATGGAACTCGCGTCGAGCAGGATCTCGCGAATGCGGTCGCCGATGGGGGTTCCGCCGGGTTGGCGGGTGATGACGGGCTGCACGCCGCGCTTCTCCAGCCAAACCGCCAAACGCTTGATTTGGGTGGTCTTGCCCGAACCGTCAAGCCCTTCGAGAGTGATGAACAGACCGCGCGGCATTGGGCTCAGTTTACCACTTTGGCGAATGGGGGAGACGAGGGTGCTTGAGTTGTGTTAAAAGAGGATAATTTCCCAAATGACCCCGGAGGCCGGCTCGCCGCGGCGGGCGCTCCACAGGAGCCAAATTTGAAACCGAATGTCTTCGTGAAGTCCCTATTCGCCTTTGTTGCGATTGCCTTGCTGCCTTGCGGCCGGCTTTGCGCCCAGAACCTGACCCTGGAAGGGCAGACCGGCGGCTTCCTTACCCCAACCGCGTATGTGGTCTATGGCGAGAAGGGGCACGTTCTTTCTCACCCTGCAGTGGGCTTTCACTTCATCGATGCCGCCACGGTGATCGGCAATATTGAGACTTTTAGCATCACTGAAGCGTTCGCCAACCGGGCCGAGGTGGGCTACACGCGCAGTGTTCATCAGTTTGGAGACCAGCCCACCGCCGCGGCCACACCGCTCGGTCTCAGCAACCTGTGGAACTACTCCGGCATGAACGTCTTTCACGGCAAGGTCGTCGCTTTCAGGGACGGGCAATTCGGCCCCTGGATGCCAGGAATTGCGATCGGCGGCGTGTTCCGCACCAACGACCACTTTGTCTCGGGCGCGGCCAACAAAACGCTGACGGGAACGGACC
>Ga0224555_1000288_pt1 | contig 76107 bp, 59 predicted proteins | sample 714S23034metaG_FD_180687 | JGI IMG/M metagenome (GOLD analysis project Ga0224555, IMG submission 180687) | Peat soil microbial communities from Stordalen Mire, Sweden - 717 S2 30-34 | ecosystem: Environmental > Terrestrial > Soil > Wetlands > Peat | place: Sweden: Norrbotten County, Stordalen... | reverse complement strand
CAGAGAATGAGCATCCCAACCCATTATAACCGTCGATTTTGGCCTCTTTGGGCACGGTCCCCCGTCCTATAGGACGCCCCGAAAGCTAAAAACTCCCTCGGAAACTTCCCTTTTGGGACAAGCTCTAGTTATACGCATACTTATGAGCCAACAACACGAAGTTCTCCGGTTCCGCCGGGAACAACTCCAACGCCAAATCAACGCCGCCCTAGACCTCCTCCAAGGCTCGCTCCACAAAAACCCCTCCCAGCGCGGCTATCTTCTCACCACCAAAGTGGACCAAAAGACCGATGCAGGTGTCACCCATTAGGGCGTTTATCAGTCCTTGATATTTGCACTTTTTTCCTTTTCTTTTAGGAGTTGCGCGACGTAGCCCCAGCGGCCCATCTTCAGGGCTTGCGCCAAACAGTAGGCAACCAATAGCATGGCGTGTGCCACCTATTTCAACGGCACCAGACGAGCTTCTTGGAGTTCACGGCCTTGCAACAATGGCAGGTTCCTCCTTCGCCAGGCTACGGCGGGACGAGGCGCCATCTCATATTTTGCCGGAGCGATTTACCACGTGATGAACCGGGGGCATCGCCGGGAGGCGATCTTTCGCGATGAGCAGGTCCGCCGGATGTTCCTGGCCGCCTTGACCGAGGCCTGCGGCAAGACCCAGTGGCAGATTCAGGCCTATGGCCTGATGCGCCATCATTTTCATTTGGTGCTGGAAACGCCGCAGGCCAACCTGGTGGCCGGGATGAAGTGGTTGCTGGGGGTGACCGAAGCGCGGCGGCGGGAAGACCTGGCGCGGGAATTCAAGCCGGTGGAGCGGGGTTGGTGCCTGGGCAGCGAGGAGTTTCGGCAGGAGCTGCTGGCCTCGGCGGCGGGGTGGATGCGGGCCGGCCACTATGGGGCGGAACGGCGGGAGGCGCAGGAGAGCACCTCTCCCAATGGGTTCAGCGAGGGCGCTGGAACCTGCACGCGAGGCGCGTGCGCTCCCCAAATTAGGACGCCACCATTCAGGTCGCCGGTTCTTCGGTCGAAGGTTCGTTGGGCTTGGATTTGCTCCTCCAAAAGGCGCAATGGAACGCCTTGTGCCGCGCCGGCTAAAATGCCCGGAATGACGCTCCACCACGCCTAATGCCTTTCCACATTCCCACCCAACCGCTTTACAACAGCCGTCCATGGCACTACCTTCATTCTGCCTGGGGAGAAACTAATTATGCCACAGGTGAGTCAACGCGAAATAAAAAATGTAATATTATGGGTGACAAATCTCCGAAATCGAACCAGAAGAAATCCACGCAGAAACAATCCAAAGCCGACAGCGCCGACCAGAAGAAAAAACAGGCCGTGTTCGAGAAGCAGTCCGCCAACAAGAAGAAGTAATCATCAGGCCTTTGCTGTCTCTCCCGAATTGAATACCGAGGGAGACAGGTTTCCATTCTCTCCAATCAGGTCGTGTCGAGGGTTCAGTCCTGACGCCGTGGGCGGCGGCACTGTCCCTGGCTATCCCCTTTTCCCCCGACAACCGATCCACTCGCAGCCACGCGGGACGTTGACCGGCTGGCTTGAGATACAATGGCCTTTCCCAGCCGGAGCCGCGGGCCTATTCTCAGCCGTTGCCATGCGACAGAAAAAGGATGCGCCGGTAATAATGCGGTAACAATCCGATGGCAGTGTGTTGCGCATGAAAATTAAATATTCATTCTGGCCGCGCCGGACAACGAACCTGTTGCGGGCGCTTTTCACCTCCACCCTGCTCGCCACCACCCTCGCGGCGAGGGCCGATTCACCATCCGATACCCTCGAACAGGGAATTTATTCGGAAGAGACCAAGGGCGACCTCGATGCCGCCATGCAGTTGTATCAAAAAGTCATCACCCAGGCCAAGGCCGACCACGCCTCGGCCGCCCAGGCCCAATACCACTTGGGCGTTTGTTATTACAAAATGAAGGATTTCACCGACGCCAACGCCGCCTTTGAAGCCCTGGTGAAGGATTATTCGGACCAGACCAACATGGTCGCCCTGGCCCGCAAATATCTGGCCGGCGCCAAGGCCTTGCAGCCCGCCCCCTGGACCGATGGCGAAGTCATGCGCCTAGATGTCCGGTTGGGCGGCGGATTGAAGGTCGGCGTGGCCGATTACTCGGTCACCGCGGGCGAAACCAACGGGCAGAAAATCTGGCGTTTTAAGTCGCACGTGGATGCCGCCGGCAATCAATCCGTCAGCAGCGTGGAGGTGGATGCCGCCACCCTTAACCCGCTGCACAGCCTCTGGAAACACACCTTGCTGGGCGAGGTTGACACCACTTATTACCCGGACCACGTGGAGATGAGGACCACGGGCAAGGACGAGGTCAAGAAACTGGATTACGAAGGCTCCGTCATTGACAACGAGGAAGCCCTGCAATGGGCCCGTTGCCTGCCCCTGGCCGACGGCTACAAGTCCACCCAGCAGATTATGGCCAGCTTGGGAGCAAAGGTCATCCCGATTCAGTTGGACGTCAGCGGGCCGGAGCAAGTCCAGGTCACCGCCGGCACTTACAATTGCTACAAAGTGGACTTGAACATTGGCCAAACATTCTGGATTTCCACCGATCCCAAGCATTATCTGGTCAAATTCGAAGCGGGCGGCGCGGTGGGCGAATTGAACAGCGTCACGTTGCGCGCTCCCGGCGAAGGGGCCATTTATACCGACACCGCTTTCGGCTTTTCCGTCTCGGCGCCCGCCGGCTGGTCGTTCGACAAGCAGGATTTGGACAAAACGGACCGATCGGCTGTCACCATTATTGATCCGCAGGGTGTCGCCACCTCCAGCCTGTCGGTCTTCGCCAAAAGCTCGTTCAAGGACAAGGAAACCAATTCCGTCCGCAAGGCGATGGAAGAGGGCCTGGTGGAGCAGGCCAAGGCGTTGAAAAACTTCAAAGCGCGCCCCGATAGCTGGCAGAACCTGACGCTGGCAGGCGCCCCCGCCGTCAGTGTCGTGAGCGATTACATCAGCGGCAAAGATACCAATGTGGCCTATCACGTTTGGAGTTTGGATGCGACCAACGCCGTGCATTTTGACGTTTATGCTCACGCCTCGGATTTCGACGCCTTCCGGCCCAAGATTGACGCGGTGATCAATTCCTTCAAGACCCAGTGACGCGCCTCCTTCGCCATCTCTCTCTGAGCGCCAGCCGGCCCGCTTCGGGCTGGCTGACGCTGCTGTTATTGCTGGCGGTGCTGGTGCCTTCGGCCTGCCTGCTGTGGTTCATGCGCCAGGCCATGCGCAACGAAGACCTGGCCATGCGCCAGCAGTTGATGGACGACCTCGCCCAGGCCCGCGACCGCCTCGAAGCCTATTGGCCGGGCGTGACGCGCAAACTCGACACCAACTTGCCCGCCCCCGCCTTGTTTGCCGCCGCCGTCCGCGCCGGCGTGGCGGACAGTGTCGTTTGCTTTGATGCTTCCGGCCAGGTGGCTTATCCCGACGCCGGCCTGCCGCGCGAGCGCGAAACCGAGCTTCCCGTTGCCGAGTCCAATCCTTATGCGACAAACGACACGCAAGCGGCCAGAGCCTTACAAGCACAAATCCGCAGCCTGATGGCTGCGGGGAAAAAGGGCGAAGCCATGGCCGTGGTGACAAATTTCCTGGCCGCGCCCCGTTTCGCGCAAACTTCCGACGCGCAGGGGCGGCGGATTGTGCCCAACGCGGAGTTGCTGGCGTTGGAGGCCGGCGGCCCATCGCCCCCGCTGCGGGAACAATTGCGCGCGCAATTGCTGGATGGCAGCAATGCCATGCCCGCGCCGCAACGGCGGTTCCTCATGCGTCGGCTGCAAGAACTTTTCCCGCAAGAGCCGCCCTTCCCCACGCTGGCGGCGGAAAATCTGGCGGCGGCTTATGTCGCAACGGGGCCGGCTCACCCGGCGGCAACGGTGTTGCGCCCGGCGGCGTTGCCGGGTGTTTGGCAGATCGGCGCCAACAACGGCCGGCTCACGCTGTTGTTTGAAACCGGCGCCTTGCGGAAGTTGCTGGGAACCAATTTCATCCTGGCGCCTCCCGGCCAATCGGCGGGCCAATATGCCGTGGCCGCGGGACCCACCCTGCCCGGCTGGCAAATTGCTCCCTCCGTTCGCCAACAAAGTCTCTTGCAGACCGCCGCCGACGCGCAAAACGCCGCGTATCGTTGGGTGGGCGTGATCGCGCTGGCGGCGGTGGGGGCGCTGGCGCTGCTGGCCGTGCGCCTGATCCGGCGCCAGGCAGCCGTGGCGCAACTGCGCAACGACCTGGTCGCCAACGTCACCCACGAACTCAAAACACCCCTGGCCTCCATGCGCCTGCTGGTGGACACCCTCTTGCGCGCCCCCGTCATTAACCAGGAAACCGCCCGCGAATACCTGCAACTCATCGCCCGGGAAAACCTGCGCCTGAGCCGTCTGATTGACAACTTCCTGGCCTTCTCCCGCATGGAACGGAACAAGCAGGCCTTCGATTTCAGCCCGACCGCCCCCAAGGATATTGTGGACGCCGCCGCCGCCGCCGTGCGCGAGCGCTTTCACTCCCCCGAATGCCGCTTCGAGGCCCGGGCCGCGCCGGATTTGCCGCCCGTCACGGCCGATGCCGGCGCCTTGGTGACGGCGCTGCTGAACCTGCTGGACAACGCCTACAAATACTCCGGCGACCAGAAGGAAATCCTGCTGCGCGCCGGGGCCGCGGACGGGGGCGTGGCCTTCGCCGTGCAGGACAACGGCATCGGCCTGCCCCCGCGCGAAACCCGGCGGATTTTCCGGCGATTTTACCAGGTGGACCCGCGGATGGCGCGGACCGGCGGCGGTTGCGGCCTGGGCTTGAGCATTGTGCAATTCATCGTGAAGGCTCATCATGGAACCGTGCGCGTGGAGAGCGAACCGGGCCGCGGGAGCACTTTTACCATCAGCCTGCCGCCGGCCCGCCCCGCCGACGCGAACGCGCACACTGTATGAATAGCGCCCGCATTCTTATCATTGAGGACGAACCGGCCTTGCTGCGCGGCTTGAAGGATAACTTCGAGACCGAAGGCTACGAAGTCCGCACCGCCCAAAACGGCCAGAAAGGACTCGACTCCCTGCTGGCCGATCCGCCCGACTTGCTGCTGCTGGACTTGATGCTGCCCAAGGTCAACGGCTACGAAATCTGCCGCGCCGCCCGCGCGCGCCAATTGGATTTGCCCATCCTCATGCTCACGGCCAAGGGCCAGGAGGAGGACATCGTGCGCGGCCTGGAGTTGGGGGCCGACGATTATGTCACCAAGCCTTTCAGCATTCGGGAATTGCTGGCGCGGGTCAAGGCCCTGCTCCGCCGCGGCGGCCCCGCCGCCCCCGAACACCGCTTCGGCCAATGCCGCCTCGACTTGACAGCGCACAAACTTTATCGCGCCGAAGAGGAAGTCCCGCTGACGGCCAAGGAATTCCGCCTGCTCGAGTTCTTCGTCCGCCGCGCCGGGCGCGCCCTGACGCGCGACAGCATCCTGGACGCGGTTTGGGGGCAGGAAGTCATCGTGACGGATCGCAGCGTGGACCGCTGCGTCACGACGTTGCGGGCCAAAATCGAGGACGATCCCCGCAACCCGGGCTTGATCCAGACCATTCGCGATATCGGCTACCGTTTTGAGGCGCCACCATGATCGAAGCCCGGCAATTGACCAAGGTTTATCACGACAGGAAACGCGGCCAAATCCGGGCCGTGGACGGCGTCAATTTCCGTTGCGAGCCGGGCCGCATCTTCGGATTGCTGGGCGTCAACGGCGCCGGCAAAACCACCTGCCTGCGGTTGCTGGCGACCATCCTCCGCCCCACCTCCGGCGCCGCCTCCATCAATGGCTTCGACATTTTGACTGAGCCGGAACAAGTGCGCTCCAGCATCGGTTTCCTCTCCACCGCCACCGCGCTTTACGGACGGCTGACGGCCTTCGAGGTGGTGGAGTATTTCGGGCGGTTGCACGGCATGGACGACCGCATCCTGCGCCCGCGCATGGACGCTCTGTTCCAAACGCTGGGCATGAACGAGTTCCGCGACCGCCGTTGCGACAAACTTTCCACCGGCATGAAACAGAAAACTTCCATCGCCCGCACCCTGGTCCACGATCCGCCGGTGATGATCTTTGACGAACCGACGCTGGGCCTGGACGTGCTGACGGCCCGGACGGTGCTGGGCTTTATTCAAGAGTGCGGGCGGCGCGGCAAAACCGTCATCTTCTCCACGCACGCCATGAGCGAGGCGGAGAGGCTGTGCGACTCCATCGCCATCATTCACGGCGGACGCATCCTGGCCGATGGCACGCTGGCCCAACTGCGGAAGCGCGCCGGGGTTGAACACCTGGAGGACATTTTCATCAAAACCGTGGAGGAACAGGCTTGAATCTGCGCCCCATCGCCATCGTCTATCGCAAGGAATTGCGCGACTTGCTGCGCGACTGGCGCGCCATCGTGTCCATCATCATCGTGCCCACGCTGGTCGTGCCCGTCGTTATTCTGGGCGCCATCCACTTCGCCGGCCAGGCGATGAAGGAAGCCCCCAAAAACAATCTGACCATGGAGGGAGCGCCCAAAGTCATGCTGCTGGGCGGCGAAGGTTCCCCGGAAACCGTCGCCGCCCTCCGGCGTTTAAAAAAATTTGATCTGGCGCCCGGCAGCTCCGATTTCACCAACCTTATCTCGAACAAGAAGATTCGCGCGGCGGTGGAAATTCCCAAGGACTTCGACGCGGCGGTGGAGGGAGAACGAAAAACCGCCATTCGCATCTACACTTACGACGGCGAGCCTAAATCCATGCAAACGGCCCAGCAATTGCAGGATTTCTTCCAGCATCGCCGCGAGGAAATGGTCCGCCGCCATCTGCTGGAACGCATGCTCCCGGAAACATTGGCCACGCCCTTTGAAATCCAGCGCGCCAATGTCGCCTCCCCCAAGCAAGTCAGCGGCGCGTTGCTGGGCATGATCCTGCCCTACCTGATGATCGCCATGTGCCTGGCCGGGGCGATTTATCCCGCCATTGACCTGACCGCCGGCGAAAAAGAACGCGGCACCCTGGAAACGCTCTTGTCCAGCCCGACGCCCCGCGCGCATCTGGTGCTGGGCAAGGTATTAGTCGTCTTGACAATTTCCCTGACCACCGCCGCCCTGGCGATTTTCTCCAATGGCCTGGCGCTGGTGCTGGCCCATTCGGGCAAATTGGCCAAAATGCCCCTGGCCCTGGACCCGCTGGCGCTGGCCGGGGCCTGCGTGATGATGATTCCGCTGGCGGTCTTTCTTTCCTCGGTGGCCATCGCCGTGGGACTGTTCGCCCGCAGCGCCAAGGAAGCCGGCACGTATTTGCAGCCCATGCTCCTGCTGGCCATCATCCCGGCCATTGTGGCGGCCCTGCCGGGCGTTGAGTTCAACTACGGCCTGGCATTTATTCCCGTGCTCAACATAAGCCTGCTGTGCAAAGAATTGCTGGCGGGGGCATGGCATTGGGGCCACGTGGCGGCGGTCTTTGGCTCCATGACATTTTACGCCACCCTCGCCGTCGCCGCCGCCGTGGCCCTGTTCAAACGCGAAAGCGTCCTGTTTCGCACTTGAATGAATTTCGCGCCTCCAGAATTGGAAAAGATTCTCCGGGAAACACCGGAATTGCGCCGCGCGTACCTGGTCGGCGGTTGCGTGCGCGACGCCCTGGCAGGACTTCCCCCGGAAAAAGACTTCGATGTCGAGGTCTTCGGCCTTGATTACGAACCTCTCATCGCCGCCCTCTCCCGCTGGGGCAGGACGGATTTGGTGGGGCGCTCTTTCGGAGTGGTCAAACTTTCCACCAGCAGCGGAAACGATTACGATTTCACCCTGCCGCGCAAGGATTCCAAGACCGCCCCCGGCCATAAGGGATTTGACGTCGCGTTTGATCCGGCCATTGAACCGCGCGAGGCGGCGGCGCGGCGCGATTTCACCATCAACTCCATCATGTACGATCCCCGCGCCCGCCAGGTGCTCGATTTTTTCGGCGGCCGGGAGGATTTGCAACGGCGGATACTGCGGCACACCAGCCCGGCCTTTTGCGAAGACCCGTTGCGCGTTCTGCGCGGCATGCAGTTCGCCGGGCGGTTCGAGTTGCGCGCCGCGCCGGAAACGGTGGCAATTTCGCGCCGGATGAAGGGGAGTTACTCCGAATTGGCCGTCGAGCGGGTGCGGGAGGAATGGTTCAAATGGGCTGCGCGCAGCCGCCTGCCCTCGGCCGGCCTTCGCTTTCTGGCCGACACGGAATGGATGGATCATTTCCCGGAGATCAAGGCCATGATCGGCACGCCGCAGGAACCGGAATGGCACCCCGAAGGGGACGTTTTCACGCACACCTGCCACTGTTGCGACGCCCTGGCGCGCCTGCCCGCCTGGCGCGAGGCCAATGCGGAATCCAAAACGGTGTATATGCTGGCGGTCTTGGCGCACGACTTCGGCAAACCGGCCACCACGCAACGCGCCGTCAAGAATGGCCGGGAGCGGATCATCTCGCCCGGCCACGAAGCGGCCGGCTTGGAACCCGCGCGCGTTTTCCTGGAGCGGTTGCGCGCGCCGCTGGCCATTGGGCAACGGGTCCTTCCGCTGGTGCAAAACCATTTGTTCCACCTGGAAACCATCACCGACCGCGCCATTCGGCGTCTGGCCCGCCGTCTGGCGCCCGACAGCATCGAGGGCCTGTGCCTGGTGATGACGGCCGACAGCATGGGCCGTCCGCCGCGTCCGGCGGTGGAGCCGGAGAACGTCAAGACACTTTTAGCGCGCGCGCATGAGTTGGAGGTCCGGCAAAAGCCGCCCGCTCCCATTTTGCGAGGCCGTCATCTGCTGCCGCTGGGAGTGCCGCCCGGCCCGCGGCTGGGGAGCATTCTGGACAAAGCCTACGAAGCGCAACTGGAAGGCGTCTTCGGCAATTTGGAAGGCGCGTTGAGGTGGGTGGAGGAGGAGCTTAAGGATGCCGGCTCTGGGTAAACAAAAAGATGGCAAAGCCTTCCCGGATGGGTATTGTAGCTCAATGAGTGAAGGCGTTGTGATTACCGTGCTTTTAAGCCCGGCCCAGCAAGCCGCGCCAGAGGCAAACGAGAAAGAATAAATCTGTACGATTATGGGCCGTGTCCGACGAGGCGGATATATCATTACCTGGTGGGTTGGCGATCATGAACCGCGCCATGTTCACGTCCGCCTGGCGAACGGCAAACCGCTAGGCCGGGTGAACGTGGAAACTCTCCAAGGCTTGGAAAACTGGACGCCGCCAAAAGGTTTGGTAAATATAATTGTGGATTTAAGAAGCAAAGGCCGAATATGACACCAACATTATCACGACTGAAGAAACCCTTTGGCACCGCCAAAATGGTTGACCTCACCGCCGTCCATTATCTGGCGTGGGAAGACGCCTTCGAGGTGGATTTTGCGGACGGTGTGACTTTTCTCGAACCGCACTCGACCATCCGCAAGGCCAATCGCATTTCTCCAAAGGCGGTGGTTGAGCGCGTGGAGATGGACGGGGAATGTCACGAAGGTTTTTTCGTCCATTACGACAACGGCCAGATTGCGGAAGTTTCGTGGGCGTTCATTCGCGAACTGCCTCCCCAAAAGCCAAAGTAGCCGGCACCAGCACGAAAAAAATCATGAGCACACTGACCATCCAGTTGCCGGAATCGCTGAAAAAGAACATCGAAGACCTCGCGGCGCGCGAGGGATATTCGGTGAGCCAATTCCTGGCCAGCGCCGCCGGGGAGAAACTGGCGGTCATCATGACGATGGATTACCTGCGCCGCGAAGCGGCCGCGGGACGCCGTGAAGATTTTGAAAAGTATCTGGCCGCAGCGCCAGATGTGCCGCCCTTGCCTGGAGATGAATTGTCCTGATTGCATGGCCTCGGCGCCAGATCGAAGCGTTTTGCTTTGAAACTCACACATTGGGCATTGTCCAAAAGTGCTCTGATCCATTTCCCAGCCCGCCAGCCAATGCGTGTTAAGTCACGGAGCGGCCAGGCGGAAGAACCGCTGGCGGCCGACATTGACGGAGAGGTTGATATTGAACCAACCGCCGCTGTTTTGCGGCGGGTTCGTGACCGCAAACCATTGGGCGGGCGGCGCGAGATTTGTGGCGTAGAAGAGAGCGTAGTTGGCGGCCCAATTGGGCCAGGATAACAAAACCGTCTGCTGTGCTCCGTTGAGGCTGGCGTTGATCGAAGGAAGCAAGTCCACGTTTTGAACTTCAAAGGTTTCGATGGTGTTGGCAGGGAAAGCGGCTTGAAACCATTTGCCGCCCGACAGAGTAAAGCTCGACGACGAGTATTCCGTCTGTCCGCTGGTTTGCGTTTTCCAGCAATAGACCGGGCCGGCCGCGTTGGGGAAATTGGAAAGATCGTAGGTCATCGTTTGGGCGGTTCCATAGTTCATCGTCACGATGACCAGATGGCGCAGGGCCTGGTCATAAGCGGCCACCGAGTTGCCGTCGCCGCTCTCGAGGATCGTCATGCCCGGTCGAATATGGCGGGTGTATTGCGCCAGCACGAAATACTTGGGGTTGGCGCTGCCGACCCAAGAGTTGGTTATTGTGGCATTGATCAATCCCCAGCCGATGGCGTCAAAGGGCTGCCAATAGCACCAGCCTGTCGGATGCAACCAGGCAAAGTCCAGGTTCAGGTTGCTGGCCAGCGACAATCCCGTCGGATCATTCTCGCCATACTCGCTGTCCCAAAGTTGCTTGCCGGCAACCGCGGCGTAGAGCAAATCCCGCCGCCCGCCGCCGTATTCATAGCCATGCGTGTCCACGCGGCCGACCTCGGCCTGGACGGCGGCGTCAAAACTCTGCCACGTCGCGGTGGCTTCATCATAGGTGTTTTCATCGGAGGCTGCAACCAGGACGTTCGACAGGCCGCGCTTATCCAATTCGGTTCGAAGATAGCCGATGACGTCCGCCTGCGTGTTGGTGTCGAAGTGGCAGCCTTCCTGGGTGCCTTCCGCAACCCACCAGGTGGCGCTCGGTTCGTTAAAGGCCTCGACCGAATCGAAGGTCACACCCCAATTAGTTCTGGCGTACGCCGCGATGGTGGCCAGATAGACGGCATGTTGGTCGTAATTCCAGGACTGCAAATTATCATCCACGCCGTCGTCGGACCCGGAGGGATTGTGGTTGTCACACATCCACCAGACAGGAGAATCGGAGAACATTTCCAGCAGATTGGCCCCCCGCGCCCGGGCTTTGAGCAGCATGGCGCGCTGGTTGGCGTCGGCGCTCCAGGTCCAACTGCTGGAGGCCGGATCGCTGTTAGACCAATTGATCCAGTAACCCCACATTTGACGGGTGGGAGAAATGTTGGTGGAGACTTTCATGACCGCCCCATCAATGGAGTTGGTCAGGCAGGCCCCGGCATTGTAACGGGCGATATTCAAGCCCAGACCCGGCAGGTTTTCGCCATTCAGCAAGGTGTTATTGGTCGTAAAGACGATGTCCGCCAGATCGTCTCGCTGGCCAAAGACGGCGGCCCACCAGGCAAGGGAGCATCCCCATCCATCCCACACACCCCAGGTTATGTCCGGCTCAGGGGTGACCGTGTACTGCGCCCGCGCGGTCCCCGGGACCACCACCACTGCGCTCAACAGACAAATCCACGCGGTGGCGAAAGGGGGAAGCATCCGCCTCATCCATTGAAACCGATTGTCAGTAAACACAGTGCATTCACCATAGAATCCCCTTCCCCTTCGCGCAATAGGATAATGGGGGCCATGTATTGTTAAATTTGATAATGGTTTTGTCAAAAACGACAATGGACTTCCTCGCGCATGGCTTCTAATCTGGCTCCTCGTTAGCCCAGTGAACTTTCAAACGAAACACGTCTTTGGGCGGCTTGCCGCCGCCAAATAAAAGAAAGGTATTATGCACATCATACCGGAACACCTCCACAACCGTTGCCTAGCTCTGTCAAGGCATTTTACGCGATTCCGAGGACCCCTGCCAAAGAAAGAATCGACAAAAGCCTTCGATCAAATCAAGATAGGGGCATGAGCGCCTCCATAAAAGATGTCCGGCGGCTGCCACGCGTCGCGCTTTTGATTGAAAGCTCAAGGAATTACGGACGCGGCATTTTGCGCGGCATCGCCAAGTATTCGCATCTGCACGGGCCTTGGTCTTGTTTTACGGAGGAACGCGAGTTGCACAGCGGCATTCCCAACTGGCTGAAACAGTGGAAAGGCCACGGAATTATCGCCCGCATCGAGGATCAACGAACCGCCCATGCTCTGTTGCGATTGGGGCATCCGGTGATTGATGTGCTGGGCAACGCCCGCTTCAAGGGCATCCCGACTTTTGATACCGGCGCTCGCGAGGTCGCTCGGCTGGCGGCCGACTTTTTCTTGCAGGGCGGTTTCCGCCATTTCGCCTATTGCGGTTACAGGAACATCCCTTTCTCGGATCGCCGCGCGGCGGCTTTTGTGGATTACCTGGCGGGCCACGGTTATAAAGTCCGCGTCTATTCGCCGCCTCCTTCCATCCGCCAGCCTTCCGATATTCAAGCGGTTGAACGGCGCGGGCTGGACCGTGAACGAGCCATTGCGGCGTGGCTCCGAAATCAACCGCATCCCCTGGCTCTGTTTGCGTGCAACGACGTTTGCGGACAGCAGGTGCTTAATGCCTGCCGCGAGCGCGAAATCAAGGTGCCCGATGAAGTCGCCGTCATGGGCGTGGACAATGACGACGTGCTGTGCAATCTTTGCGAACCGCCCTTGAGCAGCATCGAACCGGACACGGAGCGTCTCGGCGCCGAAGCGGCGGCGCTGCTGGATACGCTGATGGCGGGCAAACGCGCCCAAAGCGATTTGGTGGACGTTCCCCCCTTGAGGGTCGTGGAACGCGCTTCGACCGACATCGTGGCCATCGAGGACCCCATCACGGTGCAAGCGGTGCGCTTCATCCGTTACCACGTTGGCGAAGGCATCAGTGTCAAGGATGTGCTGGCCAGCGTGGGCCGATCTCGAACCGATCTGGAACAGCGATTCCGGCGGTGGCTCAAATGCAGTGTGCGGGTCGAGATCCTCCGCCGGCGCTTGGACCGGGCCTGCTCGCTCTTGCGGCATAGCAACTTGGGATTGGAAGAGATCGCGCACCAGAGCGGCTTCAGCACCGCGGCGCATTTTTGCCGGCTGTTCCAGACCCATTTGCGCACCACCCCCACCGGCTTCCGCCAGGCCGGTGGCGCCAGCCGCCTCCCGGGTTGAACCGAGTGATAAAATTGGCAATTGATTTGTAAGAATTTCAATAGGCTTCCAGCGTCGATTTCGGGTATAAATCCGGCATGCAGGCTAAATCCTTTCGATACGCCATGCGCTTGCGAGATTGTTTCAGCGGGCTATACGGCGAGTCCCGAACGCTCCTGTTAGTCGCGGTGCTCTGTGCAAGCTGGTCTGGCCGCGGGCAAACCAACATTGACCAGAACAACCTGATTCAAAATGGGGGATTCGACGAAGGCGGCACGAACTGGCCGTCGTCCGCCAATGGCGTTTACTTCTACACTACTACCGTTGGTGCAGAAACCGACAGCATCCTTTCCATCGGCTGGTCCAATGGCGACAGTTTCTGGCAGGATACGGGGGCGGTCATTGAGCCGGCGGCGGACTATGTTTTGACGATCCGGGCGGTGGTAGCGCAAAGCCCGTTGACGGGCGTCAATCTGTCGTTTCAAGACGTGACGACCGGCTGGACTGGGCTGACGAATCAGACCTTCGCGTTTCCCGACCAGACGGAGACCTGGCGCATCTTCAGTTTGTATGTTTCCTCGAACCTCCTTTCGGGAAGAGTGGGCGACACCATCGGCGTCGAGGGAGAGATAATCGAATCGCCCTCCAGCCAGGAAGGCTGGCTGTGGGTGGACTGGATGCAGTTGGTGCCCGCCGTTCCGCAGTTCACGCTTCAACCCCAGAACGTCACGAACTACGGCGGGGCGGCTGCCTCCCTCAGCGCCCAAGCTATTGGCGGTGTGACCAATTTCACCGGACCCGGCGCCGGCCTGCAATATCAGTGGTATGAGACCCCGGCGACGCCCCTGGTCGGCGCGACCAATGCGACGCTTTTTTTCGGCTCGTTAAGCAGCACCAATGGCGGCGTGTATTACGTGGTAGTGAACGGCTCCTACGGAAGTTGCCAGAGCAGCAAGGCGACGTTGGTCGTGCTTCCGGCCCCCAGCCCGGCCTCTGCCGTCACGGTCAATCCCGACCAGGTCTTGGTGCAGGACTTCCAAGGGTGGGGCACTTCCCTGTGCTGGTGGGCCAATGTCATTGGCGGCTACTCCAATCGCGACACCTACGCCGACCTGGCTTTCAGCCAGCTCAAGTTGAACATCGTGCGCTACAACATTGGGGGCGGCGAAAACCCGGCCATCACCAACACCGCCTTGGCCGCCAATGCCAGTGCCTGGCGGGCGCAAATGCCGGGCTTCGAACCCACCAACGGCGTCTGGAACTGGAACGCGGACGCCAACCAGCGGTACATCCTGCGGGCGGCTATCGCCCGCGGCGTGGACCACGTCGAAGCTTTTAATAACTCACCCCCCTGGTGGATGACCGTCAGCGGCAGCGTCACTGGCGCGACCAACTCCGGCGGTAACAATCTGCAGACCAATTACGAGCAGTCTTTCGGCCTGTACTTGGCTACCGTGGTCAGCAACCTGACGGTGCTTGATGGCGTCCATTTCGACACCGTCACGCCCATGAACGAGCCTAATGAGGGCTGGTGGGTGTACGGCGGCAGCCAGGAAGGCTGCAACATGAGCACCCTCCAGCAAATCCGGGTGGTCAACGACTTGTGCGCGCAGTTGAACGCCAGCGGACGGACGGCGAGCGTGGCGGCCTGCGACGATTCTTTCGAGGCCGACACGGTGACTTCATTGAGCCAGTATGGCTCGGCGCTCACCAATGTCAGCCGCTTCACCACGCACACCTATAGCGCCAACAACCCAAGCGGTCTGTACAACCTGGCGGTGTCGAACAATAAGCCGCTGTGGGTTACCGAGTACGGGGATGGCGACGCCACAGGGATGACCATGGCCCGGCGCATCCATGATGACCTGACGCAAATGATGCCCAGCGCCTGGGTCTATTGGCAGGTGGTGGACGAAAGCGGCTCCGGTTGGGGCCTGCTGGAGAATCCCGAGCTGGCCAGCACCAACCCGGGTTACTCGACCAATTACACGATCAACCAAAAATTCCATGTCATGGGCCAGTTCAGCGAGTTCATCCGCCCCGGCAGCGAGCTTTTTGAGGTGGGGGACACCAACTCGCTGGCGGCCTACAATCCGGGCACCTCGACCCTGGTCATTGTCACTGTCAACAACACCACCAACAGTGACTACGTCACTTACGGTTTGAGCGGCTTCGGCGGCTTGCCCGCGCAGGCTGCGGTCTATCGCACGTCGGCTTACGAACAGCTCGCGCCGCTGCCACCGCTGGCCGTCAGCAACCGCCAATTCACCTCCTATATCCTTGCCAACTCGGTCACCACCCAGGTCCTGTCCAACGCCGTGCCCGGTGTGTTGAGCCTGACGCAGGACATGACTCCGCTCTGGGCCAACTTGTGCGCGGGCCTGAGCGACCAGTTTGCGGTGCAAGTCAGCGGCGCGGCGCCGATCTCTTACTCCTGGCTGCTGAATGGAACGGCCGTCGCCGGCGCCACCAACGCCGCCTACACCTTTGCCGTGGTTTTGGGCAGCAACACTTACCAATGCCTCATCACCAATTCGCAAGGCTCGGTCAGCAGCAGCGTCGCGACCGTGGTGGGCGTGCCGCCGCCGCAGGATGCCTACTCGGTGGGGCTGATGGCCGACGGGCCGCTGGCCTATTGGCGGCTGAACGAAGCGGCCGGGGCGTCGGTGGCTTGCGACTACATCGGCGGCCATAACGGCACTTATGGGACGAATACAACCAATGGATTGCCAGGCGTTCCCTCGCCGCCTTTTCTGGGGTTCCAAAAAGAACTGGCCGTCGGCATGAACAATACGGTGGGCACGGTGGGCGCGGGCTATGTCAGCACCGCCGGCTTAAACTTAACAACGAACGCCGCCACGTTGCTGTGCTGGGTTTTCCCCTACACCAACCAAGTCAACCCCTCGGGACTGGTGTTCCTCCGCAGCGGCACCAACGTCTTTGGCTCGCAAATCGGCGGGGCTGATGCCCTGGATTACACCTGGGCCAATAACTCTCAGACCTATAACTACGGCTCGGGCCTGATCGTGCCGGCCAACCAGTGGTCAATGGTGGCTTTAACCATCAGTCCCTCGAACGCCATCCTCTACGTCTTCAACATCAATGGCCAGGGCAGCGCCACCAATAATGTCGCCAACCCCCCCGAATCTTTTGCCGGCGGCTTCGCCTTGGGCGCCGACCCGCAAACGTCCACCTTGCCGGAGCGCATCTTCAATGGAAGACTGGATGAAGTGGCGGTGTTCGATTATTCGCTTTCGGCCAGCCAATTGAGCCTGCTTTATACGCTGGCCACCGGCGGCCTGAGCCTGACCATCAAGCCCCTGGGCGGTCAGGTCGTCGTCTCCTGGCCTTGCGGCACGTTGCAGCAGGCCGGTTCCTTGACGGGGCCTTGGACGCGGGTGGCTGCGGCCACTTCTCCCTCCACCAACCCGGCCAGCGCCAGTCAGGCCTTTTACCGCCTGGCCGCGCCAACGCCATGACTTCCCGGAGTGTTATGGGATTTGTCCATGGCGGTGGGAGCCCCAGCCTCGCCAACAGCGGGGCTACGCCCCTCGAAGGGGTGATAAATTTGGGAATCGGTTTGTTAAAATTGACAATTGACATCGGCGGCGTTTGCTGAGAAACATAAGGCCGATGATCCAATGATGGCATGCAGCAAAAGCGCAGACCATTGAGTGCGCAAGTGGCGGCCCGGAAAGAACCGAAGCCATTGCCCTGTGGCACTGGGGGCTGCCATTTGGATTTGTGGCGCAAATAAGCAAAGCAAATAAACAAACATTGCAGGAAGGGCCCCCGCGCGGCCTTCCGCACGAGACAAACACATTACCAAGACTATGAAACACTCCAAGACCTCTTTTCTGGGGCTGCGCCTATTGACGGCGGGCCTTTTATGCTGTGTCGCCCAGAGCGGCCAGACCCAAAACCTGGTGCTGAACCCCAGCTTCGGCACTGAAGTCACGGGCAGCAGTGGCGCCAACTGGACCTCTACTGCCAATGGCACGTACTATTATTACAACACCAGCGCTGGTGTTAACACGAATATCGTTTCGATTGGCTGGACGAGTGGCCTCGGGATATCGCAAAACACCGGAGCCACCATCCAAGCGGGCGCTTCCTACACCTTTACCGTTACGGCGGAACCTGGCACGACCCCGCTTGCCGGTGTGACCCTGGTCTTTAAGGACTTGACTAAGTCGGTCACGATTACGAATGCGACCATCTTGTTTACCAGTCAGGGGGAAGGGCCGGCTTATTGGCAAAACCTCACGATGACCATTCCCTCCAGCCTCTTGACCACCAATGTGGGCGACACGATCGGCATTTCCATCCTTATAGATGGCTCACAATGGTTGTGGATTGCTTATGCTTCACTGACTGAGCAGGGGGGGGTGGAGATGTCGCAATTCCTCTACGACACCAACGGCGCGTCTGTCATGCGCGACAATTACACGGGCGACGAAGGCTGCGGCTTCACGGTGGGCCTCGAGGACGTGATTGTGAACTACTTGGGATTCTTCAGCACCAACTCCATTGATGGACTGGCTATAGATCATACTGTGGGCGTGTACACGGCCAGTGCTATTGCCCCGGCGCTCCTGGGGTCAGTTGATGTGCCGCCCGGCGCCAGCGCTTACTATACCAACGGTTTCTATTGGGTGCAGTTGAACCCGCCGCTGATCCTGGCGGCCAATACGCCTTACGTGGTGGCTGGGTCCGTGGTCATCGGCGACGGGGATTGGTGGTTCGACACATTCGGCGCAAGCACTAACTTTGACACGTATTTTGTCGGCGCCAATGCGGCGGCGAGCGAGTGTATTTACTCCGCCGGAGGCGCGCCCTTATGGCCCTTGCCGTCTTACAGCGCGTTTGGCAGCGCCGAAACTTATGGATTAGCAAACGCTGCCTACATGCCAATGGGCCCGGCGGGGGCAGCGGTGGCGCAGACCAATGTGAACATCTCCGCGGGCTCGACCCTGACGCTCCTTGGATGCGGCGCCGGCCAGGGCCCCATCACCAACGTGTGGTGGAAGGCAGGCTCGCCCAACACAGCGATGCTGACCACGACCAACCCTTACGCTTACCTGGTGATTACCAACGTCCCGATAGCCGACAGCGGCACCTATTATCTCACCTCGAGCAACGCCCTGGGCAGCGCACAGAGCTCCAACGTGACCGTCGTCATTTCAGGTAACCCGGTGGTCATTACCGTGTCGCCGACCAATGTTACCGTCTTTAACAATTATCCAGTGACCTTCTCGATGATGGCCGGCGGCTCGCTGCCGATTTCTTACCAATGGTACGACAACGGCGCTGCCATTCCTGGCGCCACCGCCACCAACTACTCGGTGTTCGTCTCGACCGCCATGAGCGGAAACGTCTATTGCGTGGCCTCCAATTACGTGAATGGTGCGGCTCACACGGCCACCACGAGCAATGCCGTCCTGACGGTGCGGTATAACCTAGCCTATCCGCAGGAATTCCTCCACGGCTTCAATAACAAGCTGGCCAACAATACCTACGGTGGACAGCAAGGCGGGCAATTCGTCACCGGCAATCAGCCGGTGCGGGTGACGCATTTGGGATATTATGCCTGGCCTGGCGCTACAGTCACAAACGGGTCCACCATCACTTGCACTTTGACTAACACCAGCCACTATGTCGGTCTTTACAATGCAAGCGGCTCCCAGCTTTTAGGTTCTGTTCAGATTCCGCAAGGCGGCAACGGCGTCACCAACGGCTATATGTGGCAGCCGCTGGATCCGCCGCTCGTGTTATCCAGCAACACGCAGTATCTATTGGACGCTCAAACGACCACGAGCGGCGATCCTTGGGGAGATACTTATATCATTCCGGACTTGAATTCTTACTTTGCCACGTCCTGCGATGCGATTTATGGCGGCAGCGGTTGGGGGGCAACACCCTACCTGGGCGGCGCCTACGCCGGGCAGATGTACAGCGCGCCCAATATGGCGATTTTGGCCCCAGCCACGCCGGAAGCTTATGCTCTGCCTGAAAGTGGGATCACCACAAATGCCGGCTTCGACGAAACCTTGACCGCCGTTGTGGTTGGCCAGGCGCCGCTGACTATTCAGTGGTACGAAGAGCCAAGCGTTCTATTGACGAATCAGACCAATCTGACGTTGACGCTGACCAACCTCACGGTGGCACAGTCGGGCAGTTACTATGTGATTGCGACGAATCCTGTCACCCAAGCCAGCGCGCAAAGCGAGGACCTGGTCTTGACCGTCAATCCCGACGTCTCTCCCTATACTGTGCAGGACATTACTCCGCAATACCCAGGTATCGTAGTGGGGTCTTCGGTCGCGTTTTCGGCCATTTTCAATGGCTCTACGACCTTCACGTATGGGTGGCAGTTTAACGGCAACCCCGTGGCCAATACCGCCCGTATCAGCGGCGCTAATGGAAACGTGTTGACGATCAGCGACGTTCAAACCAGCGATGCGGGCACCTATCAGCTCTTCGCAACCAACGCCGAAGGCAACGGGCAAAGCAGCCCGGCCACGCTGACGGTGTTGCCGTTCTTGCCATTTAATAACGGCCTTGGTTTCTCGTCCCAAGGCAATACCATCTCCTGGCCCCAAAGCAACATCCTGCAATTGACGGAGGGCATCGGCAGCGAATCCAACAGCGCCTTTTCCTGTGGCCCGCTCTACATTGGAGCTTTCCAGGCCAGCTTCACTTATCAGGTCCTCTACCCCCTCGGCAGCCTCGCCGACGGCGCCACCTTCTGTATCCAGAACGACTCGCGCGGTGCGGCGGCCCTTGGTTACGGCGGTGGCGCACTGGGGGTTAGCGGCGCCAGTGACGCGCCGGGGCCGGGAGGGGTGGCGATTTACCCGAGCGTGGAACTTGAGATGGACATCTACACGGCTGGAGGCGCGGGTGTGTTCGCGTTTGCGACCAATGGCGTGATTGGGCCTTACGTCACGACCACCAACGAGAATCCTTCCCTGGTCCTGACCAACGGCGACCTCATCAGCAACTTCGTAACCTATAATGGCACGACCCTGGCCGTTACGATGACGGATGTGACCCAAGGCTCCTTGAATTACGGCGCCGTGTTTTCCACGAACGAAAACATAAACATCCCGAAAGTCTTGGGAACCAGCGTGGCCTACGTTGGGTTCACCGGGGCGGACGGTGGCACCAGATCGACCCAGCAGATCGGCGACTTCACCTTCGTGCCCCTCGTTCCGCTCACGGCCCAGGCTTCCGGCGCCAACCTCCTGCTCTCCTGGAATGATGCCATCGGCGACTTCATGCTGATGCAAAGCGCCACTCTTGGTTCCACCGCGAAATGGACGCCGGTGGCGGCCGCGCCGACGCTGGTCAATGGAAATACGCTCCAAGTCACTGTCTCGCTGGCGGGGACAAGCTCGTTCTACGAGTTGGTCGCGACCAACTGGCCAAACTTCTAGGTTTCTGGAGTGTGAAAATGTTCGTTCAAAGGCGGCGCGCCGCGCCCAAGAGGGACGGCGCGCCTGCCTTTACGTTAATTGAACTGCTGGTGGTGATCGCGATCATCGCGATCATCGCGGCCATGCTGCTGCCGACATTGGCCTCCTCCAAGGCCAATTCGATACGGATCAAATGCGTCAACAATGAACAGCAATTGGGCGTCGCGTTGATGATGTATGCCGACGACAGCCTTGGCCGCTTCGTAGCTTACACGGAATGGGGCTGTTGGGGCGGGAATCTTGGCTCCGGCCAACCGGCGCAGTTGTATGGCTGGAATCTCCGTGCGGCCTCGCGTCCGATGTACCCCTACGCCAAGAATCCTCAGGTCTATGACTGCCCGGCCGATACAGGAGACACTTTTGACTATCCGACTTGGACGGCGGCGCAAAGTTGCTACAGCGACTGGGGCAACAGTTACCTCATGGCCTTCAGACAATACGGATTGATTGGTGAGAGCACGGGAGCAAACGGACCCTACGGCTGGTCCTATTATGGAATCGAAGCCATCGGGGGCGACTCAAATCCCGGCGAAATCACAGAATCCATGAAACAATCGGAAATGGCGCCCTACGTCGCCACCAAGATTATTCTTATGGATTGGCCCGGCGCGCCAGACCGCACTCTGGACCAAGTTGATGCCTGGCACGCGGCCAAGGGCCGCCCCTACTTCAACCTTCTTTACGGTGACAACCATGTCGCAGCCTACCTGTTCTCAGCCACGAATCGGTACCCCACCACGCCGTGGGGCGCCACGATTGATCCAATGACGCTCGGCTATTGGTAGGAAAATGAGTGAAACCTTGTTTGGTGAAAAGTAGTGGAACGCTTCCTTCCTCAAAAAATGGCGAGGATAAGACCGGGACTCCCCGGCCAACTGCCTGTCTCAGAACGCGTGTCCAGCCGCGGAGGCTTCCGCCCCGGATACGCGTCCTTCAAAAGGGATTGGTCATGCCCGCCAAGGCAGGGTATATTCAGGAAATGCGAGACGTGTCTGTGCGCCAGGAGGAATTGATCCTTCCTACTTATTTGCCCGCCGCCCCATCCCGGCATCCGATGTTCCTGGAGAAACGGGTCTATCAGGGCAGCAGCGGCAAGGTCTATCCCCTGCCCTTCACCGACCGCATCGCGGAAAAGCCGGTGGATCGAAAATGGCAGGCGGTCTGGCTCGAAAACGAATTTCTGCGCGTCCTGATTCTGCCGGAAATCGGCGGGCGCATTCACGCGCTGCAGGACAAGACCAACGGCTACGATCTCATTTACAACCAGCGCGTGATCAAGCCCGCGCTGGTCGGGCTGGCTGGGCCGTGGATTTCCGGCGGCATCGAATTCAATTGGCCGCAGCACCACCGCCCGGCGACGTTCCTGCCGGCCGATTGCGAGGTCGAACGGCACGCGGACGGCTCGGTGACGGTCTGGTGCGGGGATCACGATCCCATGTCCCGCATGAAAGGCATGCACGGCGTTTGCCTGCATCCGGGCCGGGCGCTCCTGGAATTGAAGGTTCGCGCCTACAACCGGACGCCCTTTGTTCAGACTTTTCTTTGGTGGGCCAACGTGGCCACGCGCGTCCACGAGGGCTACCAGAGTTTCTTTCCGCCGGATGTCCGGCACGTGGCCGACCACGCCCGGCGCTCGATGAGCGAGTATCCGCTGGCGCGCGGGTTTTATTATGGAGTCAATTACAAGGAGCGCGGCCGGGCGGGCGTGCCAAAAAACGAAAGGCCGCGCCAGTTCGTTCCGCCGCATGGCCGCGCCGCCGCTTCCGCCGGCATTCCGCCCTACGCGCCGAACGACCTTTCCTTTTACGCCAACATCCCGACCCCGTGCAGCTACATGGGCCTGGGCAGCGGGGAGGATTTCTTTGGCGGCTACGATTACAAGAAACAGGCGGGCATCGTCCACGTCGCCAGCCATCATATTTCGCCCGGCAAAAAGCAGTGGACCTGGGGCAACCACGAGTTCGGTTACGCGTGGGACCGAAATCTGACCGACCCGGACGCCAAGGGCGAATACGCCCCTTATATCGAGATCATGGCCGGGGTCTATACCGACAACCAGCCGGATTTCAGCTTTCTGCAACCCGGCGAGACCAAAACCTGGAGCCAGTTCTGGTATCCGATCCAACAAATCGGCCCGGCGCGCCAGGCCAATCTCGAGGCCGCGATCACCCTCGCGCTGTCGGGGCAAACGGCGCGCCTCGGCGTCTGCGCGACCACCTTGCTCACTTCGGCGCGAGTGGAGTTGCTGGATCAGGACCGTTCTGTTTTTTTGCGCGTCTGCGACCTGGCGCCCGGACAGCCCCTGGTGGCCGAGGTCTCGTTGCGCGAGGGCGTCCGGGAGAAAGACCTTCGCTTGCGCGTCATCTCGGACGACGGACGCGAAGTGATTGCCTGGCAGCCGCCGCCGCGCGCGCGCGCGGACGCGCCCTTGCCGGCGACGGAACCGCCCGCGCCGCGCGACATCGCCAGCGTGGACGAACTTTTCATCACGGGCCTGCACCTCGAACAATACCGCCACGCCACGCGCAGTCCCGCGCCCTATTGGCTCGAAGGCTTGCGGCGCGATCCGATGGATTCCCGATGCCACAACGCGATGGGAATGTGGTGCCTGCGGCGCGGCGAATGCGCGCACAGCGAGGCTCACTTCCGCGCCGCCATCCAACGCCTCACACTTCGGAACGCCAATCCGTCCGACGGCGAAGCTTTCTACAACCTGGGGCAATGTTTGCGCCTGCAGGCGATGCTGGCCAACGACGCGGCCGAGCGGCGGAGCAAGGAGCGGGAAGCTTACGATGCTTTCTACAAAGCGACTTGGAACCAGCCCTGGGTCGCCGCCGCCCGCCACGCGCTGGCGGAAATGGATTGCGCCGGCCAACGCTGGGCGGACGCCCTCCATCATCTCGATCATTCCCTGCGCTACAACACCGACAACACGCGCGCCCGCGATCTCAAGGCGGTGGTCTTGCGGAAACTGGGCGCAGTCGGGGAAAGCGACGCGCTGTCGCGCCAAACCCTGGCGCTGGACCCGCTGGATTGGTGGGCGCGATATTTAACAGGACAGCCCATGCGGTGCGATTTGCAGACGGGCCTCGATATCGCCCATGATTGCGCCCGGGCCGGACTTTACACGGACGCCATTGCGCTCTTGAACCTCTTGCAACCGGCCAGGCGCGACCTGCCCGATCAATCCTGGGGCGCCGAGCCGCTGGTGCAATACACGCTCGGCTGGCTGCACGAGCAGGCCGGCCAGCCCCAAGCCGCCGCCACCCGCTATAAATCGGCCTCCCAATTGCCGCCGGATTACTGCCATCCGGCGCGCCTGGAGGAAATCGCGGTTTTGACCTCGGCCTTGCGCCATAATCCCACCGACGCCCGGGCGCTCTATTATTTGGGCAATTTGCTTTACGACCGCCGCCGCCACGAGGAGGCCGTCCGGCTTTGGGAACGAAGCTCGTCCCTCCAGCCGGACTTCGCCGTCGTCTGGCGCAATCTCGGGGTCGGTTATTTCAACGTGCTGCGCAAGCCGGCCAAGGCGCGGGCGGCCTACAACCGGGCTTTTCGCGCCGATCCGGGCGACGCGCGGGTGTTGTTCGAGCGCGACCAATTGTGGAAACGCTTGCGCGAAAAGCCGGAGAAACGCTTGCGCGAACTGGAGCGGCACGCCGCCCTGGTTTTGCAACGCGACGACCTGAGCGTCGAACTTTGCGCGTTGTATAATCAGACAGGCCGGCATGGCAACGCGCTGGAGCTTCTCGGCTCCCGCCGTTTTCAGCCTTGGGAAGGCGGCGAAGGCGCCGCCCTGGGCCAATACACCCGCGCGCATCTTGCCTTGGGGCGCGCCGCCCTGGCCGGCGGGCAGGCGGCCCAGGCGCGCCGCCATTTTGCAGCCGCCCTGACTGCGCCGGAAAATCTTGGCGAAGCAAAACATTTGCTGGCCAACGACAGCGACGTCCAATTGTGGCTGGGCCGGGCGGCGGCCGCCGCGGGCGACCGCAAAAACGCGCGCGCCTGCTGGGAAGCGGCGGCGAAATTCAAAGGCGATTTTCAGGAAATGAGCGTCCGCGCTTTTTCGGAAATGACGTACTATTCGGCGCTGGCCTGGCAGGAATTAGGCCGGGCTGAAAAAGCGGCCAAGTTGTTGCGCGAACTGCTGGCGTTCGCGCGCAAGCTCGAAACGACGCCCGCAAAAATTGATTATTTCGCCACCAGCCTGCCGACCATGTTGCTCTTTGAGGACGATCTGCAAGATCGGGCGCAAACCCGGGCCTTGTTTCTGCAAGCGCAGGCCTGGCTCGGTTTGGGGCGCACAAGCAACGCGCGCGCGCTGCTGGGAAACGTCCTCCGGCGCGATCCCAACCACCCTCTGGCGGCCGATTTGGCGGCGGAACTGTCAACACCATGATTACAACCCCACAACCACAAAACTCGGAAATCGAAGCGAACTACAACTTCTCCTATATCTGGCTGGTTTCCCTCGTGGCGGCCCTGGGGGGATTGCTTTTCGGATGGGACTGGGTGGTCATTGGCGGCGCCAAACTGTTTTTCGAGAGATACTTTCAACTCAATGACCCGAGGCTGGTCGGTTGGGCCAATAGCTGCGCCCTCGTCGGTTGCCTGGCGGGCGCGCTGGTGGCCGGCGCCTTGAGCGACCGCTGGGGCCGCAAACGGCTGTTGATTCTTTCGGCCTTGCTCTTTGCCGTCACTTCCATCGGCAATGCTCTGGCGCCGACGTTTGCCGTCTTCATTGGCTGGCGGATGTTGGGCGGGGTGGCCATCGGGCTGGCGTCGAACCTTTCGCCCATGTACATCGCCGAGATCGCGCCCGCGCGGCTGCGGGGAAAGCTGGTCTCGGTCAACCAACTGACCATTGTGGTGGGCATCTTGCTGGCGCAATTCATTAACTGTTGGCTCGTGCGCGGCATGCCGCACGGGGCGACCGATGAATTCATCCGCAACTCCTGGTTCGGGCAGAAGGGTTGGCGGTGGATGTTCGGACTGACCGCCGCGCCGTCGCTGCTCTTTTTCGCGGGCATGATGTTCGTGCCGGAAAGTCCGCGCTGGCTGATGAAGAACGGCAAGGCGGACGCCGCCCGGCGCATTCTCAGCGCCGTGGGCGGGCCGCGCTACGCGGAGGCCGCGTCCAGGGAAATCCAGTCCACCCTGACGAGCGAAGAAACCGGGCGGGTGCGATTCAGCGACCTGCTGGCGCCGGGCCTGCGGAAAGTGCTGGTGTTGGGCGTCACGCTGGCGGTCTTTCAACAATGGTGCGGCATCAACGTCATTTTCAATTACGCGGAGGAGATTTTTCGGGCGGCGGGATACGATATTTCCAACGTGTTGCAGAACATCGCCTGGACCGGCTCGGTGAACCTGGTCTTTACTTTTGTGGCCCTGGGCGTGGTGGACCGGGGCGGGCGGCGTCCGTTGATGCTCTTTGGCAGCGCGGCGCTGGGGTTGATTTATTTTGCGCTGGCCTATTGCTATCACACGGGCCTGACCGGGCTGCCGATGCTGGGGCTGGTGCTGGCGGCCATCGCTTGTTACGCGATGTCTCTGGCGCCAGTCACCTGGGTCGTGATTTCGGAGATTTTCCCCAACCGCATCCGCGGCGCGGCCATGGCGGTGGCGGTCAGCGCGCTGTGGCTGGCGTGCTTCATCCTGACCTACACCTTTCCGCTGCTCAACGCAAAACTGGGGCCGGCGGGCACCTTCGGACTTTACGGAACCATTTGCGTCGCGGGCTTTGTTTACATCCGTTTCAACCTGCCTGAAACCAAGGGCAAAACCTTGGAGCAAATCGAACACGCGCTGGTGGATCAAGAAAACCGCCATTGATTTATTCAAAGGGAAAATCCGACGGGCGAAGCCGATCCGCGGCTGTCAATAAAAAACCCCTTCCGTTTCCCGGAAGGGGCCGGCCTTGAATTTGTGTCAATTAGAATTTGTAGATCACGTTGGCCCCGACCATGACTTCGTTCTTTTTGTCGGGCGCGGCGCCGCTGGCCGGAGAACCGCCGCCGCCGAAAGCGTCCACCCCGTCCGCCGCGTGGTCCCAACGGACTTCAAGACGGGTGATGACGTTGTCCCACAGGTCGTACTGGACGGTGCCCGTCAAGGCCAGGACTTTGTCGAATTTCACCGCGTTCGCCTCCGGCGCCGCGCCTCCGATCCCGTCGTTCAGGTAGAGCGCGTCCGTCAAGCCGGGGCCGTTGGCCCATTCCGCCCGGCCGTTGAGGGTCAGTTTTTTGGTCGCCTTATAGGAGACATAGACCGCAAGGGCGCTGACGTAATGCGCTTCCAAGGTGGCTTCCCCGGAATTGATAACGCCCTGCAAGCCGGCCGGCACGGCGACCGTTCCGCCGGGAACATTGCCGACAACATCCAGGTCATGGATGTAATCCCACGAGGCGCCGAAGGTCAGGTCTTTGATGGGCGTGTTGATGGTCGTGCCAACATACCACTCGGTGCGGTCGTGCGCGCCCGAAATGGCGGTGTCGGCGCCTTGTCCGTGGTCAAACCCGCCCACCAGCTTGGATCCCTTGAAGCCGCCCCAACTGTTAGGAGCGGTCAAGGTGATCAACGTCACCACCGCCTTTTTGCTTTCGACCGGATAGGCCCCGGGGTCCGAACGGGAATTAAGCCCTGAGGTGTTGAGGGTATCGGCCACGCCAGCCTGAAGGGTAAGCTCGTCACAGCACTTGTAGCTGCCCAGCAAACCAGTATGTTCAGTCGGTTCGAATGAGTAGCCGTACGAACGGGTGTAGTTCGGGTTCTTGTACGAATCACTGGATTCGTACCCGAGCAGGTTGTCCCAGCGGCCAAGTTGCCAATCCAGCCCGTTGCCAACAGGCATGTTCAACTCCACGTAAGCCTGCCGGATGGGCGCAGCCCCGCCGTCAATGGCATTGGCGTCAGGGCCGTAGCTCAATTCGGCCACGTATCCGGCCGACCATTTGGTTTCGTCCTCCGCCTTGGCGATTTTTACGTCCACGGCATTAAAATTGAAGCCGTCCTGTTTTCCGGTGTTCAAGGCATAGGGCGCCGGATTGGCGTTGCCCGTGCCCGGATTCCAAACAGCCGACGTGTCCACGTAACCACTGATGGTGGTGGCGGAGAGCGCCGTCTGAATGGGAACCAACTGCGGCGTATCCTGCGCGAGAAGCGCCGGTGAAAGGCCGGCCAGCCCCGCGGCGGCCAACCCCAGTGTCCATTTCTCTATTCTCATGTTCCTCCTGCGATTTCTGCTGTGCGTCGAGCGCGTTTAACCATCTTGCGGCGTCCAAACCACTCGGCGCCGCGCCACCAAAAACGGTGCATGGAATCGGACAATATGGAAACCAACCGGGTTTGACAACAGTTTTTGTTCCACAAAAGACATCTTTTTATCTTCATGACACGCAAGTCCCGCGCCGGTTGCGGCCTAAAACACGGCGGGCACTCCTTCCTTCAAAATCCGCACCCGCTCGCTCAAGCCGTTGCTGGCGGCCAATTGCTTCAACCAGCGCGGCGGCTCGTCCATGTCCTCAAACGACAATTTGAAAGTGCCGTAGTGCATCGGCACCAGCCACTTGGCCGCCAGGTCTTTGAAGGCCTTGATCGCTTCGTCCGGCCCCATGTGCATCTTGCGAAAGGTGTCTGGATAATAAGCCCCAATGGGCAGCATGGCGACTTCCGGCGGGCAGACCCGGCCAATTTCCTTGAAACCCGGAAAATAGGCGCTGTCGCCCGCGTGATACAGCCGCCGGCCCTGATGCTCGATGATGAACCCGCCGTATCCCCTGTGAACGTCCCGCAACACCCGCGCCCCCCAATGCTTGGAGGGCGTCAGCGTGACCTTCCAATCCCCGTGCGAGAAACTTTCCCACCAATGCAACTCAATGATCCGTCCGAAGCCAAGATTGGCCGCCAGGTCGCCCATGCCCCAGGGCATGACCGCGATCTTGGGCGAATGCAGCCGCCGCAGCGTCGGGCGGTGAAAATGATCGAAGTGCGCGTGCGTCAGCAGCACCAAATCCGTCGGTGGCAAATCCTGAATTTTGAGTCCCGACCGGCGGATGCGTTTGATGATGAGCAGCCAGTTGGCGAAATTCGGGTCAATCAGCACGTTCAAATCGGTAAACTGCGCCAGAAACGAGGCGTGGCCAATCCAGGTCAGCGCCACCTGGCCATGCGCCAGCTTGGGGAATTTGGGCCGGACATGTTCCCCCACCCGGCGCGTCATCAGCGCCTTCCACACCATTTCGTGAAAGAAGGTGCGGGGATTGAAATGTTTGCCGGGGGTCAAGTCCTTGAACGAGCGCGGCAGCGACGGACGCCGCCGTTTGGCGCTCTTCTGGACGGCCCAGCCGATCTTGCTTTTAGGCATACTTCCAACTCCAAATAAACTTGCTCCTCCACGGGCTATACTCCATGACTGATACCTTCCCCTCTCCCGGCAAAAATTCAAGCCGAAAATAAGCCGCCTCCCGCCCCAGTCGAGCAATCGTATGTGGTAGGATTGCAGACAAAGAAACAGCCGCGAAAAGGCGCAAGAAGCCCAGCGCGGCAACCGCAACCAAAACAAGGATGAAACCGGGGGCGGGCGCGAAGGCAATGGAATGACCGGCAGGGGAATATTCGGCAGAAGAATGGGGAACAGACCATGCCGTGAATTATTCCTCTGCCGATTTCTCATCAACACGTTCAGGCTAGGAAAGGCCGTGGTCAAGGGAATGACTGTCAGGGGAATAATCGTTCAAAGTCTTCTTCCCATTCCTCTGACCATCATTCTGACAAAACCTTCTCCAAAATGAACGACTTTGGACTAATGCACTGCAGAAGGTCTTGTGGTTGCGCGACTTTTGCGCTTTTTCGCGGCTATTCCCCTGGCCTCGCGTGTCGTCTATGCTGCGGATTTCTCAGTAGGGCAATTCCGATTCCACCCGCTGGGGCCGGAGCCAAAGCGGAACTTCGTTCCGCACTCCAAGACGCTTCGCGTGCAACGAGCGCGGCCGATGAGCCGACAGGTTTTGGACTGCGCGCGCGCCAGCGCCGTAGGCGCGAAATCTTTGTAGCCCGGCAACCCAAACCATTCAAAGCTCCGTTCAGGAGCGGCATAGACGCAATGGGAAAGACCGGACTTGGCAAGGGAATGACTGGCAGAGGAATGGGGAAACGAACACAATGTGGCAATGCATGGAACCGACCCCGACACGACCCCGACACGCTCCGTTACGAATATCGAAGAGTTCATCGAAGTCACATCTTAACAAAGAAAGTCGGATTAAGGCGCACTGGATCCTTTTTCCATGATCAGATTCTCAAACAGCGGGTAAGGATGATTAAATCTTGCCCGAAATCGAAGATCGCCAGAAAGGTCCCAATCGAACCATTCACCAACTGCTTTGTCATTAGAAAAGCGCAATATGGATCCCCCATGTTTTCCGTAAAACTGGATTTTTAGGCCATCGAGTTGGCCGTGCTTAACTTGTTGAATATCTAACTGCCAGTCGCTGTAATTTGTTATGGCTACCTTCTTTAAATTGTAATCCTCTCCACGAAGGGTCGGATCGACTTTGTATCTCACCGACATGCCTCCTGTCCCAAAACCTACATCATATCCGTCGCCAGATTTTGTCCGCACGCTGTCCAATACATTCGTGTTAGGAATCCTGTATTTGGACCAAATCTCATGAAGAAAACGCCGCTCGGTAAGAGAGAAAAGGTTCGTGTTTGAAACCGACAGCGCGTACTCCGGTGGACACGGCTGTCGTTTATCCACAATGACCGTAAGATCGGGATGTCCCCCGAACCACGAAAAACCTGGACTTCCGTCACTATTGGTCTTGTCCAAAGGCGATCTTTCGGGACTGTACAAGCCGACATCTTTTGCAAAATCAGCGACCAAACTGTTTGTTTGCCCGAAAATGTTGGCGGCAGTCAGAATTGTGCTCAAACCTAAAATAATGTTACTTAGATTCATGTTATCAATCAATTTACCAGTGTCCTTGGATTCCATATCCAAACCATTCCGGGTTGCAATAGTCCATAGGCCCTGTGTCGTTGGGAAGCGATACCCCTGCGGCAGCGCCAGCTTGAATGACCACATTAACACAGTTATGGTTGAATAAGTCGTATATTTCCGGAGAATCATGAATCATTTTTGTTAAACTTGCGCCGTTAATCACGTTTGGAAAACCGATTTGATACCTTTTAGAGACGCTGAAATAGGCATCGGTTTCTGGATCGCGAAGCATACCGGGCGAAGTGGCGCTCCAGGGATATACGTTACCTACAGGCCCATAGCCGCCAGGGACGGGCGGACCATCATCCGGACTCATGCGGAGGGCGTCCATGCGCCCCAAATCGTCAGGCAAATCATCCACCAGATAGTTTGCGGGGCCGATCTCGGCGCTCAAGTCCCAGCACGGCAAACAAAAAAAATTGCCGGGCAACGGCGCGGCGGTTGGGTTGGCCGCCGAATAGAAGATTCCGATGGGCGGAACAGATCCAGCCGGAATAGGGTCGGTTGCTTCGACGGCGCTCAAATCCACGCTGGCCAGCGTGTTCTGGGCGCGGCCCAAGTTGGACGATATAATTACGATGCACAAGGCCGCGAGCGACTGAGCCAAAGCTCGCGGCACTTGAGAACTGCTCATTTTAAGGACTCCGTTGTTTGGCCGGTTGTTTTCCGCAGAACCTAAAGAGACGCATAAGGCGCACACCCCAGGCTCCCACAGTAGGCAACCAGCCAAGGCGCCTCGCAGAGAAAGCACAAGGCGGCGCCCACTTGGGCGTGCCTTGGCCTGTCTGCGATATACCTTTGAAAATGGCTGGTTTTCCTGTGGCTTGTGTAGCGGCCAACGCTACGCAAATTTAAATTGTAAAAGAACTGTCTCCCTTTTTGAACCCGCCGCCGAGAAATAGCAAGAAATTCCTGGAAATATTTTGCAAGACGCTTCGCGCGCAACGAACGCGGCCGATGAAGCGGCAGGTTTTGGAGTGCGCGCGCGCCAGCGCCGCTTTGTCTCTTGAACAAGCCTCGCGTCCTCAGCGCCCCGCTTGCACGATGTCCCGCACAAAATCCTCGACCGTCCATTTGTTGCCGGGGATGATGTTGCGGATGCGGCCGGCGGGGTCCACCACCACCGTGCGCAAGTTGTGCCCAATGCTGGCGTCTTCGTGCCAGTAATTCTCGCCCATCTGCTCGGCCAGGCCGCCGATCTGATCCTGGTCCCCCGTCAGGAAACTCCAATGGCTTTTGTCGTAGTCGGCGGCCAGGGCGTATTGGGCCAGTCGCGCCGGAGTGTCGCGCGCGGGATCGAAGGAGATGGAGAACAAATGCCAGCGGGCGGGGGCGTTGGTCGTATGTTCCAACTCGCGCTCGGCCTGGCCGAAATTGCCGGTCATGCGCGGGCAATACTCCGGGAACGGGCAGCTTGTGAAAAAAAACGTGAAGGCCAGCACCTGCCCTTTGAACTGGCTCAGGCTGACCGCCTCGCCCAATTCATTGGTGAAATGATAATCGGGCAACCGGTCTCCCTCATCCAGCGGCTCCAGCGCGCGGGAAACGATCATGGCCGGCGGCGGGGCCGGTTGCGGGGCCGGGGCCGCGGGATTGAGTTTGGTGACGGCCTGAATCCATCCCCGGGTGGGCGTGACGGCCAGTTGAAACGAAATGGCATCGCCCGCTTTCAACCCGCGCAGCACGTTGGTGTCCCTGGCCTCAAAGGGCATGGTCATGGCTTCCATGTAGCCAGGAATGGCCTCGTGGCGGATGATGGCGGTCTTGCCGTCCGGCTCCAATTCCTTGATGACCCCTTGGACGGCAAAGACTTGCGCGGGCGGGGAAGGCTGGGAAGTCTTTTGGTTGCAGGCCGTCACCAGGGCGGCCAGGCCAAGCAGGCCCAGGCGCCGGACGGAGGGCGGGCGCAACAAAATACGCCTACAATATCGCAATATCCGGCAGGAGATATTCCGCAAACAAGATTTGATTGTGTGGCGCGCCGTGATACACTGAGCGCACGATTGAAATTCGCCCCAAGGCGAGCAGAAGCAGGACATTTTATATGGCAAAAACATCATTAAATTCAGAAAAATTCGTTTATCTATTTGGCAACAAAAAAGCCGACGGCAACGGCGGCATGAAACCCTTACTGGGCGGCAAAGGCGCCAATCTGGCGGAAATGACCCGCATCGGCCTGCCGGTCCCGCCCGGCTTCACGATCACGACCGAAGTCTGCACTTATTATTACGCGCACAAAAGATCATATCCGAAGGCGCTGTGGCCGCAAGTCAAGGCGGGCGTGGCCAATATGGAAAAGATTCTGGGCAAGACCTTCGGCGACATGGAGAAACCGCTGCTGGTTTCCGTGCGCTCCGGCGCCCGCGATTCCATGCCCGGCATGATGGACACCATCCTCAACCTGGGCCTCAACGACCAAACCATCCTGGCCCTGGAAAAGAACAGCAACAACCCCCGCTTCGCCTGGGACTGCTACCGCCGGTTCATCCAAATGTACGGCGACGTCGTCATGGGCGTGCAAAAGAGCGCCAATGAAGACCATGAACCCTTTGAAACGGTCATTGAGGCCGTCAAGAAAGAATTGTTCCCCAAAGAATCCCACGTGGAAGACACGCGCCTGGACACCGCCGGACTCAAAGAGCTGGTCAAACGTTTCAAAGCCTTGATCAAGGAGCGCGCGGGCCAGGAATTTCCGGCCGATCCGTGGAAGCAGTTGGAAGGCGCCATCGGCGCCGTCTTCGGCTCCTGGATGAATGACCGCGCGATGGTCTATCGCCAGAAATACAACATCCCCACCGAATGGGGAACCGCCGTCAGCGTCCAGTCCATGGTCTTCGGCAACACGGGCGACAACTCCGGTTCCGGCGTCGCCTTTACCCGCGACCCCGCCAGCGGCGAAAAGGTCTTTTACGGCGAATTCCTCATGAACGCCCAGGGCGAGGACGTGGTGGCGGGCGTGCGCACCCCCAAGCCGGTCAAAGAGCTGGCCAGTGTCATGCCGGCGGCCGCCAAGGAATTGGAACAAATCCGCCAGACCTTGGAGAGCCATTTCCGCGACGTGCAAGACTTCGAGTTCACCATCGAGGACGGCAAGGTCTTCATGCTCCAGACCCGCAACGGCAAACGCACCGGCCTGGCCGCCGTGCGCTTCGCCGTCGAAATGGAAAAGGAGAAATTGATCACCTGGGAAGAGGCCGTTCAGCGCGTGCCCGCCGAGCAACTGGACCAGGTGCTGGCGCCCATTTTTGACCGCGCCGCCGTCAAAGCCGCCAAGTGCATTGCCAGAGGTTTGCCCGCCGGTCCCGGCGCGGCCAGCGGCCAGATTTATTTCAACGCCGAGCGCGCCGTCGAAGCCCACCACAAGGGCGAAAAGGTGTTGCTGGTCCGCGTCGAAACTTCCCCCGAGGATTTGCGGGGCATGATCGCCGCCGAAGGCATCCTGACCGCGCGCGGGGGCGTCAGTTCCCACGCGGCCCTGGTGGCGCGGCAGATGGGCAAGGTGTGTGTCTGCGGGGCCGGCGCGCTGCACGTGGATTACGCCGCGCGCACGATGGAAGTGGGCGGCCAGAACTTCAAGGAAGGCGATTACCTCTCCATTGACGGCACCGCCGGGGAAGTGTACGCGGGCGAATTGAAGACCGCGCCCTCGGAAGTGATCCAGGTGATGATCAGCAAGACGCTCGCAGCCAAGGACAGCCACATTTACCAGGATTTCGCGCAATTGATGAAGTGGTGCGACAAAGCCACCCGCATGCACGTGCGCGCCAACGCTGATTCCCCCTCGCAAGTCGCCAACGCCGTCGGTTTCGGCGCGGTGGGCGTGGGCCTCTGCCGCACGGAACACATGTTCTTTGAAGGCAACCGCATTGACGCCATGCGCGAAATGATCCTGGCGGACACCTTGGAAGACCGCAAAAAGGCGCTGGCCAAGCTGCTGCCCTATCAGCGCGACGACTTCGCCGGCATCTTCCGCGAGTTGAAAGGATTGCCGGCCACCATCCGGACGCTGGACCCGCCCTTGCATGAATTCCTGCCGCACGAAGCGGCGGCCCAAAAAGACCTGGCGGCCAAGATGGGCGTGCCGGTGGAAAAGATTATCAAGCGCGTGGCGGATCTGCACGAGTTCAACCCGATGCTGGGCCTGCGAGGCTGCCGTTTGGGCATCGCCTTCCCGGAGATTACCGAGATGCAGACCCGCGCCATCATCGAAGCGGCCATCCTGGTGCAAGAGGAAGGCATCCCCGTCAAGCCGGAGATCATGATCGTGCTCGTCGGCTTCCCCAAGGAACTTCACTTGCAGTTGGAGATCGTCAACAAGACGGCCACCCAGGTGATGGAGGAGAAGAAAGTCAAGGTCAAGTACATGGTGGGCACCATGATTGAAATCCCGCGCGGCGCGCTCATGGCCGGCGAGATCGCCAAGGAGGCCCATTTCTTCAGCTTCGGCACCAACGACCTGACGCAAACCTGCCTCGGCATGAGCCGCGACGATTCGGGCCATTTCCTGCCGCGCTATCAGGAGTTGGAGATTCTCAAGCAGAACCCCTTCGCCACCATTGATCAACTGGGCGTCGGCGAGTTGATCAAGATCGCCGTCGAAAGAGGACGCCAGACCCGGCCCGACATCAAGCTGGGCATCTGCGGCGAACACGGCGGCGACCCGGCCAGCGTGAAATTCTGTCATCGCACCGGGCTGACGTATGTCAGTTGCTCGCCCTTCCGCGTGCCCATTGCCCGCCTGGCGGCGGCGCAGGCGGCGTTGGAGGAAAAGAGCCAGGCCAAGGCCGCCAAGAAATAATTGACGTTAGCGTGACGATTGGGGCCGGCGGATGAAGTTCCGCCGGCCCTTTTTTATAGCCGCCTTTTTGTTGGCCACAAAGGAACACAAGGAACACAAAGATAAAAACTTATTTTTCTTATCCGTGCAATCCGTGCAATCCGTGGTTTAATTTCTTTGGTTGCGGCTGGTAGCGCTGGGCTCTTTGCGTTCCTTGGCGGCTGCTTCAAATGCCCTTTTGAGAATTACTGGCCGGTCACAAACACCAAAATCACCTTGCTGCTCGCGGACTATTTCACGCCGCCCCGGCGGCGTGGGCGTTGAAGAAGCAGCACAGTTCCTCCTCCAACTCGGCGGGGGTGGCCACCAGGCGGGCCATTTCCTCGCGCAGGACTTCGCCGTAACGGTCGCGCAAACTTTGCACCATGTTCTTGACCGCGGTTTCAGCCACGCTCAGGCGCGCGGCCAGATCGGCGTAGGGCACCGCCTTGCCGCCGGCGGCCAGGCAATGCTTGAGGACGGCGAACATCTCGCCCTTGCCCAAATCCTCGTATTCCCGTTTCAGACGGTCATAGACGACGTTGGCCACCGCCAGCGCCCAATTCTGCTCGAAAACCTTTTCCGTCAAGGGCGAGTCGCCGGGCGGCTCCGGCTTGGGCAGATGGCCCTTGCGCGCTTCGTCCACCAGGAAATGGTTCATGGCCGACATCAGGAAGGACCGGAATTTGCCACAGTCCTTCCGCATGTAAGCCAGGGTCTTGTTTTGCAGGAGGCGGGCAAAGAATTCCTGCGTCAGTTCCTTGGCATCTTCCGGCGAATGGCCGCGCAAACGGACGTAAGCATACAAAGGATACCAGTAGGTCTGGCACAGCCGGGCCAGGGCGTCCATCGCCCGCGCTGTGTCCTGCCGCCGCGCTTGCAGCACAACGGTCCATTGATGGGCGGCGCAAGCCTGCCCTGGGGATTCTGGATTCATGGTTCTTTTTGCTTTTTCCCCGCCGTGGCGCCGTTGAAGGCCGCCAGCGTGCGCTGGAAAATAGCCGCGGGAGCCCCGTCCGCCTTGATCAAAATCAAAAGCCCCCGTTGGCGGTAAAACTGGATCAGCGGCAACGTGCTTTCCTGATAAGCACTCATGCGGACGCGGATGGATTCCGGTTGATCATCTTCCCTTTGGTATAGCGCACTTCCGCAACGATCGCAAACATCTTTCTTGAGGGGGGGGGCGCTGACCAGGTGGTAAACCGCCTTGCAGCCCGAACAGGTGCGGCGTCCGCTCAGGCGCTGGACGATCTCCTCAATGGGCAATTCATAATTCACCACCCCGGTCAGGGGCTTCCCCTCGTGATCCAGGATTTTTTCCAGCGCCTCGGCTTGCGCCACGGTGCGCGGGAACCCGTCCAGCAGAAAGCCGCCGGGGCAATTGAGGCATCGGACGCGTTCGCGGACGATGGACAACACGGTGGCGTCCGGCACCAGGCGGCCCGATTTCATGTAGGTCAGGGCTTCGCTCAAGCCGGCGGACCGCTCCTCTTGCTTCAGCGTTTTGGCGGCGCGAAAGACGTCCCCGGTCGAAAGGTGGCACGTCCCCAGACGCTGGCACAGCAAATCGGCCTGCGTCCCTTTGCCGACGCCCGGGGCGCCCAGCAAAACGAGCCGGAATGGGCGGGCGGCCGGCGTCGGGAGGGGTACACATTGGGCCTGGCCGCCTTGAATCCAGGCGACTCGTAAGTTCTTAGTTTCAGTCATAATTTTTCTTAATTTCGGGCACGCCGATGCACACCGGACGGTCCACTCACCAGTCTAATGTGCCACATCCGGCGTGCCTGACAAGGATTGCCGAAAGCTTACCATTTCTTGCCCGCCGGCGGCGGCGCGCCCACCCCAGGCCATGAAACTTGAAACTGCCGGAAAAAAAGTGATTTTGCGTTTTTCACGCACCGCCTTTGCTGTCTAAAATACGGCATGAGCATACTCCATCGTCTTTGCCAGGCTCCGGCCATGCTGTTCCTCCTGGCCGCCTCCGTGCCCGCGGCGGAATCCCCCGAAAAACTATTGTTGACCGAAGGCTGGGAGATTCAATCTTCCGCCACGATCAAGGCGGACGGCGGCGCGATCTCGACAACCGGATTTAAAACGGAGGATTGGCACAAGGCGGCGGCGCCGTCCACGGTGGCCGGGTGTCTGGTGGAGGACAAGGTCTATCCAGACCCGTTTTTCGGCACGAATCTCAGAACCATGCCCGGCATGAGTTACCCGATTGGCGCCAATTTTTCCTCCCGCAAGATGCCGCCCGACAGCCCCTTCCACGTGGCGTGGTGGTACCGCATGGAATTTAACGTCTCGCCCCCCAAGGACGGCCAGGTCTGGCTGAATTTCGAGGGGATCAACTACCGCGCCAATATTTGGGTCAACGGCAAGTTGGTGGCCAACGATCAACAAGTGGCGGGCGCGTATCGGACGTACGAATTCAACATCACTGGCGCGGCCCGCTCCGGCGCGCCTAACGTCCTGGCGGTCGAAGTCTTCCCGCCCGAACCGAACAACCTGGGCCTGACCTGGGTGGACTGGAATCCCGCGCCGCCGGACAAGGACATGGGCTTGTGGCGGGACGTGTATGTGACAACGACCGGCCCGGTCGCCCTGCGCTTTCCGCAAATCGTCACCAAGCTGGACATGCCCGCGCTGGACAAAGCGCGCCTGACCGTTTCCGCCGAGTTGCGCAATGCCGGCCCAAATCCGGCGCGGGCAACGGTGCGGGGCGCGATGGACGGCATCAAGTTCGAGCAAACGGTCCAACTGGCGGCGGGGGAGACGCGGCAGGTGGATTTCACGCCGGACAAATTTCCCCAACTCGCCGTCAGCCAGCCGCGGCTGTGGTGGCCCAGCCAGATCGGGCCGCAAAATCTGTATGACTTGAAGCTGGAGGTGGCGGTGGACGGAGCCATCTCCGATGGCGCCACGGTTCGCTTCGGCATGCGCGAAGCCACTTCGGAATTGAACGAGAAGGGATACCGGGTTTTCAAGATCAACGGACGGCCGGTGCTGGTGCGCGGCGGCGGCTGGGCGCCGGACATGTTCCTGCGGCCCTCGGCGGAACGGGAAAAACAGGAGATCGCCTACGTCAAAGACATGAACCTGAACGCCATCCGCTTCGAGGGCAAAACCGAGAGCGGGCGGTTTCTCGATTTGTGCGATCAGGCCGGCATCATGGTCATCGCCGGCTGGTGCTGCTGCGATTTTTGGGAGAAATGGGCGCAATGGACGGACGCCGATTACGACATCGCCGCCCAATCCTTGCGCGACCAGACGCGGCGCATTCGCAATCATCCGTGCGTCATTACCTGGTGGTACGGCAGCGACAACCCGCCCAACGTGCGGGCGGAGAGGAATTATCTGGATGTGCTCAAGGAAGTTCATTGGCCCAATTCCGCCCAGTCTTCCGCCTCCGGCAAACGATCCAAGGCGGGGGAACCGACGGGCCTCCGCATGACCGGCCCTTACGAGTACGTGCCGCCCGTGTACTGGTACGTGGACACCCGGGCCGGCGGCGCCTACAGCTTCAACACCGAGACCAGCCCCGGCCCGGCCATCCCGCCCATCGAGAGCTTGCGCCGGATGCTGCCGCCGGAGCATTTGTGGCCCGTGAACGATTTCTGGAGCTACCACGCCGGCGGCGGGCCATTCAAACATCTGGACATCTTCACCGAGGCGATGACCCGGCGCCTGGGAGCGCCAACGGGCGTGGAGGATTACGCGCGGAAAGCCCAATTGATGGCCTACGACGGCGAGCGGGCCATGTTCGAGGCCTACGGACGCAACAAGTTCGACTCCACCGGCGTGATCCAATGGATGATGAACAACGCCTGGCCCTCGATGATCTGGCACTTGTACGATTACTACCTGCGTCCGGGCGGCGGCTACTTCGGGGCCAAAAAAGCCTGCGAACCGCTGCACGTTCAGTATTCCTACGACGACCGTACGGTGGTTATTGTCAATAATTACTTTGAGGGGTTTAAAAACTTGAAGGCCGCCGCCCAAATCTTCAATCTCGACGCCACCGAAAAATTCTCGCAGGAAACCAACCTGGACGCCGCGCCCAACAGCAGCGCCCGCGTCTTGACGCTGCCCCTGCCCGGCGATTTGAGTCCAACCTATTTCGTCCGGCTAACATTGCGGGACGCGGCGGGCCGGACCTTGAGCGGGAATTTCTATTGGCTCTCCACCAAGCCCGAAACGCTGGGCGACCCCAAGCTGGATACGGAATGGTACTACAGGCCGACGCGTGACTTCGCCGATTTGACGGCCCTGGGCAAACTGCCGCCGGCGGAGTTGCGCGTGTCGGCTGAATCGGAGAACAAGGGAAAAATCACCCGCGTGCGCCTGGAAAACACGGGCCGCGCGCCGGCCTTCTTTGTGCGCCTCAAAGTCACGGCGGGGGCCGGCGGGGAGGAAATTCTGCCCGTGCTCTGGGAAGACAATTACGTATCGCTCATGCCCGGCGAGCAGCGGGAGATCACCGCCCGCCACGCGCCCGCGCCGCTGCCGGTGGTGGAGGTGGAAGGCTGGAACGCCGCCCGCCAAACCGCCCCCGCGGCCAAGCCGGTTCAGTAAATTTTGGATAGGGCGACGCTTGGCAACAGCCGCGTTGCTGCCAGGGGGCTTCAGGCCGCAAGCCTCCGGGCTTCGTTTAAGGCTGCCTCGAGGGTCAATCGGCCGCTTTTGATGGCCATGCAAGCCCGCAGGAGGTGCAGTTCGGCCAGCATCGCGTCGTAGGGCTCCTCCAGGGTGAAAAGCTTCACGAGTTGCTCCATTTTGTCGGCGGGAATTCCCGCCGAGCGAGCCACGGTCTCATAGTCAAAGTAATACATAAAATTCTTTCATCTCGTTCGTCACGGTAATAATATCCAGCCTGACAATTAAAGATTCCATTTTTGCGCGAAGTTGCAAGTCGTTGAGGCGTGTTGGAGGCTTATCAAAATTTGGCAGCGCGCCACCATCTCTTGTTAAAATAACTGCCTTATTTGCGCCAGGATTCGTTCCAGGACTGGGGCGGGCATGGAGCCGATGCGCCTTATGACCAGTTGGCGATGCAACGCCGCCAGCTTGGCCACTCGCACCAAAGATGGCTTCGGCAGCCCGCAGGCAGGCAAATCGCCCGGCGGAATCAGAAACTCCTCGGCGGATAGATTGGCGGGAATCTGAGAAGTGATCGCTGCCACAAGCACATCCTCGCTCGCGGCATTCAAGGCGTCGGATGAAACGACCAAGGCAGGGCGCTGCTTGGCGCTGCTCAAATCGGTGAAGGGAAAGGGCACCAGAACGATGTCGCCGCGCTTAAAGTTGGTCGTAAATGGCATCTTCGGGATTGTTCCAGAATTCAAAGGCAGGCTCTGCCAACCTGGTCCACGCCAAATCGTCCAGCGAGATCTTCAGATGCCGCGGAAGAATTCGCAGCAACTCGACCTGGTCTTTCACATCCAGCTTGTCAATGGCCGCGCTGATTTCGACGACGCTACTCATTCTCAAAAACTATCGCCCTTCGAGAGCAAATGCAAGCTGCGAACATTGCCATGAAAAGCGTCTTTCCCCTGTTGGGTAACCGCCGTTTTTTTTCGCAACCCCTTCTCATCCGCGTCTATCCGCGTTCATCTGCGGTTCTAACTGCTTTGTCGGCCTCACATCATTCAAAAAATGGTCAAGCTGAAAATCAACGCAAGTTCCTCTCCATCAAGGTAAAAGACGGCCTTAGCCGCGCCCTAAAAAACGTACTGACAGAAAAAAGGAGCCTTTTTTCAGGCCATTTGGCAGAAAAACGGGGAGTCTGCGCTTTAAAAAAACCATTTTTTCTCGTGTTTTTTCGTTTTTGGGGGATTTGCAGCCACGGAAGATATTGAGGCTCAGGACTTTTCGCGGATTTGCCTGCTCCCCAAAAAATCGTGCCTAAAAACCTACCATAGGTTTTTGGGTTTTAGCGGGTTCTGATAATATCGCCGCGTGAACATTGAAAAAGTTCAGCGCGTGCCGCGTCTCGCAGCGTCGGATGCCAGCCGGCGCTGCCACGTCGTGGATTTCACGCGTTGGCGGGCCGGCCATCCGCCGATCCGGTCTCAACCAGCGCTACACCCGCGCCCAATCCAACTTCGATCCGGTCTTGCTCCGGCCCAATCCGGCCTAATCCGACCTAATCCGACCTATGACAAAAAAATAAATCCACGGAATCGAGGGACGCAGCTTTTGAAAAATTTGACTGAATTTGACCAAATATGACCAGTTTTTTTTATTTTTTTTCGCCGCCAGCAGGTTTTTCGCGGCAGATTCAGGCTCAAGTCACGGCCTGACGGAAGTGTCGCTCGGCCCGCTTGGTGTCGCGGTGCTTGCGTCGGCGCGGTAGGGGAGTCATTGTGCAAGGTCAAAAAAGCTCGTGATTGCAACGCGTCCATCATCCACGCGCAGAGGCGTTGGCCTGGCAGGCCTCATCCTCCTGCTGGCAGCCGGGCGGATTTTTGCCTTGGACGACATGGTGTCCAACTATTTCAAGGCCGAAACCACCCAACTCTCAGGCTCCTGGCTGAAGAATGTCCCATCCCTGGCTGATTGGCAAAAGCGGCGCCCTGAGCTTCGCCGGCAAGCGGCCGAGATGATGGGGCTGGACCCGATGCCTGAACGGACGGAATTGAAGCCGGTCATTACCGGAAGACTGGAGGACAAGGATTTCACCGTCGAGAAGCTATATTTCCAATCGCGCCCCCGCCTGTATGTCACGGCCAACCTGTATTTGCCCAAAGGCCTGGAGAAGCCCGCGCCCGCCGTTCTTTACCTGTGCGGCCATGCGCTGGTGGAGACCAACGGGGTCAGTTGCGGCAACAAGACAGCCTACCAGCAGCACGGCATCGGGTTCGCGCGGAACGGGTGCGTTTGCCTTGTTGTTGACACTTTGGACCTTGGGGAAATCCGGGGAACGCACAGAGGAACCTATGGCGAAGGGATGTGGTGGTGGAACGCGCGCGGTTATACTCCCGCCGGGGTGGAGACCTGGGATGCCATGCGCGCGCTGGATTATCTGGCCAGCCGGCCGGAGGTGGACGCGGCGCGCCTCGGGGTGACGGGCCGTTCGGGCGGCGGAGCTTACAGTTGGTTCCTGGCGGCGCTGGACGACCGCGTCCAAGTGATTGCGCCGGTGGCCGGCATGGCCGACCTGCAAAGTTACGCGGTGGAGGGGACAGTGGACCGGCATTGCGACTGCATGTTCCTGGTCAACACCTATCGCTGGGATTATCCGCTGCTGGCGGCGCTGTGCGCGCCACGTCCTGTGTTGCTGGCCAATACGGACGCGGACGAGTATTTTCCGCTTTCCGGCGTGAGGCGGACATACGATGAAGTCAAACAGATTTACCAATTGTATAAGGCGCCGGCGAATTTCGCCCTGGTGATCGGTCGCGGGCCGCATCGTGACACGCCGGAGATGCAGGCGCCGGTGCTGGCCTGGTTCGATCTTCATCTGAAACGGCAGGAGAGCGGGAGCGCCATGGCCGCCGCAAAGATGTTCCCGCCGCAGGCTCTGAGGGTTTTTGACAAAATCCCGCAGGATCAGATCAACACCAGCATCCAGGAGAGTTTTGTGCCGGCGGCGCCCTGCCCCGCGCCGCCCGCGAGCCGGACGGCTTGGCTGGCGTTGCGCGCAGGATGGATGAAAGGGTTGCGGACAAAGTGTTTTGCCGGCTGGCCCGACGATGCCCGGCCGCCGGAGGTTGACCGGCTGTTTTCGGAGGAGTCGGGCGGCCTCCAGTGCGAAATCTATGATGTTCACAGCCAACCGTTCATAAGGCCGCGAATGTGCCTGACGCGCCAGGCTGGAGGCCAAAAGCCGCGCCAGATTGTGCTGCATATTGTGGAGGGTTCCTTTCCCGCCGGAGCCGCCGCCTGGCAAATCATCCGTCGCTTTGGGCCGGCGGGAGAAACGGCCCAGGCCATGTTTGCCCCGCGCGAGGCCGGCCCCCTATCCGAACAAACGCCCTTGCGCCGCCGCTATATGTTGGTGGGGCAGACGCTGGATGGGATGCGGGTTTGGGACATTCGACGGGCGGTGCAGGCCTTGCGCGCCATGAAGGGGTTTGAGGACGTCCCAATATGGCTCGAAGCGCAAGGGAACATGGGAGTCAACGCGCTCTACGCCTCGCTCTTCGAATCAGGCATTGCCGGGCTGGAATTGCGTCAGATGCCTTCGAGCCACCGCGAAGGCCCGGACTATTTGAACGTGCTCAAAATCCTGGACATTCCGCAAGCCGCCGCGATGGCGGCCTCGCGCGGCGCGTTGCGGCTGGGCGTCTCGAAGAAAGAAGGCTGGGGGTTTGTCGAGGCGATGGAAAAATCCCCGGCGGCTGGATTGAGAATCGAATGGATCCCGTAGAGATGCCTGGACTTTATATTTTGGGTTCCCAACCGTCCCGGCAGGTCCGTGGCCAAAGAGCGGAGGCCTCGCTGTCGCCGGTGATATGATTCATGCCGCGGTTGTGGCAGCCGACGATGGCCAGGCGGACCTTGTCATTGGGGCCGGGGGCGGCGCGCCCCGAGCGGGCAAAACTCCAGGCGGCCACACCGGCGGTGAGGGGCGAGGTTTGTTTCAGAAAACTGCGGCGAAAGTGTGCCCATACTGCCGCGCCTCTACATCACAGGCATTCTCACCAACCAAAGCGAATTTGCCTGGCGGGACATCGAATTGGAGTGCCGGTTCCTCGACAGCAACGGGCGATTGGGGGATGCCGCCCATCCGCAACTTTTCCTTACGATTCAGCCTCATGACGACACGGCATTCCGCGCGGTCGTGACTCCAAGCCAAGCTACTAACGACTCCACCTCGTTCAGGGTTTTGGTGAGCCCAGCCCGGAACACCAAGGGCCTTTTTTGATGCCCAGCGCAATATTTTTTGGCACGCTGCTTCCATTCCTCTGACAATCATTCCCCTGACAGCCTCTTCCCAGCAATGCCAGCCTTTCGGGACAGTCGTATAAGCCGAATTATTTCTGGTCCTTGCTGTCTTTTTGATCCTTCGTTTCCGCCGGTTTGTCGGCGGGCTTGGCGGCTGGTTTTTCAGGCTCGTTTTTGGCCTCGGGAGCTTGTTTGGCGCCTTTTAATATGTCCTCCGCCGGAATCAGGATGACGGTCACGTATTCGCTCAGATTGTGCCCGCTGCTTTCGCCGGCGTTGACGGCGCGCATGACAAAGAGGCCCACTATGTCCCCGTTGAGCGCGAAGCATGGCGAGCCTAGCGTGGCCGAACTTGGACTGGTGTCCGGGATGTAAAAGGTGCGCGGCTTCTGAATGACCGCGCCGATGCGCTCGATGGAGGCGGAATAGGCGCGGCCCGCCGCCCGGTTGAGCCGGTTCAACGCAAGGACCGGCTCCAGCACTTCCACGGGGGAGGAATTGCTCAAATTCACCGCCGCCATCGGCGCGGCCGGTTTGGTCTTGGGCCGGATGAAGGCCAGGTCCAGGTCCTTGTCGCGCAGGACGATTTCGGACGGGATTTCCGTGCCGTCGTCAAGCAAAAGTTTTACGTCGTCAACCTGCGTCTCGCCCTTGTACTCCTCGGAGAGGCGATGGTACAGTTCCGAGCGGTCCACCGACGAGAGCGCCAGGACGGTCAAGCCCGACGGGTCAATAACCGTGCCGGTGAGGTCCTGCTTGCTCTCGCTGGAAGCGGAGGAGCGTCCGCCGCCGGAATTCTTGACAACGACCTGCACGGTGACGACCGCATGCTGGTTTTTCTTGAAAATGTCGCGGCCCTTGGCGGCCAGTTCATCGGCGCGGCACGTGGCGGACAGTAACGTCAAGGCCGTTGCCAGCAGGATCAGATTGCGATTCATAAAGATTGGCTCAGGGCCTCAGTGTTTCCAGTTCGGTTCAAATTCCAGGTAGGCGCTGTGGATGCCGCGCGCGACTTTCATCACCACCGACGGCTTTTTGGCCGCGGCGATTTTCTCCATGACCTGGCGCAACGCATCCACGTTGCCCACCGGCTGGCCGTCCACTTCCACCACCAGGTCGCCGGCGTAGAGATTGGCCAATTCAGCCCAACTGCCGGGCTTGACCTCTTCGATCAGCGCCCCTTGCTGATGCTGGTCCCACTGCTCTTCAGCCGAGTCCAAAAACGACACGTTGCGGGCGGTGAACTCGAAGTCGTCGTTGCGGTACTTTTTCATTTCGCGCCGCAGCCGGGGCGAACGCGCCAGCTCGACCGAAATCTTCATCGGCTTCATGTCGCGCAGAACGGAAAGCTCCACCGTTTTGCCGATGTCGTACTGGCGGATCAAACTTTCCAACTCGTCTTCATGCTCCTGCCCCGAAGCCGTCAGTTTTTCCCCGTCCAGCGCCAGAATGAAATCGCCCGGCTTCAGGCCGGCCTTTTCCGCCGTGCTGTCCGGGTAAACCCGCGTCACATAAAAACCCTTCAAATCGGGCCGGCCCAGTTGCCGGGCGATTTCACGGCTGATGACGCGCGTCTCCACCGGCAGCCAGGCTTTGGTCACTTCCAGGCCGGGGTCTTTTTCTTCCTCGATGCCCACCCGCACGACGGCCATATAGCGGGCCGCACGGCGCTCAAAGGTCGCTATCACCGGCGCCGGCTCGGTTTTGCCTTCCGAAAGCTTGCGCGTCTGTTCGGCCAGATCCTCCACCGAGGCGACCGGCGCGCCGTTGATGGCCACCAGGGTATCGCCGCGCTCCAGGGAAGGTTTGGCCTCGCCGGCGGGTCCGCCGGGGCGGACGGAAGTGACCAGCACGCCGTCCAGGTTGGTCCGCTTCATCTCCTTGGCGAGCAGAAAAGAAAAATTGCGCGCCGTCAGGCCCCATTGTTTGAATTCGCGCTGCCGGGGAAAAATCTCCCCGCGCTCGATGGGAACAAGGGAGACGTTGATTTTTTTGCCGTCCCGCTTGACCACCGCCTCCACGGGCCGGCCCACGGGCAGGCTGGAAGCCAGCGCCATGAAATCGGGCATCTGCTCGTCGAAATGCACGTTGACAGGCTTGCCCGCCAGACTCAGGAGCAAATCGCCCGCCTGGAGGCCCGCCCTGGCCGCCGGGGAATCGTCCCACACGCCGGCGATCAGAAGCCCCTTCTCCCCTTCCGATCCCTTGAACAGCCGCTGCGGCTCCAGGCCCAGCCAACTGCGCTGGACTTTGCCGCGGGCCATCAATTGCCGGGCCACCGAATTGACCAGATTGCCGGGAATCGCGCCGGACAAACCGTAGCTGATTTCGTTGATGCCGACGATTTCGCCGCGCAGGTTGACCAGCGGGCCGCCGGAATTGCCGCCGTAAATGGCCGCGTCGTGTCCGATCCAGCGCACCAACGCCCCGACATCCTCGCCGTCCAACTGAAAGCGGCTCCCCTCGCCCCAAAAGTGCGGCAGAACCATTTCCGTGTTGCTGACGATGCCCAAGGTGACGGATTGTGAGAGCGCCATCGGGCTGCCCATAGCCAAAACGGAATCCCCCACGCGCAACGCCGAGGAATCGCCGAAACTGGCCGGGGTGAAAACGCGCGGCTTTTCCGGTTTGAGTTTGAGCACCGAAATATCGGTCAACGGGTCGGTGCCGATCAATTCCGCCTCGATTTCCTCCCGGTTCCACAACGTGCAAAACATGCGGGCGGCGTGGCCGGCGACGTGATGGTTGGTGACGAGGTAGCCGTCCTTGGTGATGATGACGCCGCTGCCGACGGCCTGCATTTTAACTTCGCGCCCCTCCCGGAACTCGGTCGAGACAACACGGATGCGCACCAGAGCGCGGCGCACCTTGTCATTGGCGGCGTCAATCTGGGCGCGCATGGCCGAGAGCGGCGGCTCCTTGGCGCCGTGGCCGGCCGAGGCCGACACGAGCAACACCAGCCCCGCCACCGCCGCTGTGGCGCCCCCCCTGGACATACGCCTGAAAAGCATGGCGATGTTATAAATGAAATTCTTCATCCTTCAATCATAATTCCAATGCTCATTTTTCCAGTTGCTTTTGCCGGCTGAATGTTGTTCCGTGCTGCCGTGCCTGGCCGATTCTGCAAATACTGGCTTCCTCTGATGCTCTGGATGGCCTTCATTTTCACCGCCTCCACCCAGCTCGGAGCGCCCAACAATACCTCGTACTTCTTCCGTCCGATCATGCACTGGCTTTTTCCGGGCATGCCGGAGGATACGCTCGAACATATCCACCACATCGTCCGCAAGACGGGGCATTTTGTGGAGTACGCCATGCTGGGCGCGCTGTCCTGGCGGGCGGTTCATTTTGACCGGGCTTTCGCCTCGTTTACGCCACGCCGGCATTTCTGGTTCGCGCTGTTGTTCTGCCTGTTTTACGCCTCGACGGACGAGTTTCACCAAAGTTTTGTCCCCACCCGCCAGCCGGCCGTGCTGGATGTCCTGCTGGACACTTGCGGCTCGGCAACCGCCTTGCTGGCGATTTGGGCCGCACGCAAGCGGCGCGCCGCCGCTTGACGTTATGAAACGTCCCCTGCTGCCGGTGGGGTTGCTGATGATCGGAGGCATTTTGTGCGGCCAATGCGCCCGCCCTGCCCTGCCGCTGCTGTTCGGAGCGTCCTTCGCGCTCGCGGCCGCCGCGCTGGCCTGGAAGGGCGGCCGCGCCTGGCTGCTGGCCCCGCTCCTGTTCTTGCTGGGATGGACCGACGCCTGCTGGCATGACGCCATTCTGTCGCGCCACGATTTGCGGTTGCTCTTCGGCGAGCAGCCGCAGTTGGTGACGTTGCGCGGCATCGTTCAGGCGCCGCCTTCCCAGCGCATTTTCCAGCGGGACCAGCGGGAGTTCTGGCATTCCAGCGCGCTGTTGGAAGTGAGTGAAATTCTCTCCAATGGCGTCTGGCAGCCGGCCGCGGGGAAGGTGGCGGCGGGAACTCCGGGCATTCTGCCAGCCAGCGTTTTCGAGGGCCAAATGGTGGAGGTGGCGGGCCTGCTGCAGCCGCCGCGCGGCCCCCGCGCCGCGGGCATGTTTGACGCGCGCGCGTTTTACAGGCGGGAGGGTGTCTTTTTCCAATTGCAGACCTCCGGGCCGGGCGACTGGCAAACGCCGGCGGCGGCTTTGCCGCTGGCGGAACGATTCCGTCAATGGGCCAGGCAAACCCTGGCCCTGGGCCTGCCCGGGGAGGACGAATCGCTGCGCCTGACCTGGACTCTTTTGCTTGACTGGAAGGCGCCGCTGACCGGGTCGGTGGAGGAACCTTTCCTGCGCGCGGGCACCTATCACATTTTTGCCGTGGACGGCCTGCGCATCGGGTTGCTGGCCGCCCTGGGCGTCGGATTGCTGCGCCTGCTGCAACTGCCCCGCGCGTGGTGCGGCGCGCTGACGCTGCCGGCGCTGTGGTTTTACGCCGGGCTGACCGGCTGGCCAGCCTCGGCGGTGCGGGCCGCGATCATGGCCAGCGTGCTGATTCTCGGCTGGGCCTGCCGGCGTCCCGTGGATTTGATCAACTCCCTTTTCGCGGCGGCCATCCTGGTGCTGCTGTGGAACCCGGCGCAACTTTTTCAACCCGGCTTTCAACTGTCGTTTCTGGTGGTCTTGTGCATCGGCGTGATCCTGCCGCCGGTGCGACAGACGTTGCGCGGCTGGTTGTTCAAGGGCGATCCATTTTTGCCCGGCGCTTTGCAACCGCGTTGGCCCGGCTGGCTTTACGACTCGGCCGCCTTTGCCGTGGACACGCTGGCCGTGTCGGTGGCGGCGTGGATTGGCTCCATTCCGCTGGCGGCGTATTACTTTCACCTCTTCACGCCGGTCAGCGTCCCGGCCAACTGCGTGGTGGTGCCGGCGACGGCGCTGGCGCTGATGAGCGGCATGGGCAGCCTGCTGACCGGCGCGTGGCTGCCCGGCCTGGCTGGTCTGTTCAACAACACGACGTGGGCCTTGATGAATTTTATTATATGGTTCAGCCGTTGCGCCGCGCATTGGCCGGGCGGCAACTTCAATGTCGCCGCCCCGCCGGCGGGGGCGTGTGTTTTCTATTATGCGGTGCTGCTGCTGCCGGGCACCGGCTGGCTTTTCCGTTCACGCCACAAATGGGCCGTCGCCGCCGCGCTGCTGGCCGTTGCCTTGGGCGGGGCTGTTCACGCGGCGTCCGGCCGGCGGCCCGCGCGGCTTGACATTCTGCCCTTGAACGGCGTGCCGGTCGTGTTCGCGTCCGCCCCCGGGCTGGAGGGCAAGTTTCTAGTTGACTGCGGCAATGAGCAGTCGGCCCGCGAATGGCTCAAGCCGTTTCTGTGCGCCCAGGGAGTCAACCGGCTGGCCGGCCTGTGCCTGGCCGTTGGACGGCTGGAGTATTTCGGCGGGGCCAGATTCATTCTGGAAAATTTTCCGGCGGCGGGGATTTACACCGGCGCGGCGCAAGACCGCTCGACGGCCTTTCGCGACTTGACACGGGAATTGCGCCAGGCCAAGGGCTGGCAGGCGGTGAAGGACGGCGACCCTATTGCCGGCTGGGCCGTGCTGCATCCCGGCCCGGCGGATCAGTTCGCGCAAGCGGACGACAACGCGGTGGTGTTGCGGCGGGAGTTCAACGGCCATTCCGTTTTGTTGCTGCCCGCCCTGGGCCGCGACGGCCAGGATGCGCTAATGCGGCGGCACCCGGACTTGCGGGCGGAATTTGTCATCGCCGGCCTGCCGGCGCGGGACGAACCGCTGTGCGAACCGTTGCTGGACTTGGTGCGTCCGAGGGTCATCGTGATCGCCGACGCCAGGTATCCCGCCACGCGCCGCGCCCCGGCCAGACTGCGCCAAAGGCTGGCGCGGCGCGGCGCGCGGGTGGTTTATGGACGCGACAACGGGGCGCTGACGCTGGAATTGGCCCCCGGCGGCTGGAGCCTCCTGACGGCGGACGGCCAGCCCGCCGTGGACGCGGCGGCGGTGCAAGATGAAGAGACGCCTTAAGCATATCAACTGAAAACCGCCCTCCTCTTTTGGTTGTGTCGCCTCCGCTTGTCCGCTATAATACCGGGCATGAATCCAGACATCCGCTGGAAACAACGGTTTCAGAATTTTGATCGGGGCTTTGTGCTCCTTCGGGATGCGCTGGCGCGCGAGCCGGAGAGCCTTTCCATGTTGGAAAAGGAAGGAGTGATTCAGCGCTTTGAATACACTTTTGAACTGGCTTGGAAAACGCTCAAAGATTACCTCGAAGAAAGCGGGTTGGTCATCACTCCGATCACGCCGCGCCAAGTCATCAAGGAAGCTTTTGCCGCCAAGGTGATCTCCGATGGCGTCGTGTGGGTGAACATGCTGGATCATCGCAACCTCCTTTCCCATACTTACGACTCTTCCGTTTTCGAACAGGCCGTCGAGGCCATTAAGGACCATTATCTGCCAGCCATGACCAAGTTGCATGAATTCTTCATGGAGAAAAGCGCCGAATGAACGCCCCCCGCCTCAAACCCGATGAACTTGCCCTGTTGCGGCGGGTGTTTGACAGGCATCCGGAAATCAAGACCGTGAAACTGTTCGGCTCGCGCGCCAAGGGCACCCACGCGCCTTCTTCCGACATTGACCTCGCGCTTTGGGGCGAGGTGGATGCCCTGCGCGCCGAAGCCATCGCAGCCGAATTGGACGAATTGCCGACAGCTTACAAGTTTGACGTCAAACCGTTTCACCTCATCAAGCTGATCCCGTTGCGCGAACACATCGAACGCGTCGGCATCACCGTTTACCCGCAGGAAAAGGAGCGCTGATTCAGCCGCCGCGCCGAGGCCGGGAAACGCCGGCATGGACAATGAAAGGGCGCGGCGCTACCATGCCCCCATGCGCGAAGAATCAGTGCAATTCCTGGAAAAACTGGTCAACACTCCCAGCCCTTCGGGGCACGAAGCCCGCGGCCAGCGGGTCTGGCTCGATTATGTCTCCCCGTTCGCCGACGAAACATTCAGCGACGCCTACGGCAATACCGTGGCCATCTTGAACAAGGGCGGCTCGCCCCGCCTGATGCTGGCGGCGCACGCGGACGAGATTTCGATGGTCGTCAATTATATTAACGAGCAGGGCTTCGTTTACGTCCGCAAAATGGGGGGCGTGGACCCCGCCATCACCAAGGCCCAGCGCGTCCTCATTCACAGCAAGGACGGCCCCGTCAAAGGCGTCGTCGGCAACGTCGCCCCGCACCTGACCAAGAGCGATCCCGACCGCAAACCGCCCAAGATGGAAGATTTGTTTATTGACATCGGCGCGGCGGATCGCAAGGAGGCCCAAGGCTTGATTCGCGTGGGCGACCCGATCACGTTGAACGATTCCTTTGAACTGTTGCGCGGCGACCTGGCCGTGGCGCGCGCGTTTGACAACCGCATCGGCACGTTCGCCGTGGCCGAGACGCTGCGGCAATTGAGCGGGGAAAGGAGGAAACTCAACGCGGAAATCCTGGCCGTGTCCAACATCATGGAGGAAACGGGGTTGCTGGGCGCGCGGCAGATCGCCTACACGCTCAAGCCCGACGCCGCCCTGGTGGTGGACGTGACGCACGCGACCGATTATCCCACCGTCAGCCAGCAGCAGCATGGGGACGTGCGGGTGGGCCGGGGGCCGACGTTGACCCACGGCGGCTGCAATCATCCCGCCGTGGTGGCGCGCCTGGAAGCGGTGGCCAAGGCGCGCAAGATCAAGCTGCAGCACGAGGCCTCTTCCAACAACACCGGCACCGACACGGACGTGATTTTCTGGACGCGCGGCGGCATCCCCAGCGCGCTCATCAGCCTGCCCGATCGTTACATGCACTCGCCGGTGGAAGTGGTGAGCTTGAAAGACCTGAAGCAAATTCCTCAATTGATGGCCGCCTTCGCCTGTTCCCTCAAGAAAGGCGAGGAATTCAAGGTCAAAATCTAGCCTTTGACTTGCCCGAATCATTAGCTTCGAGTAGCCGCGTTGAAATGCCATTCCAACACGCCTGCCGAGTAATCCGCAATTTCCGAAAAGAATTGGCAGGAGAATAAGAGGCAGGGGAATGACTTCAAAATGTTGTCTTTTGCCCATTCCCCATTCCTCTGCCTCTTATTCCTCTGCCAATCATTCGCTTGCCTTTCCCCTGGCACACGTCTTCGCTTTGGTGGCGGCTTCGCGGCGCTGGGCTTCTTGCACCTTTTCGCGGCTATTTCTTTGTCTTCTCGCTTGAAGATTTTCCAGATTTAAGTTTGATGCCAGTCCGGTTCCCGGTTATCATCGTGTCAAATCGCAAAGAACTGAGCGCGATCAGCAACCAATTCACCATTATGAATCGCATCGGAAGAACATGGGCCATCCTTTTGGGTTTTCTGTCATTGGCCGCGCCGGCAGCGGTGCAGGCCCAGGACACGCAAGACTACGATTACGTAACAAATGCCGACAATACTGTCACCATCATCAGTTACAACGGGCTTGGCGGTGATGTGGCCATTCCAACGAACATCAACAGCCTGCCTGTCACCAGCATCGGGGAGGAGGCGTTCGAGAACGACACCAACCTGGCCAACGTCACGATCCCCGACAGCGTCACCAGCATCGGGGACTGGGCGTTCGGGTACTGCTATGGCCTGACCAACGTGACATTCTTCGACGGCATCGTCAGCATCGGGGATTTTGCGTTTTATTCCTGCTCCAGCCTGGTCAACGCCGCGATTCCCGACAGCGTCACCAGCATCGGGGACTGGGCGTTCTCTGCCACCGACCTGACCAACGTCATCATTCCCGACAGCGTCACCAACATCGGGGGGGAGGCGTTCTCTTATTGCGCCAGCCTGGCAGCCATCACGGTGGATGCGGACAATGCGTTCTATGGCAGCACGAACGGAGTGTTGTTTGACGAGAGCCAAACCACGCTCATTGAATTTCCGGGCGGCATGGGCGGAAATTACACAATCCCCGCCGGCGTGACCAACATCGGGGACTGGGCGTTCGCATTGTGCTTCAACCTGGTCGGCGTCACGATCCCCGCCGGTGTCACCAGCATCGGAGCGGATGCGTTCTGGAACTGCTACGGGCTGACCAACATTGCGATCCCCGCCGGCGTCACCAACATCGGGGAGGATGCGTTCTCGTTCTGCTACGGCTTGGCGGCCATCACGGTGGATGCGGACAATGCGTTCTATGGCAGCACGAACGGAGTGTTGTTCGACAAGAGCCAAAGCACACTCATTCAGTATCCTTTGGGCGGCGCGGGCGGAAGTTACGCGATTCCCGGCAGTGTCACCCACCTCGGGGACGATGCGTTCGCCGGCGCCTTTCTGACCAACATTATGATCCCGGCCACCGTCACCAGCATCGGAGATTATGTGTTCTGGAACTGCCACAGCCTGACCGGCATCGCCATCCCCGCCAGCGTCACCAGCATCTCAGAGGGGTCGTTCGCTTCCTGCGACAACCTGACCAGCGTCACCATCCCCAACAGCGTCACCAACATCGGGGAATCCGCGTTCCAATCCTGCACCAGCCTGGCCAGCGTCACCATACCCGGCAGCGTCACCAGTTTCGGGGTGTTTGCCTTCGAAAGCTGCGCAAGCCTGGACGGCGTCTATTTCACGGGCAACGCTCCCGGCGTTGATTCGACGGTGTTTGAATCTGACAACAACACAACGGCCTATTATTTGCCTGGCTCTGCCGGCTGGGATGACTTCTCCACCAATGCCGGGATTCCTGCCGTGCTGTGGAATCCGCTGATCCAAACCGGCGACGGTGGCTTCGGCGTGCAGAACAATCAATTTGGGTTCAACATCACCGGCACGAACAACTTTACAGTCGTGGTGGAAGCCTGCACCAATCTGGCTGGCCCCGTTTGGATTCCGCTCCAGACCAATACGCTCGCCAACGGTTTCTTCTCTTTCAGCGATCCCCAGTGGACGAATTATCCCTGCCGCTACTACGGCCTCGGCTTTCCCTGACCACGGGGAAGTGAGAATTAAGAATTAAGAATTAACTGAGAAAGCTGCCGCATAGACGACACGCGAGGCCAGGGAATAGCCGCCAAAAAGCGCAAAAGTCCCAGCGCGGCCAGCCGCAACCAAAGAAATTCAACCACGGATTTCACGGATTTCACGGATAAGAAAAGACGGGCTTCCCATCCGTGCAATCCGCGAAATCCGTGGTAAAAAATGCTCCCGAAAATGAATGATTCTGGCAAATAGCACTGCAAAACCACAAGACCTTCTTCGCTTCCTGCGCCTTTTCCCCCTTTGTTTCCTTCGTTGCCTTCTGTTTGGCTCTCAAAGGCTTACAGAAGCAAACCAAGGCAACGAAGAAGAAATCCCCGCGCCGAAGAATTTTGTCCTGCGCCTCCCATCAACATTACCCTGGAACGAAAATTGCGCTGGCCAGAACCGAGATCTGGCGTTATCATTCCAAGAATGAGCGATATCGAGGCCATCCAATCGGTTTTGGCGCGGGCAGCCAACCGGCGTCGCTGGGAACGGGCCTGGAACGGCCTGTGGCGGGGATTGTTCATCGGAGCGGCTGTCTGGCTGGCGGCGATTGTCCTATATAAACTTACTCCCGTCTCTTCGTCCGTGCCTTATGCCGCCGGAATGGCGGCCGGGCTGTGCGTTCTGGGCGGGTTTGTCCGCGGCTGGATGCGGCGGCCTACCTTGAGCCAGACCGCCCGCTGCCTGGATGAACGCCAGCATTTGCAGGAACGCCTCAGCACCGCCTTGGAATTGGCCCCCGGCGGCCCGGTGGAGGGCTGGCGCGCGTTGCTGGTGTCCGATGCCGCCCGTTTCGCCTCCAAATTGGACCCGCGCAAAATTTTTCCGTATCGGCTGCCGCGCGCGAGCCGCTGGGCCTTGGCGGCGCTGGCGTTGGGGGCCGGGTTGGGTGTTGTCCCCGAATACCGCACCAAGGCTTACGTGCAGAAGCAACAGGACGCCCAGGCGGTCAAGGAAGTGGGCAAACGCCTAGTCGAAATCACGCACGAAACTTTGGAACATCGGCCGCCCGCCTTGGAACAGACGCGCAAGGCCATTGAAAACACCGGGGAATTGGGGCTGCGGCTGGACAAGGGCGTGCTGACGCGCAACGACGCCCTCAAAGACCTGGCCAACGCCGCCAACACGCTCAAACAGCAATTGCAGGATTTGGGCAAGAAGAATCCGGTTTTCAAGGCGCTGGAGCACGAAGCGCGCGATCCCGGCACCAGCAATCCCAGCAGCGCCGCCAATCAGAAACAAATGGAGGACCTGCAAAAGGCCCTGGGCAAGGCGGCGGACAACCCGGCCGCGCTGGACAAGCTGATGGAGAAAATGCAGCAGTTGCAAAAGGCCGCCGCCGGCCTGCCCAAGGGCGATTCCCCCGCCGCCGCCGCCGAGCGCCAAAAAGTGGCGCAAAGCCTGTCCGATCTGGCCGAGGAAGCGCGCGATTTGGGCCAGCCGCTGCCCAACCTGGAGGAGGCCATCAACGCGATGCGGAACAGCCAGGACGTGAATTTTCAGAAGGACATGGAGTTGGCGACAACCGATTTGGAGAAAACGCAGCAGTTGTCCAAGGAACTGCAAAAGATGCAGCAGCAGGCCGACCGCGACGGCAAAGACCTGCCTGAACAATTGAAGTTCGGCCAGCCCGAACAGGCGCAGCAAACACTCAACAAAATGGTGGAGAAAGTTCGTTCCGGCAAAATGACGGCCGAAGAGGCGGCCAAAATCCTGGACGAGGTTTCTCGCGCGGTCAATCCGGCCGTTCCCTATGGCGACGCTTCGCAGTACCTGCACAAAGCGGCCCAACAAATGAGCGGCGGCGATAAGTCCGCCGCGGCGCAATCGCTGGCCGACGCGGCCAAGGAACTGGAAAAGATACAGGCGCAAATGGCCGATGCCAAGGCGCTGCAAGGTTCGCTGGACGCTTTGAACAAGGCCGAGATTTGCCTGGCCACGCACTCGTGCTGGGGCCAGTGCCCGCATTGCGGCGATTGCAGCGGGAAGTGCCTGGCGGCGGGACATTGTTTGGGCCTGGGCAAGGGCAAGGGCGGACGGGGCGTCGGCACCTGGACCGATGACGATTCCCAATTATATCCGCAGATGAGCGGCTTATGGGACAACAGCGGCCTCAACCGCCCCGACAGAGACCCGCGCGGATTAACCGACCGCGGCGACCCGCAATTGCCGGACAATCTGGCCCCAACCAAGCTGCACGGCCAGATCACGCCCGGTTCGCCGATGCCGAGCATCACGCTCAAGGGAGTCAGCATCAAAGGCCAAAGCTCGGTCGCCTATCAGGAAGCCGCCACGCGGGCCCAGAGCGACGCGCGAAGCGCCTTGAACCAGGACCAGGTGCCCAGGGCGTATCAAGGAACGGTGCGCGATTACTTTGATGATTTGAAAAAGTAAGCCCTCGTTCACCGCAGCAAGCGCAGTGCGCCGATCACAAAAACCGCCGTCACGCCGATGGCCGCCAGCCACCAAAACCAATGAATCCCGCGGGGGATGGGTTTTTTCCCTGGCTCCAATTCGCGTTGGACGAACTCGTCGTAGTCAAATGAATCGTCGGGCAGATTGAGGCTGCTGGCGTAAGCTTCCTCCGACCAGCCGGTGTGCTCGTCGGCGCCGCATTGCGGGCAGGCTTTGGCGCCGGCGGGAACATCGGCGCCGCAGTTGGGGCATGTCTCGGGAGATTTCAAATTTGAATTTGGCTCACGCCGGCTCAATGTAAACTGTCTTTTGCCAGGTTCAACGGAAAATCTAGCCGGACGCCGCCGGAGCGCGGGTGGCGGGCAGCAGCACCTCGCAGCCTTCGCGGGCCGCTTCGATGACGATGGGGGAATGAGCGCGCCGGGCCATTTCCCGCGCGCGGGCCGCCATGCGCGCAATCTTCTCGTCGGCGTGGTCGGGATCGTGGTGAAACAAAAAGAGCCGCCGCGCGCCGGCTTCCATGGCGAAAGTCACGGAGTCCTCAAAACAACTGTGCCCCCAGCCGATGCGTTTTTGGTACTCGGCGGCATCATATTGCGAATCGAGAATGAGCACGTCGGAATCGCGGACGAATTCCAAGGCGTTGCGGTCTTCTTCCGGGACGGCGGCCGGCGCCTGGTGGCGCGCCGGGCCGGAGCCGTTTTTCAAACGGGTGTGATGCTGTTGGAACAACTCCACGTCCGGCAGATAGGAGATGGAGCCGCCGGGGGTGAAGAGACGGTAGCCGACACAAACGCCCGGATGATTGACAAAATGGGCTTTGACCCCGATGGAACCGAGCTGGAAGCTCATATCCTTGAGTTCGCGGATGGCGATGTGCCCGGGCATTTGCTGCATGCTGATCGGGAAATACGGGTTCTCCATCTGAATCGAGAGCGTGGTTTGCAATCCCAGCCGCGCTCCCTCGTAACCGTAAATAGTCACTTGGTTGTGCGGGTTGTAGGCGGCCGGAAAAAACGGAAAGCCCTGGATGTGATCCCAGTGCGTGTGCGTGATGAGCAGGTTCAGGTGGATCGGACGGTCCGCGAATTCCTTCTTCAGCTCCAGGCCAAGCCTGCGGATGCCCGTGCCGGCGTCCAGAACGATGATTTCGCCGCCCACGCGAACTTCAATGCATGAAGTGTTGCCGCCATGCTTGATCGTCTCCGGTCCGGGAGTGGCAATGGAACCGCGCACGCCCCAAAATTTCAGGCGCGTTTCCGGGCTGCCGGCGGAGCTGCCGTTGGTTTTGGGCGGCGCGTGGCCCGTCCGCTTCGCGGTCAAGCTGGCCAGGAACTGTCGCATGGCCCGGGCATCAAGCGACTTGGCGACGTATTCGTCGGCGCCGGATTCCAAGGCGGCGATTTTCTCAGCCCTATGGCCGTTGCCGGCGGCGATAAGGATCGGCTGGCGGCCCGAAGCTCCGTTAGGATCGGCCAGCCTGCGGCAGGAGCGGCCGATGTCGGACCAGGGTGTTTGCCAGTCGCAAAGGATCATTTCGGGTTGATGCTGGCTGGCCAGGGCCAGGGCGTGATCGTGGTCACTGGCATCCAGGACGGACCACCCGCCTTCCTTGAGTTTGGAAGTTAAGCGGCTGCGCAGAACCTGGTCAGGCTCAATGAGCAAAACCGTTTTCATGACAACAATTTCCAATTTGGCATGGTTGTCCAAAAAACACAAGGCACCGTTGACAAGTTTTTAATCGAAGGCGTGGCCGGCGCAGCAAAGGACATCGCGCACTTTGTGGCGCACCAGTTCCTTGATGCGCGCCCGGGCGGGGCCAAGATACTTGCGGGGATCAAATTCCTTGGGGTTCTCGAAAAAGCACTTGCGGATGGCGGCCGTGACGGCCAGGCGCAGGTCCGTGTCAATGTTGACTTTGGTGCAACCGACACGCCGGGCAATTTCAATGTCCTCCTCCGGGACACCGGCCGCGTCTTCGCCCATTTTCCCGCCGTATTTGTTGATTTCCTGGACAAGGTCTTTAGGAACACTGGACGCGCCGTGCAAAACCAGCGGATAATCGCCCAAGCCGGCGTCCATGAGCGCCTTTTTGATGGCGCGCAGCCGGTCCAAATCCAGGCGCTGTTGCCCTTTGAACTTGTAGGCGCCGTGGGAATTGCCGATGGCCACGGCCAGGGAATCCACGCCGCTTTGGCGGACGAACTGCACCGCCTCTTCGGGGTTGGTGTAAACGCCGCTTTTGGAGTAAACGCCCCCCTCCTCGCCCTCGTCGTGCTGAGACCCGACGAGTTGGCCCAATTCGCCTTCCACCACGCAATTATGCTTGTGGGCGTATTCGACGACCCGTTTGCAGACTTCGACGTTTTTGTCAAAAGGCTCGTGGCTGCCGTCAATCATCACGCTGGTGAACCCTTCGTCAATGCACTCCTTGCACAGTTCGAAGGAGTCGCCATGATCCAGATGCACGGCGATGGGGATATTGGAAGTGCGCACGGCCGCCTCCGCCAGGGCTTTGAGATAGACGGGGCTGGCATATTGGCGGGCGCCCTTGGAGATTTGGAGCATGACGGGCGCCTTTTCCTCCTCGCAAGCCTCGACGATGCCCTGGAGCATCTCCATGTTGTTAATGTTGAAAGCCCCCAAGGCGTATTTGCCTTTGAGAGCTTTGGCGAACAGGTCCGTTGTATGTGTTAATGGCATAAAATTGGCATGTCATCACTGCCGCGGGCCGGCGTGCGGGACGCCACGCTCCACGGGGGGCTGATATTAGGAAAGGAATGGGAAAAGGGGAAGCAAATAATTTGGGGGCGGCGGCGCGCGAATTGGGGAAAAGTGTTTCCCCCCAAAAAACCCGCTTGCATTGCGGCGGGGCCAATTTAAGTTCGCCTCATGTCTGAACCCTCGACATGTTCGACCGTTCTCGGTCTCCCCCCATCGCTGGAGCCGGCGGATAAGTTTGCGCATCGCCACATCGGCCCCAGCGCCGCTGAAACGGCGCGGATGCTGCATGAATTGGGCTTTGCCAGCCTGGACGGCCTGATGGACGCGGTCGTGCCGGCGGGTATCCGCCTGGCGGAGCCGCTGCAACTCCAGCCCAGCCTGGGAGAATACGATGCGCTGAACGCCTTGCGGGACATCGCGGCCAGGAACCAGGTCTTCCGCTCATTCATCGGCATGGGTTATTCGGATTGCATCACCCCGCCAGTCATTCAACGCAACGTGCTGGAGAATCCGGGCTGGTACACCCAATACACTCCGTATCAGGCGGAGATTGCCCAGGGACGCCTGGAGGCGCTGCTGAATTTCCAAACCATGACCAGCGATTTGACCGGGCTGCCCATTGCCAACGCTTCCCTGCTCGACGAGGCCACCGCCGCCGCCGAAGCGATGCACTTGTGCCAGAATGCCCACCCGGAACGCCGCGTCTTTTTTGTCTCGCAAACCTGCCATCCGCAAACCCTGGAGGTCGTGCAAACCCGCGCGCGTCCCCTGGGCATCGAAGTGGTGGTGGGCGATCACCGCGCGTTTCCATGCGACGCCACGGTCTTTGGCGCCCTGGTGCAATATCCGGCCACCGAGGGCGAGGTCTTCGATTACGAAGGGTTCGCCCGGCAAGTCCACGCGGCGGGGGCGCTGCTGGTGGTGGCGGCGGATTTGCTGGCGCTGACGCTGTTGCGGCCGCCGGGGGAATTCGGGGCGGACGTGGCGGTGGGGAGCGCGCAGCGGTTTGGCGTGCCGCTGGGGTACGGCGGGCCGCACGCCGCGTTTTTCACCACGACGGAGGCCTGCAAACGCCTGCTGCCGGGCCGATTGGTGGGAGTGTCCAAGGATGGCGCCGGCCACCCCGCGTTGCGCCTGGCGCTGCAAACGCGCGAACAACACATCCGCCGTGAAAAGGCCACCAGCAATATCTGCACGGCGCAGGCCTTGCTGGCCAGCATGGCCTCCATGTACGCGGTCTATCACGGGCCGGACGGTTTGAAGAAAATCGCGCAGCGGATTCACATGCTGACGGCGGTTCTGGCCGGCGGCCTGGAGCATCTTGGCCTGGCGCCCGACAATAAAACATTTTTTGACACGCTGACTATTTCCGTCCCCAACGCCGGGCCAATCCACGACGCGGCGCTGGCTCACCGGTTTAATTTTCGCCGCGTGAGCGAGGGCAAGGTCGGCATTTCCCTGGATGAAGTCACCTCCCTGCAAGACGTGGAGAAGATTTGGCGGATTTTCAACGGGAACCCGGCGGCCAAATTCGTGTTGCCCGATCTTTTCTCCAGGCCCGACGCGCGCGCCAGCCTCCCGCTGGCGCGCACCAGTCCGTTTCTCAAGCAGCCGGTCTTCCACGCGCACCATTCGGAGACGGAAATGCTGCGTTATTTGCGGCGGCTGGAAGCGCGGGATTTGTCGTTGACAACATCCATGACCCCGCTCGGCTCCTGCACCATGAAGCTCAACGGCGCCTCGGAAATGATGCCGTTGTCGTGGCCGGAATTCGCCCGGCTCCATCCCTTCGCGCCCTTGTCGCAGACGCGCGGTTACCAGGCCCTTTTCCGCCAATTGGAGGAATGGCTGACCCGCGTCACCGGCCTGGCCGCCTGCTCCCTCCAGCCCAACGCGGGCGCGCAAGGCGAATACAGCGGCCTGCTGGTCATCCGAAAATATCACCACACGCGCGGCCAGCCGCAGCGCCGCGTCTGCCTGATCCCCGCCTCCGCCCACGGCACCAACCCCGCCAGCGCGGCCATGGCCGGCTGGGACGTTGTGCCGGTGGCTTGCGACGCCGGCGGCAATATAGATTTGACAGATTTAAGGGCCAAGGCCGGGGCGCACCAGGACGACCTGGCCGCGATCATGGTCACTTATCCCTCCACCCACGGCGTTTTTGAGGAGGGCATCCGCGACCTCTGCCGCATCGTCCACGATCACGGCGGGCAGGTCTATATGGACGGCGCGAACATGAACGCGCAAGTCGGCCTGTGCAGTCCCGGCGGCATCGGGGCCGACGTTTGCCACCTCAATTTGCACAAGACCTTTTGCATTCCGCACGGCGGCGGCGGTCCCGGCATGGGGCCGATTTGCGTGGCGGAACATTTGGCGGGATTTCTGCCCGGCCATCCCGTGGTCAATCTTGGCGGGGAAGACCCCATCGGGGCCGTCGCCGCCGCGCCGTGGGGCAGCGCAAGCATCCTGGTTATCCCGTGGGTTTATATCGCCCTCATGGGCGGGGCCGGCTTGACCGAGGCCACGCGCATGGCCATTCTCAACGCCAACTACGTCGCGCGCCGGTTGGACCCTTATTTTCCAGTGCTCTACAAAGGCAGGAACGGCTTGGTCGCGCACGAGTGCATCGCCGATTTGCGGCCCTACAAGAGCGTGACCGTCGAGGACGTGGCCAAGCGGCTGATGGATTACGGCTTTCACGCCCCGACCATTTCCTTCCCCGTGCCCGGCACGATGATGATTGAGCCGACCGAAAGCGAATCGAAGGAGGAGTTGGACCGCTTTTGCGACGCGCTCATCGCCATCCACGGGGAAATCCTGGAAATCGAATCCGGGCGGGCGGACCGGCACAACAACCTGCTCAAAAACGCGCCGCACACCGGGATCGCCGTGGTCCAGGAACCGTGGGACCACCCCTACTCGCGCGAACGCGCCGCCTTTCCCACCCCTTGGACGCGCGAGCACAAATTCTGGCCCGCCGTCGGGAGAATTGACAACGTGTGGGGGGATCGGAATCTGGTTTGCACCTGCGGTTGACCGCGCCGGGTCTTAATCTTAATCGTAATCGTAATCTTAATCCTCCTTTCGCAAAGGGTTGGAATCGGAAGAGATTAAGATGACGATTAAGATTAAGAGGCAGAAGAAACCGCCCAAAACACCTCACTTCGCCTCGACGCCCAGCAGTCCCGCCATGCGCCGGATATCGTTCCTCGCGTCCTCCAGCAAGCTGGCCATGTCGTCTGCTTCCAAGCGAAGCACCCTCATCGCGCCAAGGGCCTCTTGCGACTCATATTGCCCCGCGGGAATGGCGTCCTCCTCGCCATGAGCCACGATGTTGCCCAGGCTGACCACGGCGCAAATCCGCTCGAACGGTTCCGCCCATTCCAATTGATGGTGCCGCCTGACCGGCTCGGTAATGTTGTCCGGCAGCCCCCATCGGCTCAACAGATGACCACCGACTTCGGCGTGCCCGAAACCATACAGCATCGCCTCCGCCCGTTGCAGCGCCAAACCACCGTTTTCAAACTGCTTGGTCAGCAGCGCATAACCTCCGCTCTCCGCCGCCGAGAGCACGATCTTGCCGAGGTCATGCAGAAGCCCGGCCGTGAACGCCAGACCTTCATTTTCCTGGGCTTTCCTGGCAATCACGCCCGCCGCCGCCGCCGCGGTGGCGGAATGCCGCCAGAGTTTCTCCACGTCAGGGCCGCCGGCGTCGCCCCGCCGTTGCAACGCCTGCGACCCAAGCTTCGCCACGGCGGTTTTATAAACCTCGTAAAATCCCACTCGCGTGACCGCCTCAAAAACATCCACAATGGGTTCCTCCTGTCCAAAATACGCGCTGTTGGAATGCCGGAGGACTTCGGCCGTCAACGACGGGTCCTGGCGCATCAATTCCACAATGCCATCCACGTCGCGGTCCGGTTGTTGGAAAAGCGCGATCAACCTGACCAGCACCGTCGGCGCCATGGGCAGATCTTTCACCCCTTCGATATAGCGGTCCAATTTCTCGTTCATGTCAGCTCCGGTTCAACGAAACTGATTCATTTATCGTCTGAAAGGCATCTTTACCTGAGCGCCAAAATTGGCCGGGACAAACATTTTTTTGCGCGGGCTACGCGGGACGGTGGGAACCGTGGAAATCCTTGGCTTCACCCCTCGCACCGAATCAACCAACATAATGGCGATAAGCGAACTCATCCAACGGATCGTTTTTTCCCCGTTCTCGGTGTCTCATCTCGAGTTTGCGCAGTTTCGGATGCTCCTCGTTTAGCCGATAGAGGCGGATTGTTACTTGCGCGCGTCTTTGATTCTCCGGCGAAGCCTGCTCGTTCACTTCAAGTGTTCCCCGCGTAAAATCCCAGCGAAAGTATTTGTCAAAATCGTAGTCGTCAGCGTCAGGCCGCAGCAGGTCTTCATCGAATTCCTCAAACTTTTGCTGGCAGTAAGCGCAGCAAAAATACAAGTTGTCCCAGCGGCAGGCTTCCCTTGGGAAATGCGATTTCGGGCGAAAGTGTTCAATCGTGTCAATCGAGGGCGGGCTGACCGGGAAACTATCGCAGAAGGAACAGTGGTCTTGCGTTTGTTCTTTGAGGGGCGGCAAGAGGAGTTCGTGGATGCGCTTGCCTTCGAATCGAGGCCAATTGAATTGAGCGCCCGGATTCTTCAAACGACGGCGCTCCCAGGCCGCGCCCCAGCCTTCCCACCGATCCACCAGGAAATCCGGTTGCTGGAGGCGTTGGAATTTCCTCATTTTTGACCGGCGTTTTTCGCAAGCTGGCGATCCATCTGAATCAATTCCTTGCCCATCATAAAATCCAGTTCCATGCTCCTCTCGCCGATTTCCCTCCCGAGCTTGTGGGCCTCCTTTTCAGCCCCGGAATCCCCATGGTAAGCCTTGTCACGTTTGCTCCGAAATTCCGCAAGCAGCTTCTCCGTTTCCACGTCATACCACTCTTTCATCCCCATAATGTCTTCCACCACGGAGATGTAACTGTCTCCTTTGCTGGCCGGAATCGGCTTTTCGACCTTGACCTGGCACGTGGACGTCATCGTAAGTGGATGAATCCAGCCATGATTGAGGGAGGCAATGACAAAAGGCGAGTGAGTCGCTACAAAAATTTGCGCTTTCGGGAAAAGATGTTGAAAGGCCGGAAGAACCCGCCGCTGCCACGCCGGATGAAGGTGGCTCTCGATTTCATCCAATAGAAACACCGCCTCTGTTTCCATGGGATCTTGCTTCCCTTGCAGCCACAAATCCATCATAACCAGAGCATGCACCATCCAGCCAATAATCGAGCGCAAGCCGTCGGGAAGAACATCAAAATATAGTTTGACACCACCCCAGAAGACGCTAAGGGACATGTTGGGCTTCGTTTGCAGGTCAAATTTGAAATCAAACCCTGTGATCTGGGTTAGCGCCGACTCCAACGCGCGAAGAAGTTTGGCTGCGGTCGCTTGACTGCTTTCTGACGATCGCGGGTTTCTGGCGTCCAACGCCTCCTGAACTACAAGATTTCCAATGGCCTGCAACAAGGGTTGCGACGTTTCCGAAGAGCGATCAAATGAAAGGCAAGCCTCTCGGCCTGGAGGCCGAACAGAAACCATCGATTTGACTTCAGCATCCTCCACGTAGGGGTTTCCGCAGTATGCAAAAGCAGGCACCTCACCCAACCAAATCGTAAAGTCCGATATCGGCATTGGAAGACGTCCGATTAGCATGCGATCCAATTCAAACAGAGTCCACGACGACACATATGGATGAACCGGGTCACCCAAAAAGATGCTTTCCACGGGCAATGGAGAGGTTTGTATTTTATCGGATACGGCAACAGAAATTGAGGATTCATTGCCCTTCATTCTCTTGCCCATGGGCAAACGATTGCCAAGCATTGCGGCTATTAACGAAAGCAAACGTGTTTTCCCTGTTCCGTTGACACCCGTAAACAAATGAACCTCCCCCAGTCCATCCGGTTTGTCCGGGACCGGCGGCAATTCCAATTCAAGCTTGCCGAACGGCGCAAAATTATCCGCAATAATCGCGCGAAACATACGATGTGATGTATATGATCTTCTTGTGCGGCAAATCAACTCTAAATTTCGTATCCACCCCGCCTCATTTCGGGTCTTTGCGCGGGAATAAGGGGAAGATTTCCCCTATGGCATGGCCGGCCGGCAGCGGCGGCGGAAGCTGGGCTAAATTGGTGTTGACCACTTCCAGCCCAAGCTGGCGTTGCAGCTTTTCCGAGGCTCCGGGCATTACCGGCCATAGCAGCACGCCCAAGGCGCGGCACACCTCGGCCAGCGTCACCAGGATGTTGTCCAGGTCGCCCGCGCGGGCGGGGTCCTTGGCGATTTTGAACGGGCTGGTTTGGTCAATGTGCTGGTTGGCGCGCGTGACCAGGGCCGCGCATTCCTGCAAGGCTGCCTGCAACGCGTTGGCGCGATAGGCGGCCACGGCGCGGTCCCACGCGGCGGCGGTTTCGCCGGCCAGTTGGCTGGCGCCGGCGGGCAGGCGTCCGCCACGGTAACGCTGGATCATCGTCAGGGAACGGTTGACCAGGTTGCCCAAACCGTTGGCCAATTCGGAGTTGTAACGCGCGCGGAATCCGGCGTCGGTCCAGTTGCCGTCGGGGCCGATGTCCAATTCGCGCACGAGATAATAGCGGAAGGCGTCCAGGCCCCATTCGTCAATGACGGCGATGGGATCAATGACGTTGCCGGTGCTTTTGCTCAACCGCTGGCCATCCTTTTGCCACCAGCCGTGAACCAAAACCTGCCGGGGCAGCGGCAGTCGCATGGCCTTGAGCATGATCGGCCAATAGACGGCGTGAAACTTGAGGATGTCCTTGCCGATGACCTGCAGATCGGCCGGCCAGGCATCAAAGGAGGAAGCGCCGCCTGCGCCGAGGGCCTGCCGGATGAGCGGGTCGCCGTGCGCGAAGGGCACGCTGATGTAATTGACAAGGGCGTCGAACCAAACGTAAGTGACGTAGCCGGCGTCGAACGGAATGGGGATGCCCCAGTTCAGACGCTCGGCCGGACGGCTGATGCAGAGGTCTTCCAAAACCTCATTTTTCAGGAAGCCCAGCACTTCATTGCGGCGGTAGTCCGGGGCGATGAATCCGGGATGCTCCTCGATGTAGTGGATGAGCCAGTCCTGGTGCTCGCGCAGCTTGAAATAGTAATTGTCCTCCTTCAATTCAATGACTTTGCCCCACGAGGGATCGAAACCGCCGTCCGGCAGCCGGTCTTTTTCCGTCAGAAACGTCTCCGCGCTGGTGGAGTAAAACCCGCTGTAGGTGGATTGGTAGAATTGGCCCTCCGCGTGCAACCGGGCCAGGACCGCCTGCACGAATTCCTTGTGCCGCGGCTGGGTCGTGCGGACAAAATCATCGTTGGACAGGCCGAGTTTGGCGGCGAAGGCCTGCCAGCTTGCGGCCAGGGCGTCGCAATAGACCTGGGGGGTTTTGCCCTCGGCCTCTGCCGCCTGCTGGACTTTTTGGCCGTGCTCGTCCAGGCCGGTGAGAAAAAAGACCTCCTCACCCAGGGCGCGGCGGGCGCGGGCGATGACATCGGCGACGACTTTTTCGTAGGCGTGGCCCACGTGGGGCCCGCCGTTGACGTAGTCAATGGCCGTGGTGATGTAAAAGCGTTTGCTCATCGCCGTCATTATGCGCGGGCCGGCGGAAAAAACCAAGCGCCAAACATGCGGCTGCCGCCAGCCGTCCCAAGGCGAATTTTCCCGGACTTGCCAGTTTCTTCAGTTCTTCCACATTTTTTCTTAAAGTAGTTGCGCTGCTGGCGGAGTTGCTCTAAACTTCTGCCGCCATAAATAACGCAGCAACCCTTATGAGCGATCTTTTGTTGCCCGGACGCGGGTCAAGGCGGGACTTCCTGGTCTCCGCCGGCGCCGTTTCCTCCCAGGGCGACATTTGCGAATTGGGGGACGGCAAAGAGACCGACGGCAAGACTAACCGCCCTGACTGCCAAACTAACCCCGCACTCTTTGCCGCGCCCCCATGCTTTTTCGGTGGATTTCCAGGGCAGCTTGCCCATGGAGGAATGGAGTCCCACGGACCGCCCGCGCCAATGCAAGCGCGTTCCTGCATAAGCATTATTTCTTAATCATAATCTTCATCTTAATCTCGATCTCTTCTGATGACTCATGGGAAGAGAGAGATTATGATTATGATTATGATGAGCTTGAGGAAGCAGGTCCGATGAGGCGCGGGCTGTTCAGGTTGCTGGACTGGTCGGCCATGCGCTTGGCCGCCGCGCGCATGCCGCAACCGGACGGAAGAAATCCGCGTCTGGCCGAGGCGCGGCAACTGGTCGAAGGCCCGGATTTTATTCCGGCGGAAACGGCCGCCGCCAGGGTGCAATTCACCGGGGCGGTTCCGTTTCGTTTTGAATCCCCGTGTCCCGGCCCTTTCGCGGAAAACAACACCGTGCATGGGCGGTTCCATCGTTGCGCCGGGCGCTGGCAGGAGCGCCCGACCGTTCTCCTGCTCCACGGATGGAATGACGCGATCAATCATTATTTCCGGTTTCCCATCATGGCCGGGCAGTTCAATCGCCACGGCTTGAACGCGGCCACGCTGGAAGCGCCCTTTCACTTTCAACGCCGCCCGCGGCAGCTTGGGGCGTGGAGCAATTTCCTGTGCCCGGACATTCTGCGCACGGTCCAGGCCGCCCGGCAGGCGGTGGCCGAAACGCGGGCCTTTTCCCAGTGGCTCCGCCAGCAAGGCTGCCCGGCGGTGGGGCTGATGGGCGTCTCCCTCGGAGGCTGGCTGGCGGGATTGGCCCTGTGCCACGATGCCCGCTTCTCCTGCGCCGTTCTCCTTGTGCCGGCCGCGAGCCTGGATCGCCTCGTGGCGACAGCGCCTTTTTGCCGGGGCATCCGGCGCGTGCTGGAAGGGCAAAGCATTCAGGCCGGCAAGTTGAATCTGACGGAATGCCGGCCGGCCATTCCCAAAGAGAACATTCTGCTCATTGAGGCCGTCCATGATATGTTTGTGCCCGTCGAAGCGACGGAGCAATTATGGCGCGCCTGGGATCAGCCCGAAATATGGCGCTTGCGCCACGGCCACATCAGCGTCTTGGTTGCGCCGGGATTGAGCGGACGGATCATCCGCTGGATGGCCCCGCGCCTGCGCGCGCAGGCCGCGAAAGAAACGGACTGCCGCTGAGATAAAAGCGCAACGGCAGCGCGGCCGCCTTGGTGATGCCGATGCGGGCCGAGGCCGCCACCGGGCCGCGCTGGCGCCGGAACCGCGCCAAGTTGGGGTTTCTGGCGATGAACAGCGGCGAGGCGGCGTCGCACAAATCCACGTTGTCAAGGGATCGGTCAATGGCCAGGGCCGCGCACAATTTGCCCGGGCCGTTGGTCAGGGCGAAGGTCGTGGCGGCGGTCCGGTTTTGGCGCATCGCCTCCAAGCCGGTTTCGCCTTCCAGGGCGCGGATGAGCACCGCCTCCGCGCAACCGGATCGCCGGCAGACGGCGTTGACGCAAAAGTGAAACCCGTAGATGAGATAGACGTAAGCGCGGCCCGGCGGTCCGTACATGGCGCGATTGCGCGCCGTTTCGCCGCCGAAGCCGTGCGAGGCGGGATCGTCCGCCAAATAGGCTTCCGCCTCGACGATAGGTCCGCCGCACGGGCCGGAGGGCAGGTTGCGGATGAGCCAATGGCCCAGCAGCAATGGCGCGACTGCTTCCGCCGATGGTTCGTAAAAGGATCTCGGCAACGGCCTCATGTTGTGCCAATCACATCAGAAAAAGTCGAAAAAGGCACGAGAAATTCCGCCTTTTGAAAGGGGGCCGAAGCCTGTGCCGGTTTGGTGACATTATGGGCGCGCGCATTTCCTGATTGTGTTTCGCGGCCTATCCCGTAACATGATGGCTGATTGAATTGACTGCGCCGTGCAAACGGATCCCCACAATTTCATGCCAGTCGCGGACGCTCCGGCGCCGGGCAAATCCCCGGAATCCTTTCTGCCCCGCTGCTGGCTGGAAGGCGGCGCGGCAACTCTGGACGCCGACGGGCGGATGCTGACCGTCAACGAACCGCTTTGCATCTGGCTGGAAAAACCGGCGGAAAGCCTGCTGGGACTCTCTTTTTGGGAGACGATGGGCAACCTTTCCCTCGACTGGCAGGTTTCCCTGGCCCGCGCGCGCGAAAGCGCCGCGCCCTTCGAACGGCTCAATCTCAAGCTGGCGGCCGAGGCGGCGTGTCCGCCGCAGTGGTTCACCCTGGAAATCGCGCGCGGGCCGGGGACGGCGTTCGCGCGGCTCAGTTCGATGCTGCCGCCGCTGGCGGACTTGGAGGAGGGGATTTGGGACGAGCATTTGCGCAATGACGCGGCGCGGCGCGAGATGTTCGTGCGCCTGCTGCGGGCCGAGGCGCGGCTGGAAGGGCTGACCCGCCGCTGGCCCTGCGTCATTTTCAGCCAGCGGCCCGATTTCAGCTTGCAGTTTGCCAGCCCCAACATCAAGGAATTGACCGGCATGGACGCCGCCGATTGGTCGGGCCAAAGGGGGCGTTTCTGGGACCTGGTGCATGAATCGGACGCGGCGGAATTGCAGCAGCAATTCAAACGGGCCGTCCAGACCGGCGCCGCTGTCACCAATACTTTTCGCATCCGCCACGCCGTCACGGGCCGGGTGGCCTACATTTTGGAGCATCGCCAGCCGGCGGTTTCGCGCGGCGGGCTGTTGCTCGGCTACGAGGTGGTGTGGCTGGACGTGACCCGGCAAACCATCGCCGAAAAACGGCTCTCGACGGCCGCGTGGAAGGAGACGCTGGCGGTGCTGACGCTGGGCATGGCGCACGATTTCACCAACATCATCGCGGGCATTCATTCGTTGAGCGAATCGTTTTTGAGCGCGCTCGAACCGTCGCATCCGTTTCACGAGGGCTTGTCGTTGATCAAGAAAAGTTCGTTGCAGGCCAGCCAATTGGTGCAGCGCATGATCAACCTGCACCTGGGCCAGACGGGCGAGCGCAATTACCATAATCTCAATGACATTGCCAACGACCTGGTTGAGTTGGTCACCAAAATCCTGCCCCGCCGCATCCTGCTCAACACGGAGTTGGCGCCGGCGCAGCTTCCGGTTTACCTGGACGTGGTGGAATTCCGGCAGGCGGTCATCAATTTGATGCTCAACGCGGCGGACGCCATGCCGCAAGGGGGGCGCCTGACCTTGCGCACCACGCGGCACGAAACCTTGCCGCCCTTGGAAAACGTCAAGGGAACCTTGCCGCGTTTGCCCTGCATCTGCCTGACCATCCAGGACAGCGGCACCGGCATCAAACAACGCCATCTGGCCTCCATTTTCGATCCCTTCTTCACCACCAAAGCCAAAGGCTCCGGCCTGGGCCTCTACAATGCGCGCATTGCCATGGAAAAACACCAGGGCGCCATTTCCGTCCTTTCCAAGGAAGGCGCCGGCACCCGTTTTCAATTGTGGCTGCCCGAGGCCGATTTTTCCGAGTCGGCCCGCCTGGTGGAGGAGGCCCGGCGCACCCGCCCGGCGCGCCGCTGCCTCTTGCTGGTCGGCCAGGCGGGCGAAGTTTTGGACAAAACGGCCGAATTGCTCCGCTCGCACAATTATCACGTGGTGGTGGCGGCGGGGGCGGACAATCTGGGCGACCTGCTTCATTCCAGCGATTACCAATTCGCCGGCGTGCTGCTGCTGGCCGAACCGAACGACCCGGCGCTCAATTCGCTGCCCGCCGAACTGCGGCAGCAGAAGAAAGACCTCAAAGTCATCTTGAAACTGGCCGGCTGCAACCAGGACGACCTGGACGGCCAATTGCTGCAGGGGATTGATTTGTTGCTCAACCCGGACTTGTCCGAAGCCGATATGTTGTTAAAACTCAAGTCGTTTCTTGACCAGATGGCTCCGTAACCCATGAGTTCGCCTATTCCAATTGAAAAGGAAGCCGCGCGTCCCATTCTCATTGTGGACGACGAAGAGATCGTGCTGGTGGCCTTGCGCGACACCCTGCTGCGCGAGGGCTACAGCATTGTCGCCTCCCCGCACGCCATTCACGCCTTGAGCGTGCTCAAGGCGCAGCCGTTCTCGGTCGTCATTACGGACCAGCAAATGCCCATGGTCACGGGCCTGGAATTCCTGGCCCAGGTGCGCGAAATCCAACCCGACGCCACCCGCATCCTCATTACCGCCGTCCTGAGCCTGAGCACGGTCATAGACGCGATCAACAAGGGGGAGATTTACCGTTTCATCGTCAAGCCGTGGCTGCGGGAGGAATTGCTGGCCACGGTCAAGAACGCGGTGCAGCGCTACGAGTTGATTTCCAGAAACGCCCGTTTGCAGGCCGCCACGCAGGCCATGAACCGGCAGCTCCAGGAGTTGAACCTGGCCCTGGAGTCCCAGGTCGCCCGCGTGGCCGAACAAAACGCGCAATTGCAGGAATTCGCCCGCAGCCAGGAGGAAAACCTGCGCCGCTCCGTCGAATTATGCGTCCAAACCATGCGCACGTTTTACCCGACCCTGGGCAACCAGGCGCGCCGGGTGGCGGCCATGTGCCAGGCCATGGCGGACGGCTCCGGCATGTCGCCCGCGCAAAAGCAAACGCTGGAAATCAGCGGCTACATTTACGACATCGGCCTGGTCGGCGTGCCGCGGCAATTGATCAAGCGGTGGCAGGAGCAGCCGGCGGGGTTGAGCGAGGCGGAATGGGCTTTGATCCGCCAGCATCCGATCTTGGGCCAGGAACTGGCGGCCTTCGTGCAACAGCTCACGGCCGTCGGGCCGACCATTCGCGGGCATCACGAGCGTTACGATGGCACGGGCTACCCGGACCGTTTGCGCGGCACGGACATTCCGTGGCTGGCCCGACTGCTGGCCGTGGCCGTAGCCTGCGCCGAAAGCCGCCTGGAACCCAAGCTGGCCCATGAAATGATCAGCCAGGGCAGCGGCACGGTCTTTGATCCCGAAGCCGTGCGGCTTTTCCTGCGCACGGTCCCCAAGGCCGTCGTGCCGGGCCGGCAGCGCCTGGTGCCGCTGTCGGACTTGTCTCCCGGCATGGTGCTGGCGGAGGGCATCTACAGCGAGAACGGCATGCTGCTCATTCCCGACGGCCAGCGGTTGACGGCCACCTACATCGCCAAGCTGCTGAACTACAACCGGATCAATCCCATCGCGCAATCGCTCATGGTTTATTGTTGACAGTTCACGGCCACTGGCGGCGGATCACTTCCGGCTCAAGCCCTTGCCGGCGCAACGCGCGCAGGCTCAAGGCCGCGTCCCGCTTGGCCAGCCGTTGGCCGGCCGCGTCTGTCAACAACGGACCATGATAAAAGGCCGGCGCCTCCAGTCCCAGCGCGCGATAGAGCAGCCACTGCCGCGCCGTTGAAAGCAGCAAATCCTCTCCTCGCACGACCTCGCTGACGCGCATGGCCGCGTCATCCAGCACCACGGCCAATTGGTACGACGGCGCGCCGTCGTGCCGCCAAACGACGAAATCGCCGAAGTCCCGTCCGGCCACAAACCGCTGCGGGCCGCAAGCCCGGTCTTCAAACGCGATCACCTCGCCGTCCGGCACCAGAAACCGCCAGCTTGGCGGGCGCGAACCGGCGCCCTTGGGCCGGCCAGCCGGCGGACGGCAGGTGCCGGGGTAAAGCGGCTCTTCCTCCCCGGCGTGCGGCGCCTGCAAGGCGCGCAGGACATCCCGCCGCGAGCAGTAGCACGGATAAACCCTCCCTTCGCGCCGGAGTTTTTCAAAACCGGCGCGGTAAAAATCCAGCCGTTCGCTCTGCGAGTAAGGCGCGCAAGGGCCGCCGCAATCCGGCCCTTCCTGCCAGCGCAAGCCGAACCAGCGCAAATCCTCCAGCATCGCCTCGACGAATTCGCGGCGCGAACGGCTTGGGTCAAGGTCTTCGTTGCGCAAAATCAAAATGCCGCCGGCCGCCAAGGCCCGCTGCTGAGCCGTCCAGAACGTGCGGGCGTGTCCCGCGTGCAGGTAGCCTGTCGGGGAGGGCGCCAGCCGGCCGCGGTAAAGGGAATCCTTCAAACTTACCTCTGAATGCGCGCCGAGCCGCCTTTCATCACGTGCAGCACTTCCTCCAGCGTCACCTGCGACGTGTCGCCGCGCGTGCTTTGCAACAGGGCCCCGTGGGCCGCGCCAAAATTGACAATCTCCGCCGGCGCCATCCCCTTGATCAAGCCGTAGGCGATGCCGCTGGAAAAACCGTCGCCCCCGCCGACGCGGTCCTCGATCTCCAGGTCCTTGAAGGGCCGCGCCTCGCAGAACGCGCCGTCCAGCCAAAGGATGCCGCCCCAATTGTTGAGCAGGCCGCTTTTGACCTCGCGCAGCGTGGTGCAGACGGCCCGGATATTGGGGAAGGCTTTGACCACGCGCAGCACCATGCGTTTGTAGGCCTCGACCGGCAGTTCCCGCAATTCAGCCGTTGTGCCTTCGACCTCGAAACCGAGCGCCTTTTGAAAATCCTCCTCGTTGCCAATGAGCACCTGGACGTGCGGCATAATATCCCGCGTCACGGCAATGGCTTTCTCGCTGCTCCAGAGTTTGCCCCGGAAATTGAGGTCGTAACTGGTGATCGTTCCGGCCGCGCGGGCGGCTTGCAAAGCCGTCCGGGTCACCGCCGCGCTGCTGTCGGAGAGCGCGGCCAGAATGCCGCCGGTGTGCAGCCAGACGGCGCCCTGCTCCCCGAAAATCTTCGTCCAATGAATCTCTTCCGGTTTCATTTGGGAAATCGAGGAATGGCCGCGGTCGTACAGAGTCACGCTCGCCCGCGCACCCGTGCCGACCTCCGTGAAATTCAGCCCCACGCGCCCCTGGCGTCCGACGCCGTCGAATTTCTCCATCAACACGTGGGAGACATCCATGCCGGCGGCGCGGGCGTGATTGAGGATGATGCGGGCCACGGGGTTGTCGGGCAATTTGCTGATAAAGCCGGTGCGCAAACCCAGGCGGGCGCAGGCATAAGCGACATTATATTCGCCCCCGCCCACGTCCACTTCCAGGACTTTGGCAAACTCGATGCGGCCATGGCCTGGCGGCGCGAGGCGAACCATACATTCGCCCAAAGAAAGGAGATCGAAACGGCAAGTGGAAGGATCACGTAGTTGCAGAGCCATAAAATATGAATAAAGTTGCGGGGCGCATTCTAAATGAAGGCATCGCCGTGCGCAAAACCCAAATCATGAGCGACTTTTTGAAAGCCGCTCATGATTCGGGCGACTACAAACAAAAGCGAAATTTGATCAGGCCAGCCATGTGACCACGTGGCGGCAGGTCGTATGCGCTTTAACGGAGGATTTTGGCATTTCACGCCAGACCCTCAAGGAGTGGGCTGTGGCGGCAGGTTACGACAAGAGATATGTTTCCGCCGTTTTATCAAAAATACTCGTTTGCCCCGGCCACCGGGAGCGCGCGCCGGGAGCCGGTCGAAAGGCCTCGCCGGAAGTGGAGGAAATGTTGCTCATCGCCAAAGGAAGGTACGGCAAGAATTATCTCAAAGTGCTGGCTGCGACCTTGAAAACGGGCAAGGCGCGGGAGGAAGCGGAGAATTTCTCCGAAGAACAGCAGGTCTCGCTGTCCTTATTAGTAGGTACTAATAAGGAATCCCAAGGAGTGGTCCATGAAGCCGCCTGAATCCAGTTCGGTCATATTGACAACCGGCGGCAGGCGGGCGACATTTGGCCAAGGAGGTCCCGGAACATGAATCGAAACGGTCAAGGCAAGGCGTTTACGCTCATTGAGTTGCTGGTGGTCATTGCCATCATTGCGATTCTGGCGGCTCTTTTGCTGTCGGCATTGTCCTCCTCCAAACATCAGGCCCAGGACGTCAACTGCGTGAGCAACCTCAAGCAGATAACCGCCAGCGGGATTATGTACATGGAGGCGACGGGTCAAACCATCCTCCAAGCAGATACGAATGACTTGGATTCTTGGGTTGGCGGCCTTGCCTCTTTCGGTCTAACCACCAACTTGATTCTCTGCCCAGCGACCCAGCCAACAAACCGACAGGCTTCACCGGATTCCGAGCTGGGGGGAACGGCCAGTACTGCTTGGTTCATGTGGTCGCCGAGTATCCCGTCGCGCATCAACGGAAGTTATAGTATCAATGGCTGGATGTATTCCTACGCCCCGAATGCGGCCGATACGACAACTTGGATCGGCCCAGCTCCCCCAGTTACGAACAACCCCTCCTATGTCTTCAACAAGCCAGAGTCTGTCCAGAAACCGTCGCAAACTCCGTTTTTTACCGACGCGGTTTTCTGGAATGAATATCCGTTCGAGGGCGACATTCCCGCGCAAGACCTTTCCACGGGGGAGTCGTTAAATGTAGGCGGCATGCAGCGTTGCACAATCTGGCGGCATGGGGGAAAAACGGCGACCTCACATACGCCGGTCATTTCTATCATGCCTCCTCCTTACTATTTATTTCCGAATGAAGCGGCGATTAATATTGGTTTTGACGACGGCCACGCCCAAATGGTCAAGTTGAAAGACCTTTGGAGCCTTTACTGGCATTACGATTGGAAACCATGACCCATTTCTCCCATGCAACAAATTATATCAAAACATCGGCTCAGCGGGAGCTTCGCCCT
>Ga0224555_1000287_pt1 | contig 76172 bp, 90 predicted proteins | sample 714S23034metaG_FD_180687 | JGI IMG/M metagenome (GOLD analysis project Ga0224555, IMG submission 180687) | Peat soil microbial communities from Stordalen Mire, Sweden - 717 S2 30-34 | ecosystem: Environmental > Terrestrial > Soil > Wetlands > Peat | place: Sweden: Norrbotten County, Stordalen... | reverse complement strand
AAGCTTGATCAGGGCGTCGCCCCATGCTTCGCGGTACTTTTGCCCCTTCCCGTAAGATGTCTTGCCGAGGGTGACGGAAACAATACCGAACGGGCTGAGGGTGTTCTCCCAGCGCGCGGCGACCATGAACGCCTTGCGGTGATCACGGAAAGAGAAGCCTTTCGGGTTCTCCCGGGTGCGCATCAGGGGTCGGGTTTCCTGGTTCTGGTAAAGGCCGATCTGCACGGCCAACAGGAGGTTGACATCGCCGAACAAATGATCCTGGTGGGCGACGCGGGCGACCTTGTTGCCCACCCGCATTTCGTAGTAGGTGACGTCGCGGAACCAGGCGTTACCCCGGGTGTTGATGAAGCGCACCCAGTTGTCGCCTTCTTCCCAGGTGATCTTGGGGAAGTTGGGCTTGAGGATGTCCACCACGACATCGGTGGTGCGATTGGTGTTGCTTTGGCTGGCTGCATCCTCGGCCGTGGTCGGGGCAAACATGCCAAACTCATTGTTTTCGTCTGGAGTTGGATTCATATGCTTATTATTTGTTTGTTTTCGTTATTTTTTTGGCTTGGTTATCAAACGTGGATTTTTGTTTGGCAAATTTTTGGGGTTTACCAAATTATAGGCCGCACTTGCTCCCCTACTGCCGAAACAAAGGAAGTCTGTCCTTCTGTCCTGTTACGCAAACTGCCCCAGCTCGGCCAGCAGCGGCGCCTGCTCGAAGGGCAGCGCTCTGGCGTACTCCCGATCAAACAGGAACTGAATTTCCAAGCCCAAGTCGTTGAGGCCTTTGAGCTTGGTAATCCCCTGGTTGAACAGCTGCGGAGACGTGGTACTGATCAGCATGATATAGTAGCCGGATGCCTTGTTCCCGGCGCTGGGCGCGGCCCGGCCGGCTCGCTGGATGATGCGGTTAGGAGACACCTTGGCTGAACAATCGATGACGTAGGCCAAATCAGGCACATCGATGCCTTCGCTCCAGATGTCAGTGCAAATGATCTTGGTCTGCTCGCCTGCCTTGAATTTATCGAGAACGTTCCGCCGGTAATCCAGTGAGTGCAAACCATGTACGAAGGTGAATCCTGGCGTCCACTTGCTTATCAGCAAGCCGAGGCGCCTGGTGTCAACGAAGATCATGAGCTTGGCCGTGTCGAAGTCGGGGATGGAGGAGAGGATTCCGACCAGCAGGTGCTGCATCTTCGGGTTCTTGAGGTAGACCTTCCTGACCTTGGAGAAGAGGGGAAGGTCATCCGGGACCGGCTCATCGGTCGCGAGAGGGAATACCATGATCTTGAATGGTACGATCCCCTTTTCGCCCGTCTTGGCCTGGAGGTCGAGAGTTTCTTTGTGGTTGCTCGAAAAGAGCACCGGACCAAACACGACTTCATTCAGCGTGTGTGAGTTGTCGGCCCTCTCCGGCGTAGCGGTCAGGCCCCAGGAGTAGACGGGCCGGAACAGGGGGAGGAACTGCAATCTGGAGGGGACCGGCAGACGGTGAACCTCGTCGCATATCCAGCAATCGAAGCTGCGGAGGTCGTATCCCGAGTAGGCGATGACGCCTTGGGTGAAATCCTTCAGAGCGTCCAGATGGGTCACGGTGATTCTCCCCATTTCCGAGGCAGGCTTGCAGTGGAGGCCAATTTTTTCGCCCGGCATCGCCTCGCTCAACGCCTTGTGCAGTTGCAGGGCAACATGGCGGTCCTCGGTGGTTGCCAGGACTTTGAACTCCTTGGGCAGCATCTGGATGAGCCCGCAGATGATCGAAGTTTTTCCGCGGCCCGTCGGCCCGATGATCAGGCCGGATCTGCGAGCCTGGGCGACCGCTTCGAGGGCCTCAAAGCAGGCGGATCGGTATTGGCTGCGGTCGAGGACTGACAGGTCCAGGTTTGGAAAGGTCCTCTGCTCGTTGACCGTGAAGTTCTGATGGATCGCGTCGGCATGCTTCTTGACCAGGTGGAGCGCGTTGGGGTAGGTCCTGCAGACGTGAGATCGCTCGTCGTAAGAGGCGTAGGAGACGGGGACACGGCTGGTGACAAAACTGCCTCCGGCGTGGGTGATGTCCAGCCTTTGAAACTGCAGCGAGTCCGCAAGCTCCTTCGGGCAGCCGGGTATTGAAAGCGAGCTGCGGTTGACTTTCACGACGATGGGGGGAAATTCAGTCATTCAGATGCCTCTGATTCTGGTTCGGCATTTTTTCCATTCCGCCGACTTGCTCCGGCTGGGATCACAAGAAAGTAGTCCCGGATGCGGTGCGGGTTGACTGCTGTGAACGGATCGTTGTTGGTCTCCTTGACTCGCTGCAGCAGCCCGACGGTGCGGGAATCGTCGGCAAACTGGCTCACGCGGCCTTTGTAGCGCTGCGGGCTGTCCGGCAGCGCGTATTTGTAGGCGGCGGTTATGTAAAGGTACTTCTTGGCCCGGGAGCAGGCCACGTAGTAGAGGCGGCGCTCCTCCTCCAGTTGGTTGCGCTCAAGCCCGAACCCAGCGGACGGCAGGATGGTTTCAATGTTGCCGATCACGAAAACGGCCGTCCACTCCAGCCCCTTGGCTGAATGGATGGTGGACAAGGTCAGGCCGCGGCGCCTCTCCCTCTGGTCGGGGCTCGATACGATCTCCCCGATGAAGTCCTTGACCAGCCCGATGTAGCTGGTGGATAGGTCGATGATGTAGTCCTGAATGTCCTGGATGTGATCTTCCATCCGGTCGGGCAGCTGGTTGCTGCCGGCGATGCGGAGCATCTTGGGCGGGATGTGGAAATAGCGGGCGTAAATGTTCTTGAAGACAGGCAGGACCCTCTCCAGGTAGTCTCTGACCTCTCCGCGCGCGATCTCGCTGGCGTCCAGCATCTCCTGCCAGAAGTTGAGCAGGCTCTCCAGGCGCTTGCCGTGGCCGAGCGAAAAGACCGGTGGCTGCGTCCACCTCCAGTTGCCCTGGTTGGACTGGAGGTCTTTAATGATCACCTCCGTCATCTTTTCCCCGATGTTCGGGATGGCCGGCAGCAGGACCTCCCAGGCCAGCCAGTCGTAAGGGTTCCCCAGCAACTCGAGGAAGCTGATGAAGAACTGGATGTGCTTCAGGTCGGTGAACTTCATTCCTCCCTCGCGCGTGAAGGGGATGCCTGCCCCGATCAGCTTCTTCTCCAACGGAGCGGCGATAGAGCCAATCCGGAAGAGCACGGCTATCTCCGAAAGAGGAACCTGCTCCTCGGATGTCAAGCGCTCGATCTCCTGGACAACCCAGTTGGCTTCGTGGCTCTCCTGGTTGAAAATGGCCCGCTTGGGTTTTATTTCGCTGCGGGCTCCGCGGCTTATCAACGTCTTGTGAAAGGCCCCGGCACAGGTTGCGTTGACGGCGTTCACGTAGGCGACCACGGGCGGGCTGCTCCGGTAGTTCTCGTCCAGCACCACGACGTCCGCCCCGGGAAAGTCGTTGGCAAACCTTCGTATCTTTTCGACCTGAGACCCCTGGAAAGAGTAGATCGACTGGGTGTCGTCCCCGACCACGGTTAAGTAGGAGTCGGGGGTGATCAGCTGCTTGATGATGGAGACCTGGACGTTGTTCGTATCCTGATACTCGTCAACGTAAATGTGCGGGTAGCGCATCTGCAGCAGGCCCCGGACCTCATCGCTCATCTGCAGCGTCCAGAGAAACTTGTGGAGCAGATCGTTGAAGTCGAAAACTTGGTACTCGCGCTTTAGCCTGTCAAAAATCGCTGCGGCTCCCTTGACGTATTGCCGGATTTCTTCTCCGCGCTGGCGAACCTCTTCCTTGGTTCCCTCCAAGAAGGAGTCCTGCAGGTTCAGCTTGGTCTTGCGCTCGTAGAGTTCGAGCACATCTGACCCGCTGACATGCAGTTCCCGGAGGAGGCCGGTTAGATCGGGGTTCTGGTGGTTGAACCGTTCGGTGGCCTCTTTTCGCAGGTGCACGGCGTGGTGCTCGGGCAGCACCTTGAAGTCCGGCAGCAGGCCCTTCGAGCAGCACTCCTGGCGGATGAAGCGGTAGGCCAGGCTGTGGAACGTTCCGCTGATGATGGAAGATTGATGGGAATCCAGCTTGCTCCGCACCCGCGAGGTCATGTTGGCTGAGGCCTTGTTCGTGTACGTGAACATGAGCACCTGATTTGGCAGGACTCCGTGGCTCCGGATGAAGTGGCTGATCCGCTCGGTTAGCGTTTCGGTCTTGCCTGTACCCGGGCCAGCCAGCATCAGCAGCCGCTTGCTATCCCGGGTCACAGCATCCTGCTGAGACGGGTTTAAATCCATGGTGTTTACGTTAGGTGCGGTTTTGCTTCCATTTCTCCAGATAGATGTCCAACCATTCGTTCCACCACGGGTTCCTGGGCCTCAGCTTGATTTGCTCCAGGAGCTCGGCGGCGTCCGGAGGGTTCACATCGTTGATGTACTGGATGCACCAGGGTGCGCATCCCAGCAGGGTCTCGATCATCTTGTGGTTCACACCGCGGTTTTTCGTCAGCCGCAGCCAGTTGCAGCACCACATGGGCGAATCCTGCACCGCGGACAGCAACGGCCCCACTTCAATCTCTGGGAACTCCAACGCGGTGATGATAGCGATGTAGGGCTGGTTCCCAAAAACGCTCAGCACCTTGGCCAGCTCCTCCCGTTTCATCTCCGGGGTCGCGGTCCTGGTCTTCAGCCAGTGGAAGCAGTGCGCGGCCCAGGCATCGTGGTCCTTCAGGTTGTAGATGTGCCGCAGCATCTCTTTGTAGGTATCGTCCACAAAGTGGCGCTCGAGCCACTTGATGGCCCAGAACGGGTTGTTGAACATGGCATGGACGGAGTTCTCCTCCGACTGGCTGAGGACTTCCCCGTGGCCTATCTGGTCCGACAACATGTGGTATTGGTATTCGGGATATCCGCCCAGCAGGTATTCGAGGTTGGGATCCGGCGTTGCCGAGGCCTTGTAGGCGCTGTACACGTAGTAGATGTGATCGTGCAGGATCGTAAAGAGGCTGGCGGGCACCTCGTACTTGTCAGGGATCCGAAATATTGCTATCGGCATGATCTTGACAGCCTGGTAAAGGCCGTCTGCAAACCTTGCATCGTTGCTGGCCTTGGCGTTCTTAATTATCGACATGAGCTCTCCCGTGAGGCGGCCGACATACCGATCCAGCCGGGCGATGTCCCCGGCCCTCCTTGGGGCTGAAATGTCGGAAGGCAATCCGTAAAAGGCGAGCGGGATCTTGAGGATGGGCAGCGGCTGGCCTTGAGTGATCTGTGGTTCGTCCATGATGCCTTATTTGCCGCGGAACAGCTTGTTGAAAGCGTTGTACATCTGAACGCAATCGTCGTAGTTGCGAATCCACACGGTGAGGTGTTCCCCTTTGGATGCATCGTTGACATCGTAGGGATAGGTGCCAACCAGCGCCATGCCCCGCCGGGTGGTGGTGTTGACCGCGATCAAAACTTGGGAGCGGATTGGATACTTGGCCTCTCGAAGTTCGGCTTTGTTGAGATATTGCTTGAGGAAGGACTCAGGGTTGTCCAGCGGGTTGTAACCCGTGGCGTCCGTGCCGATCAGCACCTTGACCTGCGTTGTCCCAGAGATGGCGCTCAGGTATTCCACAACCTCTTTCTTTGCGAGCTGGTGCCCTACGAAGATGACGCCTTCGGGCTTAATATTGTACATTCCCAGAACAATATCGTTGGCAAACTCCTGGCTGGTCTTCCCGCCCAAAAGTTCGGAGCCGTAGTAGAGGCATGTTAGCGGCTTGGGCTGCTTGGCCAGAATTTCACCGAGGTGCCTGTTGAAATACCAAGCGGTGAGGCCGAACAGCCCGGAGCTCACCAGGACGATCCAGACCAGGCTCCAGAGTGGAAACCGCGCGCGGGGTTCCGCGGGGGCGGCCTCGGTTCCATCATGGTTCTCCCCGCCCTCCAGTTTATCCATCGCCTGCTTGATTTGCGCCGGTTCTTTGCGGAAGATGGTTTCCCGGAGGTTTTTGCAGTCTGGATGATCGGCTCCCAGTCGGGCTTGGTACTTCGCGAGAACATCCTTTGGGTCCTTGCCGCCCGACTTCTGCTGGATGGCCCGCGCCGTCGGACTTCCCTCTAAGGAAGGCCCTGTTCCTGGATTCTGTGCATCGTTACTCATGGCATGGCGCTGTCCTATTATACGGCCACAAAGTGGGTTCGCGGAGTTCTTGCATAGGATCATCTTTTCCATCCAATACACCCTCCCCGCCTTACAATATAATCATGAAAGCGAGCATGGCTCTTACAAGTGAGGACATTAAAGGCTTGCAGATGGTCTACGCCAAAGAACTTAGCTCTGCCTTGCCCGTTTCCGCCGGCAGCCTGCGGGCGGGGGTGATCGGCGCGACCACTCCATCGCGGCACCCGGTCCTGCTCAGTCTCAATCCGATCGCAGGGGAATCAGTGACCTCGCGCGATGGCCTCTACCTCAGAACCGACGTGGCGTTGAACTGCTTGAGCGCAGGCGAGGGTGTCATGGGGCTGGTGGAAGAGATCATCATGTCGCTGCCCGATGATCCGGCCGACCCGAAGGGAGCGTTTGCCTGTACCACTTTGGATCAAAATTTCTGCCGCTTGAAAGGGCTGTTCGGGGACCTGCAGCGGGCCGAAATTGTTCAAAAGGTGGGCGGCTACGACCACTTTAAGCAGGTTGTGGCGGATAACATTGAGCTCTTGGCCAGGGACTCGCGAGATTACGTCGCCCAGGCCGCGGGCGAGGCCAAGACGATGGAAAATGGCCTGTCCCCGGCAGATTTCGAGACGGTTCAGTCGTTCAACCACCTCCGCCGGGTCATGGGCAGTGTGTTCAAGCTGCCGATTGACGATGGCGAGGTTTACCTTGATGCGAAGCCCAATGAGGCCCAGTCGCTGGACGACGCGGAGCGCGGCGGCATGAATCGCGTTTTCGCCGGAATCAGCTATTCCGGCACCCAGCGGCCCTTCTTCCTGAAGTACGTGCCATACTACCTGCTCACGATGAATGGATCCATGTTCCTCAATGCGATGAGCCGCCCCCGCCAACTGTCTGCGGTAACATCCCGGCCGGGGCCGCTGGCGCTGCCGAAGCAGATCGCCGCGGCTTTCGGTGTCCCCGATGGCGCCAGTGTCTCGTACCATTCCGTTTCTCGCTATGGCGAAACCAACCAGCGCGAGAACCCAGCCAAGAAGGGCGTCGGTCCTCCGATGAAGTTTTACTACAGCTACGGGGACAAGGGCGTCACGCGTGTGCTGACGATGGACCGCAAGCAGCACTTCTTCGTGCAGCTGGTGAACCGGTTGCCGATTGAGATCCCCGCGGGAGTCATCAACAACGCCGAGCCGGTCAAGGCAAAGTACATAATGTATGATTACAAGGACAAGGCCTACGTCTACGAAGCGGGCCGGACGCGCCACGCTTTGCCCCAGTCCCAGCACCAGAAGATTCTCCAGCACAATGCCAGGTTGGTGGACCTGGCCGACCCCAACGCCCCCGTGCATCTCACGCACATGGCGGATGGATCATTGGATACCGTCATGAACCGTCTGTTCAACGATCTGGCAGCCAAGGCCGTATCAAACAAGAGCTACATCGTTGATTTCCTCCCCACCGCTCACCGCGAGCGGATCAAGCTCATGAAAGAGTTGACGGAAAAGCTCCGTCCCGACTTCGAGAGGGAGCAGTTGCGGGTGGAGGCCCTTCGCTCACGACTGTTCGAGGAATTTGCCGCAGGTCAGCGGCAGAAGGATACGATTGAGGATGCCTGCCGGAAAGAAGCTCTGCGGGGCTTCCGGGCGCTGGTGGCTGAAAAGCGTGTCGCGATGCCCCCGGAGAGAGGCCTGAGCATCATCGAGAACGCGACCGATGTCATCAACCGGAAGTTCGGCGCGATGTACCAGTCCAAGGCCGATGAGTTCGCCAAGGCTGGGACGGCGCGCGCGCTCTACCTGAAAAAGGTCGAGCCGTTCCACTCCGTGTTCAAGAGCCTCACCGCCAAACACAATGGGTTCTTGAACATTACCGTCGCTCTGGAAGAGTTGGGACCGGCCAACCGCGCTACGTTCGATGCGCTGTTGCTCGACGTGAACGATCGGATGGCAGCTCCGGGTGGCCTTCGGGACGCCTTGGAGGCGACGTACTGGGGCGGCGTTACTCAAAATCTTATGGACCTCAACTATGGCCCGGAAGGCATTCACGCCGATGGGTCCTACATTGGGCGCGAGGGCCTTCCAAGGAACAGCCGTGAGTTTGTGGAGTACTTAAGCAAAAACGCCCCCGATCTGGCATCCGACCCCGTGCAGGTCGCAAACCGCCTGAGCAAGACGTTTGCCAGCTTCGAGTTCCATGTGTCGCCCTACCACTCGCTGCCGTGGCCAAACCTGTACCGCGAAAACGATCTGATGCGGAAAACCGGGCAGCCGGTCAACACGGTGCGGGATTCGCGCACGCTAAAACCCAAGGAACCCCCGGTGGACATTGTGCTGGCGGTGGAGGTGGTAGGCCAAGATGGCCAGTCCTCAACCTGCTCGGTCCCAATGACAGGGAAGGGGCCTCGGGACGCGACGCGCAGAGTTGATCGGAAGAGCCAAGAGCCCCGGCGAGCCGATCCGGCTGCAGTTGCAGTTGAGCCGGCTGAGATCGCAAGCATGTCGTAGAGCCGGCAACGGATTAAGCAGAGTGGCCCCGGTGGACATCCGGGGCCTCTCTTGTTTTGGGGCTTCAGGCACTGATGAACGAGAGGAATGTGCCGCCTTGGTCTTGGATTGGGTGGTTTCCAGGGCCGCAAGCCAAGGTTAAAAAGCGCTGCATCTGCCGTCGTCCTATCTCGGGGTGCGCCTTCTCCCGGCCGTGCAACCTCAGAACGGCTTTGACCGGGTGGCCGCCGGCGATGAACTCCTTGGCGTGACGCGCCTTGATTTCCAGATCGTGCTCGAAAATTGTCGCGGAGAGTTGTATCTCCTTGAGGCGCGCGGATTTCCGGTGGTGATCCTTCTTGTTGTGCTCGTACAGGAATTTACCGTAATCCCCGATGAAGCATACCGGGGGAGTGGCCTTGGGAGCTATCAGGATCAGATCCAGTCCAAGCTGCCGTGCGGCCAGGAGGGCATCTCTAAGGCTTTTGGTTCCGAGCGGAGTCTTATCGGGGGCAAGCAACAGGACCTGTTGCGCCTGGATGAAACCGTTGATGAGGTGGGGGTGATGACGGTTGAACTTCATTTCCTTGGGGATGTTATTGCTGCTCTTCAGTTACCACTTGGACCTCCAGCGGCTGGATTTGTTTCTCCGGTGCAAAGTTCCCAAGTATTGAATCCAAGCTCGTAGCATTCGGCTCCCCTCAAGGACATCCCGGTTTGGGGATGTAAGATACGGTCCGTTCGCGCTCATGCTTGAAACCGTTGGCGGTTGGGCCCTGCGACTGCGGCCACGTTGCCGTTGCGCGCGTGGAAGTTTTTCTCTCCGACTTTAAAGGGTTGGGTCATAATGTTGCCTTACTAACCAGGCTGATTGGGCTGGCTTTTGGAAAAAGACCGGCGGGCAGGCGCTAGGAAGCGGCGAGAGCATGCTTTCTAAACACCGATTGCCGCCGCCATAAATTTTGGCTTCTGCAACCACCTTGTGTTGACTGCTTGTAACTCTACTTGTGTTTCTGCAATATCTTGACCAAGTTAAAGAGCGGAAGGTACATCGCGATCACCATGGTCCCGATTATGGCCGCCAAGAATATAATCATCACTGGCTCCAGTGCGGCAGTGAACCGGGTAACCGCGTCGTCGAGGTCTTCCACGTAGTATTCATTCAGGGCGGCCAAAACTTCCGGCAGGCTGCCTGTGGCCTCGCCCGCCTGGATGTTGCCGGAGATGGTCCGTGGAAACACCCGCTCGCGCTTGAATGCCTCCGATAGAGTAACGCCCGAAGTTTGGATAGCATAGCGGATGCGCTCCAGGGCCTCCGAGAACATGATGTGGCCGGCGGCCTGCTGGCAGAGAAAGAGCTGCTTGGGCATGGTCACGTTAGCCGTGGAGAACTGGTGCAGCAGCTGCAGGATGCGCAGGCAGGCGCCCTTGGAAATCAAGTCGCGCAGCAGTGGAATTTTCAGGGCAAACCTCTGCAGGCGCGGGTTCTCGAATATGGCCTTGCGCTTGAGGAAGAGGAGGACAGGCACGGCCAGCACGCCCACCACGGACAGGGGGCTGGCGCGCAGAAAGTTTGAAAACATCACGATGATCCTGGTGACCAGGGGAAGCTCAACTCCGGTCCCTTTGTAGAGGTTCGAGAGGGCGGGCACGGCCATGATCGAGAAGACCATCACCGCACCCAATGCCATCAAGAGGACGATCACCGGATAAATCATGGCGTTCTTCAGCTTGCGGAGTACTTTATCGGAACGCTTCAACGCCTTGGACCGCTCGCGCAGCGCGACGGGCAGTTGGCCGGATGTTTCGCTCGCCTGCACAATGGCGACGTACACGTCATCGAACACCTCGGGAAAATTTGTGAAGCTCTGGGAAATGCTCTCGCCATCCATGACGCGTTTACGCGCCTCCAGGATGACTCGGCGGAACCTCTCCTTCGGGGTTGAGTCGGCCAGGATCTGAAACGCATTAGCCGTGTTCACCTTGGTCTGCACCATCAAGGCGAGGTTGTTGGAGAAGGTAGCCAGCTCTCGTTTGCTCGCGGGATTACCTATCTCAATCTTCCCCTTCTTGAGAGCCACCCAGAACGGATTCTCCCGCATCTCAATCGAGATGAGGCGGTACTTCGCCTTCTGGAGCTGGGCGGCGGCCTTGCTCTGACTGCTTGCATAGACGATCCGCTTGGTAAGCTGCTGGCTCTCGTCCCTGACCGTGGCCAGATATTGGTTCGTAAACATGATTCAATGTTTGGTTGCTGCGTTGTTGAAGGTTGCGCCATAGGCGGCAACGAGGTCTGTTGTCAGGGTGTGTATCTTGCTGATCCTGTATCCTAAGATGGTCGACTCCATCAGCCCCTTTTCGGCCTCTTCCATGTTGGAGCGGTAGAAGTCGTCGCGAAGCTTCCCGCCCAGGTCGTGCTGGATGATGTAGTCTTTGACCGTCGTCAGTTCTTGATCGCTAAATTCTGTTCTCCAGACTGAGGAAACATCCGCCTCAGCCTGCTGTACGGATTGGGCCGGTATTTGCAGCGCCGTTCGGGCGCGCTGTTCTCGTGGCTGGTGCCCTTTGGCGTAATCCTCGACGAAGTCATCCCCGTAAACCGCTTTGATGACGTGCAAGGTGGCTTCGTCCCCTGGCACCCGGGATTTCGTCGCGTCCGCGAACTGTTCCATGAGCACGGCGATGGTCTTTGTAGAGTAGTCGTCGAACAGGCGGCTTTCGATCTGCTTGAAGTACGCGAGGTTCGTCGCATGGATTTCCCTGAGATAACCGTAGTCCCGCATGGTGTCGAAGTGGGGGGACTCGACCCATCCGCCGGGGACATCCTGAGGGATGACGTAGCCATCCGGGAGGGTGAGCCCCAGGTTGGTATAAAGGGCGCTCGCCGTGTTCATCAGGAGCCGCTCGTACTCGCGATAGGTCGGCTGTAAGGACGGCGGTTTGAGCTTATCGATCAGTCTTTCGGCGACGATCCGGTACAGAGCCATCGGTGGCTTGCCCATGATGATCGGCTTGAGGTTTCCAGGCAGGGCCGATGACGCTTGAGGGGCGCCGTTGCTGTGCAAAGTGGCCCCGTTGGATGCGGCGGCAAGATGGGCAGGGGGCGGCGCGGCAGGCCTGAGGTCAAAGCCGTCCTCCCGCTTGATGAACCTGGGACCGAATATGACCGCCACGATCAGCATGGCTGCTCCCAAGGCGTAAGGCCATATTTTGTCGAAGCTTTTTCCCATACTACTGGTGTGTTGAGGCCAGCCAGAACAGGCCGTAATTTGCCAGCAGCACAAACAGGAGAATGTGCCAGTCTCCATTCTTCTGGGCGATGTTCTTGCGCGCAAAAGCCAGGATGCAGGTCGGGTAGATGCAGCCGGCGGCTATCACGGCCCAAAAGGAGATGTGATACCTTGGTCCGGAGTAATCCTTCATGAGCAGCGGGCTCATGCAAACGGCCGTGGCCAGCCCTAGCGAAACCAGGGCCACAGCTTCCAAACGTGAGGTGTTGCGCGGACGACTCATCTCGTTATTATATTGCCGCCACCAGGTTTTGCTTAAAATTCTTCTTCCTCGCCGTCGTTCTGCTCGGTTTTTTGGAAAGGATTGAGGCCGTTCATGGCCATCTCCGCTTGGGACTCGTATATCTCCGAGCCGGAGCTTTCGGTCCGGGAGAGCTCTTCGGCAATATACGCAACGTCCAGATCATCGCCGCGTTGGATGGCGGCAATCATCAGCGGGACGCTCTTCTTGATGATCCCCACGGTGTTGCGCAACCACATGCTGAGCATCTCATTGGTCTTCGGCGCCGACTCCAGAACTTTTTGGGCCTCGGCCTCCAACTCCAGGGCCTCCCCGATGGCTTCCTCCGGTAGGCCGGCGCCGGCCAGTTGGATCACCTTGAGCAGCCTGGGCCTCAGGTTGTGTTGAGCGAGGAACTCTGTCGTTTCCTTCGGGACCACGGCGTTGTAGAGGTCGTTTCTCTTCACCGTCGGGGGTACCTGCTTGATCACGTTGAACCGCCCCTGATCGATGCTCATGCAGCGCCCTGAGTTCTTGAGGATGTACTTTTGGGCCAGGCTGTCTGCGATCTGGTTGTCGACTCGGCTGATTTTGGTAAGATCGTAGAGGTACGTCTTGCGCATCTTTCGAAGGAAGACGCAGTAGGATTGCATCTTGTCCTTGGCGTGCCAGAGTCCGGCAATCTGCAGGGTGACCAGTTGAGAGTCGGAATAGGAAAGGATCGGGGCTCTGGGCAGAATTTCCGCCGGGAATGCGTCCTCCAAAAGGAGGCGGTTGAGGCGGGCCAGCCCCGTGGCCTGAGGTTTCTGGTCCAGGAGGGACTGTGTAACAGGGCGCAGGACGACCCCAGCAAACCCCTGCGCGTCGTAGAGGGATGGTCCGTAGATGATGGAGTTGAGTTCCGCCGCGAGGCTGGCTCGGAAGACATCGATCTCCTGACCTGCTTCGACCGGCGCTCTTTTCAGCGAGGGGGGCAGCTTTCCACCGATGAAATCAGACAAGGCATTGGTCGGCCGTATGAATTTTGCCAACAGAGCCGCTACGTTCTTGAAGTCCCCGGCGGAGACCGTCGGGGAAATGACGAGGGCGCCGGGCTGCGGATAAACCTCCTGCAATATCCTCAGCCCGCACTTCAAGGCAAGGTACTCCGCCTCGTTGCAGGTGCCATGGCCGACGAACATGTGCTCGGCGAACAGGCATCGGTCGCCTTGGCGAGCCCACATGCCAATATGCATGGCCCCGGGGTTCTCGCATAACCCGTCCACGTTGAGCTTGATGGGCTCTTCTTCCCTCAATTGCACGTCGTACCCCCTGACGCGTTCGATAACGGTGTGGAGTGCTTCGTCGATGCTTGTCGTTTGCGGTTTGATTTCAGGTGCCGTTGTGTTCATGTCATTGATGGTTGGTGAGCGGAGCTCCTTGGCTCCCTTTTTTCTGGCGGCTAAAGCTTTGGCAAGGATTCGGTCGTGAATTTCTGATCCAAGTCCGTCCAACCCGGGTGAAAGTTCGGCCAGTAGGAGACACGCTTCAGCGGCCTCGGAAACAGGTGCGAATCGAAGCGGAGAAGCCTATGCATCTGATGCATGGCCAGTCCCTCCAGGCCTAGCTGCTGCTCGATTTCGCGGCCGGTGACTGAAACCAGCCCTGCGCGCTCGCTCTTGGTCCGGAAAGCGGCGTGGTTCATCAGGTTGACCACTCCCATCTGCCAGTCCAACTGCTGGTGGTAGTAGGAGCGCACGAGCTCCGGCTTCAAATCAGCCTCTGACTGGCTAAGCTGGTTGGCCAGCCGAAGATTTCCACCCAGCCAAGAGTTGGTCAGGTGAGTGGAGAGCGGGTAAGTCTTAAAGTTCGGGTCCTTAGACAGCTCCTGGATGAGCCGCATGAAGTTGGTGTAGAAGCGCTCGACGCGCTGGAAGTAGTTGAAGCCGCGGATGGCGGCGTGCTCCGTGGCTAGCGTGTAAGACGACAGGTCCCCGGGCTTGTCCAGCTCCATCCGCCAATGGGTCAGCACGACCGCCAGCACCAGCGGCTGCATCTCCACCGGAAGTTGATAAGGAAGGCCATCGTGGGTAACGGCGCCACGCAGCAAGCACATGGCCTCTTCGAATCCGTCCCTGTCCAGCATCATCTCTCCCTTCAGCTTCGGATCCAGCGTGGCGTAAACGTAGCTCTCGCTTTGACGCGCGGTGACCTTTCGCCCGTCGGGCAGCAGCATCGCCCCGTTCTCATAGCCTTGCAGGGTGAAGTCTTCCACCGAGTCGGTGGCTTGGCGAAACGGGTAGCCGTAAAACCGGTCTCCGTTGCCGTATCGGGCCAACACCCTCCACGGGTCCGGCTCGCAGTCGACGGTGGGGTAGGCAAACCCGCCGGTGAGCGGCAGGATGTCGGCAAAGATGGGCGCTGGCGCGTCGGCCAGTCCGCCCAGTTGCGCATCCGGATAGACGTAGCGCGCGGGAAACATCTGCGCGGGGCTCAGACCGCGGGCCAGCGAGCCGAGGAACAAAAACACCTTTTCGAGTTGAATGTGGGGCGCCAACGAGAAGCCGATCTGGGGCAAGCCGAGGATCAGCGTCGTGTTGACCCCCTGCAGTGCCTTGGGCTTGAGGTCCTGCCAAAGCTGGTGGTGGTAGCGAAGGTGGCGTGCGTTTATCCCGAGCCAAGTGGCCTGCGATGGCGACTGCAGCCAGGGCACCTTGATGAGTGATGCGTGTTCGGGCGGCAGCGCCACCATCTGCGGAAGCTGTGGCTCGGCCCTGATGATGGGCTGGTACTGCCAATCCCGGAGCGCGCCTGGAAAGTTGCCGGTCACGGAGGCCGCGATGCAGTCCTTGATATCCAGGCCGGCGGGAAGCTGCAAGTCGGTGAGGGTCTTGGCGCGCGTGAGGGGAATGGCGCAGTTCAAAACATTGCGCTGCTTGCCAAAGACCTGCAAAAATTTTGCAAAGGCACCTTCTGTGTGCTCCCCGCCTGGGAGCGCGATGCTATCCCAGCTTTCCTGCAATTTCTTATCTTGGCCGATTTCGTTATAGTTCACTTGGCTTCAGATGTTTTTTCGCGGAGCGTCTGCGGTTTGAGGGGTTGATGCTTGTGCCTTGTAGAACAGGCGGCTCTAAAAACGCGTCCTTTCCTCACAGTATAGGTTAAGGCCAGCTTTTTGCTTTTGTTAGGCGGATATGTGGCGGAAGGCTTACAATAAAGGGGATGAGTTCAAAGGAGATCCATGCGCTCCGCGGCCTCTGGGTTCGCAATGCTACGCTAGTCGATAAGAAAATTCGGCTGGAGCTCTCTCCCTCGGACAAGGACATCCAGAACTTCCTGGCCCACATGCACAAGCTCGACGACAGCGGCGGCTTTGAGATCGACGTGAACCCCGACCTGCTCGAGCACATCATTCCACCGGATGAAGTCGGGACCAGGGAACACAAGCTGGCCATGCTCCCGGGCAACTGCATCGACTTGACTGTGGTCCTGGATGGGAACCACGAACTGATCGCCGTAAATGGCAACCACGACGCTTCCCACACCCTGTCGGGAGATGAAAAGTCCGGCCTGCGGCCCACTCCAAGGCTTTCTCGGCTGCTGCGGGGTCACGTCAGGGACATGGCTCGGAGCTTCAGTTTCAACCACATCAGGGGCTTTTTCCGGGAGACCAGCGGCGGCTTGGTCCCCCATGATGAAGCGCAGCCGCTGAAGGCCCACCAGAAGGCTATGGTTCGGATACTAACGCCTTACTGCAAGCCGTTCTGTAATGATGCCTCCAAGGTCAGGCAGCTGAAGGTCTCCGGACTCGAAGGCGATTACCTGGGTGTGGAACAGCGAATCGACAGCATCCATGGCATCTTGGAGGCAGAGGATGATTTCAGCAAGCAGCGTCCGTCCAGTCCCATCTACGGCAAGGTGACGCTGTCCGACGTGCTGGGCACGGTCGCTGACAACAGCTGGGAGGAGTCCTCCAAGCAGCACCTGAACGCCACGCTCAAGAATACCCGCCTTGGCTATGCCGTGACGGCGCTCGATAACCACATCAAGACCAAGCTCACGCCCACGATCGTTGAGCACATGTCGAAAGCTTGCGGCAAAACCTTGACAGCCGATCAGGCGCAAGAGGTTTCGCGCGAATTCCAGCGCTTCATGGCCATTCTGGTTGATGCCAGCCAAAAGCGGCTGGATCCTCTCCGCAAGTTTTGCGATTCCGTCGGCCAGGTCTCCGATTCGACGCCAGACCAGGGGTTGGCCCTCTTGAATCATCTGACCGGCCTTTCCCGTTTCAGCCCCGCAGTGGAATTCAAGCTGGCTGATGGTACAAAGTTGGACTTTTCCGCCGAGATGAAGAAGCTGTTCGCCGACCCGCGGACGTTCGGGGCTCCGCTGGAGAACCTTCCCAAGAACGTGCAGCAGGCCGCCAACGCCGTGCTCCTGCACTACATGTCCTGTGAGATGCTGAGCGCCTACTGGGAGATCAGCAATCCAAGCCCAAGCTCAGATTCGATCGACGCGTTGTTCAAGGAGACGGAACAGAAGGTGGTTGACCGCTTCACCAAGCGGAAAGACCCTGTCTCCAATCCCAGCGAGTTCCACCAGGATTTTGTAAACAGCAGAAACCTGCTCCTGCACCAGATGGAGGAGTACCTTGGACCAACTCCTGACAAGAACGTCTTGGCGCCTCCGAAATCGTTGAACCACCGCCTGATGGAGCGCAGCGCCGGCGTAAGCGACGTGACGCGATCGCGCGGGCTGCTGTTAAACAGCGCATGCTCGATTTTCCGGAAGGAGAACGTTCCAGATGAGGCCGTCAATGTTTTTCTGAGAGAAGGCTACCTCCTGATGGGGCGCCCCGCCGATGCGTCTGGCGGCGAGGTGGATTACGTGATGAAGGCCTACGGCAAGAGCCGGGCCGAGGCGGCTTATGCGCTCCTGCTGCACGCGGCCATTGATCAGCACAACGTCCAGCTGGCGCAAAAGCTCCAGGAATTCGGGGAGACTCATGTCAAGGACTTCAAGCAGAAGCTTGAGGACGAACTTGACTCGCGCGTCCGCGCCCGCACTCTGAACGTTGCCACGCTGGGCAAGCGGATTACGGATTCGCCCTCGGAGATATACAAGGCGCTCAATCCCAGGGCGGAAGTCCGGTGTGAACTGGCCAATGCAAAAGCGTCGATCATTTCCTCGGCGGCCATGGGCGTCATGAAAAATACGCTTCGGCGCTCCTTGGAGTTTTACAGACAAAGCCTGCCCAGCTCCATTGAGCTGAACAACCTCGAAGGGCCCTTGTACAACGGGCCGCAAAGCTTTAAGATGATGGATGAGCTTGCGGAGGATGGCATGGAAGAGGGCATGCTCGATTTCTGCAGGCTTTCCTCCATCCGTGACGGCGCGCAGCGGGAGCAGGCCATGAATGCGCATGCGGCCAACTTGGTGGAGACGACTTCCCGCTCGAAAGCGGCCGTGGAGATCGAGGCTGATAGCAAGTGCTACCCGGGCGGCATGTCTCCCCGGCGCCACGCCAAGCAGTTGCTGAAGGATGCCATCAACAAGGCGGTCATGGGCTTCAAGGGGGACGGCCAAATCGACCCACACACGTTCGCGGCGCCTGCATTCTCTTGACCGCGGGCGGGCGGCGGCCCTGCTCGTTTTCAAAAGGCAAAAGGAGCCGCTACTTCAGGTGGTGCAGCAGCACATCCATGTGCTCGCGGTGCCGCTGAAGAATCCTGACGGCTTTGGCTAAAATGTGCTTGAGCAGAGCGCTGATGCGCTGGTGAGTGACGTGTTCCATTAGGGCTAGCTCCGTCTGGTCGAAACTCTGCTCCTGTTGGTGGCAAAAGATGCCGTGCAGCTTCTTGGCGATGCTGGGCGTGGCGTAGACCGGATTGAGGGTAGCCGATTCTTCCGTGGGTAAAACATCGTTTTTCCGGTAGTACATTGCCTTCTTGGATGGTGCTAGCTTGGCTCCTGACTCCTGTCCCCAACCTATTATGGGTCGATGCCGGCACGATCACTGGAAAAAGAATAAGAATAAGAATGATTCCTCTATTCCTCATTGGCGCAGATGGGTTTGACCGGAGCTAAGGCGGCGCGGGGCTGCCGGGTGTGGACTTGAATCCCTAAATCAGCGCAAGCGCTTTTTTAGACTTCTTACTGCCTTTGATTATCGCCCATTTCCCGACAAGCGAGAACTCGATCTTTTGAACACAATCGGTGAAGAGGCGGGTCTTGCGAGTATTCAGGTAAGAGCAATCGACTTGGAAATCAGGCAATCTCCGCTTTTCGTTACTGCATCCAGGCCGAACGGGGTCTTGGTCAAAGCAGGCTTTTCACAAGATGCAGAGGAAGCAATTAAGTCACTCAGAATGACTTGAAGAACTCATGCCCTTTGCCCACGGGCCCGTTGGGACCTCGCAGCAAAGTGAGATAGACGTGGCGTTCGAGACGGGGTAATCTTCGCAAATGACGTGGCGTGAATTAAGCGATTTTCTGAATTTGCAACGGCGGGCTATGGTTCCTCGGCCAATCTTTGAGTTTGCCCGGATTGGAGAAAAAGCGGCGGACACTTTCGAGCGGCTTGAAAAAGCGACGCGCGAATCGCTTGACGAAGCAGTGCGCGGATTTGCGAAGATAAAGAATTGGCCCGCGCTTTCAGAGGAGCAAACCGTGATACTGTATTTCCGGCTGAGTTATGGCGTTGATTTGGCTATGGCGTTGAGTACCTGCACAACGAATCTTTTTCCCGCTTTAGAGAATCGGGACTCGGAAATGATCCAGTGGGCGCTCAACCAAGCATGGGATTATCCAGGCCTTCCACATACCATTCGCGCATTTTCTGAAAAACGGGGCGCTTTTGGCAACGACCCGACGCGGAATTAACAAACTCTGACTCCAAACGTTTTGTCCTTTGAAAACAGCTTGGCGGCGCCGGTCGGATAAATGATTCAATCGCCCACCCTGAAGCTGTGCCAGGGCAAGCAATCGGGGTAAGGCCGCACCGAAAGTGAAGAAACTCCTAAGCCGATTTGACATTTTCAAACGCATGACTAGGGAGCCGTTGAATCGGAAAGTCCCTTTGTGGCAATCGTGCTGCGTAGTTGAGATACGGCCCGTGATATTGGAGCAACGAAAGCAGGGCCTTTATGATCATCATGCGAATGGTGTCGTATCGCTTAATTTCGGCGTCTATTTGCGTCACGTCGCCACAATCCACCATGGTCTGTCTACCATGCAGTGACACATTGCGTTGCTTGACACAGTCCTTCTCAAAGGTGGTCAATTCCATGCCTCGGTCGGTAAAAACGCTGATCAGCTTGTCAGCATTTGCCGGCTGTCCCAACTGACTGTTGATGCGTTTTTTGATTATGTCGATTTGCGCCGGAGCGAGTTCTGCGTCTGCTGCAACTGCGTCGAGTGCTTTCTTTAAAGCGAAGCGGACTTTACCGCTTTGGGTTCTGGACCAAAATCCGCCCTTTGCTTGTCCATTGGGGTTCTGGTTGTAATGGGTCCATTCTTCTGCGAGTCGCTCAAGGCTCACACATGCCAAGGCCAGCAAATCCGTGATAAGACCGTCGGAGGCTGACCAAAGGGGACCCAAAATAAAGGGCAGATCGATTTTCTCATTGATCCCACAATAGGTCGCAAAAAGCGAGGGCAAGTGCTCGGTGACGGTTTGAGCAAGATTTGGTTCAGATGAGTAAAACAACGGGAGAGGCGGAAGGGCATCACGCAATGTTCGGAGCATTACTCTCTCGGAACCGTTATAAAGCCGACGCAGGATCGAGCCCGCAAGGAAAGAATCTCGCCAAAAAAAGTTCGCTCTCCTCCCGACGAGAAACGAAACAAAACCAGATGTGGAACGCGATGGGTACGAGGTCAAGGCTGCATCGTTCTCGGCGTCATTATTTGTTACCCATGCTCCATCCGGGAATTTCATCAAAGAACTGGCTTCATAAATCTTAACATCTGGTGAAGTGGATAAGCTCATTGAACGACGTGAGGTCTGCATCGTCCCATTGCCGTGAGGAAATGAAATCTCTTCACTGCATGGCCAATGAAAGCTTTTAAAGCCGAGAAAGAACGAGCGTGGCCGCGGCAGGGTCTGGTCATAAAATCCAAGCGGGCAGTCGCGAGTGAATTCTGCGGAGGCGGACCCGGCGCTCCCTCTTATTTCGGTGCGGAAGCCGGCCGCGGACGTGTGGCTCTCTACGACTTCGTCAAGGCCGAAAAGTTGTATGGGTAACTCATCGGCGGTTTCGCCAATCCAACGAGGACTCGTTTGTTTTTCAACAAGGCTTCCAGCCCCGCCAGAGAAGTGCGGAGGACGATAATATCTGCGCAGCATTTGAGGCGGACGCCCCGGAAACGTGATGGAATAGGTTATGCCCTTTTCGGGGTGCCATGATACGGCTCCAGTTGCGCTCGTATCCACCTCGCAATCCATACACCTTATCCTCCAGATCGGGATGACATGCGTCCCGTCCTCCAGCAGTTGTGGCTTTTCCATCATTGATGAGTTGAATCGAGTAGATAGCCGGTGCACCAATGATTGCCAAGGTCCATTTTGGATGTTGGACAACAAATGCGGGACCGATTGCCACGACTTTGGAAAATTTCCTAAAACTTGCCTGCTTTCTCAGGGGAATGGGATAGATGGCGGGATTGGCAGGCGTTCGTCCGGGGCTTCCAAATCTTCCGGCGGCGAGCTCGGAGGCGGCGTCGGCAGAACATCCATCAGCGCGGGTTCTCTGTCATATGGAAGGCAAACGCCTGGGACTGGCACCTCTGCTTCCGGAGGATTAGGCAGCGGCATTTGCGGCGCATGCATTTTTGGCCTGGTCGGCACCAGCCCTTCATCCTGGAGGCGCAGCAGCTTTTTAATGAAATTAGGTATCCGCCAGTACTTGTCGGATGTTCTTTCAAACAGCGGCTCGGTAATGTCGGGAGGTAACGACAGGACATCCGTGGCGGCGATCCCGCCACTCCGTGGCTGGAGGCGACCTTCGGGGGCGCCGGACGCATCCAAAAGGGGTCCGGCTTCGACGTCCTGCTTCGGCGCAACTGCTTCGGGCGCCCGTGGTTCTGGCTTGGTCTCGGCAACGGGAGCGGCCGGGTTCGCCGGGGCGGGCGCTGCGGTCTGCTCCTCGTGCGGAACAGGCGCTGCCTTCTCAGCCTCAGCTGGTGAAGGCCGGGTGTCCTGCTGGAGCACCGCATCCCGGTTGAAAATGTGGGGAACGTATTTTCTTGCGTATCCGCATCTGGGAAATCCTGCACAGCCGTAATGCTTGGATCCATCGCCCTTCGTGATCAAATATATCTTGGCGCCACAGTTGGGGCAGACCTCCTGCGTCTGCTCCCGTTCTACCGCTCTGGATTTGGGAGCCAGGCCCACGCGATAGGTTTCATCAAATACGAGGCGTGCTTTGTGCTCCTTCCCTCCTCGCAGGAGGTCTTTTGCTTCTGAAGTGATTTTCAGGCCGTGGAGCATCTCTTGGAGATCATCACAGGTCAGCAAGTAGCCGCTGTAGGACCGCCGAATCCTCAGTTGGCACTTGGTGCAGGTAAAAGCGTCGGCGCCGATTTGAAAGTGGCGGCCCTTCCCAGCCGCGGGAACAGTGCAGGAATCCGGGCAATGTATCTCGGTTATCCCGATAGGAATGCGCTTGGATTCGCTCACCTGATGCTGGGGGGTTCCGGCGGTGCGTTGTAATCCCAGATCTGCCCGGGTGGCGCCTTCCTTTGATCCGGAGGCTTTTGATCTTCGCTGCCCGCGATATTTGGATCATCCTCTGGCACTGAAGCCGCGTCTGGTGCGGGTGCGGGTACTGCCACTTCGGCGGCGGGCCCATCCATCGGGATTTCCGGAATGTTCGTGAGGTTAGAAAGAGTGCGATTTCCCGGTTTAGTTGGCTGCTGAGCTTCCAACGGCAGTTGAGCTTCCAACGGCAGCTGAGACAAATTGTGCCCAAACGTTTCCTCGAAGGACTGTGGTGCCGGCGGTTCCTCCGGAGACGTTGCCTCGCCCTCGGGGGTGGCCACGACCTTGCCCTCTTCCCTGCCATAAAACGGGTCGCTGTCCTTGCTTGCCTGCAAATCGGAGGGGAACTGAGGCTGATTGTTGTAATCCTTCAGGACTTCAAAGGGCGGCAAGAAGCCAAGCTCTTGGCGCATCGCTTCTCTCCCGATGTCCGTGGTTTGCTCGTCGACTTGCTGATCCTCCTCTCCCGGCACAACTTCCGGTTCAGCCTCAGCCGGGGCTGTCTGATGGCCCGTCGTATCTGGGACGACAGGGGTTCCAAGGGGGGTGCCATTGCGCCACGAACGGAGGATGCCCTGCTTCCTCTGCTCTGTTTCGCTCTGAGATGATTCGAGCTTGACGTTGTCTTTGGGATCGAAAAGGTGGGAGATGCCCAGCTGGTTGGCCCGGTTCTCAATATACGCCTGGTAGTATGAGTTGGCCGCGCGTGACAGCTCATTCCTTTCCCAAAAGCACGCAGTTTCCCGCAGGTTGGCCTTGACGATTTTTCGTCCTGGGGGGCGCTCTTTGTTAAAGATAACCGCCTCGAACGGGGCCATCTGCGTGAAGTGTGACGCCTCAAACCTGTTCATTTTTTCCTGGCGCCGGGTTACTGACCCCGATTTGCCTTCGCTGAAAGCGCTGCTTATCTTGAGGTCGGCGCCGGAGTGATCCTCCTTTTCACCCCAGAACTGCCCAAGATTCTCTTCGGCCATCTTGTTAGTCTTGTTGCAGAGGTTCTGCAGATACACCCGCGATCCGAAGCATTGGATGAAGGCGTCGATTTTGTTCTCGTCCTTCTGCACAGCCAGCAGCGAGGTTTTTGCCTGCGTGCAGACGAAATTGAAGATCCGGGACTGGCGGGCCACGGAGAGGAACTTCTCATCGCCGCCCGTTTTTCCACCGCCTGAGGTCGTGATGAAATATTGGTACTCGTCGGCCAAAAACATCAAAAAACGCTTCTTGTTGACAGGGGCAGCCTGCGTGCGCTTCAGTACGAGCTGCTGGAAATCAAGCTTCATGCAAGTCCCGATCAGCATCTGCGCGTTCGGGTAGGCGCTGAGGACCAGGGTGTAAACCTTGCCGTCGTTGAGGCAATCCTCAAAGCTGAAGCGTGATGGCTGGCAAAATGTTTTGATGAGCTGCTCGTTGCGGGTGACGTCGCCGAAGAGGTTCGTCACGCAGCTCTGGATGTTTCCTTTGGTCTTAGGATCATGTTTCAACCACTCCCCGGAAAAATAATCATCCAAGTTGCGGAGGAGCAAAATTTCATAAGTGCTGGCTCCCTTGGCCGCCTTTTCTTTGATGACGTCCTTGAGCTTGGCGAGGTAGCCCGTAAGGTACTTTTCGTTAGTCGTGAACTTTTGGATCTCATTCACGCTGCATTCTTTGCCCATGGGGCCTTCGACCTGGCGGAACAGCTCGATGCAGGCCGTGATGTGTTTCTCAGACGCGTTCGACCAGTAGGCATTGTCATTGCCGAAGGCGTTGCCAGTCACCTCGGCCACGGCCATAATGCGGCCGGCCGCCTCGGTGGAGGCTGCGTTCTTCGAGATCAAGTTGTAGGTGAGACCGTTATTGATCGAGTGAACCCCCAGGTAGCGCAATCGTTGTGGCTTGTTGGTGGTCACCAAATGGCCGTTTTGATCGTGTTTAAACTGCACCTCCCGCTTGTGAGTATGGGTCACGCGCGCCAGGCGCCCGCCTTTGTCTTCGCGCCAGCCGAGCCATCTCACCGAGAGGCCGCGGACATCGAACCAGAGTTGTTCCAGAAGCCTGTGGATCTCGGTGCGTCGGAATACTCCGCGGTCGTTGAACACGAAGGAAGAGAGGGGCTCTGTGTCCCCGTTAGGCAAACGCAGGACTTTGTTGCGGGACAGGTCGGTCCCTAACGCCGTCTCCGGCCCTTCCGCCCTGGCCAGGACAGCGTCACACTCCTGCATGCTGGTGCCCCCGGTGCAGCTGACGAGGAAGTGCTCCTTGGTGGTCATCTCCTCGAACTCCAAAACGTAGTAGTCGTTATCAGGCCGGATGACGACCAGGTCGCTGAGGAGGTCGCGGCCGTGCTTCTCCATCGTATATATGACAGCCTCGTGAAAGTCGCCCTTGACGTCGAGCACGAACCCGCCCCACTTGGCATCCGGCATCGTGGGGTCGTCGTTGTTGTAGAGGCTGGTGATGGCCTCCAGGACGGGATAAACGACCCCGGCGGTCTTGCCGGAACCAATGGTGCCGAAAGCGATGAGGTTTGTGAAAAGGGACTTCTCATCGAACGTCATGCCCCCTAGCTTCACTTCCAGCTTCCGAGCCGGTTTACCTTCGCGGGCCACATTCCACCGGTTTTTGACGGCCAGCTTGGAGAAAATGAGGGCCTCGAGTCCAACTGCAACCAAGCCTACCCCCGCTTCCGCGATCAGAGGGAGGGGCTGAGGCAGCCAGAGGGCCGCCTGGGGAAGCGCATAGCTCACCACGGGTAGAGCGATCCCCGCCGCAGCCATTGCCTGTGCCACGTAGGTCAAGTTCCTGTGCTCTGGCACTTTGGCGGCCAGGCTTTTAATGGTTTTGCCAAACATACCCTGATAGGGATACAATGCGGCACATCACGGTGATGCGATTCTACTTAGCCCATTGTAGGTCTAAGCAGTGTCGCTCTCAACCCGAATAATGGAATGAATGGCGGTGAGTTAGCGGACGCTTGCCGCTTGCTCCGCCTCGATGGCCGGGATGAACGGGACGAACTGAAAGTCGTAGGAGAATTTGCTGTATTCCCGGTGCTTCCCGTTTTCGACCGTCAAAATGGTATCCGGGAATGCTTCCCCATCCGGAGTGGCCCGGGGTACGTCTTGAGTGCTTTTGATCCTGACCGGCTCCAAGTCGCCTTTGGAGGTGATGGCGTATACGATTTCTCCAGGTCTAGGCATGAGCGGGGCGGGGGTTTGTGGTTTCGGGGCGGGCCTCAGGGGTTTTAGCATGATGCTCGCCCCTGGTTTCGGCCTGAACCTTTGCGGTCTGAAAATATAACTTGCCGTCTTGCTCGCGTATCTGGATCACATTCCTGCCTTGCTCGACAAACAGTTCGCCGGCGGGGGAGAGTTCCTGCAGCTCTGCCATGACTTGTAGGACTTCGTCCTCAGCTTTTTCCGTGAACACCTGCTGATTGGCGTGCAAATTGGCGATCTCGATGCAAAAAAGCCTGACCGGTTCCGGAAATGACAGGAACGGCTCCCCCTCAGGCTTGGGCTCCGTCATGACGACCTCCACCGTCTGGCCGTCCTTGGTGCTGAGAGAATACAGATGCTTCTTGGTGAATACCTTTTGCGGCCCCTTTTCGGTGAGAAAACGGGCGGTCAGAGACTCGTGCTTGCTGATCGTCTCCAGATTGTGGAGAATCCCAAAGCGAGCATCGGCCACGGCTCCGAGCTTCGGCTTGGCTTCTTTCAGCTGTCTGATGTCCATGACAATGTTTATAGGCGCACCATCATTGTAGTGCCTGTGCACGGGCAATCTGGCTGAAGGATTGTTTGGCGGTATTTCAGGCCGCTCGACACCCGGAGGCCGTATAATTAGGGCATGAAGATCAGTTCCGAAATCGCACAAGAACGCAGGCAATCCAGCATCCAAGCCATTGCCAACGCCAACATCCCAAAGAACGCCCCCAATCGGGATGTAATACTGCAAGAGACGCTGGGGTTCCTCGGCAAATTTGAAGGCCTTTCCACGGCGCAGGTCAAAGAGCTGACCCTGATGCGCCAGAAGAACGGGAACGCGGACCCAGCACTGGTCGATTTCTTGAAGGTCGCCGCTGCGGATGACCTGGCCGATGCGCTCGAAAACCACTACAGCGCCGGTGGCCTCATTGTCCTGATGAATGGCGAATCGCTGAAGCCGGCGCAAGTGGCTGAGATAGCTTGAGCGAGTTACCAGTGGGCTTTACTGAGGAAGGTCGGCTCATCGTCGCCGTTGTAGGTCTGGGCGCCGTAGTCTATGATGATGGCCGTCGCCTGGTTCTTCAAGAAAGTCACCGGGAGGTTGGCGATGGTCAGCTGGTTGCCGCTCAACTGTGCCGTCGCCCCATCAAGGCCGCCGACACTTACATAGCTCTTGAGGTATATGAAGTTGGTGCCCTGGAAGCCCGAGCTGGAATCCCCGTAGTACATCTTCGCATGGACCGTCCTGCAATCCCTGATGAAGTCGTCGATCACCGCATTTTTGGCCCCGTTGGAGACGGTTCCAAAGTGATCCACCGCCACCGCCGATAGGATAACTATCACGACGATGGTGGCGATCAGCTCGATTAAAGTAAACCCGGCACGGCGTCTAATCCTCATAGACACATTGTAGTTCAATAAACCTGCCGCAGCGTTTTCCGCCAGATCGTTCCTAAAGAAAGCGTGATGCCCGCGTAGCGGATCCCGCTCTTGGTCAGGATGTCCCAAAGTGGCATGTTAGGTGCAGCCAGCGCCTCTCCCAGCAGCTTTTGCATGGCCCCGCCCTCGATCGTCACGGGCAGCGGCAGGTTATAGAGCCGAGCCAGGTCCAACAGCGCCGGCTTTGCCACGATGCCGTGGAAAGTGTAAGCCTCCAGAATATCGATGTGGTCCAAGACCCTGTAGCGGTCGCGCAGCAGCTCAGCGCTGCCGATGGGAACTCCTTGGACCGAACTGCGGACATAGAGGAATGGAATCGCAAATTTGCGTCCGTTGAATGTGGCGATGAGCTCCTTCTGGACCTTGTTGACCTCGGCATGCACTCGCCAAAAGCTCGCCAGCATCTGCTGCTCGCTCATGCACAGCTCTATATCGGTGTTTGGAATCTGCACCCCTTTCGCCTCGCAGGGCAAGAATGCCATCGAGTTGCCCGCCTCCCGCCCCAGATAAATGGCGGCGATGCGTCCCTGGAAAGGATTGAGCCACCCCGAATCCTCGGTGGACAGTGCATCATCGCGGGCCTGGCAGTGTGTTTGGATATAGATGGAGTTCATGCGCTTTGGGCGTTCAAATCGTCGTAAAAACCTGGGCTGAAGGGGGTGTCACGCGGCGGAATTCGCAGTGTCTTCAAGAGGGGTACGTTCCAGCCAGCCTCCGTGCATAGGTCGGCCGGGAGGGCTCGCCGGTTGAGATATTGGGCGAGCAGTTCGGCGGGGTAGTCCTTGATGCGCAGCGCGAGAGTCGTCGGGCCTGCGGCCACCTTCAGTTCGAGCCACTTTGGAACGACCGCGGTCTGAAATCGGCCGTCTTTCCCCGCTAAAATCACGTCCCCGTCGATAAGGAGGCCCGTTACCGGCACCGTGCCCCCGGCAGCTCGGTGTAGGTCAAGGCGTCCGTCCCTCAAATGCTGGGGCTCCACGACAAGGGCAGCGTGCAATCCTTTGGTCGAGCAGGGCAATTCCGCTGACGTTAGATACAGTATGTCTCCCAGCTTCATTTGCTTTTGGTTTGGCGCGAATCAGCTTGGGCTGCCGGCTCGGCTTTCGCCGGGACCCGCAAGGCTTCGAGCAACTGCGGCTCAGTGCGCAGGAGCTAAAGAGGGGCGATGTGTAAACCAGCAGGGGTTGGCCGCCCCGAAGTGACTTCGTGGACCCACGGACCGGGGCCACATAAAATTGCTGGAGTGCGCCGGCGAGTTTGGAAAAGTTGAACTCTCAAGTTTTGGGTTTGCTCTTCCCGGATGCGAGCACCGTAAGGGCTGTAGAAGCGGCTTGGCGTGATCAGAAGATGGGCCTGACGAAGAGCTGGGTTCCCTTTTTGACGAAGGTCAAACGCACGTCAAACCCGTCCGAGTGGGTAGGGATGGCTCCCGACGTAACCCCTGTGAAGAACTCTCCAAGGTCATCTCCGGACACGGTATAAAGGTAAGGCGTGGCTGGATCGTTGTCGCGAAATACGATGTGGGCACAGGCGCATCCGCGCGCGGCCCAGACGAATTTGATGCGGGCGCTGAATTCCCTGTTATCCACCAGAGGTTTGCCAGGCACTGGTGAATTCTTGCGGCTGACGCCCTGAATGGAGATGTTGGGGGGCATGGCCTTGCCCGCAAATACAGGGCGGAAGCATATCTGCCCACTCTTGTACGGGGTGATCCGGACGTTGTGCATAACGCTACTTGCGCCTCGGAGAACGCTTCACCTTTGCGTCCCAACCATGCAGCTCCAGCAAGTTGGTACCGGTGAGGGCCTCCCCTGTCAGCAAACCTTCGCCGGCCAAATGTTCGGCTGCCTGTCGGAGAATATGCTGGGCTTTCTCCAGGTCTGCCGCATTCAACTTCCGCGTGTACCTGCATGTGATAACGAGATCGAGTGACGTATTCATCAGTCTTTAGTTTGACCAAAAACCAGCCTTTGACACCAGTTTTTAACGCGGCATATCCGCTGGTTTCGGAGAAGCTGCCCGCTTGGTTGGTGGCTCCGGTTGAGTAGGCGGTTCCACCAGTTCTTCGGCGAGCCACGGACCCGCTTGGGCGAGCGCCGAGTCCAGGATGTCTTGGTGAGGAAGGGGTTTGCTCTGCGCTAATTGCGCCAGCTCGTATATCCAGCGGGGCTCTTCGGCCTTGCTTTGAATGGCTGCCAGCTTCATCTCCATCGTGGTTAACGCGGCAATGCTCTGTAGATGCGATCCCTGCCGGGTTTCCTCCAACTCTGCCGCCGTTTCATCTATGCTGGCCCGCCTGTTGGCCGGCCAGACCAGCTTGCCTCCGACCGAAGGCAGTATCAAGGTCTTGCCTGAAGGGATATCCAGGAACTTGGCGGGCCTCTCCACTGGCTTAGGGAACTTGCCTTCGAGGACCTCGACCAGGGCGCGTCGGACCTCCATATTTCTGCGGAAGCTGTTATCCTGTTCGGCATAGCTGGTTGCTATCTCTCTTAGAGCCCCCTCGCGGTCCCCTGCTGAGAATCGAATGAACTGCTGCCGTCGGTTGTGGTGTCGGCGCTTTAATTCTTCCCGCGTGAGGGAGCGCATGTGGTAGGAAAACTTGTCCCAGGTGAACTTACGAGCAGCCACCCGGCCATTGATGAGGGGGGCTCTGAAAAAGTCATCCATGGCGCTCAGGGACGCCTCCCGGATTATCGCGTCCCACTCCGGCTCGATCCGTTGAGGTTGTGCTATAGACAAATCATAGACCTGGCGCTGGATGTTTTCGCGGTAGGAACCAATGACCTCATCGAGCATGTTGACGTCCACCCCGTCTCGTCCGGGCTGGGTGCGGTTGCTCATGCTGATCCGCATTCCCTTCCTGGTTTGCGGGAGCAGAAACACATGGGCGTGTATTTGCGGGTCTTGGTCTTTGGGTTGGTATTTGCCCTCGGCTTGAAGACGTTTGACCCAAGCATCGTTACCATGCACCTTCACGTCGTGATGGATTCCGAGCACAAACCCAAGCTCGTCGCCGGGGTAAAACCTCTTCGCGATGGCGGAAAATGTGTCCTCTGCGACCCGGACAAGCAGCCGATCTATGTCAACCTGATCCATCAGCAACTGCGTGACTTTGACCGGGTCCATGCTCAGGATTAGCCGCAGCCCCATTATTTTTCGCCCCTTCAGTTTTTGCCTGCGGCAGTGCTCTTGCATGAACTCCAGTGTTGCTTCGTTATCCACCAGGCCACGGATCCTGTTCAATCTGGCGACCTCCTTCTTTCCAAATCCATGGGCTGAGAGCGTGCCGCGGGGACGGCTGGTGAAGTAGGTTTGGCCAATTAAAATGCCGCCTTCCACCTCCTTGCCCTTGTGCTTTTTGATCTCATTGCAGTAGCCATCGGCCCACGCGATCGCTCTTTTAGCAGAGGTGACAATCGTCGTCTTCTTAATGGTTGCGACCTGGTATGCCATAATATCAGCGGCTTACTTAGGATTAACCGGCAGCTTATGCTCCTTGAGATACTGGGCCTTGTAGAGAGCCAGTACTCGGACGGCCTCGTCCCTCAGGAACTCGGTCTGGCGGAGAGCTTCGTCTATCTGGCTGACCATTTCGCCCAACCGTTCGACCGTCTCTTGCGTCTTAAAATTTTGGTTGCGGAGGATGCTCGACAGCATCTGTTCGGTGCCAGGATTGGCGTAATCGGTGTGCAAATGAACATAAATGATCTGTCTGCCGACCAGCATATCGATGAGCGTCCCATATGGTATCGAGTAATGCCCGGCAAGCCTGTGAAGAAGGTTCTCATGCTTGCCAACCTCGTACAGACCATGCAGCAGCTGGTCCAGTTCCTCTGGATTAAGTTGCTGTACTGACCCCCAGGGGGTGAGCTTTTTCTGGATACCCTTGATGAATTGGTTGACGTCTTCCATATTAAACTTTCGGCGTACTATCTTTGGCCTTCTGCTGGAAGGAGTGGAGCAAAGTCTTATACTCTCCCGTTGCACCAAGCACGGCCAGGAGTTTAAGAAGGCTTAGTGTTGTCCCGTTCAGTTCATCGAGCCGGTCGTGAATAGCGATCTGTAAGGCAGCCATATCGCTCGCGTCGGGAAGGTAAGCCTGCCCTAACGAAATGCTCATTTCAGCCAACTGGCTCACGACATGCCCTAGAGAACCAGAGTCATCGGGCACACCCAGTTTGATGAGGCGATCTGCCACGTCCTTGCGGATGTAGACCCTCGGGTTGCGCCGTCCAATTACTGAGCATGTAGCTTCTCCATCCGCTTCCGCTAACGGATCGTCCGCCCGGCTTTCCGGATGTTCCGGGGACCCATCCTCTAAGTCTGGTGATGCGCTCATGCAACTATTTTAGGTCTCCAGGGGGTGTTTGCAACCGCGCGAGATAAACAGATCCACGAAAAGTCGGAGGCCGAGCAACCGTAGGAGCAGGGCATGGGGAGGATTGCATCCGTGCGGAAGGATGATACCGGGCACCCTGCAACCGAGTGGGTATTTGCATGGTGATATAGTGCAACCGTGGAGGCGGAAAAAGCCTGTTTTTGGCGTCGGAAACCCCTTCTTGTGCTATACCACCTTTGTCTTCACTCTCCAACTGTCTTTCCAGGGCGGTCGTGATTTGGCCTCTCTCTGCGTCCACGCTCCACCATAGAGCATCTTTCCCCTCCTTCCAAGGGGACGGTCCCTCCTTTTTAAGCCTTCTCTTCTAGCGCAGCTTAGGTGCCTTCAATCTCCTCCTTTCACGATATGGTCTCCCCTGGTCCATAGGGGAAAAGCCCGTGGATAATTTGAAAACGGAGGTCATCCATGTGAGGCGCCGGATCCCGGCACTCGTCGGCAATTTGGGTATGTCATCCTGTGGGTTTGTTTTGCGAAGCATGGCAGGTCTGGTTCTCTTACTGGTGGATGATTTGAGTTTGTGGGTCTGCCATACGAAGTTGAAGGTTAGTATTTTCATTTCGGTGATCGGCAATTGGGGGGAGATCATGTTGCGAGTTTGTGCTCTTTTTTGGTGATGATGACGCACAATTCAGCCCGTCCTTCGATTCCAAGACTCCTCAAGCGGACGGTAATTCCTCTCTGGGTCTTCTCCCCCAATCCACCACGATCGCCGCTGTCAGCATCCTGCGAATAACCAAGCTGGGATGTCTGCTGGGTGCATGATCGTCATCATCTGGAGGTTTGACCTTTTGATTTTCCCCATTAACATCCTCGATGATCTTGGGTTCAAAGTGGACGCTCAATCAGCCTTTGATTCCCTGTGAATATCTCCGTGCTTGATGGTGAACAGCGGGAGGGAAACTGGTGAACATCGACCTCCTCCCAATTTTGGCCATTTTTGTGGCGCTCAAATCTTGAAAGGTGGAACCTGCATGATCGGAAATCTGGCCTCCTCAAAGCGGTGTTTTCGAGCCGCGCCTAACGCGATTCCCCGCAGTCTGCTGATGATTGAAACTGCCGGTTTGGGCTTTTGTATTCCCTATTTTACGACAGCTCCTGCAGCCTGACCTCGCCGTGCCACCCATCTTCCATGGTCAGCTTGGCGCAGTCATCTTCGAGGTGCTCAATGGTCAGCACCTTCCCAGTCTTTGTGCAAAGCCCTTCATCCGGATCGTTCCAGGTGACTTCATCCCCCCGCTGGAGTTTGCGCCGCCAATCGTTCTTGCGCAGTTTCGCCATATCTTAAGTTTGGCCGATTACCCCATACATCGACAAGGATGGTGTCGCGTTCATCTGGCCTGGACCAAGAGAGGACGTTTACTTAAAGCTGATCGCCTCAGACATCAAAGACTTGCCACACATTTAAGCTGGCCGAGAACCTTGCTCACCGACTTGGCCTTCCGAATGGAGTCGATCAGGATGCCCACGTAGAGCTTGTCGACCCTCTCCCCCGGGTTGTCCATTTGCTTCTGGCAGATCTCCCGAAACCACTCGGCGTCCTCTGCGGAGACGAACTGCAAATGAACGGTATGCATGCGCTTAAGTCTGGCGAACAACTTCGTGAGCCTGGATCAGGCCGCCTTTGCGAAGGGTATTGACCTTGGAAAACACGCCGGGATCGGCCGCTGCATCCAGTTACCTTCGACAGGTTTGCCACAACATGACCGCTCACCGCGGGAACGGGCGTCGTCGTGGTTTGTGTCGAACGAACGGTATCCAGCGCCGCCTGCTCCGAACCGCCGGTACGGGTAATTGCGAAATCCTGCGCGAACAGGCTTCGCTCGCGGTCGCATGGCCAGCATGGTCGATATTGGTGGTAGGGCTCGTTCCAAAAATCAGTTGTTGGCCACTGTTCGGCCGCATGGGGATACGAATAATCGACTTGGGGAGTAATCCTGAGGGCACCAGGTCCAATTGCCAACCCGTCAAAGTGTGCACTTGTGCACATCAGGACCGCGTGACATGTCGATGCACAATACCGGTGTGACCATCACGTCCAAACTCTTGATCCGCGGCATTTCCCCCACGGCGATGGGAGCGCGACCGGGGCGTGGATCGGAACAAAATCATGGCCTCAATCTGTTCCGAACCAGCCTTCAAATGGACACCTGCCCGGCTGAGGGAGGGTTCCCAATGTCCCATTCCCAAAGTTGGCGTCGGGATTTTCGGTGGACACGTTCATCATTTCTGGCGCCTTCCAGAGATGCCCGTCACCGGTGGAGGCGATGCATCGCGGCATGCCCTCCACGGAGATGGGAGAGCGCCCGGGGTCCCTTTTCGTCCGCGACAGCGCGACGCGGGGGAGGGGTGGCCTTGAGAGTTTTCGGCCGTAAGGCCGGCTGCGGTTCATACCCGAAGGGGCGAAGGTGCATCGTTCCAAATGTTCATGGACCCCGTCTGGCCCGAAGACTTCCAGCAGAACATGGTGCCTCCAAAACACACGCGGTTTACCCCGGGGTATGCGGAACAGTACGGGTCCGCCAGTTGTTCCGTTGCACCGGGGCCTCGTTCGATCCGCAACAGGGGGCCGTCTCTCTGGTTCATACCCGAAGGGGCGAGGGTCCATCGTTCAAGATGCTTGGGGAGCCCCCGCGGGCAGGAGCGGGCAGGGACTTAAAGTGCGGCGTACCTACGCTCGGAAAGCTTTGCCGGGATGCCTAAGTCCGAAGGGCGGTTTCCTCCTGAACATGGGTGGCAATTTCGTTGATGCGGCGAACCAGCTCTGCGTAACAGGCCGCTGGATCCGGCAGTTCTTGGCCGGTGTTCATGTAGCGGTGGATGTTCCACTTGCCGGAGTAGTCGTTGAACTCGCTACCGGGCATCGGGCCGACCTTTTTGGGTTCGTGAAAGCGGAGGGCGATCCAGTGGTCCATCGCTGTGACCTCCAGCGGTCCGTTGACGGTGTCGAATATCCAGCCTGGCCTGTCGGACCTCCCGGCCGGTCTGGCGTCGAAGGCCTTGGCGAGGTTTGCGACGCTCTCCGCGAGCGGGAAGGGCTGGCTCTTAACTTTTGGCATGGGATATGGTTGGTTCAATCAGAGGGCTTTTCAAGTGCAATTTTGTGTCTGCCGCCAAACCTCCTGCAGTGGGATTGTGTTAGGGCTGTGTATAAACCGAGCTGGTACAGGAGTACTTGCTGTCTTGTGGAGGTTAGTTCTATGGACCAAGAATATCCCATTATGGGATATTATGCTTCCAATAACCTTGGGAAGTTTAACGCGGGGCTGGAAGTTTAGTGCTTTTTTTGGCACAAAAGCCGAAGCAAGCAGCGTGCGTGGAGGGCCTGCAAGATGTTCCAGAGCATATATGTTTTGCCCCAGGGTTCCCACATTCGGATTCTGGTGACATCCGGGCGATCATCGTGTCCATGGCGAGCGCGCTGTAATTTCCTGAGTTTTTCATCCGCCGGGCGAGCCTGATGGCGGCTGAGTTGTGGCCCAAATTGGCCAACTTCGCAAGGCGATCGAGCTCTGTGTTCACGTTCAGGTTGACGCGGCGCGAATCCTTGAGGTCCAGCGTTCCGACCAGGAGATTGCTGAAGAAGGCGGCGAACGCTGAGACCCAGATGAAGGCCAGCGGGAGGATGCAGGCCAGCGCCTTCAGGCCATTCATCGTATAGGCGTCGTGGTCGAGAACGATGCAACTCTCCTCACCTGTCCCCCTTTCGTTGCCTGTGTGCATCGCCTTCCACGCCGTGGAGATCAGGACCAGCGTCACGAGGATGCGGATGATGCGGGCCATGTAAGTGTCGTCTTTGTTCAGCTGCCAGCTCAGGAGGCAAACCACACCGATGGGGATCCAACCCAGGGTGGCCAGCACGTCGTGCGGAAGTGTCTTCGCGATTGAGATCGTGCTGTAAACAAGTGTGGTCATATGTTTATCATGAGAATTTGGGCGAAGCCCATCCTGGGTTCGTTCTTACAGGATGATCGCTCTCTCAGTGAGGTCGGCGGCGGGGATGCGGGACTCGAAGTCGCCAGAAACGCTGAAGCCCTGGACGCGCAGGTAGCGGCGGACGAAGCTCATGCCAGCGATTTTCGAGTTTCCTGGCCATTTGGGTACTTGGGGTCGCCGTTCGCCAAAAAGACGCGTCCCACGATGGAGACCTCTTTCAAGCCGTAGCGCGCGCAATGCATCTTGACCTGGTCCCTGAACCTCTGCGAGACGAGGCTGATCGGGGAGGTCAGCCAGCGCTCGCCAAAGTCGTCGAAAGCCTTCCCGTTGACGAATGTTCGCCCATGCACGTCCGCATCGACCTCGATTTCACTTAAATATACGTTGCCCATAGTGTTTTGTTCCGGGAGGTTCTTCGAATTTCCGTGGAAAATGGCTTGAGGCTGGGTGAAAGGGTCAACTTTCTTGGTGGCAGCGGTCTTTTGTTAATTCCAAATCGCCGCTCAGTCCCGTTGCTCAGGCTCGGTTATCTTTTGGCTTTGTAAGTCGAGTTCGTCGATTTGCGTCTTGAAACTTACGAACTCGGCCGACACATTGCGGATGAGCTGGGCGAAGCCTTGTTCTACTTTGCGTTCTCAACACCCAATAAAAACAAGTGTTGGTCCGCGACTCTTTTTGCCTCAGTGAGGTCGCCTTTTTCCATGGCGGCCAGGAAATCGTCCTTGCTGCAGAGAAAACCCCAATCCTCAAATAGGAAAGTGCTGGCAAATGCGATAGCCGCCTCATTGTGCGGTGCGAGCATGGTGATGGGTTCGGTTCTCATGGTTTTGAACTTACAAAATCGACACGTCCCTCATTCATGAACAAAATGTTCGTGGTTTCCGTCTCGCAAGCGCGGACCTAATCTGGGGAGCCGTTGGCCTCCACGATCATTGCTTCGGTTCACGGCCGAAGGGCATGCGACCTGTGATGAGCCGGTAAGAGCCATCATCCATTCCGGTCTCGGGGTTGCAGGTGACTTTCGCGACTGGCTCGCAGACGACGGTGGCGGCGACGAAGGCTTTGGACCAAGTTCTTGTTTTCATGATGGCTTATTCCACGAACAAAGTGGTGTCGCTGAACCTCAGGCGGCGGCTGCGTTCACGGCATTCTCAGCTGCGAACTCGTTGAACACCTCGGTGATGTCCCGATCGTCTCGGAAGGCCGTTTCCAGGAGGTTGCAGAGTTCCTGCGGCCCGAGCGCCATGGCCAAGGCCGGGTCTTTCCGCTGAAGGTCGGTGACCAGCTGGGTGACGGTGGCGACTTGGTATTCGTAATCCTCATCCAGACAAGCAGCGGGATCGAATACGTTGATGGCGGATCTGGCCAGTGAGTTGATATTGCAGGTTGTATTCATTTGTTGATTAAGGTCTCTTAGGTCTCTTAGGTCTCTTAGCGGAGCTTTCTTGGGCGACTGCGACATGCTCGTGATGTTTTTCCTGGCTGTACCGATGGCTGACTCCGCTCAAGGCTTTCGAGGAAGAACCTCGTCTCCCCTTTGACGACCCCGTGTGTGAGGAGTGCTGGTGCTCCCATAATCTGTTGGTTTTTATTTTCGCGAAGCGGCTGGTTTCCTTTTCTTGGTACCGGCACCGGCAGCTTTTGGGGGTGTGGCGAATTTGATGTTTCCGCTCGTTCCGACCGTACTATCAAAGGGGTAAGCCTTGTAATCGACGGACAATTCTTCCCCTGTTTTAATATCCCGCTTGGCGTAGTATCCATCTTTCCCAAGGTTATAGACGCAATTGGGTGCCGGCGAGTGGTTGAGGTACCAGAACATGCCCATTTTGGTGAAGTCTCTTGGTGGGTTGAACACTTTACCGCAATGCATGGCAAAGTCCGTGTGCATCTGTTGCACCGGTTTTGGCATTGTCGCAAGTTGCTCTTCTGTAACGTCACCCAGGGGAATGTCGTTGGAAGTGTCGAAAATGATGTCCCGCGCCTTGATTGGTATGATGGCGAATACTCCCACGCCGCCGGCATGGATTTTGGAGGGACGCAAGCGGGTGCGGATATAGGGAAGGCGATAGCTGGTTGGTACACTCATAATTTCGGCTGTGTTGGTGCGGCAGTCTCATTTTAGTTCCTTTCCGTCACGCAGGAGCAAAAACACCCGCCAAAGCCTCCATGAAGATGGGGTTAAACTGGGGTTCGCTCTCCTCCCGCGGTGACGGCCTCGAACTGGGGGTCCTCGCCCGTGCCCAGGAGGCGGCTCGGGCAGATCGCTTGCAGTGGCTAGTGATTACGCGCTCACGGTGAGATGGTTAGCCTGATGTTGGCGTATGGGATATAGGCGAGGCCAGTGTGGTCCTTGAGCAGCCGGGGTGAGTTTGCGCGATAACTTACACCATGTAACTCCAGCGTGGATGGATCTTGGCTGTACCCAACAGAGAGGAGCCGAGAACCTCCTCGACGTCGGGGCCGGGGGTTTCAGAGCATGTTATGTAACATAAGTCACATAACGCCATGAGGGCCTGCGCTTATTTGCCCAGGCCCGTGAGGCTGTCCATGATGCTGAAGACGTACATGAAAAGAGGCTACTTTCCGACCGGATACATGGAGACCCGGCCATGTTCCCGCATGTCCGTGGCCCCCCAGGGCGAGGTCATCCGCATTTACAATTACGTCCGCGTCGTTCGTGGCGGGACAGACTGACACCCGCAACGACACCTGCATGACAACGGCCGAACATCCCCGACTTGTCGGGTCGGACGGCGTCCGGCGCGCATGGGAGGGTTCATTTGGGGTCTGGAGCCGTTAGGAAGGCGTTAGAAAATTGCAAATGCAGAATGCAAAATGAAGGGATTACATCCGGGAAACCAGTGCTATCCAGCCGGTAAGTCTTGGTTTATTGAAATCTTATCTTTGCTTCCAGGTTATGAAATTGCCGTATCCTTTTCACATGGCGTTGTTGCTCGCATTCCCGATGGCCCCCGCGCTCCAACGTTGCACAAGTCAGCATCCTTGTATCGAGAAGTCAGTGTTCCTGAGATTGAATGGTGCCCTGTCATTTCATTTAACAGAGAGATGGATGCTCTCGCTGTGGCTGTTGAATTCGGGCGCGTACATGCATTGAATTTCCGCAATCCCGGTCTGGTATTCGCCGCGCAACTGGACGCGGGTAGAATACTCGAATACGTAAACGCCCTTGGGCAGGTAATCTATGAAGAAATGGCTCGCGGTGTCGCGTGTGCTTTCGTAATAGGCGAGACCGTCTTGGTATTTGTAGCGGGACAGCACGTTCACCGGCTCCGTTCCGCTGCCGCGCTGGTCCTTTAGATGGACATATTCCATGTCGCGGTCCGTGCGCGACTCGATGCGAACGACCAATTCGTCGCCGACGGCCAGCGCTCCCTTCACCGGCTCCAGCACCGGGCCGCGCGGGGTGTTGATTTTGGTGAACAATGTCTTTTTCAGTTTCAAAGGCGTGCCTTCGGCCGGCGTGATCTTGCTCATATCTTCAAGGTATTGCCAATGCATACTGCCCCAGGCGACGCCCGGGTCGGATTTCTTCACGGTGATCTCGCCCAGCTTGGATTTGATGTCGGCGGGCGCAAAACGAACTTCGTAAAACCCGGTGCCCGGCTCCGGCTGATTGCGGACTTCGGCCTTCGGATTTTGAACTGGCAAATCGTTTTTGCCTGGCGTCACGTTGATTCCGCCGACCGTCACTTCCACCAGCGCGGTGCTGGCGAGCAAATCCTTTCCGCGCAACAGCAAGGCATACACCGCGTCCGCGGTCGCCTTGGTCGTTTTCCAATCCTGAGTCTGCTTTTGTTTGAGCAGCCAGACGCGGCAGTCCTCGACTGACGGCTGATCGTTCATCACTTCGTCAAACGCCTCGATCATCAGCGCCTGCGTTTCAATGGGAGCGCGATACCACCACCAGCTCAATTCCGTGTCGCGCCAGAACATGCCCATTTCCTCGTTGATCACGCTGCGTTCCTTGATCGAACGCATGATCGCCTCCGCCGCCGCGCGGTTTTCGTCGCCGCCCCAGCGCTTGAGCGCGATGGCCAGTTGCCCTTGCGACTGGCGGCAGTTGGTTTGCAGCCAGAATTTCCGCGCCTGTTTCAGGAAAAATTCCACCGCCGTCTGGTGCGGCGGCGCAACCGGGCTGTCCAGTAGAAAGAAGCTCCGGCCATACAAATACAGCGCGTCGGTCGCGTTGGGCACGTAATCGTCCGGCTTGGCCATATTCTTTTGAATGTCCTGGTAGTGCTCGGTCATCCATTCATCCAGCCGCGCCAGCGCGCGCACTGCCGGAGCCGGGGCGATGTCCGCGCCCAGATGCCGCAACCGGCCAAAACCGGTGACAATGTAAAGCGTGATGTAATCATTGCCCGGGCCGCCGGGGAACCACGGCCAGCGGCCGTCGCCGAGTTGCATTTCGGCCAACTTGCGCAAGGTCGCGTCCGTCTCATAATCGAGCCGGTTGGCGTCAAACAAAATTCCAACATTGCGCCGAGCCTGGCTTTCGTTCTGCGCCTGTCGTAGCCACGGCGTTTCTTCCACCATCACCGATTTGAGGTCCTGGTTTTTCTCCAAAGGCGAGTCCAGCGCCGGGGTATTTTTCCACTGGTCGAACACGGCGCGAATTTTGGGGTCGTGATTGGCGATGTTCCGGGCGAGGGCATTCGCGTAGAGCCGGTTGAACGTCTGCTCGCTGCATTCGTAGGGATATTCCATCAAATAAGGCAGCGCCAGCACCGCGTACCACGCGGGGTTCGACACCATCTGAACGGTCAACCCCTCGTTCTGGAGCGTTTTCGATTTGCCGGACTCGGCCAGCTTCTTGAACTCAAATTTCTTCGTCGCCGGCCCGCGAATCGGCAGCGGCAATGATTCCGTGACAAAAATGCGCCGCGACAAGACGGGCAAGCCGCCCTCTTCGCCGTCCGAAAACTCGCTCGTCGCCGCCACGGCTTTGTAAGTCAAGAACGGGGCGCCGTCCGGCACCGCGATGCGCCAGGAAAAACTGCGCGATGCCTTCGCCGGAATGTCGAAGATTTGTTCGGGTTTCGCGTTGCCGAGAAGTTTGTCAATCGCAGTAATGCCCGTCACTCCATGCGCGCCATCGGCGGGCAGGGGACTGCCCGCCCTACCAACGTCGTCAAAGTTTAGGCGCACGCGGCCTGACTGCTGTTTGTCGCTCTGGTTGGAGACTTTCACGGTGAACTCCACCGTGTCGCCCTCGCGCAGGAAGCGCGGCGGATTGGGCTGCACCATGATGTCCTTGGCGGTGACGGCGTGGCCCTCGAGAAAACCGCCGCGAAGTTTCTGATCGTGCGCAAAACCGAGGAAATGCCATTTGGTGAGCGCCTCTGGCATCGTGAATGTCAAGCGCACGATGCCGTTGGAATCCGACATCAATTGCGGGAAAAAGAACGCGGTCTCATTGAGATTTTTCCGCGCGCTGACGTTGCTCAAGTCAACTGCCGGCGGCTGAGTGCGCCGTGTGGCTTGGCCGCCTGCACCGCCTCCGCCGCTCTCCATCGCCAGGGTTGCGGGCAGTGCCGGTAGTCCTGCGGCAAGCGGCGTGGCTTTATCGGCAGCCAACGAATCAAACAACATTTCCTCCCTTCCGCCGCCTCCTCCACCGATGCCCCCAGCATATTTGCCCCGGAAAAACCTATAGCCCCACAGATTTTCCGTCAGGTCAAACGGGAAATGCCGGTAAGTAACCACAATGCTTTGGCCTCCCGGATTCCAAGTGTCAAAAACATCGTTGAACTGGCTGGCGAAATTCAAGAACCGCGCCTGCGCGGTCGAATAATCTTCGCGAAAGACCTCGAACCCGTGCTGCCAGTGGTGCGCTGCGAATGCGTCGAGCGACTCATCGTAAAGTCCCGCCACCATCTCCGCGACCGATTTCTCCACGCCCGGCCCCGCGATGACCGCCGTCCAGGTTTCCTTCTGGCCCGGCTGTAGTTTCGATGTGAAATGTTCCCAAGTAAGCGCAAGTTCCTTGTTTTTCCACGGTACGTCAACTTTGCGTGAATCCAGCCAGGCCCGGTTTTCGCGCACCTGCGTGACATGCAGCGTAAAACCGCCGCGCAACGCCTCCGTGACGGCCAATTTAATTTGCTGCTGTGTCCGGGCCGGCTCGGTCCAAAAATGTTGGATGATTTTGTTGCGCTGTTCGATCTCCACAAACGCGCGGCCTTCCTCGTAGCCGGTGCCCCACAGCGCCATGAACTCATTACCCGGCTGCACCTCCCATTTTGGCGCCGCCAGCAGATGCGGAATCTTGATCGCCGGCTTGGCGGCGTCCGGTCGGACCACGCGCAGCGGCAGCTTGCCGGTGACGCGTTTGCCAAACCGATCCTGCGTCTCCAATTCCGCGCGATAAGCTCCTGCCTCCAGCGCAAAGGACAATTTCGCCACGCCATTGGTGTCGGTGGTAAAGGCGCTCTCCGCCGCAACCTTGCCCAGCGTCCAGTTGTTTGGATTGCTCAAATCCTTTTCGTCCTGGCTGTTATTGCCAATCAGTCCAGGCCAATAAACACGATCTCCATCCGCTGGGGCGCGTTGCACTTTTTCCGGCGGCTGCAACTCGTAAATTTTCAGGCTGCCTTCGGCCACTTGCGGCTCGCCGTCCAGCGTCTTTGTTGCGATGCTCAATTCAACTGGTTTGTCCCCGGTCTGCCAATCGTCCGCAGAAAGCAGGGCTTCCATCGCGGTATAGCCAACCCGGACATTGCGGTCCGCCGAGCGGGTTTCGCCCGCGCCGTCCGTTACGTCGGCACTGATTTGGAATTCGAACGTCGGCTCGTCCTTTTCCAAAACCTTAGGGTCGGGTTTCGCCGTGAATTCTATTTTGAACGAGCCGTCGGTTCCAGTCCGCGCTGTGCCGTGTGCGATTTCCTGGCTCTCATTTTGCGGGCGGCGAGACCACCAACCCCACCACCACGGCATCCGCACCTCGCGCACGACGCGATATTTGACTTCCGCGCCGTCCACTGCCGCGCCCGTGTAGCCCGTGGCATGGCCGGTGAGGCTGGCCAATTCGTTCAATTTCGCCGCCGCTTTTGGCGCATCGAGCGTGACCTCGAACTTGGGGCGTTTGTACTCTTCGACGCGGAAATAGACCTCGCGTTGGATGTGCGCCACGTCCCGCAAGGACATTTGCCCCATCAGCCGGTCGCGCGGGGCGGTGAAGCTGCCGCTGAACGAACCGTAATCATTCGCCCGCTGGTTTTGCCGGGCGACTTCCTTGCCATTCGCGTCACTGAACACGACCGTCACCGGCTCGCCTTTGAGCGTCTGGTAGTTGTCCCTGGCCAGATCAACCGCGAGACATATTCCTTTGTATTGAATCGTCTGGCCGGGGCGGTAGATCGCGCGGTCGGTGAAAAAAATCGTCGTCTCGTAAGGACGCGGCTCCTCGCTCCCATTCGACTGATACCACCAAATATCCTGCGCCGTGGCAAGTTCGCGCCCGTTATGCCGCGCGCGGAAAAGATAACCGCGATTTTGCGCCGGCCTCATCGAGAAAAATCCGTTGGTGTCCGTGGCCAGTTTCGGTTCGGCCACGGGGTTGTTGTTATTGTTGTTGTCCAGATGCCAGACGGAAATTTCCGCCCCGCGGACCGGTTCGCCGGAATTGGCCTCCAGAACAAATCCTTCGATGTTGCCGTCGCGCGTGCGCGTGATCAGCGCCAGTTCGCTCACCCAAACTTCCGCCATCGAAACCATGTTGTTCTTTTCCCCGAAACCCTCATCGTGGCTCGCGGCGATGAAGTAATAACCCGGTTTCAAATTCTCCGGCGCGCCCGCCTCGAAAGTTTTCTCCTTGAAATCGGGGGTTGGTGGCAGTTTCGCGGACCAGGTCATCGCGGGGGCTTTGGCGAGAAATGCCCGGCGCTCCTGGTCGGTCAAGTTTTCGGGACTATGATGGTTCCGTTGCAGAGACATTTCCCAATCCACCGCAATGGCGCGAAAATAAAGGGTGTCCACATTCTTGTAGCGAACGGTGATGTGCGGCCACGGCGCATTCCAGACGCGTTCGGTGGTGATGCTCGCGGACTTGGCTTCGATTTCGATGACGAGATTGCGGCAGAGTTTCCCGCCGGGTGAGTTCGGATAGAGTTTTGCGCCGCGTTCGGCCAAATCATGCGCCGCGACCAGATCGCCTTCCTGCTGAAGCACACGGGCTTCCCGTTCCGTGGCGAGCGCCGAAATGTCGAAATCGGCGTGGTCGCGGATAAAAGCTTCGAGCGCAACCTTGTAACGCGCATTCTTATCTTCGCCGAAAGCCGCGTTCCAGCCCCAGGTCAGCCGTTCCAAATCAGCCGCGGCAAACGCGAGGCGGGGAGCCGAATCGTTCTGATGAAAGCGTAAGAGATCGCGATAAAGGTGAAGTGCCCTGATCGTCGCTCCATTCGTATCGCCGGCCAGTTGATCCACCCAATTCAGAAACTCCGCCGCCGGAAGAAAGATCGGGCTGTCTGCTGGCAGATCGAACGCGTCCTCGGGCTTCGCCGCCGCCTGTTCGCCCGAAGTGTAAAACTCCAGCGCCTCGTGCGCGATGAAATCGTAGAGGGTAGGCCGCCAGGCGTCCGGCATCGTGCCTTTTTCGATCAGGTCATCCCATGCGCTGATGGGCGTGGCTTTGAGCGTTTTTTCCGCCGCGAGCGATTGCTGGAAGTGCCGGTCAATTTCAGAAAAAAGCCGCGCCAAATCCCAGGTCGTGAAATCCTTTCCCGGCGCCTGGGCCGTGGCCGTGCGCTGCAGGAAACGCCAGCGATTCTGCTGGAAGTACTGCCAATACCAATGGGCCAGCAGGGTCTCCAGGACTGGCGTCATTTCCTTTGGAGCGCGCGCCATTTCTGCTTCCAGCCGGGTAATTTTTTCCTCGGGTTTGTTGCCCTGGATGTTTCCTTCGAGCGAGATCTTCTTGGCGATGGCCTTGGCGGCTTCGGCGTAAGCCTTGTCCCTGAGCGCGCCGGCGATGATGGGTTCAAGGTTCGTAATGGCGGTTTGTGGCAATCCTTTTTGAACCGCGTCATTCACCTGCTTCCACAAGTCATCCCGTTGAGCGGCACTCAGGGAGAAATGGGCGGCCATCATCATCGTCAAGGCCACGAATTTAATTGCTTGTTTCATACTTCAATCGCCCAAGTAAGCAGGCCATTCCCGCTGAACACTCCGCGCCGTTGGACGGCAAACCGCGCTTTTGCTCCCGCAGGACTCCTTACTATGGTCCTGCGAAAGCCGGATTCAAGGGCCAAAAGCCCGGCCATCCGGCGCGCTCCGTTTCTTTGGGCGAACACCCTGTGTACCCTATACGACACGGCCGACATCACTTTCTTAGACGGAAAATATAGAAAGATCGGTTTATTGCCGACAACATGGAATTTCTCTTCGGATGAGCCAATAGATCTGACTGCCTTGGCGGAAAAGGCCATGCCGAACTCCAAGTCGCACTCAGCACGCACTTCCACTGTGATTTTCCGTCGCCAGTCTGAATCCAGCTCTTTGGAAAAATACCAAGGCGTTACGCAGGGAAACTTTTCGCGGCCTTCGGACATGTATCGGATGTAATCCATACTTGAGTCTGCGATTACGCCTTTTACAGGATGCGGGCTATGGAACGCCAACTGGGCGCATTCGGCTCAAAAGATTGATCCCTGATGTTCGGGACTACTTTGGTCTTAACCTCTCGGAACGAATCGGCGGGCAAGATCGTTTTTTATGGTTGCAGCGGCTCGTGCGTTCTCCACGCGGCGTACAGGCTCCGATTCGGCACTTGTTTCTGCTTGGATTCATCAAATCTTTCATGGATACAACGAAGCTTGCTTCGGTCTGTTGTCGCCTTTCGGGTGCATTGTCAAAGGCCTCGTGGACTGGTTTGAATGGGACGCGTGCGGCCACACCGTGGCCACCCACTGATGAGGGATGCTGGGGAGGGCACGGTGCCCGCAGGTCCGCTAGAACCAGCTTGGTCAGTTGATCCACGGAGCCAGGGGACAGGATGTCGCGAATCTTCCCGAGGGTCTCCTCAGCCACCCATGCGTTGATAGCCCCGCGCGCCTCCTCTGCGGCGTAGCGGAAATCCGCCTGCTCCACCTTTGGCCTGGTAATGTCCGCGGACCACTTCAACGTATTCCGGGTAGAGCGCGGTTTTTTGGTCGAGCCAGATGGAGTTGGCGATGCGGAGGGCCAGGGATGAGCCTTTGGCTGCCTTGAGCGGGAGCAGCTCCTGGTGGAATGTGCCTCCCTCGGTGAAACGGTCCGAGAATCCAAAGACGCTGGCCATCTGTTCTTCGGTGGCTCCGCGGGCGCCCTCGTAGAGCAGGGCCATGCATGCCTTGATGCTGTAGGGGGAGAAGAAGACGTTTTGTCCTTTCGAGCCCACCTGCTGAAACAGGTTGAAGGCGAAGGTGTGGGTGTTGGGTGATTTTGTCATCGGTTTATTGCTTGGGTTGGATTGGTGCGTCTGCGCCTATTTGAGGCGGCGCTACCAGTAGAAAACGGTGATGTGCCACGGGCGAAATCGAATGGATGCAAACCGGGCGGTTTAGAACGGGATCTTCTTCCGTTGGATTTTCTTCGACAGATTCACTGAAAATCCTTCTTCCTTCTTCTCAGCCCTGATTTTTCTTGCGGCTGGATTTTATTCCGTTCTTTGGCTCCGGTTTCCGATACTGGTTCCTTTTTATTTTGGAACTGATGAAGCCGCCGCAACCCTGACGCAAGTGCTTGCACTGCAAGGAACTTTTTCTTCCCGACTATCGGGGTGGACAACGCCAGTGCTATTGCCTCAAACCCGACTGCCGCAAGGCCAGGAAACGTGAGCTCATGCGGGCTTGGTTGGCCAAGCCGGAGAACCAAGATTATTTCCGGGACGACCAGAACGCCCAGCGCGCCCGCGACTGGCAGAAGGAGCATCCGGGCTATTGGAAAAACACCGCTCGCTGCCGGCGCCGTACCTTACAAGACGGCTGCTCGGAACAAGCTCCTGCGGCTCAAGAAGTTGCGAAAAACGCTTCCGACTGTTCCTTGCAAGACCTCCGTTCGATGCAAGTTCATCTGTTTGTGGGGTTATCTCCATGCTCGTCGGCAGTACCTTACCAGACGACATCGCCTCCAGTAATCAAGGGACACGACATTCTGGGCATGGTGCCCGGCATGAATCTTGAAAGATTATTGCATGAAAAACGTATCCTCAATCCGGAGCGACTCCGGAAAGTCCCGCCGCAGTTCAGTTGGATCGATCACCGGCTGGTGCAGGAAAATTACTTCCTCCGGTGTGATCATTTACAGTGGCTGATCTGTCATCAACCCTTCAGCAAGTAAACATCGATGTTCTTGAGTTATGGCCAAGATTGCAGAGGTTTGATGGTTGAACCCAAGACCTGAACTGAATCTGGAGACACGACGCAATCCTGAAAAATGACATAGTTTATACCGGTCAGATTGAGAGAAATGGCCGCTTTCGAAGGATACCGGATAGCTGAGAATAGGCGCGTTTCATTCACAGCCTGGCCAAGCAGTTGGGTTGTGGTGGGGGTTTTTGTCCGTCTGCGCCAGTTCTCGAACAAATCCTTCGAATCCATACTAAGCACTTTCAGCGTCGCTGGCGACGTCAGATCCAAGACACGGCCCAGCGCCACTTCAGCCACATAAAGGGTCACAGGTTGATACTTTCCGGCACATGCCCGCCCGGCTTCATATTCAACATGGGCTGCTTCTTTGCTCTCAGCAAAATAAACGCACTTCACGCCAGCAGGATTATAGCGGTTTGGATTTCCCGATGCGTAAAGCCAGTTCGGCGGATTATACGTAATGAGCGGCTGAAACGGAACGAGTCTGGTCAAACGGATGCGCGCTACCACCGCCGGAGCTATCGCAAGGGCAACTTTGAGTGAGGACAGGTTGTGCTTCAAGCTGGCGCCCCTGTCAGCATGTCATCCACGAGATCGGCTGCCACTTGGCCTTCCTTGTCCGCCAGCAAATCCAAGGGACTTTTACCGTCCAGATCCGGGTTGGGAATGCGCAGCCATTTCTGAAAGTCCGGAGCCGGCACCAGAGCGCGTAATCGCGCCACCCGCTCGAAGAAGGCTAATTGATTTTGGATCGAATCAGCGTCAGGTGTTTTCCCCAAAGCCTGCCGTGAGCGGCCAAGGCTGCCTGCCAATTCGTTTATGCTCAGGCCGAATGCTTCGGCAACCAAAACGGCGGACAAATTACCGTTGGCCACGCGCAAATCCTCCGTGGCCTTCACGAGCTCAATGACACGGTCAAGGGGGCTGGGGCGTGGAGCTTGCGCCTCTGGTTGGGTGCCGGGTTGCTGCAGCGGCAAATCGAGTTTCATGCTGATTTGATCAAGCTCGGCAGTCATTTCAGAACTATTCCGCGCAAACGTCATGCTCACCTGATCCGGGTTCGGGAACGCGCACAGGCGTTTATTGATTAAACCGACCACCGCCTTGAAGTGAAATTTGTCCCCGGGCGAAGTTGACGCCCGATTTTCCTCCCTTCCTTTGACTGAAAATAGCACGTAGGAACGCTTCTGGGCCCTCGTTTGGATATGAACCAGCTCGGGCATCACTGCTTCCAAATCGGAAGGTCTTGTGTCGTTGTTCAGTTGAACCAAGGTGACATCCGGGGCAACCGCGTTCAAGCTCAGTGACCCCGACAGCATAGTCTGGATATGCCAGCCCGTTAATTTCGCCGGGACGAGAGGACTGACGGTTTTGCCCCGTGCTTTCGCGGGAGTGATGACCAACAATGTTTTCATTAACTTTATGGTAGCCTGATGTAAACATTCTGTCAACTCCGCTCGCCAATTATTATTGAGCTCCGGTGAGAGAACGAATTCGTTTTGTTTCCCTCCGTTTGCCAGATGTGCTTAGTTTTGCCGTCCAGCCTTACGCCCCGGCCGTCGCCCTTGCGGTGTGCCAGCCCGCGTTCCTTCCCATTTGAGAACAGGATAGTTCCGTCAAAGCGGAGCAGCCGACGGCGGTGCGCATTCCGCAGAGTTTGCGCAGGCGATTCAGCGGCGCCGGTTCCGATCCATCTGCATATTCAAATCGGCATTTTCACGGCATATTCAAACCGGCGCTAACAAAAAGACCGGATCCATTGTCAACCGCCCGGATTGCATCCTGTCCTCGCCGCCGGCCATGGTGATGTCGAGCTTGTGCCTTGAGCACAGGGCTTTCAAGGTTTTGTAGGAGTCGATCCGTTTGGATTTGAGACGTGCATCGTTCACTTTGGCGAGGTAATAAGATCCGTCCTCCTTGGCGATGCGGACATACTCGCCGAGGTCGCCCTGGAAGTTGCCGTGCTGGAGCAACCAGTCGTATTCCTCTACTCCTGTGCCGCCAAGGCGCATCCCATCCATTATTGGAAAAGTGGGGATTCATGTTTACGACGCGCGCGCCATTCCGAACTCCGCCTTGAGGTTGGGGATATCTTTTCCACCGGGACCTGCGGCGCATGGTCTCGTTGCAGGTCCTCTCGACGGTGAAATCCCGTCGGTTGCCATGGAGGGTCCGGGCCAGCCGGTTGAGGGCCTCTTCCCCGGAGGCGCCGGCTTCCCAGGTTTTCGGTTGGCCTTCGCGAAAGGCTTGTGCGGCAGGATTGCCAACGCACATTTTGCCTGGCATCTGTAGGACGACCTCAGTTTTCATGATTTTTGTGTATTTTGAGGGTTTGGCGGACAGGTGCTGCGGCCGACGTGGGAGTTGGATCCACAAATTGGGCAGATTCTCTTGCCCACCTTGTAGACCGGCTTCAATCGAAACTGGCCGGTGCGTTTTCCAGCGAATTCAGCGAGAATCATTTTCATTCAGGTCTTGCAATCAACAAAGTTTAATCAGCGGAGCTTCTTCTGTTTCTCTCAAAACTTTAAACTGGCCGGCGGTCCGGCGGTTGTTTCTCAAAGCAGTCCAATCCGGAGGCGCCCATAAGCTGAATTCGCTGCATCCGGTCAAATGGGCGGCCTAGTATTACTCTGTTAAGTTATATTGACAAATTTGGGCGGGCGTGCGATGTTGTTCGGCATGAAATGGAATTCCGAACACTGGCAGCGAAAGATCGCTGAACTGCAAAGATTCATTGAACCGTTGGTGTGCGAGCTGGGCCGGAGCGAGCGGCGGGTGAGTGCGGCGCTCTACGTGCAAGGGCTGTTGATGCCCGGCCAGCGCAAATCCATCGAACCCATCGCCGCGCGCCTGCGGGTGGACAGCCAAAAGCTCCAGCAGTTCATCAGTGACAGTCCCTGGCTGGAGCGAAAGGTGTGGCAAGCGATTCGGCGCGAGGTGATCCCCGTGATGGAACCTTTGCAGGCTTGGGTGGTCGATGAGACCGGCTGGTTAAAGCAGGGCCAGGAATCGGTGGGAGTCAGCCACCAATATTGCGGGGCGGTGGGCAAACAGGCCCCGTGCCAGGTGGCCGTCGAGTTGACGGTGACCGACGGCGAAGTGGCCGCGCCGGTGGGAGGGCGGCTTTACCTGCCGGAAGTTTGGACCAAAGACCGGCCGCGCCGGGAGAAAGCCGGTGTCCCGCCGGCCCTGTCCTTCCAGACCAAGCCGGAGATCGCCGGAGACCTGATTGCCGAAGCGCTGGCCGATGGTTTGACGGCGGCTCCGATTCTGGGAGATTCGGTTTATGGCAACGCCAGCCCGTTACGGGGCCGCATTCGTCAGTTGGGTCTGGAATATTTTTTAAACGCGGAGGAACACTGGCTGGGTTGGATTCGCCGCCCCAAGGTCCAGCGGGGATCCAAGCATTGGACGGTCGCAAAAACCGCTCCCCGCGGTCAGAAGTTGCGCCAGATCGCGGAAAGCTTCAAAGCGTCGGAGTGGCAGGCGGCCTCCTGGCAGGCAGCCGATGGCGAGAAGCGGGCCACGCGCCTGGCCTGGAAGGAGATTTATCTCCACAGCGATCTGGAGGAAAAGAGCGGCCAGTGGCCGTCTTGCTGGTTGGTGGCCGACTGGCCGCAGGGCCAGGCTGACCCCTATCACGTCTATGTGGCCCATCTCCAGCAGCCGCCCGCCAAAGGCCGGACGCTCCGGTTAAGCCGCGGGCGCTGGCCCATCGAACAATACTTCCAGCGTGGCAAAGACGACCTGGGACTGGACCATTACGAAGGTCGAAGCTGGCGGGGCTTCCACCATCACCTGGTCATGTCCGCCATCGCCTACCTGTTTGTCGTCGTGGATTATCTGCGCGCCAAAAAAAACTTCCAGCCTGACGTGGGAACAGGCGTTGCGACAGATGCAGCCATTATTGGTGCGTTCGTCCGGTTGGTGTCCTTGCTGTCTGACGGAATTTAAGGATTTTTTGCCGATTATTACTTAACAGAGTAATACTAGGCCCCTCCCCATGCTGGAGACGGGCGGCTTCGGCTTTTGCGAACTGCCTAGCGTCCTCGTATCTCACCGTTTGGTTTGGCTTCTTGGCCATCTGTTCAAACAGTTTACGTCCAGCATTTTCCAGCTGCACAAATAATTTCGATGGTCTCACGGGATATCCTTGTTACACCACGGCGTTAAAGTCTGCGTGCAGGCGCTTGATCTTTGGGAGATAATCCGTGTGGTAGGTCGAGCGGCCGAGGCACCACAGGATCAGGAAGGGAAACCCCCAAAGGCTCAATCCGATGATCGCGAGGGAGAGCCAACACCCGCCCAGGAAGCCCGCCTTCTGGAAAACCACTCCCCAGCCCCGGAAGATGCGGCGAGGAACGTAATCGAGCAGGAAGATGAAGCGGACGAACGGATACCAGCAGAGGTACCAAATTATCCAGAGCAATCTTTTGATTTTCATTTGCATCTGAGGCCGTTTGAGCGTCAGCTCATCGGCTTCTTCTTGGATTCAATTCAACCGATCAAAACCAGCGGCCTGATGGCAGCGATGTCGGAGTTGTGGCCGTCCAATACAAGGTTGAAGGGCTGTTGGGTGCCTCGAAGATCGAGCACTGCAGGCTGTAATGCTTGGCCGATCTGCTGGGCGGCGAGGCCCTTGATTTCCGGAGTAATCTTTTCGATGCGAGCGCCTTCTTGGCGGAGGACGGGGTGTCAGTAGTACTTGACGACATCAAGCTTCAGGCACGTTGGAATAATGGTTTGCCTTCTGAGAGAGCGTGCCCGTCTGGCAAAGGTAAAGACAGGTTTCGCCAGCTTACGGTTCCTGCCGGCACCTGCAGTTGGTTCAACCCTTCTTGGGCCTTGTGCGGCAAAATGGGGAGCAGGCCGGCCAACGCTGTGTAAACGCCTTGCGTGGTGAGGTTGAGGACCGTATCCAGGCGGCGCGCTTTGGCCGGGTCCTTTGCCAGTTGGAAGGGTGCGGTCGATTCGATGTACACGTTGATCGCGCGCGCCAGCTCCACCGGCAAAAGGGCACAGCGCTGGAGCTGCAATTCCTCGTAGGCTGTCGATAACGCGGGAAGAAGAGCCTGTGTCTGATTGATCAAGGCACGATCCGCGGGGGTCAAAAGTGAATCAGCCCCGCGTGCGGGCAAAATGCTGTTGCGGTATCTGGCGACCATTTTCAGTGTGCGCTGGAGGCAGTTCCCGACGGTGTTCGACAGCTCGGAGAAGCTTCTGGCCAGCTCTGCATCAACCCAGTTCAGGTCATTGCCAAAGCAAGACGCCCGCAGCAGGTAGTAGCGGAGCGAGTCCAGCCCGTAGTTGCTGATTTCCCCGCGCAGCTTCTCCATGCCGATGAAGTTGCCCTCGGTTTTGCTCATCTTCCTGCCCCCGCTGAGCCACCAGCCGTGGGCGAATATCTTCCGCGGGAAGGGCTCTCCCAGGCTCAGCAGGATGCATGGCCAGTACACGGCGTGAAACCAGAGGATCTCCTTGCCGATCAGGTGGACATCGGCCGGCCAGAGCTTTTGGAAGCGGTCATCATGGTCAGTGCCGTAGTTCAGGGCTGAGATGTAGTTGCTCAGGGCGTCGAGCCACACGTAAACCACGTGCTCCGGATCGTTCGGGAAGGGGATTCCCCACTTCAAAGTGGTGCGGCTGATGGACAGGTCCTGGACGCCTTCTTTGAGCTTGCTGACGACCTCGTTGTAGCGCTCCGAAGGTTGGATGAAATCCGGGTTGCTGATCAACATGGAGAGAAGGCGGTCAACGTACTTGGTCAGCCGAAAGAAGTAGGAGGGCTCCGAGAACTTTGTGAGGGGCTTCCCGTTGAAGGCGGTGTAGTTGCGCGTACGGGCCTCCGTCTCCGTCACGAACTCCTCCTGTCCCTCGTCGTACCATCCCTCGTAGGTTCCCAGGTAGATGTCGCCGCTAGCCAATAGACGTTTGATGATGAGCTGGACGCATTGCTGGTGGCGGGGGCTGCTGGTCTGGATGAAGTCATCGTGGGTGATGCTGAGTTCCTGCCAGAGGGATCTGAAAACACCGGACATGCGTTCGGCCAGTTGGTGGGGTTCCAGGCCCTTTTCCGCGGCCGTGCTCACCATCTTAATTCCGTGCTCATCCGTTCCGGTCAGCAGGAAGGTTTCATCCCCAGCCAGCCGATGGAAGCGCGCCAGGACATCGGCACAGATGGTCGTGTAGACGTGGCCCAAGTGGGGTTCCGCATTCGGGTAGTAGATTGGGGTTGTGAGGTAAAACTTGCTCATCGAGGTTTGGATTTTTTGCGTGTGGCGTCTTTTCCCCCTACAGGGAAACAAGCTGTTCGGAGCCACAGACTGGGCGCGTCCATTTTCCCGCCACGATCCTTGGGTTCCGTTCCTCTCCACATTCCTTGCAACCGTACACCTCGCCATCCGCGGTAGGTCTATCGTCCATTTCGATTGCCTTGGTCTCCAGGGTTTGGCGAATTTGGTCAAACGCCTCAACCTGCAATAAGGGGTGCCCGTGGTTCCTTTTGACGAGCGCTGATTTCATTATTTCAGTCATTTACGGATGCGGCCAAAGTTGACTTGGATCGAAGGACTCTTCGCCATTTCCGCGGTCAACAGGTGTTTCCGCGTAGCGCAGCAATGTCCATCCCCATGCGTTATTGTCCAAAGTCGCAGTCAGCAATGCAAACCAAATTCCAACGAACGGCCTTAACACTTGGCCACTTCGCTTCTGAAGTCGGAGAGAAGATGGGGCAACACCAGATCGAACTCCGCTTTGGTCACGAACCGGTAAAACCTGTCCTGGTTGCCGTATTTCTTCGTGAGGATCGGCCTGGGGCCCCGTTTCAGAGCCGCCTTCACGTTCAGGGAGAAATCGATGACCTCATCGGGTGAGACCGTGCTCCTCTCCAGCTCGATGAGAGGCAGCAGAACGATCGTCCCCACCCGTTCCGTTTGGCCGGGGAAGTTCAGCCGGGCTGTCCTTACTATCGCCGGCGCCTGCGGTGTGGCTTCTTGTTTCTCCGCCGACGAGGGTGGGCGAACGACGACGTACTTCAATGTGGAATCCCTGAGCGTCTGGACGATGTCGCCCATCTTCAAGCCCGCAGGACCGCGGAGGACGGTCAGCTCGCAGACGGGCACCCAAACGGCGGATTGTCCATCATGTTCGGCCTCCATCTGGTGGGAGGGTGGCTGATCAAAAACGACGAGGGCGTCCTCGGTGGATGGACTCGTTACGGTACCCGCCCCGTAGATGGGGTGGTACACTCTCTCTGATTTGCGAAAACATGAGCGTTGCATGGTCAGTTCGTATTAAATCCCCCTGACGCCGTTGGATCCAAGCGTCTCCCCATTGATTATAAGACCTTTCCTGTCTGGTAACTTTGCGTTCCTGCTCCCTATCCGGCACGCATCCATACTGGCATCCTGCCTGCGGAGTGAGAGCCAATTGCTGAAACCAGCGCGCGATACATCCACGGTTTGAGGCGCCTTTTGGCTTCCTCCGAGGTGACGCTCTTGGACTCCAGGATGTCAGTTCTCCTTTCCGAATGGCTCGGTGCAAGGTTGGTTCTGCTCCAAGTGCGGAGGCAGACGTCGCCCGAGTTGTTCATGAAATTCACGACTCGCTGCAGGCCCATCGGAAGAAATCGAGCCTCCTCGATGGTTTCGAGAACGGCTGTCTACAGGAAAGACGCACACGGAGATATACCCAAATCCAGCAGGCTTCGCCGACAGAGAAGTTACGTCAGAAAAAGCCACTCCAAGGCCCTAAAATGAAGAGTGCAAAGAGCAAAAAAAGCACTCGTTATCTCGGACCTCCGCCTTGGAAGTCCAAGCAGCCAGGCAAACCAAAACAACTCCAAACCAACGAACGAGGATACTGTGCCGATTCCGGCCTAAGAAGCCTAAACGACTACATGAATATATCATGCTCAAACTCCCAAACCTCGCATCTCTCCATAGCCAGGGCTCTTCTGCTCATGCTCGTCACGCCATTCCAGGTCGCCTACAATAGGACATTCCCGGTTGGATACCAAGATGAGACTGGCTTCCACTATGGGGTGGATAAGCTCCCACCACAGACCATCCAAAGGACCATTTTCTTTCGCAACACCTACACAGGCGGCGACGGGTGGATCTTTTACCCTCTGATGGTTCTGATTGGAGCTCGATGCCCCCGGTGCGGCGGCCCCAGGGGAGAAGCCAAGCCCGGACGGGTCTTCGAAGATGGAGATGTGTTCTACGTTGATTCCTGGGAGAACCCCTGCGGTCATGTGGACAACTACGCGGACTGCTACCGAGAGGCCAGAAGGCTGGGGACGGTCCAAAGCATGGAAGGCGATTTCATCCACGCCTAAAACAGCTACGCGGATCAGCAAGAGAACCACATCTCCATCATCAAGTACGGAGTAGCACTTCTTCATTCATATCAACCCTGAAGAATCAAGACCATGCTGGTCAAGAATCGCGGGGGAACCTGGAGCCTTCCAAGGGCAAGCAGGAGAAGGGCGAAACGCCCGAGTAGACTTCCGGGAACGAGAGGGTCTGCTTGTCGGTGGCCTTGTTGAAGTACTTGTAGCGACGGCTGACAGTTTTTACCGCGAACCGGTTCTCTTTGGCCCAGTTGCTGACCTGGCTTCCGCCATAGAGGTTTATCAGCAAGTTTATCGCGGATGGCTACGACGCAGGGTGGTTTGTGAGATCTGTGCCATTGCAGCCGTTGTGCCGGGATTCATGTCAGCCCCGAGCGATCTCATATTACAAGTCGAATGGGTCGAAGACGTTTGCCTCAACTATGGGTTCAGCTTGAAGAGGTGCAGGTTTGTGATTGAACGCCACGAGGTCGCGGACCACCTTCTCTGCCAGGCATTGTTGGAAGGCGATGGTCGTGACCATCGGGTATGAGGCGATATGGTTGGTATGGAGCCAGTACGGTTCTGTGGTCAAGTACCAGTGGTCCATCTCTCTGTGGAACCGGATGTATCCCGCTGATTCTTTGAAGTGGAAGCCGAAGTTGTTCCGGGCCTTTATCATTCCTTCTCTTTCTGTCTTTTAAAATCAGGCTTTTCATTTGGCCATTGCTTAATCCGGGCAAGTCCTTCCAGGCGCTGGTGGACCGGAGAACCTCTCCTCATGACGGGACACGTTCGGAACGTACTTCGCAATCAGGTAGGGTGGGGAACTCATTTCTTGAACTTCACCAAAGTTGTGGCTGCAGGCGGTCGGACCATGACCCCCTCGGCGGTCGCGCGCACCTGCTTCTTTTCCAGATCAAGCATGATCGCCCGGGCTGCGTCGAGGTTGACAAAGAGGAGCTGGGACTGAGAAATGAACAGAGCCACGGTAGGATCGCATCGAACATACGCCTTGGCTTCTTTGCCACCCACGTAGCCGGTGACATTGAACGAATGCCCCGAACCGTCCTCGTGTTCAAGTTTGTTGATAACGCTGAAGTTCTCGCCGTTGATCGTGATTGGCTTCCGCTCGGCAAAGGCGGCCAAAAGTTGGGCCGTGGATAATCGCATGGTCATCAAGCACAGTGTATGCGGTTTTGGCGCAGCCGCTTATCTAATACGTGCAGTATATGCCGGTTTCCGCCGAATTAATCGGGTGATACTAAGGTCGCCTGGGCTTGGGCTTCGCTCTGAGCGCCCCTCGGATGATGTCAGTCGCCATGTCCCCCTCCTCATGGAAGGCACTGGAAAGAGCACCGAAGGCTGCGGGCATTACGTTCCCGCTGGCGGCATCCCATCGCTCATTGAAGTATGCCTCGTGGGCTTCGACCATTTTGCCCTTCTTTCTAAGCCCTCCGCGACCATTTCCCTAAACCCAATCGCTATCTCGTTTGGTCGGCAGTGTAGCTCCTACGCGGCAATGGTGAGCCTGTCCGGCGGCGGAGGGGCAAGCTGTTCATGGAGCTGGTTCCGGGGCCTCCTCTGCAACATGCCGTGCGAAAAGTTTCTTGAATGCGCGCTGCACGGTTCCCATTAAAAACCCCCGAAGCATCAGCTGCGGGCCAAAAGATCGGTCGTGCTTTTAGCTCAAGCGCATCGGCATTACGACGTAGAGGAACGGGCCGTCGATCTTCAGTACACCCGGACTTAAATCGTCGATCAGTTCGAGGAATACTTCGTCTTCTGTCAACGCTGCCAGTGGCTCGATGAGGTAAGCCGGATTGAAGGCGATGGCTATCTCTTTGCCCCTGTAATCGATCGTAAGGTTTTCACGAGCTTCTCCGACCTCTGGTGAGTTGGCTGTGATGGAGAGGTTGTTGCGGCTGACAGCGATCTTGACCGAGTTGGCCTTGTCGCTGGTCATGATTTGGGCCCTGTGAGTGGCGGCAAGGAGCTCCTCGCGCGGCAGGGCGATGCGCTCCTTGGTTTCGCTGGGGATGACTTGCCGATAATTGGGATAGTTGCCCTCAACCAACTTGGAAATGACCCCTACTGAAAAACCTTTGCCATCGTCCATGGTGAAGGCAGCCTGGTTTTCCGTAAATCGGATTTCGACGTCTCCCTTTTCACCCAGCAGCCGGGCTAGTTCGTTGACAGTCTTCGCAGGGATGATGAACTCTCCCCGGTTTGCTTCAGCAATGTCGACCTCCTCATCGACCAGGGCCAGCCGGCGCCCATCAGTAGCTACCAGCGTCATCTTATGCTCTGCGAGGCTGACGAATATCCCGTTGAGGACGTACCTCGATTCATCGGTCGAGATGGCATAGGAAGTCTTGCGCAGCATGCCTTTGAACTTCTCTTGCGAAAGGGTGAGTTTCTTTGCGTTGTTCAGCGAGTGAGTGGGCGGAAATTCATCTGCGCTCAAGCCTTTCAGCTTGTAAAAAGAAGCCCCTGCGCGCAGGCTGCAGGTGTTCTTCTCATCGACCTCCATCTCAATCTCAGGGCTGTCCAGTTCGCGCACGATGCCGAATAATCTCTTCACGGGTATGGTGCCGGCTCCCTTCTTCTTGACGCTGGCCTCCACCGAGCACGTCACGCTGACATCCAGGTCCGTGGCGGTGAATTCCAGCCGGTTGTCCCCCGCTCGGAGCAGAACATGGGAGAGGATAGGCAGGGTGTTCCGCGTGCTGACGACGTTCTGCACAGATTGCAAACCGTGGATAAGTTGGTCTTTTGAAATGCTCAGATTCATGAGCCTCTTTTTTAACCTCGTTTGTGCAAAAAGGCAACCACCGAATGAATACGGATCAGAGATCGAAGGGATCGAAGGCGGCCGGGGATCTTGACATGGCTGGTTCTTGTGGCGACGGCGCTTCAGAACTTTTTAGGTTCCGCTCAAACTCGGGGAATAACAGCCGTACCATTTGCACCTCCTCCTGCGAAAAAACGGCCGGCGACGATGGGTATAACAGGGCGATGAAGTCTTCCTCCTCAATGGCCCACGACGGATAAGAGCAGGCATCGTTCGGAAAGCCGAGTACGTGCAGAAGGGCTTGAAACCTGTCGATCCTCAAGTTGGGTGCGCGCCAGGACGCCTGTTCCATGCAGGGATGCCCATCCTCAGTACCGAATCCTGGAAAATCGTGATCCCGGAAGGCGATGGCAGCTCCTGCTGCTCCTACGGGAACATCTTCCTCATGGATCCGTCTTGTGATCAGCGCGGCTTGCGCTGCCGTGGGAGGCTTGATGAACCTCAAGGTAACTGTCTCTCGATTAGCCATGCTCTTGGTGTGACCGCTATATTAACACTGGAGGGACATCCCAGTGAAGAGGGCGAACTCCGGTTGCTGCGGTACTGCGAGTTTTCGAGGGGAAGCCTTCTTAACCTGGCTAGGAGCCAGAGCGGGGAGGCCCTGGATGAGAGCTTCGAGCCGGCCTTTGCGGATCGCTGCCCGGCGCTCGCACTCGGCATACAGTGTCTCATAGTCGCCTTCATGCCGGAAGATGCACTCCCAGCGACCCTCGACGTAGCATTCGACTAAATAACCACCGCTGATGTGTGTCTCGTAATAGGCAATCAGGTTTTCCATGCTTTTCCTTCCTGTTTTTTAGCGGAGCTTTTTCAAGGGCGACGGAGCCATTTTTGCGGCCTGGGATAATTCGCAAGCGCAGCCCCGGCGATCACTAACGTTTGCTCGTGTAAATCGGGGACCTTGGGAGGCTGGCCCGTGGCGATGTAGGCCATGACAGGACCGAAGCTGGCGGCTTCGCCGCCACAGAATCCAAATTTGCGAGTGATGATAGGTCTGGGTGCATTCATGTGCCAAGTGGAATGGCTTTGCGCTTCTGCGCGGCCCTTTCTCTCACACTTCTCTTCTGGCCCTTCAGCCAAGCAGTTCCGGCGGACAGTCCGCTGTCCCTGCAAAATTTGAAGGGAAAGGTTCCGGTTCCGAAGGTCAACGGGATGAAACGCGATTATTGACCCTTCCTCGATTTGGTGGTGAAACTCCGGCGTTTTAGAACGTTTACTTGAAACCTTTTACGTCCTCCATATGAACCCTTGGCGGCGTGTGCTTCCAAGGGTTCAGTGCTTTTGAGGGTCATGCCAGAGGCATATCCGCTGGTTGCTGGGCCCTCGTGAACGAGGAGATCGCCTGGTCCCACTCATGTGGGAGCATGGCGATCCGGGTGGCGGAGATGTTACCTCCCAGGGACTGGTCTCCTACCGGCGAGGTCGGATACACCGTCTTGAGGCAAATGCGGCGGAATGCCTCGGCAAAGGATTGGGCATGGACGTACTGCCGGGTAGCCGGGTCGAAACTCCCCATGATGGAGGCTTCGATCCAATGTGCCTTGCAGGGGATGGTCGTCACGCTGGCTTTGATGCCGAGCTGCTGACGGAGAAAGCGTTTTACGTCACTCGATTTCATGATGTTTTGTTCGGCGGGCTTGCCTCGCCCGACGGTTTGATACACTCTGCATTCGTGCAAACCGACGAGCTGGCCTTATTTGTTAAGCGGGCAGATTCTTACTTGGCCGACATGTACGGCTTGCACATGGAATTCGTGCATCCGGACGTGGTCCAGATTGTCGAGAACAAGGTTGTGACATGCAAGATGGTCGCACTCGAGTTCCAAGACATCATGGTGAAGGACGCTAAGGTTCGCATCCTCGCCCTCCGGGATGAGCAAGGTCTCATCGTGGTGGCATCTCACCCTTACGACCTAGCCCGATTGTGCTACGGATGAAAAGATCGCGATCCTTCAGACATTGGCTGATCCGATGTCTCATCCGTGGTTGTGCTTGACCAGCGGAGCTTAGGGGGCCACCTTGGCGTCCAGGCCCTGGTTCACTTCATCGAGCTTGGCCCAGAAGCGCCCGAATGGTACCGGGCTCCCTTTCAGGATGCGGAACGCTACCGAGTTGAACCCCTGCTGCCCCTTGCGGATGTAGATGCGGTCCACCACCAGGATGGTTCCAGGAGATAGCGTAACTGGCAGTGCCTGGCCTGAGCTGGAATATTTGATTATAAGGGGTGACGAGCGAGATGGCGAGCGAGGGGGTCCTTGACCGTTGGTTAGCTTGACCCACATATCATAGTTCCTGTACTCGTCGACGAGTTGGAAGCTCCACGGCTGCAGCAAAATGAGCTTGGTACCGATCTGTGGGATGAATATATACATAGTATACTTTAGTCTAACGGCTGACGCGCGTATCCCCCGGAAGAGTTCATCGAACGAAGGGGGCTTCGCCAACGATCCGCCCGGATGTCGGAGCTGATGTCCGTTGCCGTGAAACCCAGGACTTGGAAAGCTTCCCAGAGCAAGTCGAACAGCGCGGACTGCTCGATCCTCACCTCCTCGAAGATAAGTGGGTTGATCTGCTGCCGCATGGCCTTCTGGATGATCTGGGTGAGCAGCTCTTTGCTCATGATGAGTTCGGTTTTGGCCGGCGATATCTGCGGCAGGATTGCGCTCGCTGTCGGAGTTGGCTGTTTTCAGTTGCCCGTGGTTTGAACGCGCACCCAGAGGTCGTGCTGCTTCACCCGGTAGCGGCGAACGGCACGGAAAATTGTGCTCACCACATGGGGTTGGCCTTTGCCCAGGCTTCGAATTACGAAGCGGGCTGCCTTCGTCAACTGCGTCTGTTTTCGAGAAGTTTTCATGTTTCTTCCTCCTTCAAATGTTGAGGCGTGGGTCTCTTCACTGGAACCGTTCTTGTTTCATTATACCCTTCGGGATGTCCTTCTGCGGGCTTTGTGACTTTTACTGCACCACAGTCACGGAGCCACGCCAACCCTCGGCTGTTCTCTCTTGCTGAGGTTACCCAGCACTACGCCGGTACAAGCCCCTTACTTTGATCGTCATAAGTTGAAGGGGCGAGGGCTGCGGCTGATTATCGGAGGGATGGTGGCTTGGTCTCTGATTTTGATAGAGGTGACAATTTGATAGAGGTGACAATCATCTCGCTTGCCTTCGCCTCGACCTACAACTCTGAATGTGCTTCTCATAATTTGGTCAATTTCAGGCAGGGATTACATCATCGACGGGAAGGACACGCCTTCCAGTTCGGAGGCGACGTTTTCCAGTTCGCTGACGAAGGTTTCGATCTCCTGAATGTCCTCGGAGTCGGGGGTCTGCTGTTCCAGCGTGCTTTTCTGAACCTCCAAGGCCCCCGTAATCGCAGAAATCATCTGGCCGAGTTCCGCCGCCCGTTTGGGCCGGGAATCCAGGTCCAACCCCGGCAGGAAGAATACTTGAACCGATTCAGAGGAATTCAGCTCTGGGACGGAGATGTTTTCCAAGGTCGTAGCGGCCTCATCAATCTCGTCTGCCTTGCTCGATGTGTTCAATCCATCTGGCAGGTTGTCGTGCCAGGAACGCAGCTCGCTCCCAAGCTCCTCGATGCCGTCGCCGACCTCGGCGAGCAGATCCTCGACCGTTACGGTGTAGCGGGTTCGCTTCATCAGGGCAAACTGCATCAGACTGGGGACGGGTTGGGCGATGCGGTAAGTCGGGGGAGTCTTTCGGCTCTCGCGTGGCAGCGGGACGAAAACGCCGGGAACCAGGAGGCGCTCGAAGTAGGGGTCGAAAACGACGCGGATGGCAATTTTGTTCACGACGTCGCCAACCTTGGCTGACAAGAGCTTCGGTTGCTTTGGAGTACTGGCCTGTTTGGTGTTTGTCATATATGTTTTGGTTTGCTGTGCGGAGCAGTTTGAGGGTTGACCGCCTGGTAGTTCACGATGAGCAATGTGTTCCGTACCAATTCACGGAAAGCGCGGTCGCTGAACTTCACGTTGTCCACGTTCACGCTGAGGGTCTGGCAGAAATGTTCAGCTGGTCCCGAGCGTTCTGGCGCTGGAGTTCAGGACAGTGCGTTTTTGCGGTCATAAAAAGGAATCACCGAGATAGGCGCCGGCTGATCTTGTTCTTCTGCGCTGTCTTCGCCACTTTCGTCGGGTTTAGCGGGTGACCAGCAATATGAGCATCAAGAGCGCCAAAACCCACATTACCGGAGGAGGAGACGCTGCTTCCTTCGAGGGACCCCAGATGGATTTTGTTCTTTCCTGGCGAAATCGACGACGTGTGCTCATGCTGTACTTCATAACTTCATGAGTTCTTTTGGGTTCCTATCGGCTTCACGGTGCCTGGCTTCTTCGGCGAAGCCGGCTTCGCGGGCCGTCCCATCTTATGAAGGGCATTGATGAGCATGTTAGCTGGATTCTTTCCACCGATGGAAAACCTCATCCCTTTGACGGTGGTGGGCACGCAGAGCCTCCCGGCATCCACCGGCCCTGCCGGGGTGTTGAAATACGGGGAGACGCCATTTTCGCTCAAGTTGATGCCAAACCCTGGACCAAACCTGATTTTACCTTTGATTAGTGCCATTGTCTTGCTTGGTTTGATTGGCAGAGCCGTTCTGCTTGACCCAGCCTTATCTCGCTGCCAGTCGATGGCATCCCACCTGGCGTCCCAGTTCTTCCCCCAGTTGTTGCGCGGCTTGCCCCTCTTGCCATTTTGGACGGTTTTCATCTTCACTTGAAGGCGTAAAACTTCTACCGCGGCAATTCCTCTTCCATTCCCGAAAATACATTTTCATCATCAACGGTGATGGTCACGTAGCCTTGGTCGCAGTTAATGTATGCCTCGCTTTGCGATCTCCGGTGGACAAAGTAGTAATCGACCCCGCAGCGGGTTTCGGGACCATCAGTGGATTCCCAAGACGAGGCACGCGTGTTCGTTAGTTTGGCCAACGCCTTCGTGTAACTTGGGTTTTTTGGCTCCGCCATGCGTTTGTGTTTCGTGTTTTACTCGACTTGAACCTCATTGAGGCTGGCGATCTTTATGATGCCGGCCTTGTGGAGGGCGGCCAGCGTGTAAAGGCTCTGCCTGATGCGGCGTTGGCTCCGTGCTCGAAATCCTCGGCCGTGGTGACGGTCTTTTCACCTTGGCGGACCGTCAGCACCCGGGACGATACCGAATAGAGGCGGCCCTTTCCATTCTTGACGACTTCCAGAACCCGATTGGGCGGAACCAGGCCGGAGTTCAAGATGGAATCGCCGGTCGCATCACCGGCGAATGTGAGTTCGATCATCCTATCTTTGAAAGGTGGACGGTGTTGAACTGCGTGCCGGGAACTTCCTCCAGATCCACGCTGGATGAGCTCGCTGTGGCCGGCAGAGTCTTCACGGTATAGACGCGGCCGACGTGGAGCTGCGAAGCTGCGCGGGATTTGTCGCCGGCGAGTCCATTCTTTGGAAACTGGTAAACCCCTGCCTCAGAATCAGGCTTATCCGAGCAGTTGTATTGTTTCAGCATTGGAGAAGTGGTGCCGGGCGATCCTCATGGCACCATCCTCGGTTTCAGCCAAAACTTTCCACATCTCCCAGCGGGCAGGTTTGAAGAATACATTGAAGCGGGGTGGACGAAGCACTCGGATCATGAAAGTCTCGTCAGGCTCCTCGAGGCGGCGGCAATGAATGGTCCCGCTGACGGGCATGTGCGTCGTGTCAGGTTCTATGGAAGGTTGAGCAATCGTTGCATTCATGCTGTTAGGTTTGCTTGGGCGAAGCCAATTCAGTAAATGCCATCTCCGCACTCCCGCGCTGCTTCCTCGGCCGTCATTCCCAACCTGTCTCTCATTCGCTTCTTGATCTTTACGCCTTGGGTGATCTCCCGCAGCAGCTTCTCCGCTCGGCGCCTCGCCTCGGCTGTGAGCTTCCGGGGGCGTGCGGATGGTTGTGATTTCGTGCTCATCGGGCTACTTGTTCATCAGGGCTCGGCCGGACAGGTGCTTGCGCCACATGGGTTTCTGGCCTGCTCGGTAGCTTTTCAACCCGAGCTTATCGGCCGCAACGGCTGCAACTGGTGCAGGCTCGCAGAAGTGCATCCAAAGCAACTCACTTCCCCAGCGAAAGGCCCCACACATGTATCCGCGCACCCGGCTTCGGTCCTCTTTGACACATTGGTGGATTGTTTGCAGGATGGCGCCAAGCTGTTCAGGGCTGCCATGCACCACCGTTGCCTCGCGCACCTCGTAGGGTACGAAGACCCGCTGCGTCTGGTTGGTCATCTCGTGCAGGACAGGGACATCTGGGAGGCCCGCCTGTCTGCGGGAGCGGATGACCTTCTCGGCTCTGCGCTCTCCCCCGTAGCCGTCGTCATCAAAGATGAGGAACCCTTCATCGGGCTTGCGCAGATCGAAGAGGAACCCGTCCTCCAGGTCTTCGGGTCCGAACTCAAAAAATGCGAGGTGTCGAATTTCCATACGCTTTACACTGGGGGGAACAGCCCCTGCATGGATTCCTCGTTATTGATGCGGCGGATGGCCTCACCCAACAGGGGCGCGCAAGTCAGCCGGATTAGACGCCCGCTGGTGACCAGGTTGTGGTCGTTGACCGTGAGCGGAACGGTATCCGTGGTGAGCATGACGTCGATGGGCGATGCCTCCAGCCGGTCGAGGGCTTTCTGGTTGAGCAGGTAGTGCGTCACGAAGGCCCCCGTCTTCTGGGCGCCGTGCTGCTTGAGCAGCTCGGCGGCGTTGACCAGCGTCCCGGCGGTAAGGGACATGTCGTCCACCAGCAAGATGTTTTTACCGGCGACGTCTCCCACGATGTGGGTTGCCTCGGTTTCGTTTGGACTCTTGCGCTTCTTGGCGACCATCGCGAAGCACGACTTGGCGAGCTCGGACACGGTGAGGGCCCGCCGCATGGCGCCGACGTCGGGGGCGGTAATGACCAGGTTCTCTCCCGGAGTCAGAAAGGCTGGAGCCTGGTGCGAGTTGAGGAAGTCGATGAGGATGCCTGCGGCCAGCATGTGGTCCACCGGGATGTCGAAGAACCCCACGATCTGCGGCGCGTGCAGGTCGAATGCCAGCACCCGCTGTGCTCCGGCTTTGGAGATCAGGTCGCTGACCAGCTTGGCGGAAATGGGCACGCGCGACTCCTCCTTACGGTCTTGCCTGGCGTAGCCGAAGTAAGGGAGAACTGCCGTGATCCGCCGCGCGCTCGACCGCTTGGCGGCGTCCAGCAGCAGCAGGAGCTCCATCAGGTTGTCATTTGCCGGCGGGCATGTGGGCTGGATGATGAACAGGTCCGATCCGCGGACGTTCTCCTCGATGCGCACCTGCGTCTCCCCGTCGGGGAAGTGGTCGACGAGAGCCCGCACCAGCGGCACTTGGTTGTAAGAGGCAATCAGCTTGGCCAGCTCGACGTTGGCCGTTCCAGTAACAATTTTGAGATCTCTCATGTTTATTTGTGTTTCCAGATGAGGATTGTTCCCAGGACGACGAGGTTCAAGGCCATAACCCGGAAAGTGGCGCCGAAGGCCTGAGCGAGCCGGGTATGCGGCCGGCGTCAGCCAGACAGAGACATGTCCCAATGACAGCGTTTCATTTTATCTTTTCTTTTGGGCAATTGCCGGAGCGAGATCGCCAAGGAGGTGCGAGTTGGGGAACCTGACCGAAGAAAACGATCTCGCCCGAACGCATGTTGTTGATTTTTTGGGCGTTAGCTTTTGTACGTTCTTTGATGGGCGTGATTGCTTCTCAAACGAATGCTGTCAGGCAGGCTAATCCTGCCAGAAGGGAACCTCCTCTTTGCCAACGGCCTCGCATTCGAACTGCTGGTGGGCCATGCGAAGGGCCGTTTCCTTGTCCCTGTCTCCGTCGAACCCGTCGGAACGCGGCTTCACCTCTCCACGCCTGCTGGTCTCCTCCAGCGTAAACCTGTAGATGCCTGGGACTCGTTGAAGACAAACCGGATTCTTTTGTCCCATGGACCGGGTCTCCTCGCCATAGTTGCCTTGGTGGGATGCTCCTGGTCAGAACATCTCGCTGATCTGCGACTCGATCTCGGAGGTCAGGTGGGTGGGGAGCTTCACCTGGTTTCGAGCGAGGAAAATATTGTGTGCATCCAGATGATGTTCTCCGGAGATGCACCAAGCTGGCTCGCCGTCCTCTACAGTAAAGTCGAGTGGGAGGATAGCTATCGACTCCTGCTGGACGTCTATAACCTCAAGCTCGGTTTTTGAGTAGAGCTTATATTGACCAAGGCATGTGCCGGGTCCGGTGGCCCTGCATACACCGACATATTTGGGGAGCTGCTTGCGGAGCGACTCTGGCACCTCCGAATCAGGGGGAATGACGATGTGATCGCTGCTTGGGGCAAACTTACGCGTCCGGTTGGTGGCAAGGTTTTTGGCCAGGATGCGTTGCTCGTCGAAACTCGGAGCGATGACGGTCCAACGAGAAACTTTGCGACCGTTCTTGGTTAGCAATGTATCTCCAACTTTGGTGTAACAGCAGGATTTCACGCCTTTTTGTTAGGCTGCTCTTTGCTCCTCTGAAAGCCAGTCTTTCACGGGCCTTTAAAGGAGGTGTTGAGGTTCTTACCAGGAAAGAGCTTTCCTGGTCGTTGGTGTTATTCATTCCTCAAAAACCCTTTTCTTAACGTGGGTAGACTTCTTTTACGGGCTTGCAGATGTCGCGGTCACGTAGGCGTCACCCGCGGCTCTTTCGCCGGCTCGGGCGTGAGCAGCGATGGCGGCCGGCGACCTTTGCTAACCCGATTGACATTTTCTTGTCAGTCATGGTTGGGGCCTAATCGCAGCGGATTTTGTTCTCATTTTCTTGCATACTCTGAAGGGCACTATAAGCGGAAATCAGTTGAGCGCTGATGACACGGGCCTGCTCCGGGCTATATTGGGTCTGGAGCAGCAGCTTGAGCACAAGCTTGTTGGGGTGCCCAAATGGATTCACGGCGAAGAGGTTCTGGGCCGCCAGGGCAACCCCCGTGACCGGGTTGGACGTTCCCAGGAAATGGATTCCCAGAGCGGCGGCCGTGGAGCGTGAAATCCCAGCCTCGCAGTGGAGGATGACGACCTTGGCACCTTGGGTGCAGCACTTCTGCCAGGCATCCAATATGGCGATGGCGTGCTTGCGCGAGGGGAGGGTGCCACCGTCCACCGGCTCCTGGATGTCGTCAAACAGCACTTCCAGGTGCAGTTTGGCCAGCCGGGGATTCTTCAAAGAGGGGTCGCGCGGCCCGCGTAGCGTTATTACCGGTATGCTGCTGGGAAACCGGAGCATTACGTCATCGGCTTGGATTCGACCAGTCACGAATAGCTTGGGCTTGGCATGCATGTGTCCTATCTTAAACTGGCTGGTGTATTATTCAACGCAGTTCTCAATTTGCCTTCGTCCGGAAGCCCTGCGACTTGCTGCGCAGGAACTGTTCCATCAAGTTGCTTCGGGTTCCTTTCACCATGGCGTGCAGGTCCAGGATGTCCCCGGCGATCGGGTGCTCAGGAAACACCTTGTTTGAGATGACCAAGCTGGTCTCCGGGCATGTGAAGAAATAAGGGTTGGCGTAACTCGATCACCGGAGCGAACCGCCGCCCGCGGTTCGGTCTCGGCGGCTTTGGCCTTTTCGGGCGCAAGATTCGCGGCCAACGCCCATTCCCGGCGGGCGGTGAGGTGATCCTCCGGATTCGAGAAGTGGACAAAGCCGCGGTTGAGACGCCGCGCCAGATACAGTTCTTGGAACAGTTTGTACAACGGATCCGGCAGCCTTCGATTCTGTCATTCGGGATCAATGAAGCGAGGAGGCGCGAATAAAACACAATGAGCTGCGTGATCGGCGATGTTGAATCTGTCGGGCCGATTCCGGCGGAGTTTTCCATGGTGTGTTTCGGCGCAAGAACGTCGAGATTTTCGAGTCTGTTCGGATGTACTCCCAGGATTTTGTTGGAAACCGGGAATGCAGGCAGTTTGATTGCGGGCCGACAACATCTCCGTGATTGACTCAAAACCCTGCCGGCATTACCACTCTCCGGTGACAAATTTTAGAGATTTAACGATAAGGCAACTCCACCGCATCATTGCAATCAAGGAGCAGATCGAGGCGCTCCAAGGCCAGATTAAATCCATTGTTGCCGGCGGCGGTGGTGGTGAAATCCCAATCCCGTCCGCCGAGGAAGCCCCAGTTCCAGCCAAGCGCAAATTATCCGCCGCCCATCGACGCAAACTTGTAAAGGCCCTGGCGAAGGCACGGAAAATGCGCTGGGCCAAGATCAAAGGCGCAGCGACAGCGGATTCAAAGCCGGCCAAAAAGAAAGATCGCCGCCGCAGTCCAGCAGGCAATTCCGGGAGGGAAACGGAAGTCCGCGAAACGGGCAGTGGATTGGTGGAGCATTTGGATGAGATAGGCCGCCAGCAGGGTCATGCCCAACTCATCCAGTACTTGATGAAGCTCAGGATTCATTACACGGAGGATGGCCGCAGGCGGGGCGGGGGTCATGGCTTCCGGGTTAAAATCCGCGATCCATTCCATCCCGACACGATGCCGGATTGGCTGAAACTTTCCCGGGAACAATTCCCGGACCTTGGCGAGGCGATATACAGTTTTGCAGACCGACACCGGGACAGGGTGTTGCGCCGGCATGAACGCAATGCCAGCGTCAACGGCCTGTCGAATTTCATTGATGCCATGGTCGCAACGAGCAAGATGCTTTTTGTTTATCTGCGGCGAGGGGTTTTGACACAGCCACAGGTCACTGCACGATTGCGGGAGTATCTGAACATCTTCACGGGGAGCATTCCGCAATACAGAGACGAGGAGACAACCGGATACCTGGCCCGGATATATTCAAATGGCAATGGAAACCCAGGGCAATTGAAGAAGACATTTGAGGAGCACAATGTATCGGGGCATCTGCGCGCCTTGCTGCTGGTAGCGCAAGTTGTGCGGGGCAGCGCGGATGGTTCCGATGCAAGCAAGGCGGGAAGCCAGCTTCCAATGCTGGTGGATCAGATCACCGCGTTTGAAAACAGGATTGGGCTTGGAGGGGCAACGGCGGTGCAGATTGGCAGGGCGCTGGAAGATTACGAAATGCTGACCAAGCAGGAACTGGCGCTGTGGACCCGGTTGAAAATCGGGCCCCCCTTGATTGAGAGTTCTCCGGATCAGAAGGGCACGTTGTCCTCTTCAGTGGGCGCCGAGGCGCTGGGCCCGCCAGCCCCGGTGGCTGCTGCGGTTGGCACCCCGGAAGCATCGCCCTTGCCCTCGACGAATTGAAAGGTTTCAACCATGCTGTTCGTGCTCTGGTTTGTTGTGGGCGAAGCCCATTCAGTAGTCGAGAGCCTTAAGCCCCCACTCTTCCTCCTGAATCAGATCTGCAGTCCTCTCCATATCCCCGTAAATCAGCACGCTGGCGACGTTGCGTTCGATGTGCTTTACCAGCTCGCGATCGGTCAGGTTCTCCCACAGGTCGCGGGATCCGCATTGCGTGCTCGCACTGTTCTTGCCCAGGTAGACGACCGTTTCGCAGTTGTTGAGAATCGGTATGACGCCTCCGATGATGGAGGCAAACTTGACTGGCCAGCTCACGATGCCTACATCCCACCTCCGGTTCGGAAATGCAGCGTGATAGCCGGCGAATGTCGCTACGTGGTGTGTCAGGTTCTTCGCTATGATGCGGGGCAGCCCCTTCGAATGGTCAAGGCTCATGGCTTTCCGTGCTCCGGCGCTCAACAGATGGCATGCGAAGCTTCCATCTCGGCCGCCTAAATCAATGATTTCCTTACCGGCACAAAATGCCTCGATCAACCGCATCTGAGCCGGCGTGGCTCTTGTCCAGTACTTGGTATTCTTGCTGGCGGCTGGGTGCAATTTAACCTTCATCGAAAAGCGACACTTCATCGCTCATTTTGGAGATCAAGCGGTGGTCGGGTCCGTCTACGTGTGCTTCCTTGGCGCCCGCCAGCATCTCTGTCAGCCGGGACGTTACCCTTCCGATCTTGTCCATCTCCTTGACCTTTTTCTCAATCCCATTTGGACCGAGAATCGAGAAGTTGGAGGTCAGGATCACGAGGCGCCGGCTTTCGTAGATGGCTCCTACCCACTCCATAAAAACTTTGATATCGTGCGAGGAAAGGTCCTGTAGTCCTTGCTCCTTGGAATAGAGGTCGTCGACGAGGACGACGGGCTTGCCCTCGTAGGCGTTAGGCCTGACCATATTGTCGATGGTGAAATCCTTCCGGGACAGACATATCTCGCTGTAAACTGCGGGGGCAGCCTGCTTCTGGTAGTTAACGAGGGCCTCCATCAGGTGCGTCTTTCCTGTTCCGGTGCCGCCCCAAAGGCTGATCAGCCCTGCCTTGGGAAAGGGTGAATGCGTCCTCTCCCCGTACTTAGCCGGCGGAAGCTCCGCGAACTTCTTCACGTTCGCTCTCAGTTGCTTTGCAACCTCCAGGAGCAAACTCCGGGCCTTCGCCTGCTGCGGCGTGCTGGGTCGGTAGCTATCAAACGTGGATCCGGGTCTGACCTGGTCGATGTGGTTTTCGGTGAACATACGTTATGGCCGAGTTTTACTTGGGCCCCCGGTTAGCTCCAAGCGAAAACGGGCGCGAGCCACGTCGAGGTGATTGTAAAGCGCCACCGAAAGCTTGTCCATTTCACCGAGCATCCGGTTCATTTCGGCGATCTCCTGTTCGGACAACGACCTAGCTTCGCCCTCACAAAGACTGAGGCTGGTACGTCTGTTTACCGCGTTGAATTGAGACCAACAGATAGAGCTTTTGGGCATATCGGTATTGCTTTTGGTGCGGGTGTTGCTCATCCCAGTTGATTTTATTTTGCCGTAGGCAAGCATTCGCGCTTGCTCGCGCCCGTGTGGCGCACAAATCACTAATGGGTGAAGGCCGGCCCTTGTCCTTCTCGGTGGTATTGATCCACTCGGTCATGAATGCAGCTTTGGCGTATCCAGTCCTCACGCCCGAAGGACGGCGAAAGTGCGATGTTTACGGAGGCCCCGCGGCCGGAGCGGTTTGCTCGGGTTGCGCCGAAGACGCCGAAAGTTCATCCTTCAAGTTCTCGGAGGCCCTGCGGCACTTTCAATCCAGTATAGTTCCTTTCGGCTAATGCGCCGAATTTTGCCTTTAAACTTGAGTGGCTTTGCTTTTATTTTGTCTTTTCCACCGGTAACCCCGGCTGTTGGGTGGTGTTGAAGCAGTCGGTATCTTCCCCAAGCCACCGTGTCAACCGGTGGTCGCTGACTCGAATCGGGATAGTGCCTGCGCTTTCTTCTTGGTTTTCCAAAACGGTTCAGGTTGTTCGCCTGCCATTATGCATCCGTAGGGGGTGATCTCCCCCAAAACCGTAGCCAAGCCGAACTCCTCGATCTCTTTCCTGACTTTGGCTGCGCTTTTATAACCGATGGGGCTTTCCGCCACGTCCTTCTTGCCACTGTACCAGCGAACATCGATGCCTCTGGTGGATTTCTGGTACTCTTGTTCCATCTCTTCCGGACTGCTGAAATTGCGAATGGTCTGAGTCCGCGAACGATTTCGACCGGCGCCGTGGGGGGCAAACGACAGGAACTGCGCGTTGTCATTGCCGGCTACCAATAAAATTGGGCTGGCCATATTGAGTGGAATCAAACCCAAGAGAGGGAGTCCCTCCTCGTTTTTCCAGGCCGGGGTCGCCCCCTTCCCATGCAGAAAGGTGTCTCCCCGCTTCCAGACAAAGTTGTGGGCATTGAATAGGCGGGCCCGCGTTTCACCCGACTCTTTCAACGACAACTGCTGTAGGAAACGGTCGTGGATCATCTGGTGATTGGCCTGTGTCCAATCGCGAACGTAAGTTAACGCCTCCCAGTAGGCTTGCCCCTCCTTCGTGTCAAACGGTATCCACTCTGTGCCCTTTGGGGTATCCGGACAGAGCCTGGCGGCAAATTCCTCGGCCGTGGCTTTCCCTCGCTTGTATACCTGGGCGCCTAAACCGCGGGAACCATGATGGGTGACCAACACATGTAATTGTGGCGCTCCTTGAGACTTGATTACCAGAAGGCGAGCGAAATCTCCGTAGCCGGCCTTTTCAAGGTTTGTCAAGAACTCCGGCGTGATCTGGAGCTGTCCCAGGTAAGCAAAGTGGTTCCCGTCACCCTGATCCGCCATATGCATACGCGCGTACCTGTCCAACCCTCTTAAATAAGGGTTTTTGTCCTCTCGCTCATTGACGACAGGATGGTCAACCCACTGCCCGTCCGGCCGGCCGCCTGGGCCAAATCGGGTTGTCTTGAGCAGGATCTCCATCTGCTCTGCTTGTGACTGGAAAGGAGGGAAAAAGGATGCGTACATGGAGCAACAAACGTCGGAAGAGTGGGCGCTCGGAATTATGGCATTTTTGACCGCAATGGCACCTCCTACAGTAATTGGCGTGTCCCCTGCCGGACAGGCATCCGGCATCACTGCTGCCCCGGTGATCACCGGCACCCTGAGCAGCTCGCCCATGTGTTCGCGGACCGAGCGCAGGTTCTCCCTTTCCTCGTCAAAGACCGGTGTTCCCATGGCTTCGTTCAACGATAACGGTTCCGCGCGGAGGGACATGGTTTTGGGTGGTTCTGGGGGATTGCCTACCGCAGATAATGCAGCCTCCATGGAGCCGCCGCCGGCCAGCACCTGGTTGGCGCGCTTCAGGGCCTGTCCAAAGGCGGGTCCAGCCTGCCATCCAAGTTTGATAAGGTCATTTCCTGTGATCATTTGCTATGGTTGTTGGGTTGGCGCAGCCTTGGCAATCTCATTCAACCGCGAGCGCCAGGTGTATGCCGTGTGGCGTCCCTCTCTTCTCCCTCCAGAGGATGCGCCATTGGTCCATTGTTCACCCTCAGAACGGCGCCTTCGCTGTCAAAAACTCTCCTCTGGTCTCCATCCGAGGCTGCGCTGGAAGCGGCGGGTGTTCTGATTCAGGTAAAAGCTGCGGGGGCATGCGCTTCAGTTTCCATCGGTTTCAGGTTTTTCCGGGGGTCAGCATTCGTAATCACCACTTATGGTAGAGCGCGGCCGGATCGGCTTTCGGCATCCTTTCAACCAGCCACAGCCTGTGTAGCGCCTGCGCCGCCAGCTCCTGCGTTTTGAAGTTGTTCAAGTGGCACTGAGCTACCGTGAGATTGGCGAACGGAGTCTGAACCAGGGCGATCTTGACCCCTTCTGGAAACACCTCCAGCGTCCCGAGGAAGACGGCCCCGTTATAGACATCGATGGGGTAGCCAAACCCGTCCATCCGGGAGAGCCATTCGAAGACATGGAATCTGAACAAGGCACTCACTCGTTCTTTTGTTTCGTGAGCAAATCACGATCAATCCCACAGGGCATCGATCGCCTGGATGACCTTGGCAACGGAATTGGTGAAGACGCAGGATCCCTGCCGCGCGGTTGCCGTCGGCAAACGGAAAAAAGCAAGCCTCCAATGACGTCTAGATGACCTCGGCTAGGATAGCCTCTTCTTCTCGGTCCGAGACAGTGAAGGAGATAGATCCCTCGGCAGGCTCCTCCCCCTCCTCAATCTCAATCTGTGAAAAAAGTCTCTCCAGCGCCTTTTCTTCGAGGGCTTCGTCGTGCTCGACATCGAATATCGCGCTGTCGTCCAAACCCGTGCGGCGGAGAGCCTCCTCAATGGACAAGCCCAACGAATGCAGCGGATCTTGGTCGCTCTCCTTGATGGTATCGATATAGATGATGATCTGGAGGGCTTCCGGTACTGTGAGTGTTGCTGTCAGCATGTGCTTTGGTTAGATAAAGTTTATGTTGTTCCTGCGCGCAAGGCATGAAGAGCCTGGCGGGTCGCCAGGTAGCACCCAGCTGCCGTGCGGTTTTTTCGGTCCTCACCCTTTCGCTTCCACCTCAGGGCGTGCCTTCGGTAGAAATTCACTGACTGCTGTGCTTCCCTGACGATGCTGGTGAATCGCCAAGCAATGGTGTTCTTAAGTGTCCAGTCTGGTGTATGTTCGTTGATGGAAACGACGATGGGAAGTCCGGCCTCTCGGACTTCATCCACGTTTCGCATCAGTGTCTTGGCTTGGAGTTTCATGGGCTCACTTGGGCTTGCCGACCGGCGCGGAAGGGTCGCGCAGCTCGATCTTTGTCCTTCCGGCGTCCAGCTCATGCTGCCAGATCGCGAATTCAGGCTCTGGCCTACCTCGGTCAAATTGTGCATACCCGATGTCGCGATTCATGTCAGTCCGGTCATGCGAAACAAAAATGGCTGGGTTGGTGACCTCAAATTGGGCGCTGGTAATCCAAATGAGATTACCAGGTTGGAGCTGCTTGAGACTGTTGATGGGCGCCCGCGTGTTCATAAATTGCACGAGTTTTACTTCCTGGATGGCATCTTCACGGGAGTGGCCGCCATTAAATCAGTCAGGGAAGGCTCAGTATTGGGCGAGGTACCGGCCGAGATCTCGCCGGGCTGCCTCGTCCAGGCGGTGTTTGGCTCCCGCTCCCAAAGGGAGTCCCTGGGAACCAAGCGCGAGTTTCGGTCGCAGGGATACACTTGATGGTGAGGTCTTGGGCTGGCATCCGGCGGTGAGGCAAAAACTGACGAGTAACGTTTATCATGATGTTTATGTGACGAGATTTTGGATTGCTTCACAAAGCCGGTCCTGGCTGAAGACGGTTGTCTTCTTGGCCTTCTTGAGCGTGAATTGGCCCTCCTTCAAGTGATACTCCTGCTTCCGACTCCCGACGGTGATCTGAACGGACAATATCCATCCGTCTGGGTCCGGCTTGGCTATTTCATCCTTCAGGGCAGAAATTAGATCGGGAATGGTGGACTCGCCAGCCGTGAAAACGATGTCATGTTCGTCGCAGAGCTCGCAATCCAGTTGCCCATCCGGAAGAACATCGGCTGTCTGGTACTGGTGGTTGGCGTAGTTGACGCGGACGCTCTTTACCTTCAGCGGCTTCCTTGCAGGAGGACGGCTCTGGGTGAGCCCACTCATGGTTTCATCCCGTTCTCTTTCAGCACCTGCAGGAATGCTTCCGCATTGCCGATGGCGTCGTTGACTGGGTTGTGGTCGTGGACGGTTCGGCGGAGGTGTTTGAAGTTCCGGCGCAGGTTTCTCACCACTCCCTTGTAGAGGGATCCGAGGTTGGTCGAGGAGTGGCCAAAGGGGTTTCGGCCCAGGAAGTGATGGAAGTACCAGTTGATGAAGCCGTAATCGAACCCGTTGTTGTCGGAGATGAACGCCGGGGCGTTCGGGCAGTGGGTGGCCAGCCATGCTTCGAACTCGTTCATGGTCAGTCTCGCGTCTGGGAATCGGAGGGTCTCCTCACGGGTGAAGCCGCTCACGGCAAGCGCCTCCGGAAGCCACTTTGATGAGATGGGCCGGAGCTTCCCATAGAAGGTTTTTGAAAGCGTTTCATCAACGAGGACGGCCCCGAAGCAGATCATCGAGTAATCTTCCGTTCCGGGGATGGGCCCGTCCGATTCAATATCAACCATTACGTACGGCATGTTTTTTAAGCAGCTCAAGGGCCTTGACGCGGGTGCTGAAACTGTCGGAGATGACGCGAGCTTCACGAGCCAGTGGCTCGTATCCGTTCTTTTCACTTGTGACGGCAAGTTTTTCCAAGGCGCCGGCTGCGGCCGCCATGTCACGGTTCAAATAGTTGCCTCTGGAGTGCTTCGGTGGTTTTGCCGTGGGGGCGCTCATGCTTGGAGGAAAGTGGGGTGTCCAACTGCTGTCGGGCGCGCTCGGAGGCCGATGGCAAATCCGTTGAGCCAGTTCTTGGTATTGAGAGCGTCCACTGCCGCAGCTGCGCATCCGAGGCCGAAATACATCAAGCCTCGCCGGGTTCGGTCTTCCTTCAGGCCCGCTTCCTTTCCCCTGGCAAAGGCCCATGGGATGAATTGGACTTGCGGATGGGGCTCCTGCGTCTTGGTTTTGGGTTCTTGAGTCCCGGTGTTGGCTGCGTTCATATTATGCTGTTTCAAAGTTGTGCATGACCGGAATTTCTGGTTTCCCGGTTTCATCGATCCCATAGTGGGCGACCAAGACGCTCACTGCCTTACCTGCTTGGTGCAAGCGTACCATCTCTCGGCGCTGCTCAGGCGTGAGTCCGCTGCCACAATTGAATTCTAATGCCGGATTGCCAAGTTGCACAAGCAACTTGGCCGGGTCCGGATTAACAAACCGGAGAACAGAGAACTTCTGCTTGTAAATGGGCTTCACCTTCCAGGCGCCCGCGCGGGCTTTGTTCTCGCCGGAGAGCTTACAGAAGGATTGGGCGTTGGCATCCCAGAAAACATACCCCTCGATTTGTGAGGCCCGTGCTTCCTCCACGGCTGCGACGGCCTGCTGCAGACGCGTGTAGGGTGCCTGCTCGACCCGGAGCCGTTCTGGAATCCGTGCGAACCTCTCACGATACGGCAGATGAGCCAGTGGCTTCCCGTCCCAGCAGAGGACATCAAAGACCTTGTAGGTGGCATTTTGCGGCGGTTGTGCAGCCGTTCCTTCGAGCCCGTTGCTGTGCCATGTGTACCACTGCTGGAAGGCTTCCAGGTCCTCGAGGGTGGTTTTTGGGATGTGGATCTCGCCCAGGAGAATGGTCTCGCAGGGGAGGGTTTGCAGGTCGTAGCGCCAATAAGGGATGCCGGCCCATCGCTCGCTGCCGAGGTTCGCCAGCGGCAGGTTGGAAACCGTGTAGAAGTCGACCCCGCCCCGGTTGGCGATGGCGGTGGAGAAGTTGCCGTTGTATTTGCGGCTGCCTATGATCTCAGGGTTGCGCTGGAGGTCGATGGGCCGAATTTCCCGGATCGGCTTGCTCGGCTGGAACTTGCGCCCCTT